>Ga0137435_1000378_pt1 | contig 15291 bp, 16 predicted proteins | sample EasRivERMGT100_2_FD_104904 | JGI IMG/M metagenome (GOLD analysis project Ga0137435, IMG submission 104904) | Soil microbial communities from meander-bound floodplain in the East River, Colorado, USA - East River MetaG ERMGT100_2 | ecosystem: Environmental > Terrestrial > Soil > Floodplain ... | reverse complement strand
GTGGAGGCGGCGCGGGCGGGCGAGCAGGGTCGCGGGTTTGCGGTAGTGGCGACGGAAGTGAGAAGTCTCGCCCAGAGGAGCGCGACGGCGGCCAAGGAGATCAAAGAGTTGATCCAGGATTCGTTGGCCAAGGTCGACGCCGGGTCAACTCTGGTCAACGAATCGGGGCAAACCCTGCAGGAAATTGTCGCTGCCGTGAAGCAGGTGACCGACATCATCGGGGAGATAGCGGCCGGCGCCCAGGAGCAGTCGGCAGGGATCGACCAGGTGAACCTGGGAGTGAATCAGATGGATCACGTGGTGCAGTCCAACGCGGCGCAGACGGAGCAATTGAGCGCCACGGCGCAATCGATGGCCGAGCAGGCCCGGCAGCTTCAGGCGCTGGTGGGGAGGTTCAAGCTCGGGGAGGAGAGCCAAGCGCAGATGCATGCCGCGGCGCACGCGTACGAGCCGACGACGGCCGTGGTCAGGACGAAAGCGGGAATAGAAACGGGTAAAGTCGCGCGCGGGGGCGAGAGAACGCCGCTGCGGACCGCTTCCCTTGTGGACGGATCGGCCTCGCGTGAGAAAGAGCGCTTTGAGGAATTCTGAACTGGTTCGACCTGTTCATGCTTGATGCCCTGATCGCCGGCCTCCTCCTCGTCCTCCAGTGGAAGGCGTTCAGCCTGATGCTCATCGGCATGGGTCTGGGCTTTGTCATCGGCCTGCTGCCGGGGATCGGCGGCGCGGCGACGCTCGCGCTCATGCTGCCGTTCGTTTTCACGATGACCCCGGCAGAGGCCTTCGCTTTCCTCCTCGGCATGCATTCGGTCGCGGCCACGACCGGAGATATCACCTCGATTCTCTTCGGCGTGCCCGGTGAAGGGCTCTCCGCGGCGACCGTCGTGGACGGGTATCCCATGGCGAAGCGTGGCGAAGCGGGACGCGCGCTCGGCGCGGCCCTGATGAGCTCGCTCCTCGGCGCGCTGATCGGCGCCGCGGCGCTCGCGGTCTCCATACCCATCGTTCGGCCCCTGGTACTGACGTTCGGGTCGCCGGAACTCTTCATGATCTCCGTGATGGGAATCGCGTGCATCACCTCGCTCAGCGGTCTGGATGCGCGCGCTCAGATCAAGGGCTTCGCCATGGGTCTGCTCGGACTCCTGCTCTGTACGATCGGGCAGGAGCGTCAATCGGGTGGCCTGCGCTTCGACTTCGGGCTGATCTATCTATGGGAAGGGCTGGACCTGATACCGGTGCTGGTGGGGATCTTCGCCATCCCCGAGATCATCGACCTCGCGGTGCGCGGCACCGCGATCGCGGGGGCAAGCCCGGCGGGAAATCTCAGGACCGGCGTCTGGGAAGGGGCCAAGGACTCGTTTCGCCACTTCTGGCTGGTGATGCGGTGCTCGGCGATCGGCGTCTTCGTCGGCATCCTGCCCGGCGCGGGCGGCGGGGTCGCCCAATGGATGGCCTACGCCCACGCGGTGCAGAGCGCCAGGGACGCGACAGACCGCGCGCGCTTCGGGAAAGGAGACGTGCGCGGCGTGCTGGGGCCGGGGGCGGCCAACAACTCGAAGGAAGGCGGCGATCTGATCCCGACCATTGCGTTCGGCGTTCCCGGAAGCGGCGCGATGGCGATACTGCTCGGCGCCTTCCTGATCATGGGCCTGGTGCCCGGCCCGGACATGCTGACCAAGCACCTCGCCGTGACCTACTCGATGGTGTGGACGCTGGTAATCGCCAACGTCATCGCGGTGCTGCTCTGCTTCGCCCTCCTCGGCCACCTTGCCAAGGTCACGCAGATCCGCGGCGGACTGATCATTCCCTTCGTGCTGCTTCTCATCTTCGTCGGGAGCTACACGGCGAACAACCATATCGCCGATCTGATCGTTACGCTCGCGTTCGGCGCGCTCGGCTATCTGATGGTGCGCTTCGGCTGGCCGCGCGCGCCGCTCGTGCTCGGCTTCGTGCTCGGAAAACTGGCCGAAACCTACTTGTTCATTTCCATGGCGCGGTACGGCTTTTCCTGGCTGACCCAGCCGCTCGTGCTCGTGTTGATCGTGCTGACCGTGCTGGTCATCGTCTACCCTTTCATCCAGGGGCGGCGCGCGGGATTCGCGGCGAGAGCCCATGCCGATTAACGGACGCGTCCTGTTCAGCCTGGGACTGGCCGCGCTTGCGGTCTTCGCGATCGTATCGGCCTCCTCCTGGCCGCTGAAGGCCCGGCTCTTTCCGCTCGTCACGGCGATCCCCCTTCTCGTCCTCGCGCTCGTCCAACTGTTCCTCGACCTTCGCGGCAAGGCCGAGGCGACCGACAGCCCCGCGAGCGACCTCGCGCTCTCGACCGATGTCCCGCCGGCGATCGCGCAGCGGAGGACCCTGCTGACCTTCGCGTGGATGGCGGCCTTTGTCGCACTCGTGTTTCTGGTAGGCTTCCCGCTGGCCGTTCCGCTCTTCGCGTTCACCTATCTGATGTTTCAGAGCGCGGAGGGTTTCTGGCGCTCGCTCGCCCTGACTGTGGCGGCTTGGGGATTCTTCTACGGCCTGTTCGAGCGCATGCTTCGTCTCCCGTTCGGCGCGGGAGTCGTCCAGATTTGGCTTGGTCTCTAACTCAAAGGAGGAAACTGATGAAACCCGGATGGACTCTCGGTGTTGCGGCCGGCATGGCCGCAAGCGTGTTGCTCGGCGCCCCCGCCTGGGCGCAGGCGCCCTACTACGCCGGCAAGACGATCACGGTGGTGATCGGCGCGAAGAGCGGCAGCCTCGAGATCGCGTCCCGAATCGTCGCCCGCCACCTCGGCAAGCACATCGAGGGCAATCCGACCGTGATCGTGCAGAACATGCCGGGGGCGGCACACCTGGTCGCCACCAATCACGTCTTCAATGCCGCCAGGCCCGACGGGCTGACGGTGCTGGCGGCCAACCCCTCGGTAGGCATCGCGCAGCTCACCCAGGTCGATGCGGCCCGCTTCGATCTGCGCAAGTTCGAGTGGTTGGGATCTTCGGGCGCCGACGGGGTCATGCTCTCGATTCGCCCCGATCTGCCCTACAAGACCTGGGACGAGCTGAAGAAGGCCGACAAGGAACTGGTGGTCGGAACCACGGGGCCAGGCTCGAACGCGCACGACTTCCCGCTGCTGCTCAAGGAGTTCGCCGGGGCCAAGTTCAGGCTGGTGTCGGGCTATCCCGCCAACTCCGACATTCTCCTCGCGGTGGAGCGCAAGGAAATCGACGTCTGGGCGGCGCTGGGGACCACGATCAAGCTGGCGGCCGATCGCGGCGCGGTACGCCCGCTGGTACGCGGCCGGACCGCGATCCCCGGGTTCGAGAACTTGCCGGTCGATGAGGACCTGGCGACGAGCCAGGTCGGCAAGTCGATCATGGCGATTCGCTCTTCGCCCCTGACGATCGGCCGCGCTTTTGCCGCCCCCCCCGGTACTCCCGCGGACCGCGTGAAAGTCCTCCGCGACGCGTTCGCCAAGGCGCTGCAGGACAAGGAGCTGCAGACCGATGCTCAGAAGGCCAAGATCGCACTGAGTCACATCCCCGCCGAAGAGGTGGCGAAAATGTTCGCCGCGCTGCTGCAGCAGCCGCCCGAGGTGCAGAAGGAGATGATGAAGTACATCAAGTTCGAGAGCTAGTTTCGAGCGCGCTACGGTGCGGCGTAGGAATTCTCCATATCAACGGTCGGTTTTCGCCGGGTTTTAGGCTTGCCGGAAACGTTGGCCCGTTCGTCCGATAGGGAGAAGACAAATGTTGAGGGAGGGACCCAACCCCGCCGCTGTCCCTGGTGCCTGGGGAGCGAGCTGTATCTCCGTTATCACGACGAGGAATGGGGGGTCCCCGTCCACGACGACCGGCTGCTCTTCGAGTTCCTGATCCTGGAGGGCGCGCAGGCCGGTCTGTCCTGGTCGACGATTCTCAACAAGCGTCACAATTACCGCAAAGCGTTTGCCGGATTCGACCCCGCGAAGGTCGCCCGCTTCGGTGCGCGCGAGGCAAAGAAGCTCCTGGCCGATGCGGGGATCGTGCGAAACCGCCTCAAGATCGAATCGGCGATCGACAACGCGCAGGCCTTCCTCGAAATCCGCCGGGAATTCGGCTCGTTCGACGCTTACCTGTGGGGTTTCGTGGACGGCCGTCCGCTGCAGAGCCCTCGGCGCAGCATGAAGCAGGTGCCGGCCTGCACGCCCCTTTCCGACGCGATCAGCAAGGACCTGAAACGCCGCGGCTTCCGCTTCGTCGGTTCGACCATCGTCTACGCTTTCATGCAGGCGGTCGGCGTGGTCAACGACCACCTCGTGGGTTGTTTTCGCCGCGCGCAACTGCAAAGGCGCCCAAGCTTGCTTTCTTCGGCTAAACTCTTCCGAAAATGAACTGCCCTGGAAACCCTATGCGCTTTGTCGCCGCAGTGCTCGTCTTCGGACTGGGATGCGTTCAGACCGTGCATGTCCAAGCCCAGACTGGTGGCGATCCAACCGGCGCCGTGACCCTGGTCGCAACACCGCGCCTGGTCGACGCGGATTACCGAGGAGCCGTGCTGCTTGCCGTGCCGACGGAAAACAGCCGGCATGTCGGCGTCATCATCAATCGCCCCACGGGACGCTCGCTTTCCAGTCTTTTCCCCGGGCACAGCCCGTCGAAGCACGTGCGCGATCCGGTGTACTTCGGCGGACCGATGTTGCGTCAGGCAATTTTCGCGGTGGTCCAGGCGGACCAGACGCCGGGGCCAGGATCGATTCGGATCATGAAAGAGCTGTTCCTCGCAACTCAGGGCTCAGTCGTCGATCACATCATCGAGCAGACGCCCAACGAGGCGCGCTATTACGTGGGCTACGTGGTCTGGCGTCCCGGCGAGCTGCGCCAGGAGATAGACCGCGGGCTGTGGTACGTGCTCGACGCCAACCCCGAGCTTGTCTTCCGCAAAGATCCGGGAAGACTCTGGGAAGAACTGCTGCGGCGCGCTCGTGCGGTCACCGCCTGGACGTTCGAGCGTCCGGGCCCCCTCGCCGCCGTTTACCCCGACTAGCGTTCAGGCCTCCCCGATGAAGCTGTCGCGGCGCGCGGGGCTTCTCGCACTTTCCGTCTGGGCTTTCGCAGCCGGTGTCTGCGCGCAGAATTCTCCCGGGACCTTCTTTCTCGTCGCGAAACCGGGAATGCCAGACCCGAATTTCCGGGAAACCGTTGTGCTCGCCACCGAGAACCAACGCGCGCAGGTAACGGGCGTCATCGTCAACCGCCCCAGCGATCGCTCGCTTGCCGAGCTTCTGCCGAACGAGCGTTTCAAGTCTTTCACCGACCCGATATTCTTCGGCGGGCCGGTGGAACTGCAGGGTTTATTCGCGGTATTCCGCACCGACAAGCTTCCCGGCGAAGCGCTGACGATGCTCCCGGGACTGTATCTCGCGCTGCATCCGAATACGGTCGACCTGCTGCTCAGCACTCCTCCGGCCCAAATCCGCTTCTTTGCGGGCTACTCCGGATGGGCCCCCGGCCAGCTGCGAGGGGAAATCGACCGCGGTGACTGGCTGGTCGTCGATGCCGACGCAGACACCGTTTTCCTGAAGGACACCTCCGGGCTCTGGCGAGACATGGTGCGACGGGCACGCGGTGTCCGCGTTGACGCCGCGCCACCGACGATCCTTCGTTAGGCCGGTCGATCGGTCCCAGACCTATCGATCGAAATCGGCCCAGGCTACTTCTTGAGGCCGATGAGCTGCATGATGCGGGCGAGTTCAGCATCCTCCTTGGCAATCAGGATGCCGAACTCCTCCGCGGGCATGAAGGCGGGGCGCACGCCGAGCCGCTCGCTCGCCTGAACGAAGTCCGGGCTCTCGGCTGTCTTGCGAATCGCCGCCTCGAGAATCGCGACAGCGGGCTTGGGCGTGCCCCTGGGCACGGCGATGCCGCGCCAGGCTTCGAGCGAAACGTCGAAGCCCTGCTCGCGCGCGGTCGGCACGCCGGAGAGCGCCGGATCGCGACCGGAGGTGAGAGTGGCGAGCAAGCGCACCTGGCCCGATTTCACGTAGCCGGACAGCGCCGCGGGCAGCTGCACGACGACCTCCACCTGCCCGCCGAGCAGGCTCGGCACGACCTGGGCGGCGCCGAAGGGCACGTCCACCACTTCGGCGCCGGCGGCCTTAAACAAGGCGACCGCGGAAATATGGGTGTGGCTGCCGATTCCGGAATTCCCGACCGTGATCTGCCTGGGCCGCGATTTCGCGGCGGCCACGAGCTCGCCGAGCGATTTCCACTGAGCGTCGCTCTTCACCGCGATCACGGGCGACTCGACCAATACGCGAGCCACCGCGTCGAAGGCGCGATAGTCGAGCGTCATCATTCCTGAGTGGTAGGTCGTGGAGACCGAGTTGGAATTCCAGACGACCGAGTAACCGTCCGGTTTCTGGGCCGCGACGTATCGGTAGCCGATCGCGCCTCCGGCGCCCGGGCGATTGACCACGAGCACCTTGGCTCCGAGCTGCTTGGACATGCCGTCTGCGAGCAGTCGCGCGGTCACGTCGGCCGAAGAGCCCGCCGGAAAGAGCACCGTGATCTCGATCGCGCCTTTTTGCGGGAATTGCGGCTCTTGCGCCTGGACCGCCACCGCAAAGAACGCACCGATGGATATCAAAGCTGTTTTCATCATGACCTCCTGATCTCAATCCTTTGACAACATCTCTGCGACCTCGACCCTGCGCCCCTCGCGCGCGGAAACGATTCCCGCGCGGATGACCGCCAGCGATGCCGTCGCCGCCTCCCCACCCATTTCCGGCTTGCCGTCCCCGCGGACCGCGCTGGCGAATTCTTCGAGTTCTTCGACAAAAGTATCGTTCTTCGCGCACGCGACCGCTTCTGGTCGCTCGCTTCCGCGTTTCAGAAGCCGCAGGCCTTGGTGCATATCGTAATACGCGCTCGCCTCCTTGCCGTAAATATTCATCAGGTAGTACTCGGACGCGGAGGCGTAGCTTGCGTTGAGTGTCGAGAGCGCGCCGCTTTCATGCTCCAGGACGAGGCTCGCCACGTCGGGATTGTCGCCCGGGAGCACGAGCTGCGCGAACCTGCCGTTCACCGCCCTGATCGGCCCTAGGAGATATTCGAGCACGTCGCTGTAGTGAATGCCGATCTGCAGCATCACCCCGCCCGGCATGCCGGCGGCCGTGTACCGCCAGGAGTTCAGATCGATCTTGCCGAGACGGTCTCGGCTGATGTTCGCCTCGGCGTTGACCAGCCTGCCGAACACTCCCTCGTCGATTTGGCGCCTGATCCACCGGAATGGGCTTTCTCTGCGCCGCTGGTATCCCAGGGCGAGCACGATCCCGGCCTTGCGGCAGACCTCGGTAATGGCGCGTCCCTCGGAGACGGTATTGGCGATCGGCTTGTCGAGAAACACGTGCTTGCCGGCTGCAGCCGCGGCGCGCGTCGTTTCGAGATGTACGTCGTTCGGCGTGGTGTTGATCACCGCTTCGATCGCGCGGTCTTCGAGGATGGCCTCGTAGCGCGGGGCGGCAGCGCAAGCGTATTTCGCGGCGAAAGCCCGGCGCTTTTCCTCCGAGCGCGTGTAGCAGGCGACGATCTTGAGTTTCCCGGACCGCTTCATGGCGTCCGCGAGAACATCCGACCACCAACCCATGCCGATGCAAGCAACCTTCAGCGGCTCGAATGCCATCCGCGTCACTTCAAGCTCGCGCTTGCATCAATCGATTCAACTGCCTCGCGCGCGATCCGCTCGTCGGTCGCCCAATCTCCGCCGCTCACGCCGACCCCGCCGATGCATTCACCGTCGATGAGGATCGGACAGCCGCCTTCCCTCGCGGTCCAGCGCTCGGGGCCGGCGGCGAGCGCAAGGCCTAGCGCATGCGCTACATCGAGAGACTGCCCCTGCGCGCCGTGGGACGACGTGGGGCGCTTGTTGGAGGCGGCGCATACCGCCTTGGTCGTCGCCGAGTGCAACGAGTGAAAGCGACCTCCGTCCATGCGCTCGAGCACGACCAGATGCCCGCCAGCGTCGGCGACTGCAACCGAGATCGCAATGCCAGCCTGCCCCGCCTTGGCGATCGCGGTGTCGGCTATCTTCCTGGCGCCAGCGTGAGTGAGGCGTTTGGCGTTCGCGACGTACATGGGACCTTTCGATCGGACCAATCGTCCGCAAAGCCCGGATTCTGCCCGGGGCCTTGCGTGCCATCAAGGCTTTTTTCAGTGCGTCGCGGCTTTCTGCGTCGGCCGTGTGACGGCCTTTTCGAACTGCATCGCGCCGTTCCTGTATTCGACGCGAATCACGTCCTTTGCGCCAAACACGCCTTCGAGGATGCGTTTGGACAGCGGGTTTTCGATGGTCTGCTGAATCGCGCGCTTGAGCGGGCGGGCGCCGTAGACCGGATCGAAGCCGGCCTCTGCGAGCTGCGCCAGCGCGCTGTCGGCGACTTCCAGCCCCATTTCGAGCTTCGCCAATCGCTGCTCCAGATACCGCAGCTGGATCTTCGCGATGTTCCTGATGTGTTTTTCGTCGAGCGCGTTGAACACCACGATCTCGTCGATGCGGTTGACGAATTCGGGCCGAAACTGGGTCTTGACCTCGGCCAGGACGGCAGTCTTGATCAGACCAGGGTCGTCCCCCGCCATTTGCTGGATCATCTGCGATCCGAGGTTCGACGTCATCACCACTACGGTATTCTTGAAGTCCACTGTGCGGCCGTGGCCGTCGGTCATGCGGCCATCGTCGAGCACCTGCAGGAGCACGTTGAACACGTCCGGGTGCGCCTTCTCGATCTCGTCGAGCAGGATCACGCTGTAGGGCTTGCGCCGCACCGTCTCGGTGAGGTGCCCGCCCTCCTCGTAGCCGACATAGCCGGGCGGCGCGCCGATCAGCCGCGCCACCGAGTGCTTTTCCATGAACTCGGACATGTCGATGCGGATGAGATGGTCTTCCGAATCGAAAAGGAACGAAGCCAGCGCCTTGCACAGCTCGGTCTTGCCCACACCCGTAGGCCCGAGGAACAGAAACGATCCGTAGGGCTTGTTCGGATCGGCAAGCCCGGCGCGCGAGCGGCGAATCGCGTCGGCCACCAGGCGCACCGCTTCGTCCTGGCCGACCACCCGTTCGTGCAGCTTCGATTCCATCGCAAGCAGCTTGTCGCGCTCGCCCTGCATCATCTTGGAGACGGGGATGCCGGTCGCGCGCGAAACCACTTCGGCGATCTCTTCCGCGCCGACGTGGGTGCGAAGCAACCTGGGCTTTTCCTGCTTCGAAGGCACTTTCTCCGCCTTCTTCAGTTGCGCCTCGAGCTGCGGCATGCGTCCGTACTGGAGCTCGGAGACCTTCTGCCAATCGCCTTTGCGCTTTGCGGCCTCCATCTCGAGCTTGAGCTTCTCCAGCTCCTCCTTGACGTGCTGCGAGCCGGCCACCTGCGCCTTTTCCGCCTTCCACACTTCCTCGAGATCGGCGTATTCGCGCTCGAGTTTCCTTATTTCGCCCTCGATCAGCGTCAGGCGCTTCTGCGAGGCCTCGTCTTTCTCCTTCTTCACGGCCTCGCGCTCGATCTTGAGCTGGATCAGGCGCCGATCGAGCTTGTCCATGACTTCCGGCTTGGAGTCGATCTCCATCTTGATGCGCGCGGCCGCCTCGTCGATCAGGTCGATCGCCTTGTCCGGAAGAAAACGGTCGGTGATATAGCGCTGCGACAACTCCGCCGCGGCGACGATCGCCGGGTCGGTGATGTCCACGCCGTGGTGCACTTCGTACTTTTCCTGCAGGCCGCGCAGGATGGCGATGGTGGCCTCGACCGAAGGCTCGTTCACCATCACCTTCTGGAAGCGGCGCTCGAGCGCCGCATCCTTCTCGACGTGCTTGCGGTACTCGTCGAGGGTGGTCGCGCCGACGCAGTGCAGCTCGCCGCGTGCCAACGCCGGTTTCAGCATGTTCCCTGCGTCGATCGCGCCTTCGGCCTTGCCGGCCCCGACCATGGTGTGCAGCTCGTCGATGAAAACGATGGTCCGGCCCTCGTCCTGCCCAAGTTCCTTCAGCACCGCTTTCAGACGCTCCTCGAACTCGCCGCGGTACTTTGCGCCCGCGAGCAGCGACGCCATATCGAGCGACAGGACGCGCTTGTTCTTGAGCGTCTCAGGCACCTCGCCGTTGACGATGCGCTGCGCAAGGCCCTCGACGATCGCGGTTTTGCCCACACCCGGCTCGCCGATCAGAACGGGGTTGTTCTTGGTGCGCCGCTGGAGAATCTGGATAACCCGCCGAATCTCGTCGTCGCGTCCGATCACCGGATCGAGCTTGCCCGAGCGGGCGCGCTCGGTGAGGTCGAGGGTGTACTTCTTCAGCGCCTCGCGCTGCCCCTCCGCCTCCGGGTTCGCGACCGTCTCGCCGCCGCGCACTGCCTTGATCGCCTGATCTATGGCTTTCTTGCTGCCGCCCTGCTCCTTGAGAAGCCTGCCGGCCTCGCCCTTGTCGTCGGAGAGCGCAAGCAGGAAAAGCTCCGAAGCGATGAATTGATCGCCCCGCTTCTGGGCTTCCTTGTCGGCGAGATTGAGCAGGCCGTTCAGCTCGCGAGAGATCTGCACTTCCCCGCCGTGGCCCTCGACCTTCGGCAATCGTGAGATCGCCTGTTTCGCCCCCTCGCGCAGCCGCGGCACGTTCACACCCGCCCGCGAGAGCAGCGATGCCGCGGTGCCGTCTTCCTGCGCGAGCAGCGCCGCCAGCAAATGCGCAGGCTCGATGAATTGGTGGTCTTGGCCCACCGCGATGCTCTGCGCATCAGCGAGCGCCTGTTGGAACTTGGTGGTTAATTTGTCAAAACGCATGGCATCAACCCGGTCTCCGGTGAAAGGGAGGTGGGGCGATCTGCCCGATTTTCAAGCCTCTGCCGTGCGGGCTCGCAAGAGATCATCTCAGCAGAGGCATTAGAATAGCGCGTCGCAGCAGACATGTCCCATCCTGAGAGTGATTCTCTACCACAATGGCGAAGAAGTTCGAACTCAAGGACCACCTGGGTAAGTATCCGATCAGTCGCGAGATCGGCAGCGGCGCCACCAGCCGTGTGTATCTCGCGCGCGACACCTTCGCCGAGCGGGAGGTCGCCATCAAGGTGTTTCTGTTCGATGACCACGTCAATCCCCAGACGGAGCGCATGATGCACAAGGCGTTCCTCGCTGAGGCCGCGCTCGTCGGCAAGCTCAGCCATCCCCATATCGTCGCGATCCTCGACGCCGTGGCCGAGCTCGAGCACAGCTACGTAGTAATGGAATATGTCCCCGGCACAACGCTCGAGGCCCACTCGGACGTGACCAACCTGCTGCCTCTCAACAAGGTCGTCGAAATCATCTTCAAGTGCATCCGGGCGCTCGAGTACGCGTTCCAGCACGGCGTGATCCACCGCGATATCAAACCCGGTAACATCCTGATCTCGCGGAGCGGCGACACCAAGGTGAGCGACTTTGGGGCTTCGTTTCAGCATCGGCTCGCCCAGGAAACGACCCAGATCACCGGCGTGGGCTCGCCCGCCTACATGTCCCCCGAGCAGATCCGGATGGAAGACGTCACCCACCAGACCGACATCTACTCGCTGGGGATAGTGATGTACCGCCTGCTCACGGGTCGGCTTCCCTACGAGGCCAACACCCAGGCCAGCCTGACCTATGCCATTCTCAACACAACCCCGGCGCGGCCCGCAACACTGCGCCCCGACCTCCCGCCGCTGCTCGACCAGATCGTCATGAAGGCGATAGAGAAGAATCCTGCAGCGCGCTACAAGTCCTGGCTCGAATTCGGCAAGGACCTGAGCCAGGCTTTCACCACGCTGCGCCTTTCGGGCACATCGATCTCCGATTCAGCAAAGTTCAACGAGCTTCGGGAAATGACCTTTTTCGAGGATTTCGACGACGTCGCCCTGTGGGAAGTGGTGCGCATCGGCAGCTGGAAACCGATCAAAGCGGGAACGGCCATCATACGAGAGGCCGATCAGGGCGACAGCTTCTTTCTTTTGGTCACCGGCGAAGTCAGCGTGACCCTCCTGGGGAAGCAGCTCAACACCATCAAGCCCGGCGGCTGCTTCGGCGAAATCCTCTATTTCAGCGACAGGGTCAACCGTCGCACGACGACCATCACTGCGCTCGGCGAAGCGACCGTGATCGAGATCAAGGCGGACGCGCTGCGCGCCGCTACCAGCGGCTGCCAGGTCGGATTCAACAAGGCGTTCATGCGAGTACTCGTCGATCGCCTGACTCAGGCCAACCTGCGGCTCGCCGGGCGGGGTTAGGGGACGCCGGAATCTCTGCTAGCCCTGCATCGCGCGAACGCTCGCGATGCCGAGTATGGTCATGGCGATCGAGCCGAGCAAGTGTGCCAGGGAGTGCGCGAAAGCCCAGCCGTAGCGTCCCGTGGTCAGCAAAGATACCGATTCGGCCGAAAAAGTCGAATAAGTGGTCAGCCCTCCCAGAAAACCCGTGATCACGAACAACCGCAGCTCGGGCGCAAGACCGCCATACTGCTCGAAAACCGTGACGGCGATTCCGACCAGGTAGCCGCCGATCAGATTCGCCGCGAGAGTTCCCATCGGCAAGCCGGGTACGAGCGCATTCATCGCAACGCCGAGCCACCAGCGCAACCACGCCCCGAGCGCGGCGCCAATGCCGACGGCTGCTACGCCCGCCGCGTTCATTCAAGTCCTCTCGCGCTAGGCAGCATCGGTCTTCGGTGAGTTCCATCGCTCCGCTGCCTCGTCATCCGAGGCCCGCGCATCGACCCAGCGGACCCCCTGCGGAGTCTCTTCCTTCTTCCAGAACGGCGCCCGCGTCTTCAGGTAGTCCATGATGAACTCGCAGGCGGAAAATGCCTCGCCGCGATGCGCCCCGGTGACGACGACGAGCACGATCTGGTCGGTCGGCCTGAGCTCGCCTACGCGGTGCACGACCAGCACATCCATCACGTCCCAGCGGCGCTTCGCTTCGGCGATGATGTTCTCGAGCGCTCTCTCGGTCATGCCGGGATAGTGCTCGAGCGTCATCTTGATTACCGTGTCACCGTCGTTGGCGTCCCGGCATACGCCGATGAAACTCGCCACCGCGCCGATCCTCGGGTTGTTCCGGCGCAGCGCCGCGATCTCCGCGCCTGCATCGAAATCCTGGGTCTGAATGCGCGCCGGCATCTCAACCTCCGGTGACCGGCGGGAAGAAAGCGACCTCGTCGCCGGACTTGACCAGCGTGGTCGGCTGGGCCATGTCCTGGTTGACCGCGACGCGCAGGGCCTTCCCCTGAGCGAGCGCCGTCTGCCAGGCACCGCCTCGGGCCATGAGCAGCGATCGCACACCGGCGACGGTAGACACCGCGGGTGAAAGTTCGAGGTCCTCACCGGGTTTGCCCAGTTGCTCCCGCAAGCCTGCGAAATAGAGCACCTTGACCTTCATCGATACAGCTCCGAATACGGCATGAATTTCACCATGTCCCCTGTGCGGATCGGATGTTCCGCCGGATTATCGACCAGGCCGTCCGCCCATGCCGTGGATGTCAGCACCGCCGAGTCCTGAGTGGGATAGAGATCGAGTCCCCCGCGCGCGTTCCATTTTACGCGCAGGAACTCACGCCGCAGATCCGGTTCGGGCCAGTCGAAATCCGCCCGTGCGGTGATCGCGTGGACTTGCACGTCGGCGACACCTTGGGTCTTGAGCAGGAACGGCCGGACGAATATGAGGAAGGTGACGAAGCTCGATACCGGATTCCCGGGCAGCCCGATGAAACTGGCCTTGCCGACACGGCCGAACGCCAGCGGCCGCCCCGGCTTCATGGCGATCTTCCACATGAGGAGCTCGCCTTCGGCCTCGACGGCGGGCTTGACGAAATCCGCCTCGCCCACCGAAACGCCGCCGCTGGTCACGATCACATCGCAATCGGCGGCCGCACGGCGCAGCACTTCCCGCGTCGCGGCCAGCGAATCGGGAACGATCCCGTAATCGCGTACTTCGCAGCCGAACGTCTGCGCGAGTCCGTTCAGGGTAAACCGGTTCGAGTTGTAGATGCGTCCGGGCGGCAGCGGATCGCCCGGCATGACGAGCTCGTCGCCGGTAAAAAACAGCCCGAGCCGCACGCGCCGGTATACCGGAAGCGAAGCAATGCCGACCGACGCGGCGAGCCCGGTGTCCTGTGGCCGCAAGCGCAGACCCGCGGAAAGGACTTCCCCGCCCGCGCGGATATCGCTCCCCGTGAGCCGGATCCATTCACCGCGCGCGGGCACCCTTTTTATCACGACGTCGTCGCCCTCCTGAGCGCAGAACTCCTGCATTGCGATGGCATCGGTGCCGGAGGGGATCGGAGCTCCCGTAAATATGCGCGCCGCCGTCCCGGCAGCAAGCGGTTCACCGACGGAACCTGCGGCTATTCTCTGCGCGACTTTCAGCCGCGTCTCGGGCCGGGGGAGATCGGCCGTTCGCACCGCATAGCCATCCATGGCGCTGTTGTCCATGGGCGGCACGTTCATGGTCGAGCGCTGCGCGGCTGCGAGCACCCGGCCGGTCGCCGAGAGGGTCGGCACCTGTTCGGTCTCTGCGACGGGGCGCGCACCGGCGAGAAGGCGCTCGAGGGCTTCGTCCACATTGAGCATGCCTTTGTTCATCGAAATCCGTTATAGCTCAGGATGAAATCCTCGATGCCTTTGTGGTCGTTCAGATCGAAGCGGGGCAGCTTCGTTTCGAGCGCGGCGTCCGAGGCGATCGCGACGATGTGGGCATCGTCTGGATGCAGCAGCGCTTTGCCGTTGTCTTTGCGCCAAACCTCGAGCTTCGGCAAGGGATGGTGCTTGTGGCCTTCGACGAGGAGCAGATCGCATGGCGAGACCCGCTCGATCTGCTCTTCCAGTGACGGCTCCGCCTCGCCGCGCAACTCGTGCATGATGACCCAGCGCCTGTCGGACACCACCATGACTTCGCTCGCCCCCGCCTGGCGGTGACGATACGAATCCTTGCCGGAGTGATCCACGTCGAAGCTGTGGTGCGCATGCTTGATCATCGACACTTTCAGTCCGCGTTTCACCAGGCGCGGAATGAGCTGCTCGATCAGCGTCGTCTTGCCGCTTCCCGACCATCCGGCAAATCCGAATATTTTCATCCCAGCCCGAGCCGGCGGCATCTTCCGGCGAAAGGCGTTATTGTATCAGGGCGTCATTCCCGTAGAAATATAGCGGTGCCACCGTCACAGAATGGCGCTGCAATCAAACTCCGGCCTGGCCCGCGTTCGGGAAGAACAGCTGCTCGCCGCCGATCTTGTACCCGGCGATCGCCCGCTGTCCCTCGGGGGAAACAATCCAGTCCACGAAG
>Ga0137435_1000375_pt1 | contig 15321 bp, 13 predicted proteins | sample EasRivERMGT100_2_FD_104904 | JGI IMG/M metagenome (GOLD analysis project Ga0137435, IMG submission 104904) | Soil microbial communities from meander-bound floodplain in the East River, Colorado, USA - East River MetaG ERMGT100_2 | ecosystem: Environmental > Terrestrial > Soil > Floodplain ... | reverse complement strand
GTGGACATGGAAGTGGAGCTGATCACGCCGATCGCGATGGAAGAAGGACTGCGGTTCGCGATCCGCGAAGGCGGACGCACGGTGGGCGCCGGCGTCGTCGCCACCGTCGTCCAGTAGGAAGCGGAGACCACCATGCGCGACCAGGTGACTCTGGCCTGCAACGACTGCAAGCGCCGGAACTACATCACGAAGAAGAACAAGCGGCTCCATCCGGACCGGGTGGAGTTCAAGAAGTACTGCCGGTTCTGCCGCAAGCACACGGCACACAAGGAGACGCGGTAATCGGAGCAGGCCTGTAGCTCAGCCTGGCTAGAGCACCGGTCTCCAAAACCGGGTGTCGGGGGTTCGAATCCCTCCAGGCCTGCCACCTCTACGGCCGGAGCGACACGGGGGAACAAGCGTGACGTTGATGGAACAGGCTCGGGAGTTCGTCAAGGACGTTCGCGTCGAATCGTCCAAGGTGAGCTGGCCGACGCGCAGCGAACTTCGGGACTCGACGATCGTCGTGATCATCACGGTGGTGCTCGTGATGATCTTCATCGGCATCGTCGACTGGGTCCTCAGGGTCCTCGTCGGACTCCTGTTCCGCTAGGAGCGGGCCGGCGACGGTCCCTTGGGAAAGAGAGACATGACCAAGAAGTGGTACGTCGTACACACGTACTCGGGTCACGAGAACAAGGTGAAGTCGAACCTCGAGAAGGCGATTCACAGTGCCGGGCTCGATGAGCGTTTCGGCGAGATCCTGGTCGCTACCGAGGATTACGTCGAGATGAAGGACGGGAAGCGAAAGACCTCCAAGCGGAAGACCTTCCCCTCCTACGTCATGATCGAGATGGAGCTCGACGATGAAACGCGCCACGTGGTGCAGAACGTGCCGGGCGTGACGCGCTTCATCGGTTCGGGCCAGAACGCGGTGGCGCTGAAGGAAAACGAAGTGCGCCGCATCCGCGGACAGATGGAGCAGACGCGCTCGAAGCCGACGCCGACCGTGACGTTCCGCATCGGCGATCACGTACGGGTGGTGGACGGCCCGTTCAGCGCGTTCAACGGAGTGGTGGACGAGGTCAACAGCGAGCGCGGCAAGGTCAAGGTGATGGTCAGCATCTTCGGGCGCGCGACCCCGGTCGAGCTGGACTTCCTGCAGGTGCAGCCGGTCTAACAGGAGATTGCGATGGCGAAGCCGATTCAGGCCATGGTCAAGCTGCAGTGCAACGCGGGTAACGCCACGCCGGCGCCGCCCGTCGGCCCGGCTCTGGGTCAGCACGGCATCAACATCATGGAGTTCTGCAAGCAGTTCAACGCCCGGACCCAGCACCAGACGGGGCTCGTGATTCCGGTGGTCATCACGGTCTACAGCGACCGGTCGTTCACATTCATCACGAAGACGCCGCCGGCCGCGGTGCTGCTGAAGCGGGCAGCCGGACTGGCAAAGGGCTCGGGAGTGCCGAATCGCACCAAAGTCGGTTCGGTGACCCGGGCGCAGGTGCGGGAGATCGCCGAGCTCAAAGCTCCGGACCTCAACTCCGCGTCGGTCGATGCAGCCGAGCGGATGGTGATGGGTACGGCACGGAGCATGGGCATCGAGATCTCCAGCTAGGAAAGGGACGGAACCGGATGGTGCGGCTGGACAGGGAAGACGCGGAATCGTTGCTGAGGGGGAAGACTCCGCAGGAGATCTACGAGATCGTCCGCGAGCGTGTGTCGCGCTCACCGGACGCCAAGATCAAGGATCTCGACGAGACCCTGGAGTGGGTCGTCCGCGAGGGGTACCTCACCCAGGCCGAGCTGAACGCGGTCGAGGACGAGAACTCCTGATTCGACACCAGTGCCGCGCAGTCGCGGTGCGGTGACAATTTCAAGGGACCGACGGTCCGATCGGGCCGGCGGACGGACGTGGGAGTGAGGGGCGTAGGGCTCCTCACGCTCGAACCACGGGAGGATTGATGGCCAGATACGGCAAACGTTATCGCGCGGCGACGGAGCTCCTCCGCCAGGCGGGCGCGATTCGGGACCTCGGCCAGGCGGTCAAGCTCGTGAAGCAGACCGCGAAAGCCAAGTTCGACGAGACCATCGTGGTCTCCACCCATCTCGGGGTGGATCCACGTCATTCGGATCAGCTCGTGCGCGGGACCGTGGTGCTCCCGCACGGGACCGGGAAGAGCCTTCGCGTGCTCGTGCTCTGCAAGGGCGAGAAGGAGAAGGAAGCCCTGGCTGCGGGCGCCGATTTCGCCGGAGCCGAAGAGTACGTGAAGAAGATTCAGGAGGGCTGGCTCGACGTGGATGCGATCGTCGCCACGCCGGATCTCATGGGTGAAGTCGGCAAGCTCGGCCGGGTGCTCGGCCCGCGCGGGCTGATGCCGAACCCGAAGAGCGGCACCGTGACCTTCGACGTCGCCAAGGCGGTGAAGGAGCTCAAGGCCGGCAAGATCGAATTCCGCGTCGACAAGGGCGCCAACGTGCACGCTCCGGTCGGCAAGGCCTCGTTTTCCGAGGAACAGCTGCTCGAGAACGCGACCACGTTCCTGCGCGAGCTGGTGCGTGCCAAGCCCACGGGCGCCAAGGGCGCCTTCATCAGAAGCCTGACGCTGAGCTCGACGATGGGGCCCGGCATCGTTCTCGACCCGGCCCTGGCCGGCGCGGACCACTAGGAGGATCCCGATGCCCACCGCTCAGAAAGAGCAGATCATCCGGGACAACACCGAGCGCCTCCAGGGTGTGCGCGGGATCTACCTCGCCGACTTCTCGGGGATGACGGTCGAGTCCATCTCGAAGCTCCGGCGGAAGTGCCGCGCGGAGCAGATCCAGTTCCACGTGGTGAAGAACACGCTGCTCAAGCGCGCGTTCAACGCCCATGGGATCACCGCGCTCGACGAGTTCCTGGCGGGACCCACCGGTGTGGTGTTCAGCCCGGTCAGCGAAATGTCGCCGGCCAAGGTGCTGGCGGACTTCGCCAAGGAGAACGAGCGGCCGCGCATCAAGGCGGCGGTGGTGGACGGCCGGCTCTTCGGTGAGAAGGCGGTCATCGAGCTCGCCAAGCTGCCGAGCCGCGAGGTCCTGCTGTCGACCCTGCTCGCCACGTTCATCGCTCCGATGACGCAGTTCCTGGGTGCGATCGACGCGACGCTGCGGCTGCCGGCGATCATGGCCGACGTCCTCGTCATCGAGCGCGAGAAGAGCCAGAGTGCGTGAAATCGTGAAGCCTGATCTGAACCGAAATCACTCAACCCTCAATCCATAGGAGAATCCAGAGATGTCCACCGCAATCGACCAGGTGCTCGATCTGATCGGGAACATGACCGTCCTCGAGCTGTCCGAGCTGAAGAAGCAGTACGAGGAGAAGTTCGGTGTGACCGCCGCGGCTCCCATGATGGCGATGGCGATGGGCCCCGGTGCGGGCGGCGGCGCGGCGGCAGTCGAGGAGAAGACCGAGTTCAACGTCGTCCTCATCGGTGCCGGCGACAAGAAGATTCAGGTCATCAAGGTGGTGCGCGAGCTGACCGGTCTCGGCCTCAAGGAGGCGAAGGACCTGGTGGACGGCGCGCCGAAGAACGTCAAGGAAGGCGTGAGCAAGGAAGACGCCGCGAAGATGAAGGCCGCACTCGAGGAGCAGGGCGCCACGGTCGAGATCAAGTAGCCCGACTGCCTCGTGATTCGGCAACCGCGTGCACGCGCCGAGTCGGCCCGGCCGGCGCGTGACGTGAAGGCTTCCCCAGCGGAAAGGTGGGACGGCTTTGAAGAACGCACGCCGTAAGGAACGCAAGAGTTTTTCGAAGATCGACCGGGAGTGGAATCTTCAGATTCCGAACCTCCTCGAGGTCCAGCTCAAGAGCTTCCGCGACTTCCTGCAGATGGAAACCGATCCGATGCGACGTCGGAACGAGGGCCTGCAGGAGGTCTTCACCGGGGTGTTCCCGATCAGCGACCCCCGCGAGCTCTTCACGCTGGATTTCGTGGCCTACGAGATCGGCGAGCCGAAGTACTCGATGGACGAGTGCGTCGAGCGCGATCTCACGTTTTCCGCGCCGCTCAAGGCGCGGCTCCGTCTCGTCACGCGCGAGGAAGTCGAAGGGGTCAAGCGCGACAAGGACGTGATCGAGCAGGAGGTGTACCTCGGCGAGCTGCCGCTCATCACCGACAACGGCACCTTCATCATCAACGGCGCCGAGCGGGTGATCGTGTCCCAGCTCCACCGGTCGCCGGGCGTGTTCTTCGATGAGCTGACGCACCCGAACGGGAAGCAGCTCTTCACTGCGCGCATCATTCCGTACCGCGGGTCGTGGGTGGAATTCAGCCTCGACGTCAACGACGTCATGCACGTGCACATCGACCGCAAGCGCAAGCTGCCGGTGACGGTGCTGCTGCGGGCGCTGGGTTTCGTCTCCGACCGCGAGATCCTCGAGCTCTTCTACGAGAAGGAGACTCTCGAGGTGAAGGGCAAGAAGTCCGAGCAGGCCCTGGGACGGGTGTGCGCCCAGGATCTGGTCGACGCCGCCACCGGCGAAGTGCTGGTCGAGGCCAACGACGAGATCACGCCGGAAAAGGTGGAGCTGCTCAAGCGTTCCGGCTTCGAGACCCTCGAGGTCTTCATCATCTCGAAGCAGGAAGAAGCGGACGTCATGCGCAACACGCTGCGCAAGGACCCGACCCGCACCCAGGAGGAGGCGCTGCACCGGATCTACAACCTGCTCCGGCCGGGCGAGCCGCCGCGCGCCGATTCCGCGCGCGAGATCCTCAACAAGCTGTTCTTCAACCCCAAGCGCTACGACCTGGCGCGGGTCGGCCGCTACAAGCTCAACAGCAAGCTGCCGCACGAGTTCCTGCTGCCGGTGCGCGACGTGCGCCGCCGCCTCGGGCTCGGCATCCCCGATCTCAACCACACGACGCTCTGCCGTGAGGACTTCATCGTCATCATCCGCTACCTGCTCCTGCTGCGGGCGAACGGCGAGCTGGTCACGGATCGCGGTGGCGAGATGGCGGTCACGGACGACATCGATCACCTCGGCAACCGGCGCGTGCGCTCGGTGGGCGAGCTGCTCGCCAACCAGTTCAACATCGGTCTCGCGCGCATGGCGCGCATCATCCGCGAGCGCATGTCGCTCCAGGACCAGGACCAGATCACCCCCACCGACCTCGTGAACTCGCGGACCATCTCGGCCGTGATCCAGAGCTTCTTCGGGAGCTCGCAGCTCTCGCAGTTCATGGATCAGACCAATCCGCTCGCCGAGCTCACCAACAAGCGCCGCCTCTCGGCGCTCGGACCGGGCGGACTCACGCGGGACCGCGCGGGGTTCGAGGTCCGTGACGTTCACTACACGCACTACGGCCGCATGTGCCCGATCGAGACGCCGGAAGGCCCGAACATCGGTCTCATCTCGTCGCTCTCGACCTACGCCAAGGTGAACGAGTTCGGTTTCCTCGAGACGCCGTACTTCCGCGTCCGCGAAGGAATCGTGGACCGCAAGCGTCCGGAGTTCCTGGCGGCCGACGTCGAAGACCGCTCGCACATCGCGCCGGCCAACACACCGTTCGACAAGAAGAGCGGGGCGCTGGTGGACGACACGCTCACCGTGCGTCACCGCGGCGAGTACCCCAACATCAACCGCGTCGACGTCGAGTTCATGGACGTCTCGCCGATCCAGCTGGTGTCGCCGGCGGCGGCGCTCATTCCGTTCCTCGAGCACGACGACGCGAACCGCGCGCTGATGGGATCCAACATGCAGCGCCAGGCGGTGCCGCTGCTCGTCACCGAGGCGCCGCTCGTCGGCACCGGCCTCGAGGACAAGATCGCCGAGGACTCGGGGGCGCTGGTGCTGGCGCGCCGCTCGGGCGTGGTCGAGTTCGTCTCGGGCGAGATGATCGCCGTCCGTTACGAGCGGGACCCGGACGATCCGATCATCGACTACAGCGACCAGCCCAATCTCGACCTCTACCGGATGATCAAGTTCCGGCGCTCCAACCAGGACACCTGCCTCAATCAGCGGCCGGTGGTCACCGAGGGGACGCGGGTCAAGAAGGGACAGGTCATCGCCGACGGCCCGGCCACCCGCGAGGGTGAGCTGGCGCTCGGACGCAACGTGCTTTGCGCGTTCATGCCGTGGGGTGGCTACAACTTCGAGGACGCCATCCTCATCAGCGAGAAGGTGGTGAAGGAGGACATCTTCACCTCCATCCACATCGAGGAGTTCGAGCTCCAGGTGCGCGACACCAAGCGCGGCGTCGAGGAGATCACGCGCGAGATCCCGAACGTGTCCGAAGACGCGGTCAAGAATCTCGACGAGGAAGGCGTGATCCGGATCGGCGCGCGCGTCCGCCAGGGCGACATCCTGGTGGGCAAGGTGACGCCCAAGGGCGAGCAGGAGCTGTCGCCCGAGGAGCGGCTGCTGAAGGCGATCTTCGGCGACAAGGCCGGCGACGTGCGCGACGCCTCGCTCAAGGCGCCGCCCGGAATGGACGGCATCGTCATCGACATCAAGGTGTTCTCGCGCCGCGAGAAGGACGAGAGCACCAAGCAGCAGGAGAAGAAGAAGATCGAGAAGCTCCGCCGCGAGAGCAAGAAGGAACGTGAGCGCATCGCGGAGGTCCGCCTCTCGAACGTCACGGGCATCCTCCAGGAGGAGACGGTGAACGTGCTGCGGAGCGCCGCGAGCGGCGAGCCGATCGCGCGCAAGGGCCGCAAGTTCACGCTCGACTTCCTGCAGGAGATCGATCTCGACGACCTCGCCTGGGGCACTCCGGTGACCGAGGACGAGAAGATCAACGAACGCTTCTGGGCGGCGATGGACGGGGCGCAAAGCGCCTTCACCCGCTGCGAGAAGGAGCTCGAGAAGGAAATCGAGAAGGTGACCCGCGGCGACGAGCTGCCGCCCGGCGTCATCAAGCTCGTGAAGGTCTACATCGCGAAGAAGCGCAAGCTCTCGGTCGGCGACAAGATGGCCGGCCGCCACGGCAACAAGGGCGTGGTTGCGAAGATCCTTGCCGAGGAGGACCTGCCGTATCTGCCGGACGGAACCCCGATCGAGATCGTGCTGAATCCGCTCGGCGTGCCGTCGCGAATGAACATCGGTCAGGTCCTGGAGACGCACCTGGGCTGGGCGGCGCACGCGCTGGGTTACACCTGCGCGACGCCGGTGTTCGCCGGGGCCACGGTGGACGAGATCAAGTCCGAGCTCAGGGCCGCGAACCTGCCCGAGGACGGCAAGACCGTTCTCTTCGACGGGCGCTACGGCGATCCGTTCGATCAGCGGGTGACCGTCGGCTACATCTACATGATGAAGCTGAGCCACCTCGTGGATGACAAGATCCACGCGCGTTCGACGGGTCCGTACTCGCTCGTGACGCAGCAGCCGCTCGGTGGCAAGGCGCAGTTCGGCGGTCAGCGCTTCGGCGAAATGGAGGTGTGGGCGCTCGAGGCCTACGGCGCGGCGTACACGCTGCAGGAGTTGCTGACGGTGAAGAGCGACGACGTCGCCGGCCGGTCGCGGATCTACGAGGCGATCGTGAAGGGCGAGAACCCGCCCGAGCCGGGCGTTCCGGAGTCGTTCAACGTGCTGGTGAAGGAGCTCCAGAGTCTGTGTCTGGAGGTCCAGTTCGAGGAAGCGTGATCGGACCCGTCGGTCCTTGTGAATATCGAGTGGTGCGGTCGTCGGTCGACGTCACCAACGCGAGGGGAGTAGCCGAATGATTCAGGACACCGAGCTGCAGAGCCCGTTGAACATGGTGGGCCGGCTGGGACTGGGACGCCCGGAGGAGCGCGAGCCGCGCCGCCGCGTGGTCTTCAATTCCATCCGGATCCGCCTGGCGTCGCCGGACGTCATCCGCAGCTGGTCGCATGGCGAAGTCACCAAGCCCGAGACCATCAACTACCGGTCGTTCAAGCCGGAGAAGGACGGTCTCTTCTGCGAGAAGATCTTCGGCCCGGTCAAGGACTGGGAGTGCAACTGCGGCAAGTACAAGCGCATCCGCTACCGCGGCGTGATCTGCGATCGCTGCGGCGTCGAGGTCACCCAGGCCAAGGTGCGCCGTGAGCGGCTCGGCCACATCGCGCTCGCGGTGCCGGTCTCGCACATCTGGTTCTTCAAGGGCGTTCCGTCCCGGATCGGGCACCTGCTCGACATGAGCATCCGCGACCTCGAGCGCATCCTCTATTACGAGTCCTATGCGGTGATCCATCCCGGCAGCACCGGGTTCAAGAAGAAGGAGATCATCACCGAGGACCAGTACAACGAGGTGATGGACGAGCAGCCGGACAGCGGACTCAAGGCGAAAATGGGCGCCGACGCGATCCGTGATCTCCTGGCCGAGCTGGATCTCGAGGAGCTGTCGACCGAGCTCCGTGCGCAGGCCAAGATGGAGACGTCGGTGCAGCGGAAGAAGGAGCTGCTCAAGCGGCTCCGCATCGTCGAAGCCTTCCGTCACAGCGGCAACAAGCCGGACTGGATGATTCTCGAGGTGGTGCCGGTGCTGCCGCCGGACCTGCGTCCGCTGGTGCCGCTCGAGGGCGGCCGCTTCGCGACCTCCGACCTCAACGACCTCTACCGGCGCGTCATCAACCGCAACAACCGGCTCAAGAAGCTGATGGACATCAAGGCGCCGGAAGTGATCCTGCGGAACGAGAAGCGCATGCTGCAGGAGGCGGTCGACGCGCTGTTCGACAACGGGCGCCGCAGCCGCGCCGTACGCGGCCAGGGCAACCGCCCGCTCAAGTCGCTCTCCGACATGCTCAAGGGCAAGCAGGGCCGGTTCCGTCAGAACCTGCTCGGCAAGCGCGTGGACTACTCGGGCCGCTCGGTGATCGTGGTCGGGCCGGACCTCAAGCTCAACCAGTGCGGGCTGCCGAAGAACATGGCGCTCGAGTTGTTCAAGCCGTTCATCATCCGCAAGCTCGAAGACCGCGGCTACGTCCAGACGGTCAAGAGCGCCAAGCGGCTCGTCGAGCGTGAGAAGCCGGAAGTGTGGGACATCCTGGGCGAGATCATCGAGAACCACCCGGTGCTCCTGAACCGGGCGCCGACGCTCCACCGCCTCGGCATCCAGGGTTTCGAGCCGGTGCTCGTCGAGGGCAAGGCGATCCGCATCCATCCGCTGGTCTGCGCGGCGTTCAACGCCGACTTCGACGGCGACCAGATGGCGGTTCACGTGCCGCTCTCGTTCGAGGCCCAGATCGAGACCAGCCTGCTCATGCTCTCGACGCACAACATCCTGTCTCCGGCGCACGGGCGGCCGCTCGCGACACCGAACCAGGACATCGTGCTCGGGTGCCACTACCTCACGAAGCCGCGGGGCGAGAACAAGAACCCGCGCGTCGGCGACGCGAAGCTCGTGCCGACCGACCCGCGCCGGCTGCGGACGTTCCACAGCCCGGCCGAGGTGCTTGCGGCGTGGGACAGCCGCGAGGTCCAGCTCCACGGGCTCATCGCACTGCGCGCGGCGAGCGTGAATCTCGCGACGCCGGCGGCGTCGTACATCGAGACCACGCCCGGTCGCGTGCTCTTCAGCGACGTGGTCCCGCAGGAGATCGGCTTCATCAACGAGACCATGGACAAGAAGCGGCTCGAGCGGCTGGTCGGCGACTGCTACTCGCGACTCGGCGCCGAGGTGACGGCCGACCTGCTCGACGAGCTCAAGAACCTGGGCTTCAAGTACGCCACCCAGGCCGGGTTCACGGTGGGCATCGACGACGTCCGGATTCCGCCCGAGAAGGACGAGATCATCGGCCGGGCGAAGGCCGAGTCTGACAAGCACAACTCCGACTACCGGTCCGGCAAGATCACGGAAGGCGAGCGCTACAACAAGGTCATCAACACCTGGACCCACGCCACCACCGAGGTGGAGCAGGTGACGTTCGACGGCCTGTCGCGCGACCGCGAAGGATTCAACCCGATCTTCATGATGGCCGACTCCGGCTCGCGCGGTAATCGCGAGCAGGTGCGCCAGCTGGCCGGCATGCGCGGACTCATGGCGAAGCCGCAGAAGAAGATCACGGGCGGCATCGGCGAGATCATCGAGTCGCCGGTCATCCACAACTTCAAGGAAGGGCTGAACGTGCTCGAGTACTTCATCTCGACGCACGGCGCCCGCAAGGGTCTCGCCGACACCGCGCTCAAGACCGCGGATGCCGGCTACCTGACCCGCCGCCTCGTGGACGTGGCGCAGGACGTCATCATCAACGAGGACGACTGCGGCACGATCCGCGGACTCTCGGTGGGGGCGCTCAAGGACGGCGAGGAGATCATCGAGGCGCTGGCCGATCGCATCCTCGGCCGGGTGGTGGCGGAGGACGTCATCCACCCGATCTCGAACGAAATCGTGGTCGAGGCCGGCCAGATGGTCGACGAGGAGGTGGCGGCGCGGATCCACGAGGCCGAGAAGCAGGGCTTCGAGAAGATCCGCATCCGTTCGGTGCTCACCTGTGACTCCCGCCGCGGCGTGTGCGCGAAGTGCTACGGGCGCAACCTGGCGACCGGTCGTGCCGTGGATCTCGGCGAGGCGGTCGGCGTGATCGCCGCCCAGTCGATCGGCGAGCCGGGCACCCAGCTCACCCTCCGCACGTTCCACATCGGCGGTGTGGCGGGCCGCATCGTCGAGCAGTCGAAGACCCAGGCCAAGGCCGACGGCACGGTGCACTTCGTCAATCTCGAGACGGTGTCGTACCGCAAGGGCGTCCTGGTGGCGGTGAGCCGTCACGGCGAGATCGAGCTGACCGACGAGTCGGGCCGCACGCGGCAGCGCTACAACGTGCCCTACGGCGCCCACCTGCTGGTGACGGACGGGCAGCTCGTCGTCAACGACGCCCTGCTCTTCGAGTGGGACATCTACAACAACCCGATCGTGACCGAGCGAGGCGGCACCGTGCGGTTCGTCGACCTCAAGGAGCGCGTCACCGTGCGCGACGAGGTGGACGACACCTCGGGCATGAAGCTCCTCGTGGTCATGGAGGATCGCAACAAGGAGCTGCAGCCCGCGATCGACATCCTGTCCGAGTCCGGCCAGAAGCTCGCCCACTACCCGCTGCCGGCAGGAGCGCGGCTCGAGGTACGTGACGGCCAGGAAGTCGTGGCCGGCGACGTGCTGGTCAAGACGCGGCGCGAGGAATCCAAGACCCGCGACATCACGGGCGGTCTGCCGCGCGTGGCCGAGCTGTTCGAGGCGCGGCGCTCCAAGGACGCGGCGATCGTGTCCGAGATCGACGGTTCGGTGGAGTTCGGCGGCGTCTCGCGCGGAATGCGCAAGGTCAACGTCCGCGGCGAGGACGGGGATCTGAGCGAGTACCAGATCCCACAGGGCAAGCACCTCTACGTCCAGGAGGGCAGCGTGGTGCGCGCCGGGGACCGTCTGACCGAGGGACCGATCAACCCGCACGACATCCTCAAGATCAAGGGCATCGAGGAGGTGCAGGAGTACCTGGTCAACGAGATCCAGGAGGTCTACCGCCTCCAGGGCGTGCGCATCGACGACAAGCACATCGAGGTGGTGGTCCGGCAGATGCTCCAGAAGGTCCGCATCGACGATCCGGGCAATACCACCTTCCTCGAGGGCGAGTACGTGGACCGGCTGGCGGTTGCCGACGAGAACCGGCGGATGGAGGCCGAAGGTCAGCAGACGTGCAGTTTCCAGCCACTGCTCCTCGGCATCACCAAGGCCTCGCTCTCAACCGACAGCTTCATCTCGGCGGCCTCCTTCCAGGAGACCACCCGGGTGCTCACCGAGGCGGCGATCCAGGGCAAGGTGGACTACCTGCGCGGCCTCAAGGAGAACGTGATCATCGGCCATCTCATCCCGGCCGGGACGGGCATGCCGCCCTACCGGAAGCTCCGGCTGGAGGCAGAGAAGCAGGCCCTGCCCGCGCTGGAGGAGGACGAGGGGGCGAAGACGGCTTGACAGCGGGTTTCGGAAACCCGTAAATTCCGCGGCCTTGCGCGGTAACGGCCAACCTGTCTCAACACGACGCCGTCGCCCGCCTGACCGCGCACATGTCATTGCCATCCTTTGTGATGGGAGGTAATTCGTGCCGACCCTGAGCCAGCTCGTCCGTTTTGGACGGCGTCAGGCCAAGAATAAAACCGGAGCGCCGGCGCTCAAGTCGTGTCCGCAGAAGCGCGGAGTATGCACCCGCGTGTACACGACCACGCCGAAGAAGCCGAATTCCGCGTTGCGGAAGGTGGCGCGCGTCCGGCTGACCAATCACATCGAAGTCACGGCCTACATCCCGGGCGAGGGTCACAACCTCCAGGAGCACTCGATCGTGCTCATCCGCGGCGGCCGTGTGAAGGATCTGCCCGGCGTCCGCTACCACATCGTGCGGGGAACGCTCGATGCGAGCGGCGTCCAGGGTCGCAAGAAGAGCCGTTCGAAATACGGCACGAAGTCGAAGTAAGAGAACGGAGAGACTGGAATGCCTCGTAAGGGCCAGGTTCCGCGCCGCGAGTCGGTGCCGGATCCCAAGTTCGACAGCGTCATCGTCACCCGCTTCCTGAACTCGATCATGGACTGCGGCAAGCGCTCGGTTGCCGAGCGCATGTTCTACAACGCCATGAAGATCATCGAGGAGAAGAGCGGGCAGGATCCGATGGCTGTGCTGAAGCAGGCCATGAACAATGTGAAGCCGGTTCTGGAAGTGAAGTCGCGCCGCGTCGGTGGCGCGAACTATCAGGTCCCGGTGGAAGTACGGCCCGAGCGACGGAACGCTCTGGCGACCCGCTGGATCATCACCTACGCGCAGGCACGCGCCGACCAGACGTTCAGCGAGAAGTTCGCCGCGGAGATCATCGCGGCCTCCCGAAACGAAGGAGGCGCGGTCAAGAAGCGCGAGGATACGCACAAGATGGCGGAGGCCAACAAGGCCTTCGCGCATTATCGCTGGTAGTTCACGGTAGATACCGTCGACGGGTGAAGGCCGGGTTTCCCGGCCTGGGTGACGAGCCGGTTTCGGTCGGCGAGCGCCTCAACACTGCGGACGGTCGCAAAGCACACCCGCACTTTCTATGACGGAAAGGCAGGTGGTGTCAGAGACAGAGACGTCAACACCCAGGTTCAAAGGGAGCATCATGCCTCGCAAGTCCGCGCTCGAGCGTTATCGGAATATCGGCATCATGGCGCACATTGATGCCGGGAAGACCACGCTCACCGAGCGCGTTTTGTTCTATACGGGTCGCATCCACCGCGTCGGCGAGGTCCACGAAGGGGCCGCCACGATGGACTGGATGGAGCAGGAGCGTGAGCGCGGCATCACGATCACGTCGGCCGCCACCACCTGCCACTGGCGCGACCACCGCATCAACATCATCGACACCCCGGGACACGTCGACTTCACCGTCGAGGTGGAGCGGAGCCTGCGCGTGCTCGACGGCGCCTGCGCCGTGTTCTGCGCGGTCGGCGGGGTCGAACCCCAGTCCGAGACCGTGTGGCGCCAGGCCGACAAGTACAACGTCCCGCGCATCGCCTTCGTGAACAAGATGGACCGGGTCGGCGCCGACTTCGAGAACGTCGTGCAGATGATGCGCGACCGGCTCGGCGCGAACCCGGTCCCCATCCAGCTCCCGATGTTCGTCGGTGAGCAGTTCCAGGGCACGATCGACCTCGTCGAGATGAAGGCGATCACCTACGACGACGCGAGCCAGGGCACCACATTCGACGTGCACGATATTCCGCGCGACCTGCTCAAGTCGGCCGAAGCGGCCCGTCACCACCTGCTCGAGTCGGTGGCCGAGCACGACGAGCAGCTGCTCGACGACTACCTCCACGAGAAGCCCTACACCTCGGAGGACCTCCGCCGCGCGCTCCGCAAAGGGACGCTGGTCGGCAAGGTCCATCCGGTGCTGTGCGGCTCGGCGTTCAAGAACAAGGGCGTCCAGCGCCTGCTCGACGCGGTGGTGGAGCTGCTACCCTCGCCGATCGACATGCCGCCGGTTCAGGCCCACACCGTGGACACCTTCGAGCGCGTCTCGCGGAAGCCCGCCGACGACGAGCCGTTCGCCGCGCTGGCGTTCAAGATCATGACCGACGCCTACGTCGGGAAGCTCACGTTCTTCCGCGTGTACTCCGGAAGGGTGAAGACCGGCGACCAGGTGCTGAACGCGGCGACCGGCAACCGGGAGCGCATCGGGCGACTGGTCCAGATGCACGCCAACAAGCGTGAGGAAATCGAAGAGGTCTATGCCGGCGACATCGCGGCCGCGATCGGGATGAAGAAGACGACGACCGGCAACACGCTCTGCGATCCGGACTACCCGGTGGCGCTCGAGGCGATGACGTTCCCCGAGCCCGTCGTGGATGTGGCGATCGAGCCCAAGTCGAAGGTCGACGAGGAGAAGATGGCGACCGCCCTCCAGCGTCTCGCGGAGGAGGACCCCACCTTCCGCGTGCGGACCGACGAGGAGACCGCGCAGACCGTGATCTCCGGGATGGGCGAGCTCCATCTCGAGATCCTGGTGGACCGCATGCTCCGCGAGTTCAACGTCAAGGCCAACGTCGGCAAGCCGCAGGTGGCCTACCGCGAGACGATTTCCAACGCCGCCGAGCATCGCGCGCGCTTCATCCGGCAGACGGGCGGCAAGGGCATGTTCGCCGACGTCACCATGAAGGTGGAGCCGCAGGAGCCCGGCAAGGGCTTCGAATTCGAGAGCGAGATCGTGGGCGGTGCGATCCCCAAGGAATACATCCCGGCAGTCGAGAAGGGGGTCGAGGAGTGCCTGAAGAACGGCGTGCTCGCCGGGTATCCGATGGTGGACATCAAGGTCACGCTGCTCGACGGCTCCTACCACGAGGTGGACTCGTCGGAAATGGCCTTCAAGATCGCAGGCTCGATGGCGTTCAAGGAGGCCTGCCACAAGGGCAAGCCGCGCCTGCTCGAGCCCATCATGGACGTCGAGGTGGTGGTGCCCGAGGAGTACATGGGCGACATCATCGGCGACCTGTCCTCGCGCCGCGGCCGCATCGGCGGAATGTTCACGCGCAATGAAGCGCGCGTGATCGCCGCATCGGTGCCGCTCGCGGAAATGTTCGGATATGCGACGCGGATGCGCTCGATTTCCCAGGGGCGCGCCGCGTACTCGATGCAGTTCTCGCGCTACGAGACTCTCCCCCAGGCGGTGGCGGAGGAGATCGTGGCCAAGGCGAAGGGTTGATCTGAGGCCTCGAGTCCACTAGGACGGGCCCAGCCTTAGTCCGGCGGTCGACAGGGAGAACGGAGGATCCGGTTTCATGGCCAAGGTGAAATTCGAGAGGACGAAGCCGCACGTGAACGTGGGGACGATCGGGCACGTGGACCACGGGAAGACGACGCTGACGGCGGCGATCACGATGGTGCTGGCGCAGAAGAACCCG
>Ga0137435_1000374_pt1 | contig 15364 bp, 15 predicted proteins | sample EasRivERMGT100_2_FD_104904 | JGI IMG/M metagenome (GOLD analysis project Ga0137435, IMG submission 104904) | Soil microbial communities from meander-bound floodplain in the East River, Colorado, USA - East River MetaG ERMGT100_2 | ecosystem: Environmental > Terrestrial > Soil > Floodplain ... | reverse complement strand
TCTACTTAGACTAACCGTGTTCGGAGCGGAGGCCGCATACATCCTTCGCGAGCAAGGCTACGAAGTCTACAAAGTGACAACCACTTGGGAAAAGTTGGAGGGCTAAAGATGGCAGACGAAGGCATTCGACTTGGGTTCATTGGTTCAGGATTCGTGGGCGGCGCGATGATCCGCGGCTTCTCGAACTTCTTCCCGATCTCCGTCTATGACAAGGGGAAGGACATCGGCTCGCTTAAGCACGTTGTCGAGAACTCCGATGTCATTTTCCTTTGCCTTCCGACGCCTGAAGACGTAAATGGCGAATGCGACACTTCCATCGTGCATTCTGTTCTGATGGACCTCCATTCCGCACTCGAAAATGCACACCTATGCGACAAAGAAGTCGTCATCCGGTCCACGGTACCCCCCGAATGGATTTCCTCAGTTGCGCGAGGTTTGGACCGTTTAACCTTACTGTTTATGCCTGAATTCCTCACCGCGCGCTGTGCGGACCTTGATTTCATCAATTCCAACCGATTTGTCATTGGAACGGGTGAGCCGGCTGACTCTATGGACTACATAATGACTAAAGCAGTGTTCGAGCGTCGGTTCCCAGGTGCCCCGGTCAAGATCATGACGTGGGAAGAGGCGGCGATGCTGAAGTACGCCGTGAACAACTTCTTCGTAGTCAAGGTCAGCTTCTTCAATGAGATCTACGACATGTGTGTCAACATGGACGTGGACCCTGACCGGGTGATCCATGAGATGCTGAACGATGGCCGGATTGGCCGGTCGCACTGGCAAGTGCCGGGGCCGGATGGCAAGCGTGGGTACGGTGGGGCTTGCTTCCCGAAGGACTCCGCTGCATACTGCCACATCGCCCGAGCGGTGGATGTGGAACCTATCATGGTGACAGCAGCCCGCAAAGTCAACCAGCGGGTTAGGAGATAACTATGTCGAAGAGTATCGTTAGACTGGTCCGTAAGCTCGGGCGAAAGCTCGACGCTATGGGTGGCTGGATCTGGGTTTGTCAGGACTGCCCCTTCGCAGCGCATCGGGTTCACGAGGAGCGGTGGGCGCGACTGATGGCGATCTACCACGTTGAAGACTACCACCACACGGTGCGTATGCTGGAGCTAAAGTAATGGAGAAGCTTGAACTTAGTTTTGAAGGCGCACCGCTTCACCCGTCAATGGAGATCTCGACCACCAAAGAGCACATGGGTAATGCCAACATCACCAAGGATCACCCCTGGCATCTCGATGAGAAGCCGTGGCAGGACTACCCTTGGAAGAAGACCAAGATGCACACTGACCTTGAGTGTCATTACCTTTACCGCGTCGCGAAGCAACTGGGTAGTGGAAACTATCTGAGTCTCGGTGCCTACAAAGGACTCTCTACAGCTTGCTTGGCCTACGGGCTCAGGGACTCCGGTGGGGCTGGCGGCGTCTATGCGGTGGATCTCTTCACCCACGGCGAGAACGCGCGTGAGTCGTTTGACATGGGTATGACCCGCGTCGGGCTGTGGCCGTTCGTCACAGTCTGCACCGGATATACACAGGATTGGGCGGACCGGTTCGAGGAACACGGGTTTAAGTTCAAGTTCATCCTCATCGACGCTGATCATAGCTACGAGACTTGCAAGCTGGACTGGGAACTCTACAACAAGCTCTTAGCTCCTCGCGGTCTAGTGGCATTCCACGATGTCAACTTCAACACTGTCAACCGTGTGATTGAGGAGATCGACAAGGATCAGTGGGAGCAAGTGGATCACGTCTATCGACTGAAGACGTTCGCACGGAGGTAATATGGGTAATCCCAGCGTCATGGTATTGGTCAAGAACGAGGCGTACTGGCTGCCTTATGTTCTAGCACAGACCGAGGGTATCTTCGACAGCTATGTCATCTATGACATTGGCTCCACCGACGGAACCCAGCACGTCATCAAGTGGTTTACGGACAAGATGAACGGTAGGGCAGACTTCTTCGTCCGCTATCTTCCGCACTGCCCGCCCGAGGTGCAGGGCGCGTTCCGAAACTCCATGATCGCTGAAGGCGACCGGGATGTCTACTTCTTGCTCGATGGAGATGAGCTTTACTCCCCCGCCGACTTGCTGAAGATCCCGCAATATGCCCACAACCTATCAGGCAAGAATGAAGTAGACCACAACAAGAAGTATGGCGTGTTCAAGCGAGTAGAGGTGACCTCTGATCTTAGTCAGCGTTATCTTGAGGAGCGAACCCACCATAGACTCTATCATCAGACCGCGTGGTGGACTGGCACCCACCCCGGCGAGCGGCCCTTCTATGATTTGAAGAATGCCCGCGAGGTCAACTTCTTCGACATTACTTGCTGGCACATGCACAACACACTTCGCTCTCCTAGTGAGGATGAAGTGCCGAAGAGGATGAAGCGTAAGAGCCAGGGGACATATCACCCGGGCAATGAGCTTGGAGTTCTAGGCACCAGCCTGCTAGATGCTCTCCCGATTCTACGCGCTCCTGTGGCTTCCTTCCCAGTCAACCCCGCGTTGGCGAAGCTTCAGGAGGAGTATCGCAATGCTTAACAAATGCAGTTGTGGAAGGTATACGAACTACGGCTCAACATGCGTATCTTGCGCGATGGCTCAGAAGAGTGGACAAGAATACGAGGAGATTGATATTGACGATCTCTTCATGAGCGACGAGGAAGAGGAAGAGCGAGACAACAAGAAGGACGAGAAATGACGCCCGAAATGCTCGAACAGTTTGCCCGCAAGGCGAGGCTGGCAGCAGACCCGAATACATCCAAAGACGTGGCCTACTGTTGCTCGAATGATGAAGCCCTCGTGCTCTACGCGACCGCACTTCAGCATCGGCCTGACGCCATCTTTGAGTGCGGCACGGGGGTCGGGTGGAGTTCATACTGGCTGGCCGCTGGTGCGGGTGCTAACGAGCACCACAGACATGTGCCGGGCAGGGATTGGGATGTTTCGATCTACTCGTTCGATGTGTGGGGGAGGGAGCAGCTATTCTCCCATGATTATGTTCAGAAGATCATCGGAAGCTATGATGAACTTATCAACCCTTACGGTAGTCGGTTCTATGGTAGGACGAAGCTCTTCTTCATCGACGGAGATCACACACTAAAAGGCGTGCGTAAGGATTGGGACGCTACTGAGTCAGTGGTGGAGCCCGGAGATAAGGTCATCTTCCATGACGTGATCTCTGAGCGTGGCTCGCGTCGATTTGACGCTGAGTTCCAAGAGAGATACCCGAACTATCGCAGGGAACTCTACCGAACCTACAACGGGATCGTGGTCTATACCGCGACGTAGTGCTTGGAGAATGTATCGAGGATGAACTGAATCACCTCATCTTTGGGGTGGCGGTTATCCTCGCGGTAGGAGTCCGCGAAGAAGCTCGTCACGATCTCATACGCCGGCCAATAGAATAGACCTTGATTCTCCCGCATCACTTCATCAACTGACACCCTAAGAATCGCCTTAGAGACGCTGTTAGCTGTGATGCAAGAGACTGGCCGGAACGTAGCATTGAGCGGTACCGGGGACAGAGTGAAAATAATCTTGGCCTTCGGATTGTGCTTCTTGATCAGCTTTACGATCTTGGTCAAGTTCCCCTTGTTCTCCCCGACCGTAGAGACACGGAACATGTGGCGACTAGGGTCGTAAATGTCATGCGGAATCCCGCGCCAGAAGACCTGACCGGTCACCGCATCATACCAGATCTCAGACAGCCCCAGAGTCAAGATAAACACATCCGTCTTATCGAATGCTTCCTTGGTCTGAAGGCGAGTATCTTCGGTAGGAATGACCAAATTCATCTTGTCATCAAACCACTTCTCATCAAAGCTGGCGTTATCCCACGCCCACAAGAACTGCTGTAGGATAGCGAACGTAGTGTTGATAGCCTCTCCATTGTTCACGATGGGGAAGGGCTGATGATCCTCAATAGAATGAGTGAGCTTGGCCTTGTCTATCAGATGCTTGCGAATGTACTGAGCGAAGCAGCTACCGAACGCAGTCACATAGGTTTCGCTATTGATCAACGGAGCCTCGGGTAGCCAGCCATGCAGGACGTACTTCTCGACCGCTCCCTCTTCAGTTAGATTCAACTTGGACGGTATAAAGTTCGTCACCTCGCCGCGGTACCATTCCCGGGCGGTGGTGCGCTTGCGATCATCGCCCACCTTGTAGACGAGATCATCGTTCATTACGTCAGCCGTCGTGGATTCCTTGATCCTGATGATAGACATCACATACCTCTGTGGACTAGCGCGCGCACATGACTGGGCACGATCTCCGCTCCGCACATCTGGGTAGCGTATCGCCGTAGCACCGTCTCCGGGTGCATCCACCCAAGCCCCGTGAGCCCGTCTCCGTAGGCATCCTCAATCTGTGTGAGGTACTCGGGTAGGTTCCCCCAGATGCCGGTGACCTTGCGCATAATCTCTGCCGGTCCCCAGAAGCATTGATCACTCATCAGAGTGCCGTCCTCTGTGAAGAGATGTCTACGGTCACAGCCGATTTGATTAGGCTGCATCTCCTTGAAGTCCACCTCGAATCCTTTAGGAAACCGTTGATCCAACCGGCACTTGATGATGTAATCAAAGTCCTCGGGCACAAGTCTAGTCGCAAGAGTCATTAGAAAGAACATCCGTAGAGTAGACTGTCGATTGTTCTTTACCTTAGGCTGCTCTGTGATCTCACCACTAACGATCTTCTTCCTGAGGTCGATCAGATCGGGCTTAAGCTCACCATAGAATAGCCAAAATAGATACTCGTGGTCCTTGAATGCCTCAGGGAACACAAGCTTATGGAGCCCAGGCTTGAACGCCCCCAAAGCTTCAAAGGCAGCAGGCTCACGCCACGTCGCCAGGAAGTAGGTGGGATTCAAATGCGCGAAGTTCTCCTTCAGAGCTTCGTAGCCCTTGGAGGATCGTGCCTGCCCTGAAAGACAGACCGCTACCTTCATCGCTGAAACCGCTTGGAGGGCTGGTCCTTGTCGGGTTCAATGGGATACTCCGGGGACACCCAAGTCTTGAAGAATTCCCAGTTGTCTTGGATGGACTTCGGCATCTCGTCCTTCACGCCGTCCACCCACACATTGGGAGCGCCATACTTGTCGTCCCGGTAGTACATGCTATACTCATTGGGCTGAAGACCTTCAAGGACTTCCTTCGTGACGTTACGGTAGTGCATGAAGTTGGCTAGCTTATACTTCACCCTATCTGTACCTCCCATGAACGTGAAGTGGTAACCGTAGGGCTCCTCATTGAACAAAGTTAGATAATCTCGCTTCGTAGGAGGGCACAGGAATCTAGCGTCGCCATCGAGACGACTGAAGCGGAATACTTCATACGGGAACGCGGGGAACTCCCAGTCAAGATAGTTTCGGAAGTGCCGCAGATAAAGGCGTACTTGCTTTGGGCGAGCCTTCAGATGCTCCATCAGCCTAGGCCAATGACGGCGATCCACTATTTCATCAAGATCATTGTGAACACAATAATCATAGTCCCGCATAAATTCAGGATGCCTGAGGAGCGGCCAATACTGCTGAATGTTCTGGTTCGCCCGGCAATCACTCCAGAAGAGTGAGTCAGACATATCGAACGGCTCGTACTGAACCTTGTCCATGTACGGCTTGAACACCTCAGCGTTCTCCAAGAAGTAATAAGGCTTGGGGTTCTTGGCGTAGGTGTGCGCCGCCTCGGAGACTACGAATTTATCAACATAGTCCCAGTGCTCCTCAATGTGAACCTTCAGAAGCTCCACCTCATTGAAGAATGTCAGTAGCTCGATAATCTTCATCTCTTTCTCCCTATAAAAGCATCCAGATCCTCAGGCGTACCAAGCCCGATCATCCGGTACGGATAGAAGGCCGTCACGAAATCGCCTTGTGCGATAGCCTCGTTATAGACAGGTGCGTTATAGTACTCACCGTTGACACGGAGTCCCTTGGACATCATCTTGTCCGCGCACTCAACGTAATCCTCCCAGTGTGCCCAATAATACACCCCAACGGTGGCTGTCTCGCTGATAGGACGCTTCTCCGCGACCTCTACCACGCGGCCCTTCTCAATCCTGGCGTAGCTCCACTTAGGGTGGCTTGCAGGCCCGAAGCACCAAATACAATGACCGCGGTTCTCCGAGAGATGAAGCTCCCAGAGGCCGCGGTCGTATTCGATCAATTGATCACAGTTGGCAATGATCACCGGCACTTCAGGAGCGATACGATCCCGGGCCTGGATGATGGTTCCGACTGCTCCATCAGAATGAGGAGCGATAGGGATGCAGCGGCCCTCAATGTCCATCTTGGAGATGAGGAGTTCCATGCGAGCCTGATGCTGGGGCTTGACGAGATAGGTGAAGTATCCAGACAGCGACCGAAGGTTCTCGGTCACCACTTGGATCATGGGCTTGTGGTCTAGGACGGGGAGGAAGGGCTTATCGAGCTTATAGCCGGCGTCCTTGAAGCGCTGACCTTCTCCCGCCATAGGTATGATCACTTCGCAATGCGACATCTCAACATCTCCCAGTTTACCTTATCTACACCGCTCACCGCTACCACGATGGCACCGGAAGCCTTGGCTGCCTTGATACCTACCTCACTATCTTCAACGATGATAGTCTCGGACGGCTTAGCGCCGAGAACCTCCATCGCCTTCAGATAGCCTTCCGGGTCGGGCTTAGGGCGTTCAACGTCCTCATTAGAAATGATTAGATCAACATGCTGCCACACCCCGATCAGGCGGAGCAGATGTTCAACAGTCTCACGGACTGCGTTGGAAACAACAGCGATCTTGACCTCTTCCCGCTTGATGCGCGAGAATAAGTAAGTCTTTACTTGGTCATGATGGAACATCGAGTTCGCACAGCGGATTGTCATCTCTTGCTTGATGCGACAGATCTCAGAGATGTCTTCTTCCTTGATGTGCCCCAATCCAATGAGCATACGAAGCTTGACCTTGGTAGGGAGCCCCTCGAACAGATGGAAGTCTGTCTTCGGGATCTCATACCCGGACACTGCGATGAGGGCGAAGTTTAGCGCGCGTCTGTGAAGTTCGCAAGCATCTACCAGCACGCCGTCCAGATCGAACAGGATCGCTTTACTCATACTAGACCTCGCGGCAGACAACCTCATAAAGTCCAAGAGCGTTCTTATAGCTCTCAATGTCTTCAACGGTAGGCTGAACGTTATGCCTTACCATAGCACCGAAGAGACTACGCATCGCTTCAAGATAGTCCGAGATCTTCTTGCAATCCCAAGAATACATGTCGATGTGAGGCTCAGTGTTCTGGTGACCACGTTCGGGGCGACCGCTGGCCTGCCCACTCAATAGGGAAACGAACAGGACCACGGCGATCTTCCACTTCATTTAATCTCCAGAAGAAAACGGTAAGGGTAGATCTCCCGCATTGATGTGAAGGCCACGAGCCTTCTCAGCCTCTCGAATCTGAAGCTCGGTCCGAAGCTGACGAGCGATCTGTCGCTGGTGCTGGTTCTTGCCGTTGTTAGCTTCCCGGTACGCAGTGAGACGAAGCAGAAGCTCTTCCTGAGTGACGCCTCGGAATGCGGACGACTCAGGCATACCCTTCACCATGTTCAGCACCCACTCCTCGAACTTTCGATCAGCCATCTCGGAGTTGGAGAACTCAGCGATGAAGCTATTCTTCACAGCAGCCAACGAGGCACGCACGCCAGCCTGATCACCCGTGTTACGAGTGGAGTCGTAGATGTTGTTCTCATAGACTCGGCGCATCTCATCGAACCTACGCGAGCGCTCATTGTTCTGGCGATGCACATTGTTCGGGGAACCCTGGAAACTCTTCGCGGAACCGAAGAAGTTGTTCAGCCAGAAGTCAAGGGTGTGCTCGCCGGGGCGCTGCGAGTCGGGATCGTTCATGATACCGAGGTCGGTGAACAAGCGCCGGGAGTTAATCGAATAGCCGCCCAGGCCGCCAGCCACACCAGCGCCAGCGGCGGCACCCCACGGGACGTTGCCGAGCAGCGAGCCGGCCTTGGCCGCGCCCTTGGCGTACTGAGCGTAGCGGGCACCACCGAGGGCAGTTAGAGCCAGACCAGCAGCAGCACCACCGAGAGCAGTCAGCGTCCTAGCGTCAATGCCCTCAGGAGTCAACTCAAGCTCGCTAGGATGACTGAGCAGACTGCCGTTCTTGGCATACGACTCGACCAGATCAATCGGGTTCCCATCGGGGCCGCTGATCTTCATGCCGTACTTCTGCATCCACGGAGGAGCGAGGAAGGCAAGGAAGTTCAGAGAGGTCTTGGCGACGCCCTCGAATCCGCTGCGGGCGTGGATGTCCTTACCGAAGGAGTCCTTGCCGGAGATGATGTCAACCATCGGCATGACGATTGCGAAGGGCTCAACCGGCGAAAGATTGATAGCCGTGCGACTAGCCTCAATGCCGGTAGAGGGGACATCATCACCAGGGTTGAGCTTAGCAAGTTCATAATCTGAAGTCGTGGTAGGCGTCAGCGCCGTGAGCGGAAGGAAGTCCGCCATGTACGCGCGCACGCGCTCATTCTCACGGGCGATGTTCTGATCCTGCGCTTCCTTCGGGCTGAGCCACTGAGAAGCGAGGCCGGCACCAAGGCCGACAGCGCCACCGATAGCCATACCGGGAACACCACCACCCATCATGCCGCCAGCAGCAGCACCAGCCACAAGACCGGCAGTCGGTGCCGTAGCAGCGCCGAGCCCAGCAGCGCCAACCACAGCACCACCTAGGGAACCGAGCGGACTGCCAGTAGCGACAGTGCCAGCCACCGCGCCAGCAAGCGCACCGCCGACTCCACCAACCACACCCTGAGCCGCACCTTCATTGACCAGCACAGTGGACCACTTGTCGCCCCACTTCGGGACAGTCTTCAGTGCATCCTCATACTCTTGGAAGTTAGGACCGAGTCCAGCACCGGAAACGATACCCTGCGCGATGTCAGGTGCGCGCATCCAAGTGAACATAGACATCGGGTGATCCATGAGATTGTTCTTGGTGATACGTGCGGCCTCAGCCGAGAACGTCATCCAAGGGAACCACAGCTTACGGAAGCTCTTGTTGAGGCTACCCACAGTCTGGTACTGCGGGAGGCGACGGCCTACCTCACGGAGAATAGCGTCATCACCCCAGCCCTTGCGGCGAAGGTGAAGCGCATACTGCATCTTGGGGATCATATCCTCACCGAGATACGCAGCCGAAGCATTCTTCAGCACATTCTCAACTACCGGGACGTGGCCGACGCCAGCAATAGCGGTAGCAGCGCTCTTCACAGCGCGCGCGCCGTGTCCGGCCTCAGTTCGCCCGATGCGCTCAATCTGATCAATAAGCTTCTCAGCGTGCTGAAGACCTTCCACCGAATCGAACCCCTGCTCTTCAATCAGGCCGCGCATAGCGGGGGAGGAGAAGAACTCAGCGAGATCAATCTCACCTCCGTGGTTGTCCTTCATGATCCTGGGCACGCCCATGTTGTCAAGGATCTTGCTAACAGAACCAAGATCGAACACAACTCGCTCGATGCGGTTCACAGCCTCACGACCGCCACCGGCAGCCGCGGACTTGATGGACGCACGGTGCTGCTGTGCAGATCGAATGAACAAACGGGTGATCATCTTGGCATCGTGAGTGGCCTGCGAAGAGAACGGGTTGTAGCCGGCCATCGCGAGGAACATGTAGTTGCCCACGATGTTGTTCATGTGGGTGGCCGGGTTCAGAGCCGTCATACTCGTCTTATGGACAGTTGACATAAGCTCAAAGAACTTACCGAAGAGCGAAGCGGAGCTAGCCGCAGAGTTCGGGTGGCGACCCCACAGAGCCTCCACGAAGTCCTTGGCAACGCCGCCCGGCATCTGGGAGTCCGTGACCTTGAGCCCGTCCTTAGCCAGCTTGACATTGACCATTCGCTTCATGCGGTCACCGAGCCCCGGAACCACTTCGTTAAGTTCATCGAACTTAACCCAATGACGTGAAGCACTATCAGGCAACGCAGCCAAGTCAGCCTGAGAGATGAACTGGTGAAGCGCAGCCTCATCCTTCTTGACGAAGCCAGCAATCGAATCCCTGAACATACGGTGAACATTCGTCAGGAGCGTATCACGAATGAGGCCACCACGAAGAATAGACTGAGGGTCCGTGATCAGGCTATCAATGTCCTGCACCACCTCATCAGCCGTGGTGTACTTAACGCGCTGCTTCATGGTAGGAGGAGAAAGGAAGCGAGCGACATCACTCTGCACTTCGGTAGTAATGCGCGGCGCACGGGCGCCCTGAGCCAGCCCCGAAGCGTACTCCGAGGTCATAGCCAGTGTATCCGCATCCGGCGTCAGCTTCTTCAAGGCGGGAAGGTGGAACTCGCTGCCGACCTTATCCTTGTCCATGAAAAGCTTGTAGGTATCCTCTTCGATCATACCCTCATCGAACTGTGACTGGAAGAGTTCCTTGGCCTTGGTGCGATAGCCTTCCACGAAAGTCATGGCCGGATCGCCGATGTCCTTCGCTAGCGCAGTCGCATCACCCTTACCCATCCAATATTTGTAGATCGCCTGCTCATGCTCCGGCTTGAGATCAATAGGCGCAGCCGCCAGCCACTTATCGAACCCAGCCTCCTTGAAGAAGGTGTGGAGGTTCTTGGCGCTAGCGGGCGTCATGGAGGTGAGCGTGTCGTAGTAGGTGTTGCGGAACTTGTCTTGGAACCACCACGAAGCCTTCTCACGCGGGCCACTAAGCTGATTGCGCATAGCCTTCTTGCGGAGCGTGAGGTATGCCATCTCGTGATGATCGCTGATCAACATCTTGCGAAGCTCTTGCGGGGAGACGATCTTGGAGACTTCCTCGGGAGTCTTGGCAGCGCGGAGCGCATCAACCGTAGACTCCTTGAAAAGCTGACGACCCTCGTTGTACTTACCGTAGGCAAGGTTCTTCACAAGGTTCGCGTGATCATCAAAGCGGTAGCCGAGCTTGGTGCCAAGGAAGCCACGCCCCTCAGCCTTGAAGCCGTACTTACTGATAGTAGGTTTGAACATCACCTGAGCGGGGTCGATGACCTGCATCGGGTGAGGGGTGGAGATCTGACCCCCGAGCTTAGCGATCTCCTCGGCGCGCTTAGCAACACGAGCGCCCTTCATCCACGCCGCCCCAATCGGGAAGGCATAGGACGCAATAGTAAGCGCGGAGACATAGGGGTGCTCAGTCAACTGCTGCTTGACATTATCAAAGCCAAACTTGAAGCCGTCCTCATCCCACTTGATACCAGCAAGCGCCATGTCGTCCGAGAACACGAAGTTGAGCGTGTCACGAACCGCATCCGTAGCCTTGAAGGGCTTGTGGACATACTCCCGCGGAACAACGCTAGCATCAGTCTGGAAGTATTGAACCTCGGGCTCCTCAGCGAGCGCCTTACTCTCGGCAGTCTTCGCGTCGTTACCGATGTGACCCTCAAAGCTGCGGAGGGGGATGGGGACGCCCTGTTCGCGTAGATCAGCAATCGTCTCCTGATCGGAGAGCAGCTTGCGGTCCTGATAGACTTCCCTGGCCTTGGAGCTAAGCAGCGAAACATTACCGGACTGTGGATCGGGCGACTCAGTAGGACCAAGCAGCGCGTCGATGAGCGGGTCCGAATGCGACTCAGCGTCTTCCGGCGTAGTCGAGGGCTGGCCCTGTCCGGTAGGCGGAGCGGGCGGATCAGGAGCCTGCTCAAGCGTACCGGTCTGGGAGTTCCACGACAGGCGGTGGCGGCTCAGCAAGCTCTCAAGCGGCTCGTCGGCGGGCGGGGGAGTATACTTCGGAGGCTTAGAGAAAAGCTCCGGCGTCTCAGTCGCGGGGTCGTGGTAGAGATCCTGCCCGGGCACGAACAGGCTGGGCATATCCAGCTTGGGAGCCGCTTCGGTATCCTCGTCGGGGAGTAGCTTGGGGAGAGCCATTACTTAGCCTCAAGTTGAGCAGCTTCGATAGCTTCCTTAATCTGGTCCCTCACTGCGCGAGCGGCAGGAGCATCAGTCGGAGGCAGCGCGGTTAGGATGTTCATGAGGAGTTCCGGGTTCTGTCCGATGTAAGGGTTCTGAGGCTTGTAACCGAACGGCATCCCAGACGTAGTGTACGGGGTGGCGGGTGCTACCGTTCTAGCTTGAACATCAGGAGCGATGGCACGGAAAGCTCTCGGGATAGGAGCGTTAGGATCGACATCCCAGAGGCCAGGGCTATTCGTCTTGTTGCTACGGACAGGACTCTCATTGGCCTGCGGCTCCGAGTTATCGGGCTGAGTGCCGATAGGCTGACCGGGAGCCGGGGTCGCCGTGCGAGGCTGGCGAGGCTGGGTCAGGAGTCTGTCAGTGTCAGGAGACAGCGACCCGGCAGGACCGGGCGGGGCATTCGGCTTGGTCGGATCAGGAGAGAGATAGTAGAGACGATCTGCGTCTGCCTCGAACTGCTCATTCTCCTGAACTTGATTCTGTGCCTGAATAGCGGCGGCCTCAAGCGCGTTCTCCTGTCGAGCGCGACCGGACTCAAACTCATACTCTGCCTGAGCGCCCGGCGAACGGTCGGGAGCGACCGGCCTGCGGAGTACGTACTCAGCCGCCACACGAGCGCGGTCTGCGCGGATCAGGCGCTCCTGAGCAGGGGAAATGCCGTGACCGGCAGCGCGCGCTTCCTCAATGTATTGGTCCACAAGCTGATCCATGACTTGACCGGCCTCTTCCTGAGTCCTAGAGATCTCATGGAATCGGTTCTGAAGCGCGTAGTTCTCAGCCTGAACACGCCCCTCACCGGAGAGTGCGATCATCTCAAGAGCAGACGCAACCTTGGGGTTCTTCCACATACCCTGAGCAGCCATCTCCTGAACATTGATGTCAGCACCGACGGCGCGGACAGCAGCCGCCCGCTCATCGGGGCTCTGCTGCTCAAGCGACGCGGCGACACCATTAGCAAGCTCAGTGGCCCGCTGCTTCACGAGGCCCTTATACCCTGCGTCCGTGTCCCTTAGGATCTGCGGCCAAGTATCAGGCTTGCCAAGTTCCGAGAGGGGGATCGGCATGAGCCCGGACTTCTGACGGGCCGTCTGACCGGCAAGCGACGCACGAGCCTGAGCCTGTCGCGTATCCCAGATGCCGCCCTTCATACCGTAAGCGCCGGCAAGTCGAGCCTGCTCCGCGGGGGTGGGCGCACGAGCGCCACTCAGGATAGCGGGATCAACGCCTCTCGCAACATCCTCATAGCCGGGCTCAGTAAGTCCAGCGCGACCAAAGTCAGCGCCGGCTTCCATCTGACCGCGAGCAGTGAGAACACTAAGCTGGCCTGCCTCAGTCGCGGCGCGGGTCTGATCAATCTCAGCCTGCATCTTCTCGCGACGAAGCATGATCTCGGCCTGCCGCTGCGGGTTAGTCTCAGCAGTCGCGGCCTGACCAGCAAGCTGCGCGGTGTGATCAAGGATAGTCTTGGCAGCATTATCAGCAAAAGGATTACCGGCATACTCACCGAAGAGGTCAAGTAGCTGGGTGGTCTTCTGACCATAGGAATCCCAGAACGCATCAGTATACTGACCCTGAATCGCAATAGCGCGGGGGTCGGCAAGATCCACCGGTAGACCGGTAGCGGGATCAACAACCGAAAGCGCATCATACGTCTCAACAGCGCCAATCTGACCCTGCCCAAGAGCGGGGTTCGGAGCGGGCGGAGCCGCCTGCGGGACAAGCTGCGTCAGCGGCTTGCCGTCCTTGTCCTTCTTTCCAGTAGACTGCTCCACCATCGTGGGCTCGCCACCGGCTACAGTCTCAGCAAGCATCTGACCATCAACTGCGTTCACAGTGCGCTGAATCGGACGAGTGGCAATCGCCATTCCCTGGCGGAGCTTCTCAACGTCGTCCTGCATGGACTGAAGGATAGGCTGAACCTTCGTCTTTCGGACAAGCTCGAATTCCTTCTTGAAGTACCGCTCCTGCATGGACTTCGCCATCGTTTCGCCGGTAACTTTGCCACCTTCAATGACAGCACCAGCGGCCTGCGGAGCCTTGGCCTTTTCCCACAGCGCAGCCAGACCAGCAGCACTCTCAATGTAGGACTGCTGCATAAGAGCAGAAGCCTGCTTGTTAGTGGCACGATCATCGGCGAGGTTGCCGGAGTTACCCGTCATCTTGTCCCAGAAGCTAGCCATTTAATACTCCTGCCTAGGCACTAGTGCCGCCGCCACCCATGAGTCCAGTCAGACCGCTAAGGCCGCCAGCGCCTCCACCCATACCGCCCATACCGCCCATGAGCCCCTTACCGAGACTGCTAACGCCGTTCGCGATGGAAGCAATCTTCATCTGATTAGCCTCATTGACAGCATCATAATAAGTCTGGCTAGCGTCCTGCATCCTCATTGTAGCTTTCTGGTTCATCTGAGCCGCCGCAACCGGCCACGTCTGCGACCAGAAGGTGCGAAGGTTAACGAGTGCGTTAGTATACGAATCACGAATACCAGCGTGGTTAGAGGTCCACGCCTGAGCGAAGCTCTGCACCTTCATAGCGTTATCGCGGGTCCACTGCTCCAGTCCAAGCTTGGCCTGCCACAGCGTGTTCGTGCGGTCGCGGTTCACACCTTCCTGAACTCGCATACGATTCACCCAGTCCATACCAGTACGAGCAGCGCCACCCTTACGAGCGATCATTGCACTAGCCTGCTCAAGCGCCTGTCGGTTGGTGGCGGCTGACGCCTGATAGATACTACCAATGACTGAGTTGTTAAGCTCATTCCACAGCGGGCCTTGCTTGTTCATCATCTGCTCAGCATCGGCCACCAGCTTACTTACCGTGCGGAAACCAGACGACTGCTTGATCGAAGCAGCAAGTGCCTCGGGGTTGGTGATCGTATCATTAAGTGCCCACTCTTTGGTACCCTTCCACTGTGGCTTCTGAGTCACTGCAACATCAGCGCCGGTAACTGCACCGGACTTCGTAATGGGCGTACCTCCGAGGAGAGGGCCAGTGCCGCTATACATCCCACCAAGACCAGCAGGCGTCAGGGAGGTCAACGGGCCACCGTATTGACTAGGAGCGTCATAGGTGCCCGGCTGACCAAGAGCACCGAAGACGTAAAGTGAAGCCTGCTCATTGGCGCGAAGCTGCTCGCGCGCAATGTCGGCCTCACCCATGATCATCTGACTATACTTCTCCCGTTCAGCGGCATCGGCTTCAGAGAGCCGCTGCTCAGCTTCCATTGCAGCTTCAGCCGACTTCTTGGCCGAAGCGCTGGAAAGGAGGCCGCCAGCAATACCGCCGACCGCACCTACCGCTGCACCCGCTGCCGCAATACCCATTTGTTAGCCTCTCAACTTGTTTACGATATGTCCAACGAGCCCGTACTCTGCTGCCCGGAGGTCATCTCTGATTTT
>Ga0137435_1000373_pt1 | contig 15395 bp, 18 predicted proteins | sample EasRivERMGT100_2_FD_104904 | JGI IMG/M metagenome (GOLD analysis project Ga0137435, IMG submission 104904) | Soil microbial communities from meander-bound floodplain in the East River, Colorado, USA - East River MetaG ERMGT100_2 | ecosystem: Environmental > Terrestrial > Soil > Floodplain ... | reverse complement strand
GGGCGTTTTTCGGTCATGCAGTAGCCGTTGTGGGCCAAAAATAGCCACTTCAGCCACGAAATAGCCACTTCCGCGACGAAAAGTAGCCACTATGGGGACGAAACCACCCCTCTGGTAGCCATACCAGCTAGCGAAAGTAGCCGGCTTGGGTCAAGATGCCGTGCCAGCCGCATTATTTGCTTGACATGCCCTGATCTGGTGCATATGGCGAAATCATTAGGGAAACGTGCCTAAGCGGAAAGGACGGGCCCCGCTGCCGGCGGCTGAACTGGTCCGGCGCGGCACGGCGCAACCCGTCCGGCTGCGCACGCGCCAGCCCGGTCCGGCCGAGGGGCTGCCCCGCGCCCCAGTCGAACCGACGCCGCCGCGCGCCTACGTGGCGATCGCCGATGCCTACGTCGCCGACGTGCTCGAGGGGCGGATCATCGCGGGCCGCTGGACGCAGCGCGCCGGGGCGCGGTTTCAGCGGATGCGCAACGGCGCCGCGACCTGGTCGCCGGACCACGTCGTCGACGTGTGCGCGTTTATCGAACGCTTACCGCACGTCGAAGGGCGCTGGCCGACCGGGACGATCCACCTCGAGCCCTGGCAAGTGTTCATCCTGGCCGCGATCTACGGGTTCCGACGCCCGGACGGCGGGCGCCTGGTGACGTCGGTCTTTTTCGAAGTCGCGCGGAAGTCGGCGAAGTCGACGCTCGTCGCCGCCTGCGCGCTCTATCACTTGCTCCGTGAACAGGAACCCGGGCCGCAAGTGGTCTGCGCGGCGTCGAGCGGGCAACAAAGCCGCCTGGTGTTCTCGATCTGTCAGCGCATGGTGCGGCGGGCGCCGTGGCTCCGCGAGGCCGGCGCGACCGCCTACGCGAACGCGGTCTTTACCGCGGACGGGACGATTAAACCCATCAACAGCAAGTCGAGCACGCAGGACGGGTTGAACCCGTCGTTTATCTCGCTCGACGAATCGCACGCGCAGACGTTTGAGCTGCACGACGTGTTGAAGTCCGCCCAGGGCGCCCGGGCGAATCCGATGCTGATGGCGCCGACGACCGCGGGCTATTCGTTGACGAGCGTCGGCTACGCGTTGCGCGCCTCGTCCATGAAGATCCTCGACGGCGTCATTGACGCGCCCCACGTGTTCTGCGTGCTCTACGAGCTCGACGAGGCCGACGACTGGCGCGACGAACACGTCTGGATCAAGGCGGCGCCCATGATCGGCGTGACGCCGTCGCTCGACTATGTCCGCAGTTACCGCGACGATGCGATCGCGACGCCCGGCCTCCAGGGTGAGTTCGAGGTCAAGCAATGCAATCGCTGGCTCCATTCGGCGTCCACCTGGTTATCGATGCCGGCCTGGGCCCGCTGCGCCGATCCGACGTTGACGCTCGAGGACTTCGAGCACGAACGCTGCTGGATCGGCGTGGACCTGGCCGAGCGCGACGATATCGCGGCCGTGGCGCTGGTGTTTCTGCGCGCCGACATCATCTATGTGTTCGTCCGCGGCTACCTGCCGGCGCTGGTCGTGACCGAACGCGCGCGCGCCGTGCCGGAGTATCGCGCCTGGGCCCAATCGGAACTGATCGCGACCGCGGGCAACCTCACGGACTATCCCACGATCGAAGCCGACCTCCGCGCGGATGGCGACCGCTTCGACGTGCAGTCGATCACGTTTGAACGGTTTGGCGCCTTGAACATCGCGGCAAACCTCGGCGCGGGCGGCGTGCGCGTGATCGTGGCGTCCAAAAACGCCAAGGTGTTTACGGAACCCGCGAAAGAATTTGAGGCGCGGATTCGCGCGCGCCAACTGCGGCACACGGGCGCCTCATTCCTGACGTGGCAAGTCTCGAATTGTTGTCTGGAGCGGCGTCGCGACGGATCGCTCCTGCCGACGAAGGACGCGCCGAACTCGCCGAACAAGATCGACGCCGTCGACGCCATCCTGCTGGCGCTCTCGGGCCATCTGGCGGCGCAGACGACGCAGGCGCCCAAGTATCAAATGCTGGTGTACTGATGCCTGACCCGCCCACGAAATCCAAAGGGGGACGCCCGCGCGCGAGTGAACCGCGGACCACGGTCTGCACGTGGATCCGCGTGAGCGACTACCAGTCCCTGTTGAAACTCGCCAAACAACAGGAGACGTCGATCTCGGGCCTCGTCCGGCAAATGCTGCACTTACGGATCCCGCGCTAGGGTTCTGTTACTAGACAACCCGTCCGCACTGCCAGCGGTTGTAGCGTGTCGCCTCAACCGCGACATGGATCAGGCCTACGCCGTTCTCGACACCAAAGCGATCGACGAGCCGACGCGCACGATCACCGGAATCGCGACGACGCCGACGCCCGACCGCCAGGGCGATGTCGTCAACCCGCTGGGCGCCCGCTTTACCAATCCGCTCCCGCTCTTGTTTCACCACGCGCGCCAATGGCCGATCGGCCTGGTGACGCTGGGCACGCCGACCGCCGCCGGCATTCCGTTTACCGCGACGCTCCCGACGATTGCCGAAGCGGGCACGCTCCGCGATCGCGTCAACGAGGCTTGGCAATCGCTCAAAGCCGGCTTGCTGCGCGGCGTCTCGATCGGCTACCGCCTCACGGGCGCGGCGCCCCTGAACAAGCACGGCGGGCAAGACCTCAACGCGATCGAAATCTGCGAACTGTCGCTCGTCGCCGTGCCGGCCAACGCCGACGCGACGATCGCGCTCGTCAAGTCGCTCGATGCCCCGTACCTGGCCGCGACTGGCCCCACCCTGCCCGGCGCCCCGGGGCAACTTCCGAGAATCAAGATGACCATTACCGAAACGATCACCCTGGCGCAGAACGATCGCGCGATGAAAACGCAACGCCTCTCCCAGATCATGGAGGCCGCCGGCCCCGCGACGCTGGACGCCGACCAGGCGAACGAATACGACACGCTGTCGAAGGCCGTGACCGACCTCGACGCGCACCTGGTGCGCCTGACGGAGCAATCCGCGCGCATGGCGGCCTCGGCGACGCCGGTCAAGGCGACGCCCGCCCAGACAGAGCCGTCGCGCGTGCTCTTCAGCAAGTCGCAGCTCCCCCAGGGCTCCGCGTTCGTGCGCGCCGCGTGCGCCGTGCTGCAATGCAAGGGCAATTTTGGCGAAGCGGCGGAATACGCGCGCGCCCGGTGGAACGACTCGACGCCCGAAGTGAGTCTGTACCTGAAGGCCGCCGTCGCCGCCGGCAACACCACGGATGCGACCTGGGCGAGTCCCCTCGTCAACCAGACGATCGCGAACGATTTCATCGCGCTCCTGCGCCCCGCGACGATCCTCGGGAAGATCAGCGGCCTGCGCGTCGTGCCCTTCAACACCAAGATCCCGGCGCAGTCGGCCGGCGGATCGTACGGGTGGGTGGGTGAGGGTAAAGCGAAGCCGGTCACGAAGCTCGCCTTTACCGCGGAAACGCTGGGCATTGCCAAGGCGGCCGGGATCATCGTCCTGACCGAGGAACTGGTGCGCCTCTCGAATCCGAGCGCCGAGGCGCTCTGTCGCGCCGACATGGTCGCGGGGATCGCGGCGTTTCTCGATCAGCAGTTCATCGATCCGGCGGTCGTGGCGGTCGCGGGCGTGAATCCGGCCTCGATCACCAATGGCGCGCCGACCGCGGCGGCGACGGCCAACCCGCTCACCGACGTGTTTACGCTCCTGAGTCACTTCGCGTCGTTCGGGATCCCGCTGGCGGGCGTCACGGTGATCATGTCCGAGGCGAACGCGGCCGCGCTCGCGATGCAACGCAACAGTGACGGGGGCCGCGCGTTTCCGGGCATGACCATGAGCGGCGGGTCCGTCGATGGCGGGATCCAGGTGATCGCCAGCCAGGCGGCCGGGACCAACGTGATCGGCCTGCAACCGTCGATGATCCTGTACGCGGACGAAGGCGGCGTGACGATCGATGCGTCGCGCGAGGCCTCGATTCAAATGGACTCGGCGCCCGTGACCCCAGGGGATGCAACAACGGTCTATGTCTCGCTCTGGCAGAACAACCTGGTCGGGTTGCGCGCGGAGCGGTTCATCAACTGGAAAAAGGCCGGCGTGAATGCGGTCAAGTACCTGACGGCCGCGGCCTACGTCGGCGGCGCGACGCCGTTTGGCGCGAGCGCCCAGGCGGAACCGCCCGCGGCGGCCGGCAAGCGCTAACCGGGGCTCGTGCAGATCCTCGGGTTGTCGATTACGCGCGCCAAGGCGTTGGCGGCCCCTCCCCCCGGGGCCGCCGCGCTGACGCCACTCGGCGGGCGCGCGTCGTCGTTTCTCACCGTGATTCGGGAAGCCACGACGGGCGCCTGGCAGCGCAACGAAGAGATCACCGCCGAAAGCGCCCTCAGCTATTGGGCGGTGTTTGCGTGTACGACGTTGATCTCGAGCGATATCGGGAAGCTGCGCCTGCGCCTCGTCGAGCAGCTCGAGCCCGACATCTGGCGCGAGACGACCAACCCGGCCTATTCGCCCGTGTTGCGGAAACCGAACCGCTACCAGACGACGCATAAGTTTGTCGAGCAGTGGATCACGAGCAAACTGATCTGGGGCAACACGTACGTCCTGAAGGAGCGTGACGACCGCGGCGTCGTCGTGGCGCTGTACGTGCTCGATCCGCAACGCGTGCAGGTGCTGGTCGCGCCGGATGGCTCGGTTTGGTACAAGCTCGACACGCCCTCCGAGATCGGCGTCACGCTGGCGCCCGTGCCGCCCGAGGGGCTCGTCGCGCCGGCCTCCGAGATTATTCACGACACGATGATCACGCTCTGGCACCCGCTGATCGGCGTCTCGCCGCTCTACGCGTGCGGGTTGTCGGCGCTCCAGGGGCAGACCATCCAGAACAACAGTAATCGGTTCTTCTCGAATGGCAGCAACCCGGGCGGCGTGCTGTCGGCGCCGGGCGCCATCGGCGACGACACGGCGCAACGCCTCAAGACGTACTGGGATACCAATTTCTCTGGCGCGAACATGGGCAAGGTTGCCGTGCTGGGCGACGGGCTGGAATACCAGGCCATGTCGGTCAACGCCGTCGACGCGCAATTGATTGAGCAATTGCACTGGACGGCGGAAACGATCTGCTCCTGCTATCACTTGCCGATCTTCATGATCGACGCGGGCAAGACGCCGCCGACGAATCCCGAAGCGTACGTGCAGCTCTATTACTCGCAGTGCTTGCAGAGTCTGATCGTCAATTTCGAGCGCTCGCTCGACGAGGGGCTCGGCGTGCTCGAGCGCGTGAACGGGACGCAATACGGGACCGAGCTGGATATCGACGACCTCGTCTGGATGGATTCGTCGACGCGCACCAAGTCGGCGAGCGAGGCGATCGGCGGGTCCGGTATGACGGTCAACGAAGCGCGCCGGGCGTACTTCTCGCTGCCGCCGATTGCCGGCGGCGATAGCGCCTACATGCAACAACAGAATTTCTCGCTCGAGGCGCTCGCCAAACGCGACCGCGATGATCCGTTCTCGAAAGCGCCCGAGGCGCCGAGTGCGATCACCGGCCCGCCGCCGAGCGGCATCGACGAGGACGACGCCTTCCTCGAGGACGCTGCGGCGTGCTTGCTCGCGAAAGATTGGACGGCGATCGATGCAGCCTGAGACCTTCGCCGCCGTCGTGGAAACCTGCATCAAGCAAGCGCTGGCGCCGCTCGTCGCGCGCATGACGGCGCTCGAGCGCAACGATCTCGCGCTGGCGATCGCGGCGCTCGGCGAACGCCTCGACACGCTCGAAACCCGGGAGCCGGTGCCCGGTCCAGCAGGCCCGCCCGGCCCGCCAGGGGAGGCCGGCGCGCCCGGCCTGCGGTACTGCGGCGTCTTTGTCGGCGGCAAGTCCTACGGCGTCGGCGACGCGGTGACCTCGGATGGCTCGCTCTGGATCTGTCGGGCCGACACCGCCGCCAAGCCGGGCGCCGATGGGGCCTGGCAGCTCGCCGTCAAACGCGGACGCGATGCGCGCGACCGGGATCGCGAGGCGCGCCCATGAGTGCCGGCGTGCCCGAGCTCGTCACGTTTGACGAGGCGAAGCGGCATCTGCGCGTGACCGATATGGATCACGAGGAAGATATCGAGGCGACGCGCGAGCAGGCGAACGATCTGATCTATGCGTACCTGAAGGAGCGCGCCGACGACACGTGGACGGCGCTGACGGTCCCGAGCGAAATCAAGCGCGCCGTGTTGATCCTCGTCGCGTACTACTACGAGCACCGCGGGGATGACCTCGCCTCGCCGGACATGGACGCGGCGGTCTGGGCGGCCGTGGAAAACGTGGTGAAGCGCCGGCGGGATCCGGCGCTCGCGTGACCTATGCCGATTGGCGCCGCCCGGCATCTTGTGACGCTCGAGCAACCGACGCCGACGCCGGACGGCGACGGGGGCTTTACCGACGTGTATACGCCGCTCGATCCGCCGACCTGGCACGCGCGCATCCGGCCGGCGGGCGTGCGCGACCTCGAGCGCGTGACGACCGGCACGGTCGCGAGCATGGCAACGCATGTCCTGGCGGGGCGGTTTCATCCCGGCATCACGACCAAAACGCGCATCAAGCACGGGGCGCGGGCGTTCTCGGTCCTGTATGTCGGGACACCCGAGGCGCGCGATATCGACCTCGAGTTGCTCGTGTCGGAGCAGGTCGCATGAGCGGGTTGCGCTGGGATGGGCTCGACGCGATGCGCCAGGAGGGGCGCGCGGTGCCGGCGGATCTCGCCAACGCGGCGGCGTCGCGCATCTGGGAAACGGCCAACACCACGGCGGGGCGCCTGATTGCCGCGTACCCGATCGGGCCGACCGGGAATCTGCGCGCGGGCGTGGGCGTGGCGCTGGAACGGCAGCAGGTGACGACGCGCGCGCTGGTGCGCTCGAGCGCGCACCATGCGCTGCTCTATGAATACGGGACCAAGCCGCGGTATTACAAGGGCGCGTATCGCGGGGTGATGCCGCGTACCCTGATCTTCCGCCGCACCATGCGTGACGCAACCGAGGCGCTCATTCAACAGGCGATCGCGGATCTGCGCGCGGCCGGGTTACAGGTCCGGGTCGCATGAGCGCGTACAGCGATCGGATCATCGCGGACGGCGCCTCGCATTACTGGCGCCTCGGGGAAACCAACGGCGCCGTCGCGCTCGACATTATCGGCGGGGCGACCGGGACGATTAGCGGCGGCGTGACGCTCAACCAGCCGGGCGCGCTCAGCGACGGCACTACGGCGATGAGCTTTAATGCCGTGGACGGCAAGATCAGCACGGCCGCTAATGTCAGTATCGGCCCGGTGTTTAGCGTGGAGTTCTGGGAACGCACGACGGTCCTCAATAAAGGGATCTGCGGTGTGCGCTTTCCGAATGCGACCCAGGATACCTACGCGTTTGCGGTCGTGGGCAATACCTCCCTTCAGTGTTTTGTGACCTACGCGAACGCGCTCTCGCCGAACAGTTCCAACGTCGCGAGCATCGTCTCGCCTGTGGCCAATGGGCAGTGGCACCACATCGTCTGGACGTTCCCTGGTGGGACTGTGATCAATGTCTACGTCGATGGTGTGGCGTTTCCAGTGGATACGCCGCTCAATCGCGCGCTCGTCGGCTCGACGCTCATGCCCTTTGACATCGGGACATCGACGGCGCTCGGCCTGTTCTGGTCTGGCTCCCTCGATGAGGTCGCGATCTATCCCCGCGCGCTGACGGCCGCCGAAATCGCCGCGCATTACGCGCTCAGCTTGCCGCCGGAACCGCCCGAGCAAACGAACAACAACCACGACGGATCGAACCTAGACGCCGCCGTTGTCGAATTACTCAAAACCGATCCAGAGCTTGCCGCGCTCTTACCGGACGGCGTGTACATCGACGACGCGCCTCCTGGCGCGCAACGGTTCGCGATCGTCAGTCTCACCGGGCCAACGGTGGATAACCACACAATGGACGGCGGCGGATTTGAAGTGGTGTCCTATCTCGTGACGGCGAACGGCGTGTCGAGCGCGATCGGCGGACCGCAAATCAAAGCGGCGGCGGATCGCATCGACGCCATATTGCACGACGCCGCGCCCGTGGTGGACGGGTTCCCGGCGGTATCGATCGCGCGCACCGGGCGCGTACGTCCACCGCTTGAACTCGATCCCGATGATCGCTCGATCCGTTGGTACCGGCGTGGCGGCACGTATGAACTGTTTGCGTCCAAGTGACGCGGGAAGGGTAGAACCATGATCCTCAGTGGACGCTACGGAGAAGTGAGTTACGCGCCGCCGCCGGCCCCGGGGGTGTCGGTCCCGATCGTGTCGCTCAACACGTGGAAAGCCAGTTTCGCCACGGACTACGAGGACGTGACGTGCTTCGGCGATCCGAACAAGGTCTACATCCCCGGCTTGCCGGATATCTCGGGCAGCCTGGGCGGGTTCTGGAACTCGGATGAACTGGCGCTGTTTATCGCGGCGACGGTCACCGAGCCGGGGATCCTCAAGCTGACGCCGAACAAGAACGAGCCGGATTTCTTCTGGACCGGGCCGGCGTACCTCGACGCGTCGATCGATTGCTCGCTGATGGCGCCCAAAGTTACCGGCAACTTTAAGGCCGGCGGGCCGTGGACCGGGCCGGATCAGTCGACGCCGTAGATGTTCACGTCGCTCCAGGTCCGCGGGCGCGAAGGCGAATTCGTGATCGGGCACACGACCGCCGCGCGCCTCGGGCCGTGGACGATTACGAAACAAAAAACGATCTTCCGCCTCCGCACGACGGCGACGCGGATCGATCGCTTTCTCGTGCGCCAGGCGGGGATCGGGTTTGTCGCGCCCAATGCCCACGGGTTTTGGTGCTTCCCGGTCAAGACGATCACGATCGATACGCACGGCGGCATCGTCGCCGAACTCGGCCAACCGCACGGATAACGCTATGAGCCGCTTTGTCACGCCAGGCACGACCGAACTCCCGCTCGAGAATGGCGATGTGCTGATCGTCCGCACGCGCTTGAACGCCGGGCAATTACGCGCGCGGGCGGCGCGCATGTACGAAACCGCTGACGATGGCACGGCGCCCAAGGTGCGCTTGCACGAAATCGGGCGCGCGACCGTCGTTGCGTACCTCGTCGACTGGCGCCTGGCGGATGACGACATGCCGATCGCCGGGCTCGACGCCGACGACCTCGCGGGCGTGCTCGACAACCTCGAGGGGCCAGACTTCGCCGAAATCCTCGCGGCCATCGCGGCGCATGAAGCGACGCAGGACGCCAAGCGCGCGGAGCAAAAAAAAACGATCCCCGCTGGCGAGCCGCGATCGCGTCCGACCTCGCGATCGCGCGTCGCTGTCATTGGCGCTATGAATGGATAGCCGAACTGGATCCCGATGTGTACGCCGTCCTGGTCGAAGAACTCCTCGCCGAAGATGATCGGCTGACAGGCTAACCGATGGCGATCACGGGCGTCTTTCTCGGCGACTATTCGTCCTTCATCACCGAAACCCAAAAGGCCGAACAGGAACTCGATCGCCTGACCTCGAGCGGCGACCGCGCGTCGAAGGCGGTCGGGTTTGTCTCGAACGTCAAGCCGACCGGCCTGCAAGCGACCGTTACCAGCACAAAGGATCTGAATAGCGCGTTGGGCCAGGCGGCGCCGTCGCTTGCCGCCTTTGGCCCGCTCATCACACGCGCGTTTAGCGTCGCCGCGATCGTCGGGTTTGCGAAAACGATGATCGACACGGCGGAAGGCATCGACAAGATCGCGAAGCAAACCGGGCTCGCGACCGACGAAGTCCAGGCGCTCCAGTACATCGCCGCGGCGACGAATGTCCCGATGTCGGCCCTGACCGGGACCGTGCAGAATCTCGCGATTGCCATCGGCACGCGCGACAAGGGCCTGGTGCAAGCGGCCAAGCTGCTCGGGATTGAGTTTGATGACCTCGTCAACGATTCGCCGTACGACGCCATGCTGCGCCTGGCGGATGGGATCAACAACATCGAGGATCCGACGCTGCGCGCGACGGTCGCCGCGGACGCCTTCGGTAAGACGTGGAAGGAAGTGCTGCCGGCGGTCCTGGGCGACATGGAGAAACTCGCCGACGAGGCGCCCAAGATGTCCGCGCGCGCCATTTCGGCCTGGCAGTCCCTCGGATCCGCCGTCGTGCTCGTCAGTAAGCAAATCGGCGTGGCCGTCGCCGAGATCGGCGCAAATCTGATTGACCCGAAGGCCGGCATGGGCGGCGGGCAGCTCGCCGTGGCGCAAGCGATCTACGACGCCGCCAACGCCCTCCCGAAGGTCGCCGCCGCGGCCAAAGATGCTGCCGCCCCGCTCGCCGCGATCACGCTCACGTCGGCGGAACTGGTCGTCGAGCAAGAGCGCCTCGCCGCCGAACTGGCCGCCAGTCAACTCGCGGCCGAACAAGCGACGCCCGCCTTTAAGGCGTGGAAAACGGGGACGGACGAATTGTTGATCGCGACGCGCGGGTTTGCCGGCGTGCTCGATTCGGTCGACGGCGAAATCGTCGAGGCTATCGAGTACTACCTCGAGGCGGGCGTGTCGCAAAAGGCGCTCGCCGACGCCTACGGGTTGACCGCCATCCAGGTGCGCGCGGTCGCCGAGGCGATGAAAGCCGAGGAAACCGCGACGGCGAACCTCGTCAAACTGAAGCAACAACAAGCCGCCTTCCAACGCGAGGTCAACGCCGAAGCGGAGCGCTACATCCAGACGGCGATCGAAGGCGACGCGACGACGCGTGCCGCCTATGAAACCCTGGCGACCAAAGCCGCCGAGGCGTACACAATCGCCCGCCTGCACGCCGACCAATACACGGATGCGCGGTTGCAGCAGCTCCGCGACGAGTCCGAGGCGGCGCAACTGACGCTGCAGCAGTGGGGCACGAGCGCCGAAAGCTCGCTGACGACCGTGGCCGGCGCGGCCGACCAGGCGCGCGGGGCCATCAACGGCGTCACCGCGGCGTTTCAAGGCTTGAACCTGGGCGGCGGGGGATTGAATCTCGGCGCGGGCGGGGCGGCGGGGAACACGCCGAGTAATGCGGCGTTTCTCATGGGCGCCAAGGGCGGCACGTCGACATTTCGCTATGGCCAGGAGTATCTCGGCAACACGGCGCTCCCGACCGGCTCCGGCCTGGGGATGCGGGGCAACACGGTCCTGCCGGCGAACTGGGCCGAACTGGTCAGCGGGCAGAGCCAGTACGCCTTAAATCCGCTGTTCACCGGATCGGCCGACATGGTGAAAGGCTATACGCCCGGCTACACCGTCAACATGGCCGCGGGCGCCGTGCAGATGAATTACCCGATCATGAACGATCCGCAGGCGCAGGACCAGATCGGGCGCCTCGTCGGCGATAGCATCATGCAACGCCTGACGCGGCAAGGGTTGCAGCCCTCGTGAGCCTCGCGCCCGGGCAGCGCGCCCTGATGTACGCCCTCTCGGGCGTCATGCGGTCTGACGCGTCGCGCAGCAACTACGCCCTCCAGCGCCTGAGTATCACGATCGGCGGCAGCGCGCGCCGCATCATTCATCATTCGTTGACGATCCACGACTACCAGCACAACACGCCGAACACGGCGATGCTGACGGTCTACGACGCCAAACCCGTCGAAGGCGCCGTGATCGTGATTGCCAACGGCGCGCAGCGGCTCTTTGCCGGGAACATCGTCCGCGTCACCGAGGCGATCGCCGTGCAGAATCCCGGCAACCCGCGCAATATCCTCTGGCATACCGAGGCGATCGACTGGACGTGGCAACTCAACCAACGCCTCGTCACCGCGAAATTTCTCACCGCCTCGGCGACGTCGATCCTCTGGAACCTCGTGACAAACTGGGGGCCGCCCGGGTATGTCGCCGCGGCCCAAGCCGGCTTGCCGATCATTGACGAAATCACGTTCACCAACGAGACGCTGGCGAACGCGTGCTCGCGCCTGGCGCAACGGATCGGCGGCTATACCAAGGTCGACTACTTTAAGAACGTCCTGCTCTGGATCAGCGAGCAGGAACCGCCGCCGACGCCGATCACCTGGGATCTCCGCTCGTTCAAGTCGATGACGTACGCGCGCGACCTGTCGCAGATCGTCACGCGCGCGCTCGTCGAGGGCGGCGGCGTCAATGCGATCGCGCCCGTCGCGCCGGGCAGCACCCGGATCCCGGTCGATACCGTCGTCTGGTACAGCCCAACGGGCGGGTGGCTCGTGTCCGGCCCGCAGCAGATCGCCTATACCGGCCTCGTCGAGGGCGGGGGCGGCGCGTTTGTCGGGTCTGGCATCACGCCGACGACCGCGCCCACGCTCACCGCCGGGCGGGGCGCCAGCGCTGTGGAGGCCGGCCCGCACAACTACGCCTATACCTGGGTCACGGCCAACGGCGAGACGTTACCGAGTCCGGCGAGTCCGATCGTCGTCGGCCTGGGCGTCCCCGGCCCGGCCCCGCTCTCGGTCTATACCTGGGTCGGCGTCAGTGGGAGCTGGCTGGAGATCGGCGCGATCTACACGTACGCGTTCTGCTGGAGTTTTGTGGATAGCGTCACCGATACATCGCAACTGTCGGCGCTGAGTGCGACCGTGCAGCAAAGCTGTATCGGGTGGCAGGATCAGGGCGGCAATTGGCACGCGTGCGGGATGGCGATTTCGTGGAAGGCGCCGACACCGGTCCCGGCGGGCGCGCTGCGCTTCGTCTGGTGGCGCCTCGTCGGGGGCACGTGGTACAGCATCGCGGCGATCCCGGTGGGCCAGGCGGCGCAGACCTATTACGATTTCTACGGCGACGGGCAACTCGTCAACAGCCGGCCCGCCAACCCGGCGCCGGGCGGGTCCGTCGTCCAGTCGCAAGTCACCGTGGCCGGGCTCGCGCCGGGCCCGAGCGGGGTCACCGGGCGCAAGGTCTACCGCACGGCGGCGGGCGCCAGCCAGCTCAAACTGTTGACGACGCTGGCCAACAACACCGCGACGGCGCTGCCGGCGTTTGACAACACGCCCGACGCCAGTCTCGGCGCCAACGTGCCCGTCGTCGACACCGCGGGCGTCGTCTCGCAAAACAAACTCGTCCCGGCCGGCTCGCCGGATCTGCTCGTCACCAGTACGGCGCCGTTTGCGCCGAGCGGCGGGCATGTCACGGCGGGGCAACAGGTCGTGCGCTATGCCGGCACGTCGGCCACGGCGCTCACGGGGATCCCGACGAGCGGCGACGGCGCGATCACCGCGTCGATCGCCTACGGGACGCCCGTCATCGCCGCGGCCGAGATCATCGGCATCCCGGCGTCGGGGCTCGGGAGTATCGTCTGGCCGATCGCCCAGGGCGATCCCGTCAACGTGTTGATCATCGTCGACGACCTACCGGCGCAAGCGGCGCTGGCCGCCCTGCTCGGTGGCGGCGCGATCGGCGTGCAGGAAAGCTATCAGCAGGATCGGCGCTTGTCGATCACCGAAGCCACGGCCGAGGCGCACGCGCTCCTGGCGCGGTCGAAGGATCCGCTCGTCACGCTCCGGTACCGGACGACGGATCCGGCCACGGTGAGCGGCGCGCTCGTCACGATCACCCTTGGCGCGCCGGTCGATGTCGCGGGCACGTTTCGTATTCAGGACGTGCAACTGTCGGGGTTTACCGCGGACGGCAAAAAGGGACCGAATTACGACGTCGTCGCCTCGTCGCAACGCTTCACGTTTGAAGATTTGATCCGCCAGCTGCGGAAGTAGGACGTATGCCGATTACACGCACGCCCTGGATTGATGACGACGGCTCGGGCACGGTCGGGACCGTCATCAACAACGCCGAGAAAACGGCGCTCTACACCCAGATCGACGGCGTCGTGGAACCGCCGTGGGTCGATGTGCCGTTCAACGCGGGCAACTTCGGCGCGACGGGCGGGACGTTTACGGTCGGCGCGGCCCAGGTGGGCCGGTTCAGTCACCGTGTTGTCGGCAAGCTCGCGCACGTGGTCCTCGTGATCGACGGGGCGTCGGTGGGCGGCACGCCGTCCACGCTCAATATCGTCCTCCCGTGGACGCTCGCGGCGAAGCAGTCGGGGCCGTTCTACTATTACGCCGATCCGGCGTTTGGCTGGGGGGTGTACCAGCAACCGAGCGCGGATCCGTACCTGCGGCTCTATCGCGACATCTTCAGCTCGCCGTGGGCGGCCGTCCCCACGATCGCGCTGCGCGTGTCGCTCGCGCTCATGCTCGCCTGACCGGAGGATCTGTTATGGCCCAACCCTATCCGCCGCAAGGCAACCAGCAACAGCACACCGAGCGCCCGCTGAAGGTCTACGCGGAGCAAATGCTCGCCGGCCAGCCGATCCCGATCGGCGTGCGCACGGACCCGCCCGAGGGTGTCGAGACGGCGCCCGCGTTTGTCGTCGCCGGCGGGGTCTATTACCCGGTGAACGAGGGCGACTGGGTGCTCTCGAGCCGGTATAGCGGGCAGGTGATCGAAGTGATCTCAAATGAGGAATTTACGGAGCGCTTTGGCGGCGGCGGGCCGAACGTCGAGGGCTAGACGGTTCCACGTGGAACGGAGGATCCAGTGCTAACGATTACCTTGCTGCTCGTGTTGATCGCGCTCGGGTGCGTCCTGGCGGCGGCGGCGGGGCGGTTGCCGCTCTGGATCGCCGTCCTGTTCGTCGTGCTCGTGCAGCTGATCGGGTTTGTCCCGTTGCGCTAGCCGACATCCTCCCGATCCGCCAGCACCGGGCGCCAGGGACCACCTGGCGCCGTGAAGCGCCGCGGGGACCAGCCCCGCGGCTGACTATGCAGGCTTGCCGCCTCGATGATGTGCAGAAAGTGATTCTTCGTCTCGTCAGGCAACGCGCGGAAGGCATACAGCATGCGCTGCTCGTCGCCCGACAATTCGCCGGCCTGGGGATCGCCGAGGAGCACGCCAAGCGACACGCGGAAATAGGCGGCGATGTCGTCGAGATCATCGATCGCCAACGGGCGATGCCGGCCCGCCGTGCGATTCAGGAAGTAGGTGAGGTTCTGCGCCAGAATGCGGGCGCCGCCGGGACGGTTCTGGGAGAACTTGGCAAGAGCCGTGCGCCAGCCATATTCGCCCTTCCCGAGGCGGTTTAAGGTCTGCCGCAACCGATCCGACACCGATGTGACCATGCGAGGACTATACACCGATGTTCACGAATAGTGAAGCCGCCGAGGTAATTGATTACGCTGAAGTCCTAATGAGTCAACAAGATAGCGCGGCGAGAAAAATCATTGACGTTTCTGGGCTAGGTGTGAAGAATAGCGCAGTCCTTTATACCGGCCTTGCCTTATGGGTATCAACCGCCAACGCATCTACCCCAACCTCGCGGCCTGGTTGGAAGCCCATCCCGACCAAACCATTACCGATCTCGCGCACGACCTGGGCGTCGGCGTCCCGTTCCTGAGCATGATCAAATGGGGCCAGCGGGAGCCGCGGCTCGGCCTGGCGCTCGAGCTGACCAAGCGGTGCAATATCCCGCTTGAGAGC
>Ga0137435_1000372_pt1 | contig 15396 bp, 15 predicted proteins | sample EasRivERMGT100_2_FD_104904 | JGI IMG/M metagenome (GOLD analysis project Ga0137435, IMG submission 104904) | Soil microbial communities from meander-bound floodplain in the East River, Colorado, USA - East River MetaG ERMGT100_2 | ecosystem: Environmental > Terrestrial > Soil > Floodplain ... | reverse complement strand
GGCCCGCCTCTCCCAGCCGCCGCCCACCGAAGAGGAGGACGAGGAGAAAGGCGATGATGAGGATCTCAGTCCAACCGATCGAGCCCATGGCGGTCTCCTCCGACGTCAGCGTGTCAGGTCGCGCGCCACGATCTCGCGCACGTTTCCCACCCGGCGTGTCACCCGCTCCGCGTCGAGCTGCTCCAGCAGCGGGATGGCGTTCTTGCGGGTGACGCCGGCGAGGTCCTTGAACGTCGCGACGTCCATCGTACTCGATGTGCTTCCCCAGGCACGGACCTTCCGGCGGACCTCCTCGAGGGCCTCGGCGTGGAACAGGCGGCCGTCCACGATGCGGACGAGGCGTCCGCGATCCACGAGCAGCTCGAGGAAACGCGGCCCACGCGGCCCAGCGAGAGCGCGCGCGGTCGTCGCCGCGTCGGGTGGGTCGAGCCCAGCCCGCCGGAACGCCTCCTCGATCGCCTCGCAGCGCGACCTATCCTCGGGACCGAGCGCGACCTCGTGGGTCGCGGCTGCAACCCGGTCGCCGGCGATCCGGATCGCGCCTCGGGTGGCGAGGTCGTCCAGCAGGGCGCGGAAGAGATCGACCCCCATCGAAGAAGCCGCCGCCCGCCGCAGCGATTCGCGCGTGACCCCCGAGCGCAGCGGATCGTCGCGGTGAGCCCGCGCGAGCTCGGCGGCGACGGCCTGGGAGGCCGTGCTCCAGGCCTCCGCGTCGACCAGCCGCCCCCCCGACCGCACGATCGCACCCGCGGCGGCGAGCCTCCCCGCCTCGGCCTCGATCTCCTCCTGCGACCAACCGATCTCGGCCGCGAGATCGTCCGCGGCAGCTCCCGCGGCACCGGCGCGGACGATCCGCGTGTGGACGAGCTCTCCCTCGGCAGGCACCGTCGCCCGGAGCGTGTCGCCGGCGCGCTTCCGCGGCGGGTGCGCGTCGATCACGACGCCTCCCCCGATCGTGTCGAACGGATGGGGGCGCCGCAGGACGAAGCGATCTCCCGGAAGGAGGACGACCGGGGCGGCGAAGTGCACCTCCGCGAGCTCTTCGCTCCCCCGCGGGACACGAAGGCGCGCCTCGTCCTCGGAGGTCCCGTGGTGCATCCGCACGAGGCCGCCCCGGCGCACGCTCTCGAGGGCGCTCGGAAGCCAGCGGACACGCACGCGCGCCCGTCGGGTCGGCCGCAGCGCGCCGGGGGACGTGAGGGTCGCACCGCGAGGCGCCTGCGCCACAGCGAGCCCCTGCAGGTTGACCGCGAGCCGGCCGCCGGCGCTCGCGGCCGGCACCGAGCGCTTGTGGACCTGCAATCCGCGAATACGACCGCGCGCGCCCGACGGGAGGAGCTCGACCTCGTCGCCGACGCGGAGGGTCCCCGTGGCGAGCGTGCCGGTGACCACCGTCCCGAACCCGCGCATCGCGAAGGATCGGTCGACGGCGAGCCGCGGCACCCCGGTGGGCGCGCGCGCGGGGACCGATGTGAGGAGCCCGCGAAGCGCCTCGCGAAGCTCCTCGATCCCCGCGCCCGTTTTCGCGGAGGCCGGGATCACGGGTGCCCCCGCCAGGAACGATCCCGCCAGGAACTCGCGCGCTTCCATCGCGACGAGCTCCAGGAGGTCGTGCTCGACGAGGTCGGATTTCGACAGGACGACGAAGCCGTGCGCGAGGCCCAGAAGCGACATGATCGCGAGGTGCTCGCGCGTCTGAGGCTTCACGCCGTCGTCGGCCGCGATCACGAGCATCGCCGCGTCGAAGCCGGTGGCACCGGCCACCATGTGGCGGACGAAACGCTCGTGCCCCGGGACGTCGACGAATCCCACGACGCCCTCGGGGGGAAGCTCGAGGTCCGCAAACCCGAGCTCGATCGTGATCCCCCGGCGCTGCTCCTCGACGAGGCGGTCGGGGTGAACGCCCGTGAGCGCCTCGACGATCGCGCTCTTGCCGTGATCGATGTGCCCGGCGGTCCCGACCACGAGGTGGCGCACGTCAGGCCAGACGGCGCCTGACGGCCCAACGCAGCTCGTCGATCTCGAAGGGCTTTCGCAGGAGGCCGGCACGAAATCGCGTGGCCAGCTCGTCCGGCTCCCCGCCCACCCAATCCCCCGTCGTCAGCAGCAGCCGGTCGCGAAGCTCCGGGCAGTCGCGCTCGATCGTGGTCGCCAGTCTCTCCGCGGACAGCCCCGGGAGCAACGCATCCGAGATCACGAGATCGAAGGGCTCCGTCGCGAGCCGCGCGAGCGCGTCGTCGCCGTCTTTCGCCGCCACCGCCTCGTGACCGTCCGTCGCCAGCGCCTCGCAGATCAGCTCCGCCAGGGCCATCTCCGGATCCGCGACGAGGATGCGCGCGGACACGGACCGCAACGGTAGGTCGTCGGCGCCCGCCGACGCGGCCGCGGCGACCGCGTCACCGCGCGGAAGCTCGAGCCGGAAGAGCGCCCCCCCGGTCCTCCCCTCGCTGACCGCGATCTTGCCTCCGTGCGCGGTTACGGCGTTGTAGACGAGCCAGAGTCCCAGCCCGGTGCCTTGTCCCGCGGCCTTGGTCGTGAAGAACGGGTCGAAGATGCGAGCCCGAGCCGGCTCGGGGATGCCGGGGCCGTCGTCCTCCACCTCGAGCACGAGCCCTCCGCTCGCGCCGAGGCAGGTGCGGAGCGTCACGGTACCGGTGCGCCGCGCGCCCGCGATGGCCTGCTGGGCGTTGGAGACGAGATTGACCACGGCCTGTTCGAGCTCGTGCGTGTCGCCGATCGCGGCCGGCAGCGTGGGATCGAGATCCAGCTCGAGCCCGACGCCCTGGCTGCGGGCCGAGTACGCGAGCAGCTGCGCGGCGTCGGCAACGACCTGATTCAAGGAGAAGGCGCGGCGCTCGGGCGCGCTCGTGCGCGCGAAGCGGAGCAGCCCTCCCACGATCCTCCGGCACCGCTCGGCCTCGCGTCGCATCGTGTCGAGCCGGCGCGACAGCTTCTCCCCGGGCGCCATCGCCGGGATGAGCTGCGCGTACCCGATCACCGCGGTGAGCGGATTGTTCAGCTCGTGGGCGACTCCGGCCAAGAGGCGCCCCAGTCCCGACAGCCGCTCGGACCGGGCGACCTGCTCGCGGAGAGCGACCGCGGTGGTGACGTCCTGGAGCACGACGACGAGCCCGTCCTCGCCGCCGGCGGGATCCCGCCAGCTCGCGATCGTCACCTCGAGCCGCGTGCCGTCGGTCAGCGAAGCCTCGGCGCCGGAGGCGTCGCGGCGTCCCGCGAGGATCTCGTAGGCGAGCCCCACGAGGTCGAGATCGCCGACGCTGCGCAGCGCATCGGATGCGGCGAGCCTCGCGAGAAGCGGCTCCGCGGAAGCGTTGACCTGCGCGATCTGGAACGCCGCGTCGAGCAGCACCACCGCGTGCGGCATCGAATCGAGGATCGCGCGGAAGCGTCCCTGCTCGGCCTCGGTGACCGCGATGACCCGATCGAGGTGAAGCGCCACGTGGCTCGCCGCGCCGAAGATCACGCGCAGTTCCCGCTCGCCTCCCGGGGACCGCAGCAAGGCGCCGATCCGCACGACCTCGCGGCCGCGCCGGGCAACGGGCACCGCGAGCACGTCGCGATCCTCGAACGTCGGGCGCACGCCCTGGAGGCGATCGAAGCTCGGCAGGGGCTCCTCGTCGACGACCGGCGTATCCGCCGGGAGGAGCCCCGCGGGGACGAGCACGGCCAGGCGGCGGGCATCCTCGGGCGCGAGCGGTCTCCCCACCCACACGCGCAGCGACGGGCGGTCGGACAGCGTCGATGCGATGACCACCGCGTCGGCCGCGAGCAAGCGCTCGGCCCCACGGGCCGTCGCCTCGAACAGCTCCGCGATCGTGCGTGCCTCGGCGAGCCCCCGGCCGAACGCCTGGAGGGCCTCGAGGTCGCGGGCTCGGGCTTCGAGGCGCCCTTCCGCCTCCGCGAGGTGGTCCCGCGCCGCCTGCCAGGCCGCGAGCGCGCGGTCCCGCTCCGGCTCCGGCGTCGCGGCGAGCCTCTCGAACGCCTCTTCCGGGGTCGCGCAGCGGAACAGCTCCGCCCAGAGCGGTGCACGATCCTCGACCGATGCCATGGAGCTCCTCCGACGCGGGAGGCGGGCCGTTCGGGACCGCGTCGAGCGGAGTCTAGCGCGAGCCGGGGTTTCTCGTCAGTGTTCGAGCGCCGCGGGCGTCTTCGCGATCGTGCGGACGGGAAAGGGACGCTTGGGGGGCGACTTGGCCATGCGCTTTTTCGTGAAGAGCTTCCGCAGCCGCGCCTTCGCCTGACACTCGATCTGCCGGACACGCTCCCGGCTGATCCCCATCTTCTCGCCGATTTCCTTCAGGGTCAGCGGCGGGCCGCCCGCGAGGCCGAAGCGGTAGGCGACGACGACGCGCTCTTGCTCGGTAAGGTGCGCCATCGCCTCCCCCACGAGCGAGCTGGACTCCCGATGGATCATGTCGTCCTCGGGGCTGGAGCTGGCCGGGTCGACGAGGTAGTCCGAGATCGGCTTGTCGCGGTCCTTGCCGATTTTCTCGTCGAGCGAGACCTCGCGCATGCTGAACTGAAGCACCTGGTCGATCTTGTTGACGCTCTTGGACAGCCGCTGCGAGATCTCCTCCCGCTCGGGGGCCCGTCCCAGCGACCGCCGGAGGTTTGCTTCGGCATCCCGGATCTCGCGAACCTTCTTCATTTGGTAGTTCGGCACGCGCACCAGGTTCGAGTGCTCCGACAGCGCCTTCAGGATCGACTTCCGGATCCACCAGATCGCGTAGGTGATGAATTTCGTGCCCTTGCTGGCGTCGTAGCGGTGGGCGGCCTCGATCAGGCCGATGTTCCCCTCGTTGAGCAGGTCCTCGAACGGCAGCCCGAGGCTCCGGTACTCGATCGACACCTTGACGACGAAGCTCAAGTTCGACTCGATCAGCTCGTTCAGCGCGGCGCGGTCCCCACGCTTGACCCCTTCCGCCAGGGCCAGCTCCTCGTCCTTGGTGAGTAGTGGGTACTCTCGGATTTCCGAGAAGTAACGCGAGAGGACGGAGCTGCGCTCCTTGGAAGTCGTCTCCATCTAGGACTCCTCGGTGGGGGGAAAAAGGCGAGGATTACCGTGAATTATGTCTTGACACAATTCCGCACTGGCCGTAGTTTTCGGGCGCTTCGTGGAAAATCGGCACATGTGAGTCCAGAGTTGGAGGCCACCGGTCATGCCGGAATGGGACGCGGACTTTCGCGTGTCCGTGACGACCCTCAACCCCATCCTCCGCAGCGATGTCGCCGCGACACCCGGATCTCACCTAGAGCTCAGAGTGTGCCGCAGTCGACCTCGTGCTGTCCCCGATGCGAGTGAGTTTATGAGGCGCTCGAATGAGTGTCAAGAGCACAATTCGAAAGGAATCCGGGCTGGAAAAGGGTTTTCCGGGTATTCCACTTTAGCAAGGAGGCGCCGATGAACGTGCGTCAACCGCGCCGCCGCCAAACGATCTTCGTCGGGAGCAAGATCAGGCAGCTGCGGAAGGAACGGACGCTGACACAGGCCGAGCTTGCGAGCCGCATCGGCGTGCAGCAGTCGGATCTTTGCCGGATGGAAAACGGCGAGTACAAGGTCTCGCTCGACACGCTCTTCCGCATCCTCGCCGTCTTCGGGATGGAGATCGGCGATTTCTTCCGGGAGCAATCGCCTCCGGGCGCGCCGTCGGACACCGAGCAGGAGCTCCTCCGCCACTTTCAACGTCTCGACCCCTCGGCCCGCGACGAAGTGCTCGATTTCGTGCGGTACAAGTCCGCGCGCCGGGTTGAGACATGGAGAAGCTGACGCCGGCCGCCGAGAACATCCGCGCGTGGATCGCGCGCGGCGCCGACGCGACCCAGCACGGGGAATTCGCCGCGGCACTCGACGCCTACCAGCATGCCCGGGATCTCGCGAGCGAGCCCGCCGACGTCGACAACGCGGACCTGAACATCGCCATGGTCCGCCTCCAGATGGGGGATGCCCGGGGCGGCGAGGAGCGCCTCCGCGAGATCCTCCTGCGGGCGGCCAATCCGCACGTCGCCTTCCATGCGGCTTACAACCTCGCGTCGAGCCTGCGCAAGCAGGGACGCTACGAGCGCGCGCTCAAGTACGCGCGGCGGGCGAAGGAGAACGCGAGTACGATCGACTGTCCGGACCTGCTGGCTCCCGTGCACAATCTGCTCGGGAACCTCCACCTCAACCAGAACTACCTCGACGAAGCGCTCATCGAGTACGAGACCGCCCTCGCGATCCGGCGCGCGCAGACGGGCGACTCGCGCTTCTCCCGCGCGATCCTCGAGGAGAACATCGGCTACTGCCTCATCCTCCAGAAGAAATTTCCCCAGGCGCTCGCAAGGCTTCGCGAAGCCTTGGCGCTCGCGTCGGCGACCGGCGACCGCCGGTGCCGCGCGGAATGCCTGCAGGACCTCTGCTACGGCTATCTCATGTCCGGGCGCCTCGACGAGGCGATCATCGAGGGGCGGCGCGCGCTCGAGGAGGCGACCCGAGGCGGCTTCTCGGATCTCGAGGAGAACTGCCGCTACCTCCTGGGCGAGCTCGGAACCCGCACGGGCCGCACGGCGCTCCGCGACGAGAACTTCCAGGCGCTCCAGTCGATGCACCCCGAGGTGCCTTTCTTGCGAGAATTCCTATGCACCGTGGACGTGACCGAATTCATCACGCTCAAGCGATGACCGGGGGGAGGCGGATCGCGCTCGCGCTCGTCGCGGCGACGGCCCTGGCCGTCCCCGCTCAGGCGGAGACGCGCAAGCTGGCGGCCGACGGAACCCTCCACACGATCGACGTCCAGACCGTCGGCGGGAAGAACTCCGGCACGGCCCTCAAGCACACGCGGCGGGGCGTCGCGGGCGCTCCGGTTTCGATCACGATCCCCGGAACCGAAGACGCGGTGATCGACCGCGAGCCCGCGCTCGAGATCGATCCCGTCTCCGGGCAGCTCCTGCTCGTCTGGTCGCGCTACGACGGCACGAATTACAACGTCTTCTTCTCGCGCTTCAACGGCACGTCGTGGGCCGCCGCCAAGGCCGTCGTCAAGATGGACGGGGACGACGTCGAGCCCCAGGTCCTCATCAGCAACCACTACGTCCACGTGGGATGGCGGCAGAGCGTCCCCGGCCAGCTGGGCGCGTTTTACAGGGCGAGCCTGCTCTCCACGACGCTCGAGCTCGCCTACGGGCCCGAGCGCATCGTGACCGACGACCTGTGGTCGGTCCCGCCGGAGGGCGCGAACACGCCTGGCGTGTCGGACCCCTCGCCCTCGGACAGGATCTTCGCCGGCGTGATCTACCCGTCGAACACCGCCGAGCCGGGACGGTGCCACATCTGGGGCGTCCGCGACGAGCCGGTGCCGATCGGCTACCGGGAGATCGTGACGCTTCCCCCCACAGCGCGGGGTGCGGGCTCGGTCGCTGCGGCGTGGCTCGGAGGACGCTTCACGATCTCGTACGTCTGCGGGTCGAAGTTCTACTACGCGACACGCTCGAACGGCGTCTGGTCGCCCACGCGCTCCGTCGACCTGACCGCCCCGGTCACGGCCGCCGACGCGCGCTGGAGCGTCGCGGACATGAACGCCCGGACCGAGGGTCACTGACCGCAGGGGGTCAGTGCACCCAGGGATCGCGATCCTTGGGCGGCACGACCTTGAAGCGGCGGCGCCTCAAGCGCCAGACGAGATCCCGCGCGAAGTCCCCGAAGCGCCAGGCTCGCTTGAGATAGAGCCAGCCGACGACCATCCCGCCCAGGTGCGCGACGTGGGAGACGCCGTCCCCGGGCTGCGCGATGTTCGAGACGAAGGCGATCGCGAAAAAGATCCACGCGAGCGTGCGGGCCTTGATCGGGAAAAGGAAGTTCCACAGTAGCCGGCGCTCCGCGAAGAGCGTGCCGTAGGCCACGATCAATCCGTAGATCGCGCCCGAGGCGCCGACCGTCGGGATGATCACGCCGCGCCAGGCGCCCGCGAGCGTGACCGCGACGCCGGCCCCCACGCCGCAGACGAGCCAGTACGTCAGGTACCGGCGGCCGCCCCAGAACCGCTCGAGGTCTCCCCCGAACATCCACATCGTCAGGAGGTTGAACCCGACGTGCGTGAGGGAGCCGGGATCGTGGAGGAACATGTACGTCGCGAGCTGCCAGATCCATCCGCGGACGACGGCGACCGGAACGAGCCCGAGCCACGGCGCCAGGTCGATCGGCGAGAAGTTCATGCGTCGAAAAACGGGATCGAGGACGAACTGGACGATCCAGACCCCTCCGCACGCCAGCATCAGGCCCTTGTTGACCGGCGTGACGGGCGGAAACCCGATCATGGCGCCGCCTCCCCATCCGCCCCTCGCCGCACCGCCGCGGTAGTAGCTCACACCGGCACCGGCGAGGAAAACGATCGCAACAGCAGGGTGAGCGCCACGACCCCGCCGAGCAGGACGAGGAACAGAAGGAGCAACGCCATGCCCACCGTCAGGAGGAAGCGGCCGCGGTCGTCGCGGCCGGACAGCGCGTCGCGCAGGAGGGCGGCGTGGAGCCGCCTTCCGGACAGCGCGAGGCCGAGCGCGATGCCTCCCGCGATCGCAAACAGCGCGGCGAGCGGCATCTCGCCGGCACCGAAGTAGATGAGGAGCGGCGACAGCAGGACGAGGGCGGCGCACCACAGCGCGAGCTCGACCGCGTTGCCTGCGTGTAACCGCACGGCGCTGGAAGACTCCTTGAGCGGATGGCCCGCCTCGTCGATCGTCGCGCTGTTCGGGGAAACCATGGGAGAACGCGAGGATCCTATCCCGCCGTCCGACGAAGCGTCAATCGACGCGGCCCGCGGCTGGCCGCGCCACCTGGCGCTCGCGTGCCGGCGCGCATCCGCGGCGCCGTCGCGGCGCGAGGCGCTCGTGACGGCCCTCGACGGGTTGCGCAGCGCGGCGGGTGCCGAGCGGGCGTTCCTCGTGGAGTCGAAGCCGCCGCCACGGTGGGCGCACGCGATCGCCGCCTCGCCGGCGACGCCGGCTTGGCGCGGCTCGTTCAGCCGGACGGTCGCGGCCCGCGCGCTGGCGGGGGACCGACCGCTGTTCCTCCCCGATCTCGGCGGCTCGGCCTGCGGGCTCGACGGCGCATCACTCCGTGCGCTCGCGCTGCGCGCCGCGCTCGCCATGCCCATCCCACGGGGGCGAGGCCCGCGGGCCGCCGTGCTCCTCGACACGCGAAGCCGCATCGCCCTCGACGCTTCGGAGTGGGAGATGGTCGGGCGAGCCTTCGCCGCCCTGATCGGGCTCGTCCAGGGCCAGAGCGAAGCGGTCTTCGACGCCGGAGCGGCCCGCCCGGCCCAGGACGTGCCGCGAGGCGCGGGCTCGCCGGCGATGCGCTGCCTCCACGACGAGGTTCGCCGGGCGGCCCGCGTCCCCCTCCCCGTCCTGGTGACGGGGCCGGCCGGCGCCGGGAAGGAGCGCGTCGCCCGGGCGCTCCACGCGCTGGGCCCGCGCGCGGGGCGCCCGTTCGTCGCGATCAACTGCGCCACGATCCCCGACGCCTTGCTCGAGCGCGAGCTGTTCGGAGCGATCCGCGGCGCCTACACGGGCGCCGATCGCGATCACGCGGGCCTGTTCCGCCAGGCGGACGGCGGCAGCGTGTTCCTCGACGAGATCGGCGACATGCCCGCGGCCCTGCAGGCGAAGCTGCTCCGCGTGCTCCAGGAAGGCGCGGTCCGGCCGGTCGGCGGATTCGAGGAGGCGCCGGTCGACGTACGGATCATCGCCGCCACGCATCGGCATCTCGAGGAGCTCGTGGACCGCGGCCTGTTTCGCGCCGACCTGCGGGACCGGCTCGCGATCCTCGCCGTGCGCGTGCCCGCGCTGGCCGAGCGCCGCGACGACATTCCCGAGCTCGCGCGCGAGATCCTCGAGGGCCTGGCCCGCCGCTGCGCACTGCCCGTCCCGCACCTCACCGAGCGCTCGATCGGCTTCCTGCAGGCGCGCGCCTGGCCGGGAAACGTCCGCGAGCTCGAGGCGGTGCTCGCCCGGGCGTTGCTGCGCGCCGATCACGGCGTGATCGAGATCGACGGAGGCGACGCCCCGGGCCCTCCGGACGACGCCGGGCTCGAGCGGGCGATGATCGCCGGGGCCCTGGCCGCGGCGGGAAGCTCGCTCACGAAGGCGGCGCTGTCGATCGGTTGGACCCGGCAGAAGCTCCATCGGCGCATGATCGCGCTGGGGCTCAAGCCCGACCGGCGTCACTCCTCTTCGGACGCGTGAGGCTTGTGGTGCGGCACGAGATCCTCGGCCAGCTCCACGTTCCAGTAGGCCACGTCGAGGAAGGTCTTCCACTCGTCGTAGCGCGGACCGATCCAGCCGGCGCGCAGGACCGGGTGTCCCGCCGGCCGGCGCGGCGCGCGGACGAGGTGCATGCCCGCCTCGTGAGGCGTCCGGTTGCCCTTGCGGCTGTTGCAGGGAATGCACGCGCAGACCACGTTCTCCCAGCTTGACGTCCCGCCCCGCGACAGCGGCACGACGTGGTCGAGGTTGAGCTCCGCCTGCATGAAGACCTTGCCGCAGTACTGACAGCGGTTGCGATCGCGGAAGAAGATGTTGCGCCGGGTGAAGCGCACCTCGCGGCGCGGGACGCGGTCGTAGTGAAGGAGCTGGATGACGCGCGGGATCCTGATGCGCCGCCTCGGGGTGACGATCGTCTCGTGGTCCGCTCCCGGCGGAAGGTCACACCAGTTGTCGAAGTCGTAGGTCCGGAAATCCGCATCCACGGCGCGCACACGTCCGGCGTAGAACAAGCGGAACGCCCGCCGCGTGCTCGTGATCTGCACCGCCTGGTACAGATTGTTCAGGACGAGGACCGCCGACTCCGCCATGGCCTGACCTCAAGACCGCCGGGTCCGACGCCTTCGCTCCGACTCGAACCGCTCCACCGCGAGATCGACCAAGCGGGAGAGCAAGTCCGGGTACGTAAGCCCCGACGCTTCCCATAATTTAGGATACATGCTGATCGGCGTGAAGCCGGGCAGGGTGTTCACCTCGTTCACGAACACGTCGCCCGTGCTCCGCTCCAGGAAGAAATCGACCCGCGCCATGCCCGAGAGGTCGAGGGCGTCGAAGGCGGACAGCGCCAAGGAACGGATCCGGTCGCTGAGGGGCGCCGGGATCGGGGCGGGGATGAGGAGCTCGGACGTACCGTCCTGGTACTTCGACGCGTAGTCGTAGAACTCCCCCGACGGGACGATCTCACCGCAGACCGACACCTCGGCGCCGGCGTTCCCCAAGACCGCGCATTCGATCTCTCGCGCGTCCAGCCCGCGCTCGACGACGGCCTTCGCGTCGTGCTCGAAGGCGATGCGCAGCGCCTCGGAGAGCCCGCCGGCGTCGCGAACCTTGTTGATGCCGACCGACGAGCCGCCGTTGGCGGGCTTGACGAACAGCGGGAGGCCGAGCGCGTCGACGACGGCCGCCTCCTCCGCTTTGGCCCGCGCTTCCCACCGCTCGCGACGCAAGGCGCGCCACGGGCCGACCGGGATACCGCGCTCTTGGAACAGGGCCTTGGCGATCTGCTTGTCCATCCCGGCCGCCGAGCCGAGCACGCCAGGACCGACGAGCGGGATGCCCGCCACCTCGAGCAATCCCTGGAACCGCCCGTCCTCGCCCCCCCAGCCGTGGACGACCGAGAAGACGGCGTCGACGGGGAGCGGCTCGGGACGGCCGGCTTCCGTCAAGCGCAGGAGCCCGACGCCGGGATCGACGACCAGGCGCCCCTCGTCGCCGCGTCCTTCCACCCGGGCCGCCTTCGACGCGAGCACCGCGCGGGACGCGTCGGGGACGAGCCAACGGCCTTCCGTCGTGATGCCGATGGGAACGACCTCGAATCGGGAGGGGTCGAGTGCCGCCGCGACGCCGCGGGCGGACACCACCGAGACCTCGTGCTCCACCGAGGTCCCACCGAACAGGAGCGCGATCCGGCGCGGGCGGCTCACGGCCGCGATCGACCCCCCTGCCGGACGCTTCGCTCCACGGCTTGCGTGAACGTCTCGTCCAGCGCCCCGGCGCGCGTCACGACGCGTCCGGTCCGATCGACCAGGACGTGCGCGGGAATCGTCGTGATCCCGAACGCCTTCCCCACGCTTCCGTCCCCGTCGAAGAGCAGCCGGCCTGGGACCGGTCCTTGGGAGAGGAACTCCTTGAGCCGCTCGGGGGACTGCCGCGTCGGCAAAGCGACCAGCAGGAGCCGGTACCCGTCCGCCTTCCACCGGTCCTGAAGGTCGAACAGACGAGGCACCTCCTCGAGACAGGGGCGGCACCAGGTCGCGAAGAACGCAACGTGCGTCGGCCCCGCGGCCCAGTCCAGCGCCACCTTGTCCCCGGTCGCGGGGTCCAGCGCGGCGAGGCCGGAGGGGGCGCGGTCCGGAGGAGGCGCGTCCGCCGCGGCCGCCGTGGCCGCGACGACGAGCAAGCCGGCGGCGAGGCGCGAGGCGCTCATGAGCCCCCCGCCCGCAGCATCGCCACGCTCTTCCACAAGAAGACGGCCCCGATCACGATCATCGCGATTCCGAACCCTTTCTTGACTCGTACCATCCACACGCCGGCCCTGGGGAGGCTCGCCAGCAGGCCCGAGAAGATCCCCAGCAGCATCAGCAAGAGGCCCAGGCCGAGGGCGAACACGAACAGCAGCGACCCGCCCCAGACCACGTTGCGCGTCTGGCCGACGTAGGCAAGGAGTAAGCCCAGAACCGGTGCCGTGCAAGGCGCGGCCACGAAACCCGCGGCAACCCCCATCAGCGCCGCGCCGAAATACCCGCCCCGGCGCGCGCCCTGCCCTTGGAGCCCGGTCATGAGCGCGGGGATCGTGAACACGTCCATCATGGCGAGCCCGAGCGCGATGATGATCACGCCGACCGCGCCGTAGACGAGGGGGTTGCGCGTGAACTCGCCGAAAATCTTCCCCAGGAGCGCCGCGGCGATGCCGAGACCGGCATAGACGGCCGCCAATCCGAGGACATAGGTCAGCGAGAGCGCGACCGCGCGGCGGCGATTGCCCGCGGCGGCGCCCCCGATGTACGTCACCGTCACCGGGATCATCGGATAGACGCAAGGGGTGAAGCTCGTCAGCACCCCGGCGGCGAACGTGACGAAGATGGCGGACGCGGAGCCGGCATCGAGCTGACCCTGAAGGGTCTGGCTCAGCGCGAAGCCCCACTCGTTGATCCTGTCGGTGAGAACCACCTCAGAGGACCTTGTCCACCTTGTCCGCGAGGGCTTTCTTCGAGAGAACCCCGGTGTATTGGTCTTTGACCTGGCCGCCCCGGAAGAGCATCAGCGTCGGCACCGAGAACACGCCGAACTTCGCGGCCGTCGACGGCGCAAGATCGACGTCGACCTTCACGACCTTCAGTCGCCCGTCGTACTCGGCGGCGATCTCGTGGACCACGGGCTCGAGCTTCTGGCACGGTCCGCACCAAACGGCGGAGAAATCGACGAGCACCGGCCCGGAGGACGAGAGGACTTCGTTGTCGAAACTCTGATCGGTGGCCTTGACGATCTCGCTCATGATCTCCCTCCCGCCGGCCCCTCGGCACGAGGCGGCGGCTGTCAGAGTGTAGCAACGGTGGTGCTACGATCGCCCCCGTCCGGGAAAACAAGCCGTTCCTCCCGAGTATTCCCGCGAGGCGGATCATGCCCCAAGCGGCGCCATCCCCGAAGCTGGTCGCGCTGTTGCGCGAGCCCACGCCTCTGCTCGTGCTCACGGGGGCGGGTGTGTCCCGCGAGAGCGGCATCGCGACGTTCCGCGACGCCGGGGGCTTGTGGGAGGGGGTCGACCCCGCCGAGGTGGCGACTCCCGAGGCCTTCCGGAGCGACCCGCGGCGCGTCTGGCGCTTCTACGACGCACGCCGGCGCCAGGGTGCCTGTGCCCGGCCGAATCCGGCGCATCTCGCGATCGCCGACCTCGAGCGAACGGGCCGGCCGTTCCTGCTCGCCACGCAAAACGTCGACGGGCTCCACGAGCGCGCCGGGAGCCGCTCCATGGTCCGGCTCCACGGCTCGCTCTGGCGTGTCCGGTGCACGGGCTGCGGGGACGAGTGGGAGGACGAGCGTCCCGCGATCGATCCCCTCCCGCCGTCGTGCGCGTGCGGGTCGCTGCTCCGCCCGGCGGTCGTTTGGTTCGGCGAGGCCCTGCCGGGCCCCGCGTTCGCCCAGGCGCAGGCCATGGCGCGGCGCGCCTCGTTGTGCCTCGTCGTGGGAACGTCCGCGCTCGTCTATCCGGCGGCCGCGTTGCCGGAGGCGGCGCTCGCCGCAGGCGCCTACGTCGTCGAGATCAACCCGGAGCGCACGCCGCTCTCCCCGCATGCAAGCGAAGTCTTGAGCGGCGCCGCCGGAGAGATCCTCCCCGCGCTCCTGCGAGCCGCGGCATGACTCCCGTCGAGCGCATCCTCTGGATCGACGCCGCAGCCGGCGCCTCGGGGGACATGATCTTGGGCGCGCTCGTGGACCTGGGCGTCCCGATGAAAGCCGTGCGGCGCGCGGTGGCCTCCTTGCCCATCGACGGCTTGAAGCTGACCGAACGGCGCGTCTCGCGCGGTGCCGTGGCCGCGACGAAGGTCGATGTCGTCGTGCGAGGCGGCAAGGCCGGACGGCACGTCCACGACCACGCGCACGACGACCATCACGTCCACGACCACGGGCGCGATTGGAAGGCGATCCGGCGCGTCATCGCCGGCGCGAAGCTCGACGCGGGGATCCGCGATCGGGCGCTCGTGATCTTCCGGCGGCTCGTCGAGGCCGAGGCCCGGGCGCACGGGATGTCGCCCGACCGCGTCCACCTGCACGAGGCGGGCGCCGCCGACGCGATCGCCGACGTGGTCGGCGCGTCCGCTGCGCTCCAGGAGATCGGTGCGGACCGGATCGTCGTCTCCCCGCTGACCACGGGGTCCGGAACCGTGCAGTGCGCGCACGGCTTGTACCCGGTGCCGGGACCGGCGACCGCGATTCTCCTCCAGGGCGTGCCGCTTTCGGGGATCGGCGCCGACGGCGAGCGCCTGACACCCACGGGCGCCGCGATTCTCACCTCGGTGGCTCACGCCTGGGGCGGCCTTCCGGCGATGACCCTCCGCGCGATCGGGCACGGCGCCGGCTCGCGCGACTTCCCCGAGCGCCCCAACGTCGTCCGCGCGATCTTGGGCGACCGTGCCGCGATGCCCGTCGAGCGCGCGATCGATGCGGCACCGGAGGTCCTCGTCATCGAATTCACGCTCGACGACGCGACCCCGCAGCTCGTCGCCTACGCGGCCGAGAGGCTGCACGAGGCGGGCGCGCTCGACGTCCACGTCGCTCCCGTCCAGATGAAGAAGGGTCGCTCGGGGCACCTCGTGACGATTCTGGCGCGCCCCGACCGCTTCGACGCGATCACCCGCGCGGCGC
>Ga0137435_1000371_pt1 | contig 15421 bp, 15 predicted proteins | sample EasRivERMGT100_2_FD_104904 | JGI IMG/M metagenome (GOLD analysis project Ga0137435, IMG submission 104904) | Soil microbial communities from meander-bound floodplain in the East River, Colorado, USA - East River MetaG ERMGT100_2 | ecosystem: Environmental > Terrestrial > Soil > Floodplain ... | reverse complement strand
TCTTATACTTGGTGTATTGGACGACCTAGAAAGATCAGCACAAGATACTAATACAGCTATAGCATTTAATAATGCTAAGAATACTTTAACATAAGGTGATATATGGCAGATACTAAAATAAGTAATTTAACGCAAGCGGCTTCTGGAATAGGAACGCAAGAGTTCGCTATAAATGAAGCTGGTACATCTAAAAAAATTACTTTGGATCAAGTCTCTCAATTCGTTAATAGTAGCGGGGTCCATGTTTCATTAGCAAGTGACGCAACTGCTAACGGCTTAACAACTGCCGTTAGAGTGTCTGGGATGGATGTTGTAGTTGGTTCTGGTACTTATGTTTTTGAATACTATATTCGTGCGCAATTAGCAGATACTGGAAATAGTCCAAAGTTCGCCGTGAACCATACTGGTACTACAACCAGCTTTATGTACGATTTCTTTTTCCCCGATGCCGGTACTGCTGCTTCTACTGGCGCTATAGACCAAGAAGTTAACAATACTTCTGGACAGATTTGGGCATTTCAGGCTACAAGAACAAAAAACACATTACTAGGTCCAGAAGTTAGTGTTGATACTGCTAATGCGGATATAATGTTTAGAATAACTGGATTGATGGTTGTTACTGTTTCTGGGACACTAGAACTATATCAAGGATCGGAAGTTGCTGGAAACCTTATCACTATAAAAGCCGGAACTTGTTTAGTTCTTTATAAGACGGGATAAATGTATGGCTGGTCCAACAATAAGTTCTTTGACTTTAGCTTCTGCCGGTTTGTCTGCTGACGAATTTGCTATAGAAGTTTCCGGGGTGTCAGAAAAAATAACGCTTTCACAAATATCTGTATTTTCTAGTAGTGGTACGATATTAAAGTCTCTTTCCGCCGATGAAGCCCCGACTTCTGCCATAGCTATGGTTAGAGTATCCGGTATGGATGTTGCAGGTGTTGCGTCCGGAATGTATACTTTTGAATATTATGTTCGTGCGCAATTCGCTGCTGCCGGTCAAAGTATAAAATTTGCTGTAAATCATACTGGAACCACAACATCTTTTATGTATAATTTTCAATACGGATGTGCAGCAAGCACAGCTAGTACGGGATCAATTACTCAAGCACAAAATACAACTGCCGGAAGAGTATGGTCTAATCAATCTACTAGAGTAAAAAATGCAACTCTTGGGCCAGAAACAAATATAGATGTTATAAATTCAGATATATTATTCAAAATAAGTGGAATGATGATAGTTACCGTATCTGGAGATTTGCAATTATTTGTTGGGGCTGAAAGCGGTACTTCCGGTAATATTACTATTATGAATGGTACGTCATTAGTTCTTAAGAAAGTCGGTTAATGCAAGGTAAATATCTATTAGGAAGTAGTATTGTAGATGGCTATCTGTTAGAAGATGGTAGTAATACATTATTCCTAGAATTTAGTTCTATCAGTTTTTCTGGAAATCTTTTTATAGAAGGTGCCGCAAATCCCGGACATTCAGACGATATAGAATTATTTATTTATGGCAAAGAAGCAATAACTAATGACATAGATTTATTCATCTTTAATTCTGCTATAGCAACAAGTGGCATAGATTTATTTATCACTGGTCACGAATCAATAAATAATGACATAGAACTATTCATTGGACAGGTTCCAACAGAATTTACAGAGAGTCTAGATTTATTTATAGCTGGCGATTTAGACATATCTGACGAAATTAACCTATTCATTTCTGGTCCTGTTCCAGATGCTACACCAATCAATCTAGATACGGTACAAGTTAATGCATCGACTAGTTCAGGAACACAAGATATAACAATATCTGGTTTTGGGGATGTTAAAGCTGTTTTCTTATATATAACAAATGCTGTTTCTGGTGGTGTTCCAGTAAGCGGTATTAATCTTGGCGCTGGATTAACGGATGGAACTACTACTAGGTCTATAGCTATATCTTCAGAAGAAACCGTTCCTAATGCACATGTGCATTCTATTGGTAGCGCCAGTTTAATTCATTTGCCAGATCGGACTACTCATGATATTGTAGCTTCTGCATTCTTTGATTCATTCATAGAAGATGGTATAAGAATAGATTGGGATACACCACCGCCAGAAGGATATACAATAACCGCCCTATTTATCGGTGGAGATTTAGAAGTAATTGCTGGAACATTTCAAACATTAGGTACTGTTGGTTTGTCTGTAGATGTTGATACTGGATTTGAACCAGATCAACTGATTTGTTTGTCTAATGGATTTTCGTTTGCTCTAGACGATACAATCCAAGAAGCTGGTCAATTTTGCGTAGGTTTTGCGGATAATGGTGATACATTATCTCAAGGTCTTATGACATTTAGATTAGCCGGTTCCGCATCTATAGGAACCCCATCTATATTAATTTATGATGGATTAGTTGCTAGTAGAATAACTGGCGGAAGCATAGTTAATTCTGTTGAAATATCCGGATTTAATTCGTTAGGATTTACCGCAAGTACAGCTATAGCTAATGGTGCCACATCCGTAAGCTATTTAGCTATAAAATATAATGATCAAAGAAGACACTTCGTTGGAATTGTTGACTCTCCAATAGAAAGTGGAGTTCAATCATTCGGAAGTCCCGGCTTTTCTCCAGACGTTGTTTTACAAATATTAACACAAGTAGATACAATTGATATTGTTCATTCATTTGATGAAGCTGGTGCTTTAGGATTTTCTTTAATAACACCAGATAAAGAATATTGCACAAGTATAAATGAACGCTCTTCAACAATAACGAGTAATCAATCACTGGTTGACACTCAAGCTATCAATTTCCCAAATGAAAGCGGTGGAATATCATTTGTTGCAAATTTTGATAGCATGACTTCAAGCGGTTGGGCGTTGGATTTCTCAAGCGTAGAGCCAATTGCTAAAAAATGGTTAGTATTTGCCGTAGAAGAATCTAGTGTTGTAGAAGTAACTAATTCTATAAATCTTTTCATAGTAGCATCGGGTGATACCGATTCTTGGAACCTATTCTTAAAGACACCAGAAAACGATATAGCAACTAGCAGGACGCTAACCATCTATGGGTCGCCTAGTGGTTCTAGCTTTGGATTCACTGGCGATGGTATAGACTTTTTCATAAAGAGTAGCATACTAGATAGTCAATATCCGCCAGAAGCGAGCGGTCACTGGTCTCTATTCTTAAAGGGAGAAGAGGATAATAATTCCAATACTGGATATTGGCCATTATTCTTAAATTCTAATACTGTGGATAATAATAGTATAGAATTCTTTATAACAACAATAGACAGGTCCACAAGTGGTACTATTGATTTATTTATAGCAAGAATACCAGATTTCCCCGGTCAAGAAGGATTTACACCAATAGATGATAATTGGACCTTATTTTTGAAAACATTAAATGGTTCGATAGATACTATAGATATGTTTATTAGTGGCGTATTCGCTTCTATAAACAATGATATTGATACGTATATTGCAGGAACGTTTGTAATTGATGATACCTTACCATTAATTTTGTATGGGGTTACGGGATTTGTAGCAGAGGATATAAATTTCTTTACGGACGGGATAGGATTTAACGAGTCGCTTATTATGTTGTTTATTAGAGGAACTTAAAGATGGCAAGAGTTATTTATGATGGCAAAGCTATAATTCCTGCACCATTAGTAACCATAAACAAAAATTATGTCAAAAGTGGTGACGGTACTAAATTAGGCGTTCTTTATAATTTGACACTTACGGGTACTCTTCTACCATTTAGAGGATCACCTAGCGGCACTTTTACTTCACCAGAAGATGCTTTTTGGATTCTAAGTGGTGAACCGCCAGATGAAACGTTTGGCGATAATAATACGGCATTCTCTTCCCTTGTCAAAAAAGAAGAAGCTATAAGGGACTTATTCAGCGATGAAGGTAGACTATTAGAAATCTATGCTGGAAGTTCACCAGCCATAATAAGATGCAATCCGAGAATAGTTTCTATAACATTCGCAGAGGGGCAATGGGTAGACAGAAAAGATTACACTATAGTCCTAGAGGCAGACTGGATATTTATTGCTGGTCTAGCTACGGACGTAGAAGACGATCTTGAAGTAGAATTGATAAACTCCGGGTCGGAGCAATGGACCTTTGATGAAAAGATCGGGTTGAGTGGAACGGTATACGAAGTTTCACACACCGTTACCGCACAAGGTATACTTGGTTACGATGAAACTGGAATACCATTTTCTGGTGCCGGTGAGACTCCGGGTGGAGAATCTTGGAAACACGCAAAGAGATGGTGCGACAATAGAATAGTCGGAGTGATTAGTTCCGACGTTATGTATTCTGTTCTTGGTATAAGTGGGCTTGTTGGTGGAGCCTATATAAAGAATACCAATCTGACAAATTATAATGGCGACTATTCAGTAATAGAAAGATGGGTTGTATCTCCTAGCACATTCTTCATAGAAAAATCGTTCACCATAAATAAGAATAATATAGGATTGGTAGATGTTAATTATGAAGGTAAGATAACTGGTTTAGCGGAAGGTGAAAGCACTGGCGGACCAAATGCCATTATAAACGCCAAGAGTGCTATTCCAACAAACGCACAAGCAAAATCAGAAACAGAAGCTTTTCTTGGTGCTTTGCTAGAAGGCTTTATTTTAGGCACAACGCCTACACAAAAGAATATATCTATAAACAATACGGCTGGAACAGTAAATTTCTCTTTTAGTTGGTCCACGGACGAATTTAGCGAAGGGGAATATACGCGAACTTGCGAAGCTAACTTAGCATTCGATGCTACGGCAGGCTCATACAACCTTTCCTTGTCTTGCGACATTAGGGGAAATGGCGAAACTAGCGAAGAAAGAATTGAAAATGCTAGGTCCGGTGTTATGGATGAAACCGAATCTAGAGATAAGGCTATAGAATTAGTAGGGGATGGTATTCCATCCGGCGTTGTTATATCCGATGAATTTTCATCTAAAACTATGGCTGTTAACGAAACTCAAGGAAGTATAAGATTCAGTTATTCTTGGAAGAATACAGTAGAGGGTCTTGAAAACTTTGAACTCACTATAGATACGCAATTACCGCATCAGGTCGTTGCTATCATACCAATTCCGGGAAGGGTAGGTGGCCCAATATTACAGGATATGGAAACTACTACGCAAGAAGTTGTTACAGCCACTTTGACCAGTCTTAACAATGAAACTAAACCGGATAATGCTACGATTATTGGAATAATAGAGGATGCTATAGGGTTTGTTGGTACATGGTTGCTACAAGATGATAGAGAAAATTATTCTCCAACTAGCAAAAAGTACACAAGAACACGATCCTATATTGTTGATTAGGAGTTAAAATGGCTACTGCATTAAGCGATATGCTTCCATCAGGACAACGAACCGCTTTTGGTTTGTCTATAAAAAGTCTAAATATGGAGTTGGACAAAGAGGAAACTAAATATACTTTAGTTTTAGTCCAAGATGAAGATCAGGAATTTGAGTTAAGAAACCTTAACTTTAGTAATGGTGTTTCACCCCTTATTAACTTAACATTTGGCGAATTGGATATAATTGCTTCTGTAATATCTTGGGAAGAAACAATAGTAGATGTTAACGGAAAGAATATATTCACTGTAATACTAACTTCTAATAGTAGCTTGTTTCTCAAATCTTTTAAATTGGTTTCAGCGTCTTATGTGTCGGAAGCACAATTGGTTAACAACACCATTCTAATGCCCACAACTATTATAGCCGGTAAAACTTATGGTCCAACTATGAGGGAGATATTAGCATTATTCACTAATGTTACATTTAATATGGCGGAAAATACCGTATTTTTCAATTTTGAAAATCTAGACCCGGATTTAAATACGGATAAGCTCGTAGAAGTTCTATCGGGAGAAACTACATTAGACGATGCTATTAGAGAATTTGCAAAAGCAAATAATTTTGATTACGCTTTAAGATTCCAGCTTGTCAATGGTAATATGGAAATTTCATTTGCGAAAACAAGTGTTGTTGATGAATCCTCTACCCTATCTATGGAGTTCGATAATATACTAGATGCTATTGCTGACGCGGATAGCGATAAGGTTATAAGTTTCAAAAAAGGTTATACTATAACTGAAAATTTCGTGCAGCAACACGATGGCGGGGTAGAACCGACAGATTTCTTAACCCAAAAAATTATCAACGTTGTTTATGGTGGTTTCGTATCGAATTATCTTAATTTTACACAAGGAGATATTAGACAGTTTTGGGGCTTCGATAGTAATGGCGATTTATTAGATGAGCCAGAAGATTTTAGCAAAATGGTTCAAATATTAAATAATGAAAATATAACAGATGACGATATAGCCCTTCGTAAGTTCATGAATCTTTGGGGGAGACAATACGTAGTTAGTGCCTCAACATTTACCGAGATAGCAGAATATACGCCAGAACAATTACAGGATATAGCTAACGAACAACAGGCTATGGTGGATTTTTGTGCGGCCATGCTGGAATATTTTGAATCATTGCCTGTAAGACAACTCGGAGACCCATATCGAAATCCAACAACTTTGTGGAGAGCATTCAACGACAGCTATTTTAATAGTCATCCAGAATTAACAGACTCCGAAGAAAATAGAATAAATGATGATGCTGGTGCTGTTTTAGATTCATTGTCACAAATAAACCAAGTTCCAGAAAATCATCTAATTGAATTGTTTGATCTAGCCCTTAATTCAACTGGCGGGCAAAATTACCCCTCTATAGATGAGATGCAACTATATATAGGCACACAAATTTCATTAGAAGCATCCGAGCTAGATCAAGCCAGAATTTCGAGACCAATCCCATCAGGCACAGACATTGTGTTCTACTGTTTTCCGTCTGGCACACATCCGCTTGTAACTAATTCAGAAGCCCGCGAAAATTTCATGAATATAGATGGTAGGTGGCCAGCTTATATAGAATTGCCAGATTTACCGCGAGATATTGGGCCTACCCAATATACTTGGGCGTCTAAAATAATTTCATCCGTAAATCATATCGGATCAGATGAGGCTCATTTTCTTAAAGTGAGTGTTAGAAAATACAAAAACTATTTTATTATCACTCTACCCGGACAAGCTATGGAAGTTCAAACAACTACCATATCGAACGCAGAGGAAAGTGGCGAAGATATAGATTTAAATATGGCAACGACATTGAAAAATGCATTTATTTCTACAATTGATACACAATTAAGATATGGGCCATTTATAGTATTAGATGGTCAATTAATAGATGAACAAAGCAATACCTTCCGAAACGCATTGCATGACCCTAAATATAAGATAGTGAATATTGTAGATGATAGGCTTGTTCCTGAAAAATTTAGTAATAATGGGGAATTCGGTAGAGCAAGATCAATAGAAGAGATGGAAGAGTATATCGCTACAAACGTTAATACCCTATCTTCTCTTTCTCCCATATCCCAATCTTTTGGTACATTAGAAGTGGCGGGGTTGCCACGGAATGAGGCTATTGATGGAACAGTTTTCCCAGATGGGGCTATGGTTAGCAGAATATCTATTTCTTTTTCAACCGATGGTATAAAGACAATATACTACATAAAATCGGAACCATTAGCAAAACAGGAAACTGGTCCCGCTGCCGAAAATATGCCGGATGATCCTGTATTAGAAACGGATGATTCAGCGGCAGAAATTGATCCCGTTATAACAGAAGAAGAATTACCACATGACTTAGAGCAGGTTGGACTAAGTGATGAAGAAATGGAGTATATATACAAGAAACCAGAAGGTGGTCTTGGAGTTGTGGTTGGAAAAGAAGGCGTCACTGGACCATTTTATTTTATAAGAAGATTAAATTACGCAGATATTGATCCTCAAACATTTGCTGGTGGTTTGAATATAACAGAAAGCTATTTCTTGTCTGAATGGCATGATGTTAGGAACTTAGCTGAACCAGCAGAAAGTTTTGGATATTTATTACCCGGAACTAGAGTAACTGTTAAAATATTTTCTGAAGGTGAGCATAGACCGCAAGTGCCGTATATAGAGCAAACTCCACAAGTATTTGCGCCACCGATAACTGAGGAAACATAATGGCTATCAACATAAAAGATTCTCCAAGTATATTGACAATGGTGCATGGATATACTCCATTTACACCAGATGCTGGAATATTTTGTGGCGGATATCAGGGACCATTATATCCAAATCCATCAACCTTTATTATTCCAGATTTTGAGTTTAGTACGCTTCTTTTTCAGAATCCAGTAGCTACACAATATACGATGCTCAATACAGGAGATGTTTATGATTCTGGTTTTGGCCCCGGAAATCCCGGAATACATTACGGTAATCCCGGTCATTTACTTGGTATATTAGATACATTTTGGAGAATGTCGTATGGACTTGCTGTTATAGACGCAGCAAGAAATTCTTCTGAAGCGTTTTCAATCACACCAGCAGTTGAAATAATCATACCGTTGTTAAAGTTTACGGACGGAACATTCGATGGGACAATATCGACAGTTACAATAGACAGATCAGATTTATATCCCGCATTTAGTGAAATACCTAGTGATTACTTGGGAGCATTCGTGGAAGACGGTGAATTGGTGTTGAATCCAAGAACTAGTGAGCCATTTGTTTTTGGCGGCGCTAAACACGCACCTTCTGTAACTCCAATAAATCTAGAGTTACTTTTTAGGAACGTATCCCTAGATTCGTATTATGGATTACCAGAAATTTTTCAAGGATACTATTCTAATCTGGCAGATTACGCAGATGATTTCGCGGGTCAAATTACCGTGGAGCTAACTTCTGATGGGCCTTGGGGTACAGATGGTTCTCTAATAGCCGATTTACCAAATCCTATAGATGATCCTGTTGATTTTCCAACCGGAGATAACGATACAGTATTCGTTGAAGATGCTGGATTGTATGGAGAGTACGAATATCTAAACAAATGCAAATCATTATCAGTTCTAGAATCCTTAAGACTAATGACAGCATCCACAGCATTTCATAAACCGAATGAAATCCAATACGAATATAGGTCTTTAACAGAATTGAATTCTGTTACAAATTTATTGCCAATCCAAATGAATGGATTGAAGTATTACTACACCCTTGATACGGCTGCTTTTCCAAGACAATCTTGGACATTGGCTGGTGGTATAGTTTATGTATCCTACGCAATATGCGATGTTTGTATTAATACATTTCAGAAAGATAGTATAAACCTTAGTTTTGATGCTGATATAACAACTATTGATGATATAGCTTCTATATTAAATCATAGGAATGTATCAAGACAATTTAAGTTTATATACTCTATGACTAATAAATTTGGTTGGGATAGAAAATGGTATAATCTAACAGATAATACAGAGAGTAGTGAAGAGAGCCAAGAAAACTTTTACATTTCACAAACATTGGACAACGGAGTTCCGCCAGATGCCTTGGGAGAGTTTCCTATATTGCCTACAAGTACCGATTTTTCATTTTCCAAGAATTTTGAAGTGGGTAATGGTCTCCATACTATTAGAGCCAGAATGATAGTGAAATCAAAAGTCTTAATAGATGTTGGACAACCATTTTTCAATGGATACGAACAGTTAACGCTCAATTTAAATATTACAGGTGCTAATGTAAATTTGTCATCTAATTTTGTTCAATTATAGTGTATAAAGTTATGGAGGTACTATGTCTGTTGATATATATTTAGGTGAAGATCAGGTATTGCCGGATGGATCAGGGGTAGGGTTCTATGGCGACGATGGTTTTGGTGCGCCTATTCTGATAGGTGAATATAACGGCAGAACTTTCGTGACAGATTCAAACGGTGACGACGAAGGTTTTGAATGCAATAATATAAAGAAAGTATCAAGTTCTGGTTTAATATATGGTCAAACTGGTTCTGGTATAACATTAACAAGTCTACCAAATACATTAGCTTCTATAAATATAAGATTTGAACATGGTTCTTCTGTTAGAACACTATCTTCAAGATTGTATGTCTATGATGGAACATTAAGTGGCTCTATGCCAAATATAAATAATGACCCGTCTGGACTCACATGCTATTGCGCAGAGATTAGACATAATAGCGAAATTCAAGACGATACTGGCTTAGGAGACACGGCTTGGTTCGATACCCACGGTTCTACCTACCTAGACCTTATAAGCTCTCCGGGAACGAGCGGATTACGTCCCAATGGCTCTTTAACCTCAGACACTAGGCACGATTGGTATGTTGCTATGAGCGCAACACCAGATGAATTTGGTGATAAAGAATTTGGGATGTATTTCGAAACAGAGTTCCTATAACTTAGGCTTTACATAATCTATAATCAATTTAATAATTTGATCTTCTAGATTATTATTCATTCTTTTTCTCTTGAATAGTTTTATATTGATCTTACCATCAATTACTATATTTTCATCATTATAATCTATTCTGATAACTTTTTTGGCCGCTTTCTTCTTTTTGGATAATAGCTTAGCCTTTTGATCATCAGATAACTTTATATCTTTTGTCACCCTTCTGATTGAAGTGGTGGGTATGTTTAATGCCCTACTAATATCCCTCAAAGAGCAACCCTCTGATCTTAACCGTCTAGCTTCCGTCCATACGGTTGGACCTATGATAAAATCTATTGAATTCTCTTGTTTCTTCTTCTCATTTTCCATTATTTTTCTCCGTAGGCACAGATATATATACATATATACACGTTTTTTGTACCACTTTTATTTATTTTGCAAAAATAATGTGTATAAATTATTGGATAAATGAAATTTAAAGGAGATTAGATAAATGGCAGCAGCAATAGCATTTTATTCGGGTGATGGGGCAACAGCCCTTGGAAGCAGCGGGATAGGATTTTACGGTTCTACGTTCGGCCAATCCGTTCAAGTTGCATCATATCAAGATTCGTCATACATAACCAATTCTAACGGTACAATTAACGGCGGGCAATTAACTAATACTAAGTACGTAGGAACCACATCTGGTGTTCAAATTAACGGTGGCTCTACAATCACTTTTGCCACTGTACCTACAATATCGGGAACTATGAACGTAAGATTCACATATGATACTCCCGTTAAGACACAGAATGGTGAAATAAGAATTTTCGACCGTTCCGATCCAGACGCCGATCCTTCTGGCGTTACATGTCAAGTTAATCAGATTGTTAACGGATTCTCCGGTGTAAACCAATCAACTGGTGCCGCAGACGCCGCTAATGATGGCTGGTTTGATCTAGCTGGTTCCGGGTCCACTATGGTACTTCTATCAAGTCCGGGTGAATCTGGTCTTAGCCCATCTGGTGTCGATACCACTGACGATAGACACGACTGGTATTTCGCTCTAAGTGCAAGTCCAGATTCTATCGGTAGTAAAACTCTATTCGGAGCATACATAGCACTTGAATATCTATAAAGAATTGAATAAATAATTTAAGAAAAGCCAGAGTAATTTCTGGCTTTTTTTATTTATATGTAAGTGTATAAATATTCTGGAGAATTGATATGGCGTTAATAGATAGAGTTGGTCCCGGTGGTGATATATCCTCTCATTCTTTTTCTGCCGCTATATATTTATTAGTTAGAGGAATTATAACAAGGAATCAGATAATTTCAAGATTCGAAATAGAGCAAAAGGATGAGGGGCAGCTTGACCAACTTATTTCTCATTACGGAACCCTTAACGCGGAAAATAAAGCATCATTTCATAGCAAGCTTGAGTCGTTAAATGTTTTACGGGAAGAAGAATATATAACTTTAGCCGAATGGAAAAATTTACTAGGTATTACATAATGTATCAGAAAACATATGGGATGGATGGGGTAGAATACGATAGCGCCCAAGAAGCAAGAATAGCTGATTGGTTGTACATACATTCTATTAACTTTGAACCACACAAACCGCTCCCAAAACCTTCAAAACAAAAGTGCGATTTCTACTTGACAGATTTTAAAATCTGGCTTGAATGGGATGGCCTTATGCAAGTTAGAGGAATGTCGTCTTGTGATGCGGATATAAGAGCGTCTAAGAAAGTCAAGTTTTATGAAAAACACAATATGAATTATTTGGTCTTAACCAGAGATGACGATTGGGAAAACAAGCTGTATGAAATTATACTTGGAGGCTAATTCGTGAGACTTAATACTAACTTACTTTCTGGTGCAGTTGGCTCCCTTTTAGGGATAATCGGGGGTACAGCGGTTACGGCATACGGAATGGGCTTGGAAAAAGCAACAATAACTCAAAATATAGAACGTAATAAAGCAGAAGTTGACGATTTAAAGAAGTTGATTTCAGAGCAATTAGTAATATCTAATGGTCACTTAGACCAAATAAACGCATCTATACATGATCAAGCGCTCCATATAGGTGAAATCAAAACTAAAGTAGAAGTATTAGAAGCTATAGTAACAAGAATTGAACAAAAAAAATAGGCGGCATTTCTGCCGCCCACATTTGTTCTTATTCGATTTACTTAGCGGATCGTAATTCGTTCAATTTCTTGACTAATTCTTGGGCTTGATCGAAACTCAATGATTGGATACTTCTGAAATCTTTGCCCTCAAATAGCTCATTCGCTAGTTTAATTGGATCAACGCCCTGTCTGGTTGATAACATCTTTATAGCTGTTATTTGCCCGACAGCAATGTTCTGTGGGTTAGTTGAGGCTATTTCAATATCTCCGCACTTCTCTTCGGCTGCGACCACCTTCTTGAGTCTTAGGGCGGCTCTGTAGCATCTTGCTTTAGCTCTTGTATCTGCTATTGCCGTTGGATAGATAACGAATTCGCCAGTACAGTTTTCGGGACAGGCATCGGCTAACGCTTCAAATCTAACCGCTGGACCGTAACCATTGTTTACTACAATCCAAGCTTTCGCACATGCTCTGAACCCATTTTCTTGGCCCGGAGACATAATCAAATCACAACCCTCTTCAGTAATTTGTCCAACCAAAGCGCCACACACTCTACGCAAACCTTCTAATCTAGGACTATCACCCTCTAGTTCGTCGTCATCAAATTGCGACATTACATACTGCGTCCAATCTTTATCGTTGATACTTGGCTTTTCTTTTGGCTTGCATTCTTCATCATCTTTTTGGATAACAAGGTCTAACACAGCTTCCGGTAGAGGCGACCCGTTTTCTTCTGGCAAAACCTCTCTAATTGTTTGAATAGAAGCATCCCCTACAAATTCTTGGTCTAGCATACCCCTAAGTTCTTTTACAGGCATTGATTTTATTTCTTCTAGCTTAAAACCTCTAGACAGTAATTGCTCTATTACTTCTTTCTTCTTCATTCTTCAAATCCTTATTAATTAGACTAACGAACTTTTTCATGTCAAAATTTTCTATGATTTCTATTTTGAAACTATCTGCAATATTCGCATTACTAGCTATTAACGTAACTCTTTTGTTATTTACAATATCTTCTGGTATATGTTCAACATCCAAAATATAGAAGTATATATGATCAGACTTACTCGATAGTGCTGTTTTTGTAGTTGATACGCTTGTGCTTACTATCGGATACGTCCATTGTTTTAGTATTCTTGGGTCTATAACTGGACACAAAAGTAATGGAGAAACATCGAAATCGTGAGGAATTATACAAAAATCTACCCCGCAACAATTTTTGCAAATATCATTTATAGACGTAAAACATTGTCTATTTAATTCTGACATACTAAGATTTTTTAGTACCACACCTATACATAACAAATCTTCATTTATCTCCATACCTAGCGGAGATAATTTTGGTTCTTTTCTTTTTAAGTGTTTTTTACTCATGATATATATCTAGATATCCAATAAGTTTTATACCGTTTTCGGATTGAATCTCTTCTCTATCAATTACGTTCCAAAAATCTTCTTTATAGAAATCATGTATTTTCCTGAAAGCATCCCTCAAATATAATCCGCAAATAAAGTTACTCATATAAACCGAAGTTTGCTGGATAATAACGGGGAATTTCCAGTACATGAATCTCAAATCTGTTCTTTGCAATTGATTACATATTTTTGTATTTGCTTGACTCGAAAGCTTTGTGTCAGAACTCATTATAACAAAATAATCTGTTATCACTATACTACACAATTCTCTGACTATATTGTGTATTTTGGCATCTTTGTCGTTAACAAAATGTATTAGAATGGCTCTGCCGGTATTAATTTTTTGTAATCTTCTTTGAAGCGCCAACATGTCTATTGTGGATTGCCTGTCGTTTTTGTATGTCATGTCACAAATTATTATTTGCTTACAATCATTGTGGCTAACAATATTTTCCTCTAATTGCTGAATGGAGCCGTTATGGTCATGCATTACAATTAAAGAGTATTCTGGCTTTACTTCCTTACTTGGCCTTAATTTGTCTCTATACGAACGGCAAAATCCCGGAGCAAAAGACGTATTATTGTTTGTTATTAGAAACTGTTTCTGCAAACACTGATTATTTGAAAAATACTTACAATTAGTGCATGGGCTAGCAATCATATTAACTCACTATTAACACAGGAACTCTATCTATAGTATTAAACAATTGTTTGTTCCAATCAGGATTACACATTTCCACTATCGTGTTCCTTCCTTTTTCGCCAATTGATTTTGCTAAATTATGATCCTTCATTAGTCCGTCTATGTAAGAAATCATCTCTTCAACATCATTGGTTATGAAACCGTTCTCGCCATTCTTGATTATATCGACTATATCCGTGGTTTTGGTTGTAACCACTGGACACCCGCACGACATAGCCTCTATTAATTCGTAAGGCGTTGATAGCCAACTAGACGTATTCAGAAAAACAGAAGCTTTATTATATACGCTTAGTAGCTCGTCTTGGTTCTTTGTTTGATTAGAAAATCCGGGAGAATTTCCTATGGGATTCATTTTAAACTTTTTACTTGCACTTATTTTGTCAAATATAGTGAATCCAGTTACCATATTTCTATTATGATAAAAATCGACGTTAGTTAAAACCCTACTATCTCCACCTATCCATCCCTTAAAGAAATCAGTATCAACAGACTTGGGCAACACAGTAACATCTTTAACGTCCAGCCCCCATCCTTGAGCAACGAATTTAGAACAACACACAGAGTTGTCATAAATTCTATCTGCCAAAGCTTGTATCTGGAATTGATTTATATCTGGTGTTGGTAACACACAATCTACACCAAGCATAGGACAGGCGAATTTGACAGAAAATTCTGCTAGAATTTCGTAATGCCTCATTCTGTCTTGACATATAATCAGATCAAAGTTTATAGAATTTAATTGTTCTTGATCAATTTCTTTGCAATTATCTGGCATATTTCTAATACCAGTATTCCAAGACCTAACACCTTTTACTTTAAGAATATATAAGTTATGTCCTGTTCTACACAATTCGGATTGAAGTTTTTC
>Ga0137435_1000369_pt1 | contig 15466 bp, 36 predicted proteins | sample EasRivERMGT100_2_FD_104904 | JGI IMG/M metagenome (GOLD analysis project Ga0137435, IMG submission 104904) | Soil microbial communities from meander-bound floodplain in the East River, Colorado, USA - East River MetaG ERMGT100_2 | ecosystem: Environmental > Terrestrial > Soil > Floodplain ... | reverse complement strand
GGAGGGGGTCCTGGCAATGCGATTTCCTCAAAATTTTGGGCTGTTTTCAATTCCTTTTTACTTCACTAGGAAGCTCTCTGCCGGTAGCAGGTGCCACCCCTTCACTTCCGGTCGAGCTTCACCGGCGGTGCTCTCTACAGCTCTCCTGGTAGCTTTGAGGACTTGATCCTCTAACCCGCATGGTTGAGCCAAATACGCCTACAGTCGTCATGCGCTCAAATAGCCATTTCGTCGTTAAGGATGCTGTAAGCTTCTCTAAGCCGTCTGACCCTCTGTTGAGGTCTTACCCTTAACTAGAGGCTCGGAAGCCCTGAGCGTGTCACACAGAGCCAGCGTGAAACGCGTTCGGCGTGGGCGTCCAGGCGTCCGGCGTCAAGCTACCAATACCGACCTTCCGACAGGCGTGTCTTATATTTCAATCAGAAAGCACAAGACCCGCCTTTCGGCGGGTCTCGGCGCTCGGACTACAGAGAGAGATACCGGAGCAAGATGCCTTTGTCCACAGGTGTTCCCCCTCAGGGGTCTGCTTCGCTCGGGTGAAGCTGGTAGTCACCTAGCAGCCTCATCTTGCTCCGGTAAATTACAATATATCACACTTCTACCGATTTGTCAACCTTTCGTCCAGCCAATTTACAAACCGACCTTCCTGGCTGCCGGTGAACTTGCCTTTGACCCAAAGCGGCAAGCCTACAAATACAACTAGAACAATCAGTAGCAACCACTGAAATATATTCCAGTGTGGCATTTTACTCACCGATGCCTAGTGCCTGCTTAATCATTTGAAGCTGACAAGCCATTTGTAGAACTTCAACCATCGCGTTAGCTTCCTGCTCAGTCAGCGTATGACCGGCCTCCAAATCCATGTAGTTCACAACCTCAATCGGATCACTGTTTTCAGTATAAGTAACTGGCATTTTCACCCCCACCTTTTGGCTGAAAACTCTATGCTCCAACCCTCGTCCTTTAGTGCTTTCCATACGTCCTTTGAGACTGTCCCATATGCATTTGCTATGGCATCCTCCTTAGTTAGTGGCGTGTCTCGCTCAATAGGCGAAAACCCAAAAGAAATTGTAAGCACAGCTTGAACTTGAAAGTCTGCCTCTTCGATGTACGTCATTTTCAAGCCCCCTTTAGCTCGTCAATGTTGGGTTGAAATTTTTGTACTCTATTTGCCGGAACCTTCGGGATGTTTTCACCTAGCCTGTTCTTCAAGTTCTTTACCAAGCATCGAACCTTCAATTTCAAACAAGCAAGCGGTAACAGGTAGTTGACCTGGAACACTAACATCGACATTGGCACCAGGGTCAAATCCTATTTCAACTATCATCCCCTTTGGATAAACCCTCTTGCCGTCAGTTGATTTAATTTCCTTGGCAAGACGCACAACCATTTTTCTGTTTAGTTTCATGGCTTCCTCCACCCAAGCAAACAGCGGTGACAAGTGTACCAACCATCTACAAGCCAATATGGCGGCTTTTGCAATTCGGGTTTGGACACACTGGCTTGTGTGTTTTCTTATGGTGCTTCATGGCTCTCCTTTCTGTAGGTGATACTGGCTAGGCTTCCCTTGTACCTCTCGGAAACCTAGCCAGCTTGCGTAGCATAGCACAGAATTTTCAATCTGTCAAGCCCGACCATTGCCTAACGATGCCGCCTCCGCGAGTTATCTTTCCATTGCCGTCCTGAGTAATTACAGCCCACCGCCGATCTGCATATGTATGGTTGCCAGCTTCCATAGGCTCAGGGTCATAAACAAGCAACATTATTTCATCTTCGTCACAATGCACCGTCTGACAACTAATCAATCTACAAGGTCGTCCAGCAGACCGCTCTTCCTTTTTCATTTGCTCTCTTACGTCAAGCATTTTCAATCTTCTTGACGCGAGCTAATGTCGTGCCTGGGTAGATACGGTCGCACCAGTCCTCAGCCATGCTCTGTGCTTTGTTTCGATCCTCAGCATAAAAGATAACTCGGCGTATTGCTTTTTTGTTCTTTTTCACTTTGAACGTGAATGGTTTTAAGGGAACCATACAATTTCCTCTTCATTTAATTTCAATTTGCCTAGCAGCTTAACACTTCGGAATCTAGAACGCATACTGTTGTCAAACCTCACAGAAATGTTGTCAACCATGTAACTCATTTCTTGCATTGCATAGTCGCCTTCCATATTCAAACTGACTCTAGCCGACTCTACAAAGTGTCTCATTGTGGCGTCGGTGCCTTTCACGATATTCCCTCGTTGTCCTGCCCTATAAACGACCGGAGAATCGAAGCTGGATCCATGTACCTTTCGCCCCGCTCTTGAATTTCATTTCTCAAAGCTGCATTATCCATTATCTCCTCGACTTCACTCGCCATTGTGTGATAAGCGCGAAGTGAGGTTGCAGTCATTTCAATCTTCTGCTCATCGGTTAGCGGGAACTCACTCCGAGCACAATTGTCAAATCCATGATTAAGCGTTCGGGCTAGAGCCTCCGAAATTGAAACCTTTGTAAATTGTGCCTGCTCTTCAATGCTCATTTTCTACGCCTCCCGTTTTGATTGATTAGGAATATCGGATGTTCGTATTCCTCGTCCGGCCTTGTGAAATCAGGGTGCCGCTCGACGTGCTGTATCTGTAGACCACGCTGCTCAATATCCACGGTAGGGCCTCTGAGAGCGCCTAGGATGCGCTGGAATAGCTCGACCAAGGTAGCAGCCACCCACAGGCACACGCCGAGCACGAGAAAGGCATAGAACGCCGTTTCCCACGACTCCGCGAATCCCAGGTACAGCGCGTAGGCCAAACCGGCCAAACCTATCAGCCTAAGTACGTTCATGTTGCCTACGAATTTCAATCTCACGAATCCAGTATACCGCAAGCCACTCCCAAACTGTTTCCATGTAAATGCCAGCCCCATCTATTTCGTATTCATCTTTTAGGCCGATAGTGAATCCATAGTGCGCTGCTTTCTCTTCCGTAACGTCCTCGTCCTCGCTATCATCGCCTCCTGCAAATTTCAACGCTATCAAGCCCCTTGAATACCCTGATGTATTATGCCTCGACCCAAACTGTCCATTCATAAATACCTGACCGAGAATGCATCGGTTCGGTTCCCAAATATCAAACTTGGAAATGTCCATCTTGCCTTCCCACCCTGGACGCTCCCTGTCAAGCAGTGCCGCCCCTCTCTTGACACGATCCCTGCACCGCCGACGAAGGTTTGAACGCTGCTTCTTTTGCTGTTCAGTCACTTTTGTCGTATACATTATTTCACCTTCTCAATCGTGATTGTAATTTTGTCTCCGAGTTTATTTGCCTCAGCCGTCCGAATGTAAATGTAGGTGACGGCTGACTCGTCCTTTACGTTCTTGTACCGAACGGTGTTCTTTGTCAACTTGTCAACTGTAAACTGTTCCTTCATAGGTCGATCCTTTCAACAACCAACCCTGTACGAGCCAGCCTGATAAATCCTGTCTCGCGTTTGTCATAGCCAATATCCAGTGTGAAATAGAAAGCTGTCTGAATTTGGTCGGGGGAAAGACCATATTCATCTACTGTATTCTTTGCAGCTTCCTCGGGTGTCGCTCCTGCGCCCGTCCAAATTTCCCCAAATGTTGAATACCACTTTTTGGTATCTGTGTTGAATTCAACGATTGTGAAATTGTAATCCTTGTTTTTCTTTTCTGCCATTTGAATTCCTTTCCGTTATTACACCCTAGGTCTATTTCCACTGTTGAACGGGGGAGCAAGCTACACTCCCCCGTCCCGTATTTTCATTTTATTACTTCTTGTTCTTGCTTCCAGGCGGGCGTCCTCTGCGCTTGCCTGTAGTGCTCTTCGCAGCCTTGGCAGTCGCCTTAGCGTTTTGCCGGGTGACCTTGTTCTTGCTACCCGGCGGACGGCCACGGCGCTTAGGGGCCGTCTGAGCCTTCTTAGCGGGCCTACCCCTCTTCTTAGGCGTAGTCGCATTCGGGCCAGTACCGTACTCGATCCGGTTTGTGGCTACCGCGTGCTGGTTCGTCTTCAAACAGAAATCCCACAAGGTGCGTGCGATTCTGTATTTCAACATTGCGCTAGCCTCGGCCTTAGTCCTGCGCTCACCATTGCGCTTGACCTTACCCATGAAATCCCAAATGTCAGGACTCAAAATTTCAAATGCACGGTTACGGTTGCCCTTAGACTTTTTGAGCGCCTTAATGATTCGATCCGGCGCAGAGCCGCTTCGCGGGTTCCAATCACCTTCCTTGTTGAAATCAACGGAACCGATCAGTGCTCGGCCAACGTCACCATTAGTAGAAGGTCGCTTCGCCTTGCCCTTCGCGGACTTTGCGGCAGGTGCCTTCTTAGCCGACTTCTTTACAGTTGCCTTTTTTGCAACTGACTTCTTAACTGCCGACGCCTTCTTTACTGCCTTGCGAGCAACCGACTTCTCAGCCGTTCCGTTGCTGGCGATCAAAGCTTGAAGCTCGTCGGCGCTTGAAGCGGAGCGAATCGTCTTAGCAGGGATGCCAAGCTTTTTCGCCTGCCGCTGCAATGCCTGTAGTGTTGCCATTGCTCTACCTCCTGGTAGGTTTGTAACTTCAGTGAGTGAAATCTATCACAGGTGGCTGGACTTGTCAAGAGGAAATTTTTTCGCATGGTTGAGCGAAAATTTGACCACTACCTCAGCCATTACACTACTCATACTGACTACCGTGGCCTTTTCAATCTTCATCGCGCCACTGTCCATATCTTTTGCTAGTACCTCTGCAACCTGCCGTCTGAGATATCCAATCCGCATCGGTTCCTTGGATACGTTCTTGTCGTGAATTACAACTGCGATTGCATTACCATCTGCTTCGTTCTCCGGGCCACGCTTGAGCTTCACAGTAAATGGTACCTGTTTTGAAATCATGGCTCGTCCTGATTTTGTTAGCGCGTACTGTAATCCAACTACTTTAAAGGTTCGGGTTCGTGTTTTAGCTTCCAACGGGTCTACCTACCTTTTGTTTCTTTAGAATTTCAATTATTTCATTGACTTGCTGCGGACTCCACAAACGAATAGCAAGCTGTCCCTGGTTAACCCGTGCCGCTTTTGGAATCTTGCCTGTTCGTTCTAAATGCTTCAACCAAGTCTGTGAACGACCAACATGCCGACTTAACTCTAGGATCGTTAAATGGTCTTGAAATTTAGATGGCTTCAAATATTCCAAATCACGCCCTAATGAGGTTGGTACCTTACGCTTCCTCACTATCCTCCCCCTCTTCGTACACTCTTATGTGGGGCTTTCGCATCTTCTCTACATATGCATCTGCAATATCATTCCCTGTTATCAGTCCGTCGTCTATTGCATCCTGAATCTTGTCAGGGTCAGCTACTCGTTTTGTAATTGCCCTAAACACTTCTTTAGAAACAAGAGACTTAAGCGGCTTGCCTTTTACTCCCTCTGGAATATCGTCCTTTGTAGTTGCCCAAAAGCGTACCCCTGACTTAATCATCCGACCATAGAACTTCCCACCCGTTAAAGGCAGCTTGTCGATCTTCTTTGAAATACAGAATTCAGTTACAGCATTCTTTAGCGTTTCTGCTTCCGCTTGTATTTCCTTAATACCGTGCTCAGCCATTAGGTTGTCAGCTTTCTCTTTCAACCTAACCGACTTGGCTAGGGCCTTAGCAGCTTCCTCTTTTGTTTTCATGTGCGGAGCCTCCTGAGTTTGATTGAAATTCCTGCCTTGTGGTAGGTAGCTTTTCTTTGCGACCACTGACGACGTAACGGACGCACCTTCATATCCACAATATCGTAGATAATTGCATTCTGTTTATCCGGGTGTGTGCGGATTGCCCTCCCGATCTGCTGGATTATTCTACCTTCATGCTTTCCAGGGTGCGTAAGAATGACTCGGTTAAGTCTAGGTACGTCCAAAGCTTCGTCCGCAAGCTGCGTAGCAGCAATACATTGGCTGGCCCCTGACCTGAAATCTTCAAGGATTCGCTTGCGATCAACTCGTCTACGCTTGCCAGTAAGGATTTCAATTGGTGTATCCATAAGGGCCGCAATTCGTTCAAGGTGTTCAATGCGTCGGCTGAGAATGAGGCACGAATTTCCTCTGGCAATTTCATCATTGGCTACCTCCGCAATCTGTTTGTTGCGCTCGTCATCCCTAACAAGTGCATTGAGCATTCTCGACCAATCAAACGCTCCCCTGTATCTGTATTTGAATTTAGTTCTTACTGGCACTACCTTTAGCTTGACAGGACTTGAAAATTCCTGTTCATGTATGACCGGGCCAAATATAAATTTCAAAGCAGGATGCATTCCATCTGCTCGGGTTGGAGAAGCCGTCACGCCGAACCGATAGAAGGCAGGAGAGAGGTTCATTGTCGCCTCCCAAGAGGGTGCAGCGCCATGATGAGCCTCGTCTGCAATGATCGCTCCAAACTGCTTCCAGAAGCTAGAGCTACTGTAATTCTTTAGCGTTTGGATAGTGGCAATAGTCAGGTGCCTGACTTCGCATTGCTTCCCACGTATTACTCCAATTTCAATTTCAGGTATTGCCTGACGCGCGTATTCAATCCACTGTTGCAGAATGTCTTCTGTATGAACAATTATCAAGCTCGTCGTTCGACACTTAGCTACAAACGAAAGCACAATCTGACTCTTGCCGGTACCTGGCGGTCTAATCACCTGGCCCTGTTCATATTTCAGCATGGCCTCAACCGCTTCCGACTGACCTTTAAACCGCTTGTCAATTTCAATATCGTCCAGCTTGATAGTGAATTTCAATTTAGGGGCGGGCGGCATTACTCGCCGGTCGTAGTAGTCAAGGTGCTCGACTAGGTTCCACGCGCCTCGGGGAATAACGATTTTCTCTTTTAGGAAATCGCGCCGGTAACACTCAACTACCTCTTGTTCCCCGTTCAGGAACGTCAGCTTGTTTAGTAGCCGCTGCCATTCTTTATCTGAAAGCTCTTCATCCTGAATTGAAATATTCCTACCGACTATCACTCGGTTCCTTTTGCATATTTAAGAAGCATATGGGCTAACCAAATTAGGTGCTGAGCCAATGAATCAATTTCACTTGCCAATTCTATAGGCAAGTCTGCTGACTCAGTGTTGTCCATTCTCTCGACCCAATCATTGCAAAGCGAACCAACAAACACAGTCCATTCATCTATCTGTTCTTGTGTGCTCATGCGGTCAGTTTATCATACCCTAGTTGATTGTCAAGCCTTCAACAGACAAAGGTTCACGGTTAGATATGAAATGCCGTACTTCCGCTTCGTCGTGCTTGCGTAGCCAGTCTGCCTCGGAACGTGTAATTGAGTACGTCTTTGTTCCTTCGCTGTCTCGGACAATTAGCGTGCATTCAAAATTTCCCATTTTGTAATGCCTGTGTCCGGCCGCATAAACCAGTTTCATTCCAGGCTCTATTGCTTCATCGCAAAGATGACATTGGGTTTCATGGATAGGTGTAGCCTCATTGCAAACTTCACAACAGACTGCCCAACCAACAAGCGCCTGATAAGTAGTAGGAATTTCATTACCTACCCAAACGTGTTCGTGTCCTGCGGAATCTATATGCCTCCATTCAGGATCAGGTTCGTATTCAGGAAGCATTGTAGTAACTGGAATTGCATCTCGCTCTTCGATTATTTCATAGTTACACATTTTCCCTCCAGTATTCGCGTCTACACCATTCCATGATCGCCAGAGCATCGTAGCGGTCGTCCGGCTGTATAGCCTTAGCCTTTGACCCTTCCGGCCTTGGCACTTTCCCCGTCTTTGTAGTTGAAATTATGTCCGGCCAATTAGGGACTACCCAATTTTGCATTGCCCATTCCTTAGCTCGGAATTTGCCTGACTCCTTAAAATTACAATTGTATTTGTCTGCAAGTTTTTGACTTTTCCATTTGCTGTGATGCGTAGTAACTCCAAGGTCATCGGCCACAATCTTTTGCCATGACTTTGAATTGATTTGAAATACGTTCTGCACCCCGAACCTAACAAGGCCACCTAATAGCGCTCCGGACATTTCTGCTTGCTGCTTTAGGTGAGCGCTCTTAGCTTGCTTAACAAGACCGAAGGGCCACGGTTCCTCAACTGCGAAATACATTTCCTCTTTTTCAATCCAAGTATTCAGGTCACCTTGTAGATTTTCAATCAAGTTTTCAATCCTACAAGCGTCCTCTAGCCTATTGAAATAATGAGTACCTACCGGCCAACGCCAAATTACAAATTCAGGGCCACGTATTTTTTTCAAAGTTACGTCATACACTATACCAGCGATAGCGATACTCGACATTGAAATATCTATGCCCGCAATCAAGGTCGGTTTCCTCGGAAACTTTTGTGACAACCTCCTGGCACTGGCGCTCTTCCGAAATTTGGAGGACTTTTGTGGGATTGGCTTCGCCATAAGCCCTTCTAAGCCCCTTCACAGGCCGGGCATAGGTGGGCCTCCATTGTCTTTTCCGTGAGCTTAGGAGGCTTCACAACGCCCTGCTCAGCGATGCCAATGCTCAAGAGCTTTGTAACCAGCAACGCCTTGTCTTGACAGTTGGCTTCGTCCAGGTTGCTACCGAACTCTTTGTAGACCCTTTCAATAGTTGCGGCGATGGTGTTGTTGATTTCTCTGCTGCTCGGGCCTTTCCTGCTTACAGGTGCAGCTTCCTTTTGTTCTTCCACCATTAGTTTTTTCACGGCGCTCGATTTCCTCGGCGCTTTTTTTACAGACCGTGCCTTTTTCATAGCGCCCTCTTCTTTTTCGGCATGATCTTCTCTGAGCACTCGGCACAGTAGACCTTACCGAACTCATAATTCTCCACACGTATGTCCATGAAGGCCAAGTCTTTAACAATTTCAGTTGCCATATAAAGGATATTCTGATCGACAAGGTGATGTGAGTACGTCACCGTGACGCCGGGGTTTCTCTTGCCGTCGGGGAATATCCTAATCGTGGCACTAGCAATCGTTGTCAGCCTGTCACGGATCGCGTCTATCGCTTCCTTGGTCTTGTTGTCCTGAGCTTCATATGCAGCTAGCGCGATCTTATACCTAGCCTCCGTTGCTTTTTCAAACAAGGCTAGGTGTTCCTGAATTACCTTGGACTGTTTCGCTTTCTTTCCAGGGATCGGCTTCGCCATTTTCAGAACGCCTTTTTACCAGTCTCCAAAACACCACAAATGGAGCAAACCTGATAGCTATAACGATGATCGTCTTTCCTAAGAAATGCAACCTCCTTGAAAGAGTGACCGCATTGCTCTTGAAATTCTCTTACTAGCTCGACAGTGCCCTTACCTGACTTCTCATTATCGGTTAGGTACTGAATCTTTTCAGGTAGCTCGCGCGGCTTCATCATCGGGTGCTTATACGATGAATGTACGGATTTGTTAGTCCTCTTAATCTTTTGAAATTTAGTAGTGACTTTAGACTTTGCCATTTACATCTACCTCTTCCATTTTGCAACAACCATCGCAGCCATGAACTGCCATTGAAGGCCCGACACCAGGGTCACGCTGTATCCAATACTTCATATCGTCCGGATCGGGGTGGCCTATGCCGTGCGGACAAATGCGCTCAAAGTGCGAAGGCTTAACGTCTAAGAAACCAACCTCTCGCCAATGAAGCGGCCAATCTCGCATATGGTGGCTGCTTGGATGATGAATTACACAAGGCCGTCCGTGACACTCGTTTGGATCATGCACATTTACAAGTTTCTGTCCTGTGCCTGTCATAAAATCCATATGTCCTCCTGGTTGGGATCGCTCAGTTTATCACACTCAGGTTGGTTTGTCAATCAGTCTTTAGGAGCAACCTCATTCGACCGGCGAAACATTTCTCGGCTAGCAGCGTTTCTGTAATCTTCATAACCTAGGGCTATGGCGGTAATGACTGCTAGCTCGGCTTCCACTTTTGTAATAGTGTCTAACAAGGCAGAGATTTCATCCTCCATAACCATAGCGTCGTCAAGCTCGTACTTAGTTTTGTATTTTTTGCTATTCTTAAACCTGTACTTAGCTTGGGCTAGCCGCAGATCACGCTTTAACATCGTCAAGCTGGAAGCTCTCTTAGCCGCTACGAAAATTGCATGGGCATGGCGCACAGCAAACCGGGAATGAACAGAGCCAATCTGTCTGCTGCTGAGTCTTGTGAAATCCAACGGAACCGCATCGCTATCAGAATCAATTTCATTTGGAGCGATTAGCCCTTCTCTTTTTAGGTACTGCAACCTTGTGTTTTGCGGCGTTGCGACTGTTAAGTGCTTGGACTTTTTTAACTTCGGCTCGGCACTCCCCTCGGAAGGGGCATCCTTGGAATTGGATTTCCCCGACGCTCTCACACTCGGGCGACGGGATCGTTCCGTCTTTTTCATGCTCTCGCAGCCTCCCCAATCTGAATTTGATTTCTGGTAGGTAGTCCTTGACCTTAACGGGCACTTCATGGAGGGCTATAGGGTGCTTACTATCCGGGCCACCTTTGTTTTCATATATAATAAGAGCATCCTCGATCTTTGGGATCTTAATTTCCTTGCTAGCGTTAACCAACATCGCGTAATCGCTAATCTGAATCTTGTATTTCATTTCTACTTCACCCATACACGCCTGGCCGAACGTCCTAACATTAACACCCTTGAAATCTAAAACGTAAGGCTTCCCATAGATGAAACAGAGGGCGTCTAGTGTCCCTCCATGATCGCCATGCTTCGATACTACAGGAATCTCCAAACCCCACAACTGAAATATTTCATGAGACACTTCCGAGTCTTTGTTCATCTTGTAAAGCGCATATTGCCATTTCATGTGAGTGAAATTTCCAGTTAGAAAGTAATAATTTACCTCCATCCTGGTTGACTTCTTGCGCTTGATACCCAATTCTTTGTAATTCCTAGAGAAGTAAACCTGCCTTAGACAAGATGACAGAGAAGATGGACTGTAAACCTTCTTTTCTTTGCGAGCTTCGTCCTTCCACTTTTGTTTCAGCATCAGATTACGAACTACAGCCGCATCATCACTATCGTCCACATTCAACGGCTTCATCAGATAATCCTCTAGGATCGGAACGAGCAGGCCGTTCCGTCTTTTTTGGTGACTCAAAATCTTTTCAGCTTGGGTTGGCATTTTCTCGCCTTGGCCTCAAAGCTGTCGTATCTTCTTTTCCACACAAAGAGGACGGGCATCTAACTACTGTGTACCCATACTCACCATCGTCAACCTCTTTTACAACAATGAAATTAACTGTATGGTTGCAATGCAAACACACAAGCATAAATCCTAGTCTAAGCGCCACTGTCCCTCTCTTCCAGTAGAGCTACAAGAAGATTGAAAAATTCCTGAAACACCGGAAGCTCTATCACCATCAGGCTCACGTCCTGAATGTCAATTTGCATTCCAGGCATCAGCCCTGGCGGTGTCATCAGAGCTTCCTTCTTTATGGTCAACCACTCGTCATATGAAATTGAGTACGAACCCTTCTCTGTAGTCCTAGCCTCGACCAAGAAATCAAAGAGTCTGCCGTCCCTCTTGAACCGCCATATGCGACCACTAGCAGGATGCGTAATGCCTCCTGATCTTCCAAGGCGCTCTTCCTGCCTCTGATGCCGAGGCTTGGACTTGTCTTTCCAGGGAGGCTCTAGAGTCATTCAGTTACCTCGCTGATACGAATGTACTTACAACCTTGCTCTGCCATTTTTTCCGCCATATCGTGAACCTCTTGCCAAGTAGTAAATTTTTCATAATGATTCCAACGCAATTTCCACCATGAAGTTTTGAACGAAATTACATAGCGTCGCATAGTCACGGTGCGTCTTCTCTACTAATCCGCCAGAGTCTAAAACGTAATTTCAATTTCTTAAAAAACGACGACGCAAGCACCAACTGAGCGCGAGTGATGCTAGCTCTGAACTGTCTGGTATCAGCAATCACACGTATTCGTATTTCATTCTGAACTTTTGCCATTACGCGACCGTCTGCCCCTTCCTACTTGCCATATATTCCGCTCGGGTTTGCCGTGGCCTGAAATTCAAAAGCTCTAACGCCCTACCAGCACAGCAAGTACCAACATCGGCATGGTGAGTGTAATCTGAGTGTGTAGTGCGATCCTTTTTATCCAGCGGAATGTAATGGAGCTTTCCTACGATACGCTCAGTAGGCTTCCTACACACATCGCATACGAAACTTCTAGCCATTCCCACCCTCCGTAGTAGATTCGTTTACAGTTACATCAGTGATATTTGCAACCAGTTCCTCTGCCAATTCCTCGTTCTTTCTGAGAAAGTTTGAAAACTGTTTATAGGTACCCTTCCATTCTTTGTCGTCCAAGTCAGTATACACGTATGAGTTTGCCCTACGCTCAATCAACCCGTCCAGTAGACCAAGCTCGATAATTTCACTTGGCAAACTAATCTCACTCCGATCATTGTCAAAGACGAATGAGCCTTCTCGAAATGGCCTAGTAGATTTGTCTTTTTCACAACGCAACTGAATCCAGCGGCCCACCTGCACCTTGCCTTTGACCAGTTTGCCTCCACGCGAGACATTGCGGTCTTCAGTAATGCGTGTACCTCGTCGCATTTCAATCCGGGTAGTTGCGTAATAACGTAGAGCACGTCCGCCGGAAGTAGTTTTGGGATTTCCAAATGATACACCGACATTGATTCTCTCCTGGTTAACCCAAATGAAAAGTGTATTGGTAGTAACAGCCGTCAACCGGCGTAGTGCTCGGCTCATCATCCTGGCCTGTGAAGCAATACGATCCGTTTCTCTAGGATCTTTGTTAATCTCTTCAGTTGTTACCAGGCTAGCTACTGAATCAATAGTAATAATTTCAATGTCTTTCTCTTCAGCGTGCTTGGCAAGCATCATCATTGCCGCTACTGCATCCTCAGCATTATTGGGCTGGAATGTAATTAGTTCTTTTGGTCTTCCTCCAAGGTGCTTGAACCATGCCGGATCAAAAGAGTGCTCCGCATCGACCATTGCACAAGTTCGGCCTCGACTTTGCGCCAGAGCCATTGTCCGAAGCGCGATGTAACTTTTTCCCACATTTTCATCCCCGTATAGTTCGACGTGTCTACCAAGGGCAAACCCTCCACCCGTAATCCGATCCATTACAAGTGATCCTGTGGGTATTCTGACAATTTCAAAACTTTCGTCATTGCCCAACCTAATATCTGTACCAAGCGCAGCATTAATTTCATGAACTAGTGAAGCGGCCTTTGTTAGAGTACCGCCCTTCTTTTTCATCGGTTGTGCCTCCTGGCTTTCTTTCGGGCCTTCTCTGCCTTCCTCCGCTTTGCCTTTCTAAGCCTCTCTAAGCTCGCCTGATTGGGAATGGGTGTCCTGACCTTCCCCCGCCTCCACGAACGCCTAGAAATGGCTCCTATGGCCTCCTGTGAGTCCTCTTCAACAACAACCAGGCCGGTATCAGTCTCCCGCTCACTCACTTGACTTCTGCCGCGTTCTTGTCTTCTGTAATTTCAATTTTCTTAAAAGCATCAATGTCATTTCTATCTAATACATCCCATCGCGTCATCGTGCAAAGTTCCCCAACTTTAGCCCTAATTTCAATCTCTTGTGTGAATTTACCTATCAACCCTCGTTCCAACAATGCTTCTCTGAGAGTTTCCCATTCAAGCAAGGTGACGTAAGAGTTCATTGCTCTGGCCCTTCTACAACACGCTCATGTGACGGATCGGCTGGACGATCTTCCTCGGGGTCTTGACGCCTAGGAATATTTGGCTCATTTCCCGCCGGATATTCAATGTCGTACTCAGTAAACACAAGGGTACCTTTGTGTGCGGCAGGGCTACCTGAAAACAATTGCACAATTGAATCGTCGGGGCCAACACTGATTACTCCCATAGTTGTATTTTCAACATCAGCGTTATCCGGACGCGGAGTATCATTGAGGTTGTGAACTTTTACCCCGCCCTCTATCAGCAACGACCAATTATATCCCTTCTTTTCCTTCTTTAGGGGCACAACTACTGCCTCTATCTTTCTGCCTACTAAATATTCAAGTCCATAATTCATACCTTCATCCCTTCTTATGTCTCTTCTCTTGCTCGGCGTACTCGCTTATCCATGTTGCTCTTTGTACGTTCATCGATTTCTACAACTAGCGCAGTTGGATAAATCCAAAGAGTGCCGTCCTTTTTACGAGCAAGCTTGCCCCATTCAGTTCCACCCCATTTTTTACCTCTGCCTGCGTGAACTGTAACAGTCTCACCCAACGTCATTGTAAAATGGTCGTCGTCACTAGGGTCAGCGTTAGTCCACACAACATTCAAATACTTAGGCTGTTTTTTATCTTTTTCATCACAGTCGCAATGGCAATGACAACAATGACATTTCATTTCTGCCTCCGTTCCCGGTTAGACATTCGGGCTAGCTCTGTAAATACTGGTAGATGTTCCTCGTCTACATGCCACATCTGAGGCTCACGATGGTATGCTGCTCCTGTAATTCCCCAATACCTGAAACCCTGTGGCCCATCGTCTAGGAACGGTTGACGAATCGAGCCGTCTACGCATATGACCCCACCCTGGCACCGACGCTGTAAAAATTTTAGAGCCTTGCACTCAACTGGCTTGTCCTCGTTAGCCATTAGTTGAAATTTAATACCGTTTTCGTCTACCACGCTAAGCAACCAAGTCTTTACTTGCGCCCACTTAGAAGATTTCAATTCTAGCTTAGCAGCTTCCGGTATCCAAAAGAGCTTGCTGACCGAAGATCGACCTTCAGTAATATCCACGCCCTTTTCTTTGCCCAAATGCTGCCAGCCGCTATCAGAAGTGCGACGACGGACATACTTAGGCTTACAACCCACCATCGTCTTAGGCTTGTTGATACAGAAACCAAGGATTTGAAATTGTGTATCATCACTGGCATCCCCCCTTATCCCAATAGACTCCAAGGCACCGACACTGGCAAGAGCTTCGACGCGAGATTTGTTAACCGCCCTACGCGTAGTTCTTTCCTTGAAGTCTTCGAGAGTTGAATATGGTTGTCCCGCAAGTATTTCTCTAATCGCAACCGGCCCAAGCCCTTTGACTCGGGACAACCCAACACGAATATTGCCAGAATTTCGGTCAAGTGTAAAACCTGCCCCTGATTGATTGACACAGGGCAGTAAAAACTTAAATCCTTCAGATCGTGCGGAGGCAATATACTTGGATTTCTCAGGGTAAGTGTCCAAGAGTGAAGTGAAAAACTCTGCTGAATAATGGCAACGTAAGAAGGCGGATCGAACTGCAAGAGTACCGTATGAGGTAGCGTGTCCTTTGTTGAAGCCGTAACCTTGGAAAGCTTTGACGTATTCCCAAACTCCATCGGCCTCATCCTTTGTCATCAATTTCAAAGCCCGCTTGTAAAACTTGGGACGAATCTTTTCGAAAGCTTCTTTAGCCCCGCGACCTACTCCCTTCGCTACCTTGATCGCTTGGTAAATGTCGTCAACCTCTTCGTCTGACATTCCCACCGCGTAGGCGATTTCCATTGCCTG
>Ga0137435_1000368_pt1 | contig 15486 bp, 24 predicted proteins | sample EasRivERMGT100_2_FD_104904 | JGI IMG/M metagenome (GOLD analysis project Ga0137435, IMG submission 104904) | Soil microbial communities from meander-bound floodplain in the East River, Colorado, USA - East River MetaG ERMGT100_2 | ecosystem: Environmental > Terrestrial > Soil > Floodplain ... | reverse complement strand
TTTTAAACCATTCCGATTCATGCCACGGCTGCCACCCCGCGCTAGTCCATGCTTTCGAGGTCCCGCCCTGGCATCCAATCGTATTGTTCTGGGGTGCTGAGGTCTTCAAAACGATCTGTAATTCCTACGATGGAAACGGGGCTGTCCCAATTTTGATCCGCCGTATTATTTGTGACTGTAATGCCTGGCTTCGCACCCGAATTCAACCGAACACAATGGAGGAGTAGACAAACACTATCCGCGTCGTTCGGAGATTTACCGCCCATGCGATGCTTATAGTCACGTTTAGGCTCAATCTTGATCTTCGGACTTCCCGCCTCTGTCTTTCTCTGCCGAGAGGTTAATTGTTCAAACAATTTTTCTGTTTCAAGCGTGTAAGCCCCCTTTATAGCGCCCACTTCCAACCATCGCCGGAGGGCGTACCAAAGCTCTACGTCCACACGGTTGTAAATCTCATCGGCGAACTGCGAGTCCTCCTCTAAAATCTTCATGTGAGTCGCGGACTCCGAGTAGTTCAGCCCGCGAACCTCGGGTGCCCAGAACTCTTTCAGGAGATCGTGGACGCCGGCACCGTTCCCAGTTCGGTCAACCATCAACCATCCGGGGTCAAGACCGAGTGTCTTACACACGTCTTTTATTTCGGTGGACACCTTGACCGTGTCGCCGCTGGCAAGCGTAAGAAGTTGATCTACGCACACTGCGTAGCGAGTCTGAGACCGCCCGTTCGCGTCCTTGAACATATCCAGACGACCGTTGGGGTATTTCAACGACGGCGGGAACTCCACACCCGTCGCCAACCCGAAAGACCCGATTGCCATAACAGCGGGATCAGCACCTTCAAGCGCGGAGTCCACGGCAGCTACACGCTTCGGAGTCTCAAGCCAAATAAAACGAACCTTAAAATCGGTTATGAAAGATTGTGGGATGATAGAGAGCGAGGTTCCCTGACGGGGATAAGCGCCCCTCGCCATAGTGGAATAGCCGGCACTGTCGTAGCCGCCGTTATTACGCGCGAGGATTTCCAATTTCTCACGGGTGGGGAAGCCGGGATACTTGTTCTCTCCGAGAACGACGTTCTCGTGCTTCTCGCCATCCAACCGGACTACATGCCACCCGCGGCGTGATGTCCACTGCTCGTCCTTTTCTATGTCGAACGTCCCCCAGCCATCCACTGGCTCGGCCATGACGTATACGTAACTTCCGACCTGAATCGGATTATACGCGCCTACCAGCTTGAAACCGTCCTTGCCCTCAGCATTAGAGAAAATGTTGTTGATATCCGAAAAAATGCTTTCGGGGATTTGCTCGAACTCGTCCAGGAGAACGCGGAGCCGGGACTGCGGACCAAAAACGGGATGCGGCTGTGGCCGATTGAAGCGCTTCACGCCTTGCAGACGACCCGCTCCCTTACTCCCCTTCGGGACAGCCAAGCCCTTAATCGACCCGCGTTGATTCCGGCGATCCAGTCCTATGTAAAGATCCCCGACGATTCCTGGAATCGGAATACTCGCGGACGTGTGCAGGTCGATGAGATGGCTGAATAGGTTCGCGGCCAGGTGTTCCTCAGTCGGCCCGATAACCCGAACGGTCGTGTATTGCGGGTCGTATACCCAGTCCAAGTAAAAACTCGCGCCCGCCGAGAACGTCTTGCTCATCGAACTCGCCCCCTGGAGGAGCACGCAAGCGTGCGCGTCGATGCTGCTCCAAACCAGTTTTACGCAGCGCGGCTCATAAGTGAATTTGTTCGGAGTCCAAAGCAGCTTCGCGGCGTCGGACTTTTTATTCTGCGAAAGGAGCCCGTAGACTAGCGCGCGCAGGGGCTCCAAAACCTCGTCGTCATTCTTGGGGTCTCTCAGATTGCCGGCCCAGCGGAGAACAACCCTGGCAGCGTCGTATCTTTGACCAGCGTGAAGGTGGCCGGCGATTTCGTCTAGTGGGAGTTCGCTCAAGATGACATCTTCCGCAAACGGTCCTCCGCGAACTCCGCTTTCACCCGCTCCCGGTATTCCTTCTGCGGGTTGCTCTCGTCCAGACCTTCCACCCATTGCTTCGCGCGGGCGAAGGCGGGTTGCAGGGATTGCTCCCGACAGAGAGCTTCGATTGCAGCCGCGACGGCCTCCCGCTCGTGAAAATTATCGGTGCGGTATCGCCAATGATCAAGACCAAGGCGGTGCTTCATTTCCTTGAGTGTGTAGAGGTAGTTTGCGATCATTCCTTACTCTTTGTGCTTATGCCATCCCTCTCCGTAGGTGGGGAGATATCCGTGATAAGCGACAACGTCCCGATGGACCACGACTGGCAATCCCATCTCCCTCGCCCGCGCGCACACGGGAAAATGATCCGTCATGGAGGGGTGGTCTTCGTAGCATACGCCAGTGGCGTATACCGAGGAAGGAACAAGGGTAATCGTTCCGACTACGTCCATGGGGACAACGTGCTCGGCGGGGACTGCGTCGGCGGGCCAATACGGGAATTTGCCGGAGAGGTTTCGACCGGGGATTTCCAGGGCATTATCCGGCTCGATGTGACTGCGTCCATGCAGAATAAACCCCGCCCAGTCGTACTGCGTGTCCGAACCCTCGACCAGAACCAGCGGGGCGGAAATCCCCGTGGGGTTTGCGCCGAGAAGGCGCGTGGGCATATCAGGGGAATAGTGCGTAACGTCCGCGTCAATCCAGAGGAGGAAGTCGAAATACTCAGCCCGAATAGAGCCGAGCATGGCGTTTCGTATGCGTGCGACCTTGCTCCAGGCTCGGGTGTCGGTGTCGAGTGGTTCAATCTTCCGGTAGTCGAAGAAAAAGGAAAACTCATGCGTCGGGTTGTGGTCCGGCAAAATGAGGGCGAGTTCTGTACACCGACGTTTGAGCGTCGGGTGCAGGGAGGGACGGATCGGGATGCAAACTGCGATCTTCATAGCTTGAACCTCTCACTCCCCGGATTTCGAAAAGCATTCCGCAATTCCTCCGGCACGTCTATGGCTGTGCATTTTATGCAGTACCGTTGGGTGTTTTCTTCCTGCGGAAGGAACGCTTCGCTTTCTACATGCGGTTGGAAACCTGAAGACGCGAGCATCTCTAACAGACACGCGCGCGAGGGGAGCCACCAGGTCGTGGGATCAAAGTAATACCGGTTCTCGAAATTGAAGCCGACGTAAGGCGTCTGAGGTTCCTTCGGCCCGAGGATTGCGGTTTCTAGGAGGAGCGTTCCGCCGTCGCGGAGACAGGACCGCGTTTCGGACAATGACAGAAGCGGGTCTCGCAGGTGGTAGAGAACACCGAGATGTTGTGCGATGTCGAAAAACTCTCGGCTTGCGCCGAAGTAACAATCGAGCCGACTGTAGAGTTTGTCGGGCGGGACGTTGTAGTAAGGCAGGACGGAACTTTGCCGCGTGGCGTGACAGAAAAGAAAACGCTGGAGGGCTCTCGTGGTATGGTAGCAATCCGTCGCTACCACGGTCTTCGCCCCGAGTTCTTCTGCTTCGAACGCCCACATGCCGTCGAAGCTTCCGATGTCGAGGACAGTTTTGTTTTTGTAATCGACGTGTTTCCGGGTCTTGCGGACAATCTCCCAGTTCGGGATTAAGACCTCACGTCCGGGGGTTGCTACGCCAGGTGCGAGGTCGATAATATGATACCATCCGTCGAAGGCGTTTGCGCGGTCTCGAAGGGTCATAGCTTAGAGTTTGAAACCGAAATCCGCAGGGTTAAGTCCCATTTTTTCCAACGCACTCCCGCCCACTCGGAGGCAATACTTCTGCATGAGCCGGTCGTATCGGTTTTCAGGGCGCTCCCACTCGGAACTGTGGCGTTGATGATAGATGTCGTCGGTCGTGACAGTCGCGCCATCCTTGCGCAGGAGTTCGCAGAGAACGGCGTCCCATCCCTCCGCCCCTTGAACCATCGGTGGAAAATCCCGCTTCCGCTTTTCCCACCACTCGCGCGTGATTACGAAAACGTCTTTGCCGACGTAGGAGTGTCCTTTCGCTGCCTCGTCGACCGTAAGCGGGTCCACGAGCTTTGGAAAATCCCTCCGGCGACAAACCACCAAACCCTTATGTGTGTCCAGGCGAGATGCCAGGTTGGGAACGAAACAAGAGTCTGTGTTACTATAGACGAGACGCTCTCCCTGCTGAAGATTCTGAAGATTCTGAAAACCATACTCGATAAGATCGTTGACGTAGGGGAGAGTGCGCCCTTTGTCCTGGAAAAGTCGCGGGAGCGAGGCGTCGGAAATTGGGAGCGGACGCCATGCTCCGGTTGTGTAATTCATCCGGTGCGTAAGGGAGGCGAGCTTGTTCCTCGCGCGCGCCTCCCCCTTGCCGGCCCACGCCTGATAGACGTGGAGGTAACGCGGTCGGGGCTTGTCGGCGACAGCGCCGCGTGCGACGGACTTGATAATCTCCCGCCACTTCTCGAAATTGGAATATCTCACCCTCAGCAAACAATTCCCGCGGCATAGGGCTCCATGCCAGGGCGTCGGGCTATCCGTGACTAGCGCGATATACGGGACGGTGCTCGCCCCGGCGAGGTGAAGGGTTCCGGTGTCGGTGGTGACCAGGAGGGTCGCGCGATCATAGAGTCCTAGCAGATCCGTGAATCTCTCTGCTCGGACAGTAGAGAGGTCAACGATGGTTGCGTGTTCTCCAACCGCTGCATGAACGTCCGCAAGTAATTCGGCGGAGTTTTTGAACGGCGAAGACGTGCCCTGCGTATTGATGAGAACAAGCGGCGTTTCCGATGGAAAACTTTCGAGGAGTTTGGCTTCGGCTTCTTCATTTCGTTTATCAATTAAAATGCTGTCGAGAAAACCTTCCTCGTATTGCTTCAGGTATCCGGCTTGCTTGAACGAGTCGAGGCAGAAGGAATCGGTGCTACGGTTGCCGGTAACGCCATGGCCGTAGACCTGACTGGAAATAATGCGGGAAAACTTTCCCTGAATCTGCGCCTGCGCCTTCGCCGTCGACCACTGGGAAAAGTCCACCGGCAACGCGAGCACGTCCGCGTAGGCGATAGATTCGGCGATGGACTTATAAGCTTCGGCGACGACGAGGGTTGGTCGGGAGTCGTTATTGGCAAAGTGCTCGACGGCCGGGAGGATGTTGAGGATGTCGCCGAACCGCCCGAGCTGGATGAAGGCGGTTTTGGGCGAAGAGGTGCGCGCGATCCTGTGGGCGGAACCTTTCTGTTTATAGCGCCGGGTGATGGTCACGCGATCTTCCGTTGGACCGACGGCATCCCGAGCACTTCCGTTTTATAGAACTCAGGAAAACCTGCGGCGACCCGGCGCTCGATGTGTGGCCAAAAATGATCAAAGAGGGCTTGCTTGACCTGCTCGGCTTCCTCGGCGCGCGTGTCGGTTTTCAATTCCGTAATCAGCTTGCCAATATCCTCTGGGGCATTGACAAGTTGTCCCGCTTCCGCGAGATGTTGGACAGCCTTCCGCCAACGGGCAGGGGTGCGAAGAGACTGTGCGAGCGCCTCGACGAAATCCCCGCTACTCGGGTTGGAAACCTTCCATTCCCCGCGGTGCTTCTCCTTGAAATCTGAGGAGACCCACTTGGCGGTGGCTAATTTTCCATCGGGCGTGAACTTGGAATAGTTCTTGATGACGACGCCTTCTATTCTTCCGCCGAGGATGCTTTCGCGCGATAAGAACTGGTCAAGAGTGGCAAGATCGCCAACCTTTATAATCCCGCCAGAATAAACCGGCACGCTCTCCAGGCCTAGGCGCGCGACTTCATTTTTTAAATCGGCTGCAACCGGGCATAGATACGTTTCGGGCGCGGTCATCACATCGAAAAGGATAACGTTGTCCTTTGGGACGCGGGAATAGGTCAGCGTGTTGTGCTTCGGCTTCTGAAGATACTCCCCGCGGTAAACCCATCCCGGTTTCAGGATCGGGGCAAGGCGCTTCGCTGTTTCCACCCCGAGAGCGAACATCTTTTCTGGCGCGTCGACGATAAGATGCTGCCCCTTGCTCCGGCACATTAACTTGCCGTCGATGACACCAAAGGAAAACTGCGAGCCGTCGACCTTTTCCTGGATGACGACCGGGCTGTCAAGGATGTCGGCGATTTCTTTATGACCGAGTGCGTGAACTTTTGAATAAGAGGAGATCATAAATCAAAATCGGAAAGGTAGCACGGCGCATTTGTTGCTAGTGGTCGGTTCGACCTCCGATCTAGGCCCGCCATTTACACCATAAGCCCGTAAAATTGCCTGTATCGCCAGGACTTGGTAAACAGGGAGCAGGTGAGGGAAAAACTCTTTCCCCCACGCTGCTATTTGCTTTTCTTCCTGCTTGGTCATTAGACCATCAAACCGGGACTTCTTCAGTTTCCTCGTCCGGGTCAGGTGCGACCACCGGGGGTTCTACGGGCGGTTCAACTGGCGGGGCGTCGACGTTCAAATCGTCTAACGCCTGGGCGACAACCTTGACGGCCGCACCTTTGGTCGCGAGGCTCGATGCCAGCGATGCTAGGGCGTCAATCGCGGAAGTGACTCCCGGCGAGAGTTCGCCGTCGATGGCGTTGAGGATTTCGTTCTTGGCTTTGTCCAACTGGACTGCGCCGTCGGCGAGATCGGTGCCGAGTGCTTCGAGCTGAGTTTTGATGGGCGCGAGAAGCGCCGGGATTTCGGATACTTTGGCCATGATTTCTGCTACGTACGTGGTTATTAGTGCGAGGACTGCCGAGAAGACTGCCAACCCGGCGAGGGAAAATGCGATTAGGGCGTCGGAGATTAAGGTCACTTAACGTTTAGCTTCTCGGAATAAAAACACCCCTATTAAAAAGCGGCGCTTGGTACCTCCTTGGCGTTCGGGGGCCTAGAGCAAAGGAGGAGAGACCCGTTCGAACAAAGACCCAAGCGCCGCGTAGATTGATCGGCTCTATACTATCGCGTTGGGGCGTCCGCTTGAGTGGCTCCGGCGCGAGATTTTACATCGTGCGAGGCCACCCCCTTCTTCGGCCTTGCCGCCCACGCCAATATCTTGGAGTAGACCGCCAAGAGATGACCGTAGTCGAAATCCTTCGGGTCAGCCTCCCGACGCTTCAGGTGCGGGTCACCCTTCTTTTTAGCGAGGGCCACGAGTTGCCGACGAGTCCCGGTCCAAGACCACGACTGCGGGCCTGACGTACTCCCAGAGGACAAAATCCCGCCACCGTTGATAGCGGTCCACGTCCCATAGCAGGAACAATGGCTGAAGTTAGCAAGCGCGGCCTCCTGGCCCCTAACGACCGCTACGTACCCACCGGGGTCGTAGCCGCCGCTGTCGGCCTGTGCGATGATCGCAGCCCGGAACTCTTCGTCAGTATTAAACCTCATACGGCCACCTCCAATCCCTGCCGGCGCTCCAGATCTGCGGCCCCGTAGATTTCGTTCGCGCGTGCGAGAATTTCGTCGGTCATACCTTCAACACCGTCCCTTCTGGGAGAACCCGGACTCGGGCGCTGCTAGTAAGAAAAGTCATGCCGTTTTTCCATCCATTGCCACTGCCCGCGCCGAGGGTAATTAAGTCTTTGTCAAAGCGCTGAACCACGCGGCCACAGTAGTGTTCGTTCCCTGCGCCCCACGAAACTATTACCCCGATCTGCCCGTCTTCCAGTTGTGTAGCTGGAATATCAGCCGGTGGATTTTCAGAAACGATTGTGATCATACAGCCGCCTCCAATCCCTGCCAAACCGGGTTCTGAAGAACACTCCTCGGGCGGACGATGTTCAGGACTTGTCCCTCCGCGGGTTCGTAATCCCGAGCGGTGCGCCCGCGGATTGAATTGTCGCGCTTGGGGTTCAGCCAGGCATGTTTGACTTTCGCGGTGCAGTCGTTGAAGAACGGCTCCAGGGACAGGAAAAGATCCTGTGAGCTGGAAAAATTCAGCCGGGGCGTGACGGAGACGATTTTGTCCGCGTCGTCCAGAACGACCTCCACGAGGTTATTGCGGAGGAGCGTGACGGTAGAAACCTGCTCCATGTTGAAATGATCCGCGAAGCGCTTCGCGGAGTACGTCCAGGAAAGACGTAGGAACCGGCCGCTGCACTCGGTTAGGAGGTGGTGGGGGAGGAAGATGTCGGAGTGATAGAAATGCCTCATTAGTTCTTGTTTTTTGGTTTTGGTTTTGGTTCACGACCGCACCTCCTGGGTAGCACTAGGCGGAATGCAATCGCAAAAATGATTGTATCAGGTCATTTTTTCTGAAACTTCAACTGACACGGACTACTGGTGAGGCAGGCATCCGTGCCGGCTCCAGCACATTCGTACTGTTACGGTAGGGTTTTACCCCAATGGCATGAGCGAGGCAAGATGTATTTTCATTTATTTCAGAAGCCGGTTGCGGCGAGCGGTTTTCAAGGGTTTTTGACATTTACGAGTGAAAGGTTAACCTAGGGGGTGGGACAACGGCGGGGTAACCCCAAAGATTTTTTCAGAAGGTTTTTGGGCGGGGTTGTTGTGCCCTGCTACACAGTTCAGGCCGAGTAGCCTCCCCAGCCATGAGTGCGCCCATGGGAAATATTTTTGCGGGGGCGGGAGCGGGTAAGCCAAAGAAACGACCGCCGATCCCCCCTAGCCGGCCTCTCGCGGCGTGGCGCTCCATAAACGCTGGTATTGCCGGCCATATGGTGCCTGGCAACGGGCAGATCGGGACCAATGGTCCAGCATACGCTTCTGATATTGCAGCATCAGGTTGTAGCGTTGAGTCAACGACTTAGGGGTTTGGTAGTCACTGCCTTATACATCGGCACAATTTGCCTAGCTAATCCTAAGTAAGTTACTTATGATACTAATGCGTGAAAATCACGCACAAGACTGCTCCGGCAAAACGGTCGATTTGGCTCACTGGCGTAGGCGCTTACGACTTGCTACACAACTACTTGGCTATGCGCCGACTCGCAGTCAACAATTGGGTGTATTCACCCAACGGCAAAATTTGCCGGTATTTTGACTCACCTATACCTCATACTGAAAGGTATAGGTGACGACAAATGTCGGCAGAGTGTGACGTCAACAATTGTGTAGCAAACGGACGAGCTTAAACGGCTTGAGTATGCGAAAAAAGTATACTCGAATGCGAAAAAAGTTTGCACGAGGTATTGACAGTCACAAGCCGCTTGTGGTAACGTATCGGCAGTAGAAAGAAAACTGACAATGAAAACTGACAAGCACAGTTCCGCCGAAATTGCCGAGTTTACGGCAAGCATCGCAGATCAACAAGAGATTCAAAAGCGCAACCCGTTCGGCAGCCCCGAACATCGCGCAGCTTACGAGAAAATCCGGCGACTTGTTAAAGCTTTCAAGGGCGTAGATATTGGCGATTACGAATAACACCGATACACAATAACACCGTGACACCGTAGAAAACTGACAATGAAAACGATCACTGAATATCAAATCCTCGATCATGGCGTAGACGGTTGCCAATACTTCCAAGGTTGCGGGACGGCATTTACAAAATATGACCGTTGCGTAACGGGTTGCGGATCGAATCCCTCCGAAGCTTGGAACGATGCTCTAGAGCAAATCGCAATGGAAGGCGGGTACGACCTTTCCGCCATCGAATCGAACGAAGACGCGAAAACCCTAGCTTCCGCTCAAGAGCCGTCTGTTGAATCGGTTTTCAAAAAGCACAATCCCAGTGAAGAGTTACCGGATGATTGCGAGCTATACTATTATGTTAGTATTCGCTGGATTGAACCGGACACCAAACAATACACAATCGAAGTGAAATTTTCTGAAGAGCTTACAGACCTTAACTCCGGGAAAACAACGTGCCGCTAGACAAGGCAAGCGTGTACGAATGGGAAGTTTTCCAAGTATCAGACGTGCCCGGCCTTTCGCACAAGGTTGCAGGCGGAATGTGCTCTACTGAGTCCGATGCTCGCAACGATGCACAGAAATGGATTGAAATGCAAACGAGCTAACACCGAAACACCGGAAAGGAAAAACTGACAATGAACGATTTAGACTCTTTCACTCGCGCCTACTGTATCACAATGCTTTGGTCTTCAACTCGCAAAGCGGAATAGAAAACAAAACTGACAATGAACACAATAAACGACAACCAAACCTTGATCGGTGCAAAACACGGAGCGTATTCAATCCCGGTCTATGACGACGGCTTTGGCCAGATCTATATCAGCCGAAATTCAATCGGCATTAACGGCATTGTCCGCGCGCAAACATGGGAGGATGCGTATGAGATTTGCGAGGATGAATTTTTCTCCGAGGCGGACGAAACGATTGAAGAATTGATCAAAGAATACGGTTTCAAACGAGAGCACAAGAAAATCATTCGCGCACCGGCGCTGCAAACACTCAACACAAAACTGACAATGAACAAACTTTCTCTACCGTCCGGGACAACCGGGTTTTTCAACGATCAAAACGTGTGGACTCCTACGGGTTCACAAATGGGTAGGCGCAATACCTTGCCCGATGATCGCAATGTCTCGCCTAAACTCAGGCTTGTGCGCCTGCGATGGGTAAGTGGCGACTACGATCAATGGGGCGCTTACTGGGGCCGCAACGGTTGCAATCACGTCTATTGCGCATGGGGGCCGACTGACGTGCAAATCTTTGTCCGGGGAATAACCCGGACAGAAGCAAAAGACAAGGTGCGCGAACTACTGCCGAAAGCGAAATTTTACCGTTAACACTCAACCAAAAACTGACAATGAAAAGGTAGTCTTTTCCGTTCTGCCGGGGCATCGCCTGTGGCAGACCGGGACAGATCCCTTGTGAGTCACCAGCACAGTTGCCGTCCTGCGCGGTGCCGACCTGCGCGATACCGACCTGAGCGGTGCCGTGCTGCGCGATGCCGACCTGCGACATATTCGCGATGATTTTTGGGCAGTGCTTTCAGCCGCGCCTGGCGAGGTCGATGGACTCCGGCGGGCGATAATTGACGGCCTAATAGATGGCTCAACTTACACTGGAGAATGCGCCTGCCTGGTGGGCACGATTCAGAAATTGCGCAAGTGCGAGCACGGGAGCATCGCATTTCTAAGGCCGGATTCCTCGCGGCCAATTGAGCGGTTTTTCATGGGCATCAAGCGCGGTGACACACCGGAAACTAACCCGATTTCCAAGCTGGCCATGGAGTGGGCGGATATTTGGCTGGCAAACATGCGGGCTGCTTTTGGCCCGGCGGAATAAACCGGGTAAGGCGCTTTGATAGAAGGGAATGGCACGCACTATGAAAGCGGGAGACTTACACGAAACAGCAAAAGCGATTCTGAAAGAACAAGAAACGCTTTACGAACACAGCATACACACAGATACCGATCCGCAATTCGCTTCCCCGTGGAACGTTATTTGCAGTATGCCGCTAGGCTGCAACCCGTCGCCGATTCGACTAGCCAGAGCAGGTTATAGCAAAGCTCCGTCTGTTACTTACGGCGGGAAAGCATGGTTCTACACCCGCTTCGCAGACCACGGCAAACACCACAACGAACGATTTACCGTTGTTTGGGATCGCCGAGACAAGAGGTGGATTCTCCGGTACGAAGTATCTTAGGCGGGTTTACCTTGTCAGTTTCCCGCCTGTCACAAGGCCGGTAGAGCGTGTGCTTTACCGGCCTTTTCGTTTAATACTTTAGTGCTTGGCTTTCTTGTGTTTCTTCTTCACTGCCGGCAATTCCATCGGCTTAACAAGCGTGATTTGCTCAGTGTTCCATTCGATTGCAAACTCAGAATCGAGCATGCCAGGGGGGACAAAATCATCATACGGAACCGCGCGCGTTATGAAAGGCGTGTTCACCGGCAGATAAAAAAAGAATTTCCGGTATCGGATGAATTCGCCCGTATCGGGATCAATCGCTCCGGTTGCCGTCCCGAGCAGCGTAGGGAATTGCCAGGTGACGCCGTTATCGAGGGTGTATTCGCGGAAATACCGGGTATTCGGGCAATCGTTGGTTGTGTTCCAGATTATTGCGACCTCTACACCTTGCCCGCGAAAGTCATTCGTCTTTAGTGTAACAAGCGGAGGATCGCAAATGTCCGCGTAGGAGCACGTTGCCAGGAGGGTTAAGAGAATGAATATCCTTTTCATGGTACTATGGGGTTATGTCAATGACAGTTTTTGTTGGTTCAGACGCTCCGGCCGTTAATGCGCGGAGTACAGATAAACTTGCACTATCGGCGGACTCTGAAGATCCCTCTTTGGATCGTTCGCCCTTGGTATCGAGCAAGGCCGCGTAACTCATGTCTTGGACAACCTGACAGGCTTTCACTAGTTCGAGCGGTGCCTTGAGCGAAATGTTGCTCGCATTTCGCCCATGCTGGTTGACAAAATCTTCAAAATTCCGGCCGCGCGAAACCTTGCGGATCACGCGGTCAAGCAATTTGCGCAGGCGAATTGCTTGAACGAAATTAGCCGTCCGATTTAGTTCGCGCGCCAGGGCGTCCGCTCCTTTATCCTGACGCAGCTTGCGCAGAGACTCTACCTTGCGACTCCAATTTTCACCGGTTGCGAGTTTCTCTACCCTCTCGACTTCGATGCCAAGAGTCGCGGCCGTCTTTTCCACGTCTCCAAAGAAAGCAAGATAGACTTGGAGAATACTACTGCGGTCGATATGCTCGTTTGGTCCGCGTAAGGGTGCGGCCTCTTCACCGTCGCACATAAGCTCAAGCGGCGAATCGTCTAAATCGTCAGACAAAGCGTCAGGTGAAATCGTAGAATCGTCAGACATTATTCTTGTAGCCGGCCACACGTAGGGCAGACGCCGGCAATGCGGAAAAGCAAAGGCGCGTTGTGTAGTTGTGCGATCTGATCCTCTTCCTCGCATACGCAGAGACAACAAACACCTTGCGAGAGGGAAACAAGGGGATGCTTGTCGCATTTAATCGGTGTGTAGCATTGCTCCATAACTATTTCGGTAACGGACCCGCCGTGTAATCCGCGACGTTTGCCAGCGACCTCTTGAAGTCCCTGCGACTCCGCACCCGTCGCAGGCGTTTGGCGGTTCTGTGAACCTCCTGGACTGCCGGAGGCATGCCGGCGAATAGCTTATCTTTGGGGTTGGTCAAATCTTGGCCTTTCAATACTATCGCGTCGGGGAGGCGAGAAAAGTGTGTAGCAGAGCGTTTATTTTTGGGTGCCGAGCATACCTAAAAAGTATACTCGAATCTTCGAAATACCTCTTGACGAACCACAACGGCTTGCGGTATGGTGTGCGTGTTGAGAGTAATTAAGCTTTCAGCGAAAACAACCGGGGCCAGGTTGGAAAAGTCGGCAAACGAAAAAATGGACAAAGCGAGTCACATCTACAAACCGAGCGAGTTGGAAGACCTTCCGACGCTCTGCACCGGGCAGTGTTGCTCCCTCAAAATCGAAACTCCGAAGATGCGCGTATGGTTGTGCCGCGTCGGCGGGGGTGTATCCATAGAGAAATACGACGGGCGGCGATGGGAAGTTGTCGCGGGTGATTGTTACGACACAGGAGAATAAGCCTATGTATCAACCAAAAACAGGTCAGAAATGCGGGTGCAGACCCGGACAGCAACAGGACAACTGCGCCCTTCAATCTACCTCAAGTAACGTTATGGAAACGACAGACTACAACAAACAGGCGCAAGACTTCCTCGACCGATTCAATATCGGCTTTCGCGCGACACTGAGCGATAGCAAGCCCTGCCCTTGGGCAAGTGACGTACTAGATCGGCCGGCCGATCCGCATCATTACCGCTGTATACTCTGGAAACACAAGCCGGTGCTCGGCCCTGTAGGGCCACTAGACCCAAAGCCTAAACGGATCATGTTCGACTTCTGGGGGTCCATCGCTGACGCAGAGCGGGGCCAAACAGAGGTTACCGCCTATGACGTGCTCGCCTGCATATCAGGCGACGTACATACGCCGGAAACCTTCAAAGACTTCTGCGGGGAATACGGATACGAAACCGATTCGATCAAGGCCCTGCAATCGTTCCGGCGCTGTGACCGTTTCGCCAAGCGGTTGCGGGAGTTTTTCACGGCGGAGGAAATCGAAGCTTTGGGGGAAATACGATGAAACACCATATTGACACATACGGGCGTCTGGTTATCACGGGGCAGCCCGACCCGGACGCGCGGGATCTTTACGACGCGCTTGAACCTCTCACCTGCAACTCGGATCTGGACTGGATCAACCCTGCCGAATCAGGCGACCTGACAGACGCGCCGATCCTGGGTATCCGGGACGAAGAGGGCAAGCCTACCGATCAACGGTGGGGTTATATGGACTACCAAATCAAAGACCCGCTTGAAGAGTTACGCAAACACGGTCAAATCACATTCCAAGCCGCAACCTAACGAGAACAAAACACCCGCCCGCCGAACCCCGGCGCGGCGGGCTTCGAAAGCATAGATTGATATGTCAAAACGATTCACATTACAAGTCATCAAAAACGGTCAAATTAAGCTAACCGTGCCGAACTGCGAAATCAGCGAACGCGGATACCCGCAACACTGCGTTTCAACAATGCCGGACTACGAGTGCGACCCAGACGCGCGCTCAGAGGAAACCGGTGAAAAGCGAGTATTCGTAAGCCGAGCGGCCTGCGAAGCGGCCGGACTTGACCCTAAACTTGTGCAACAGCAAACGCTGCACAGCGTGCCGGAACATCTGGAAAAGTGTTTACCCCGAATGGGGTTAAATCCAGACGGCAACAATCTAGTGAACTGGCAGGAGAAGGAAGCCGCAGAAAAAGCAGCTTGGGAAGCGGCTAACCCCGAAATTGCGGCCGAGGCACGAAGACGCGCAGCCTTGCCGCAGCCCTACCGATTCACTTGCCCCGATTGCGGAGAGAAAGTGTGGTCCGGTACGAGCTGTTGGGAAACAGGACTCCGGCATCCTGGACCCGACGGATCACACATGCCCGAGCCTCTATCAGACGCCGAACGGCGGGAAGCGGCGCTAGAAAACGCTGTGGAAGATGGGCGACTTCCGGGCGCTTCTCCGGCAGACATATGAAACCCCGAACGCTCGAAACACTCCTTTCGAAACTAATCGCCGAAATCCTCGGCCTCATTTGTAAGATATTGAGTAAACACGTATGAAAACAGCGACCGAGATTGATCCCGCCCTGCGGAAACGCCTACGCCTGATATGCGAATGGTTCGCCAAGCTCAATGAGCGCACACACAGCAAAAACTTCTACAACGGCCTATCGCCGGAGGTGATAGCAGAAATTGAGGCGCAAGAGTTTGACCCTGCGGACCTCATGGCGATACGCGACACGCCCCACAGGTGGACGCTGGGCGATCCTTACCTTTGGCTGTGGCTGCTTCACCGTTACCAAAACCACTAACACGTATGAAAACAGCAACCGAGATTGATCCCGCTAACGCATTCCTGATCCTCACGAACACTGGGCCGCGCAGGGCAGCGGCACGATACACGACTACGACTATGACAAAAGACACAGGCAATAGAATGAAAACGACTACCTCGGCTTCGAAACTCGAAATCGAGGATTACTACACCAACCCCATCCTTAACCGGCTCGCGAACGA
>Ga0137435_1000366_pt1 | contig 15500 bp, 15 predicted proteins | sample EasRivERMGT100_2_FD_104904 | JGI IMG/M metagenome (GOLD analysis project Ga0137435, IMG submission 104904) | Soil microbial communities from meander-bound floodplain in the East River, Colorado, USA - East River MetaG ERMGT100_2 | ecosystem: Environmental > Terrestrial > Soil > Floodplain ... | reverse complement strand
GCGCGCGCATCGCGCATCGCGTACACCCACACGAGGATCTTCAGCACCTGCGGATAGAACTCCTCGGGCACGAAAGCGTCATGGTCCACGCCGTGGAACAGGGCCCGCGCGAGCGATTCCTGCCGGACCACCGGAATGCGGTGGCGGTAAGCGAGTTTTTTCATCTTTTCCGCGAGGCCGCCCGCCCCCTTGGCCACGAGCCGGGGCGCGTGCATTTCCCCGTGCTTGTAGGAAATCGCAACCGCCACGTGGGTGGGGTTGGTGACCACGACGTCCGCGGAGGGCAGCTTCTTGAGGGCGCGGCTGCGCTTGAGCAGCTCGTTGCGCAGCTCGCGGAGCCGGGCGCGGATGCGGGGATCGCCTTCCCGGTGCTTGACCTCCTCGCGGAGTTCGCGCCGGCTCATGCGCATGCGCTTGGCGAATTCCCAGCGCACGTAGGCGACGTCGAGCAGCGCCATCACGAAGATCGCCAAGGCCAGCTTGAAGGCGAGCGACGCCGTGAGATCGAGGAGACTCGGCGCATAATTCCTCGGATCCACGTTGAGCAATCCGAGCAGCGGGCCGAGGAGAGCGTGCACCGCGACGACGAACACGCACGCCAGCAGCGGCAGCTTGATCAGGCTCTTGATCGCCGTAAACAGGACTCGCATCGAGAACAACCGTTCGAAACCCTTCGCCGGGTTGATGCGGTCGAAATCCGGGCTGATCGGCTTCAGGCTGAAAACCGGACCCGTTTGCGCGAGATTGGCGACCACTGCGACGACCACCAGCATCAGGAGAAAAGGAGCGAGCGCGTAGAGGCTCTCCGTCAACAGCCGGGTCACGAAGCCCAGTACGGCCGCGAAGGAGAAATCCACCCGCCCGGCGTGGACGAGAATCGCCTGGGCGAGCTTCAGCTGGTCGCGCGCACTGGACCAGCCCATCCCGTAGAGGTATGCCACCATCGCGAGCAATATCGCCGCGGACACCATGTCCGGGCTCTTGGACACCATGCCCCGCTTCCGCGCCTGCTGAAGCTTGAAAGGGGTGGCGTCCTCGTTGCGGTTTTGTTCCTGCTCAGCCATCTATCCGAGTACTTCTTCCCAATAGGTGAAGATGGAGAGATAGATCTTTCCCATGACGGGCGCGACATAGGCCATCGAGATCACCAGCACGCTCAAGCCCACGAATATCTTCACCGGTATGCCGAGCACGAAGATATGCAACTGCGGCATGATCCGGGAGAGCATGGCGAGCCCGATCTCGGCCAGGAAAATGCAGAACACCGCCGGCACCACGAGCGCGATGCCGAGCGAGAACATCACGCCGAATTGCTTCGCCACCGGGGCGAGCGGCAGCGACGTGAGGAAAGCCCCGGGCGGGAGCTGCTGCAGCGAGTATCCGATTCCGCGCATGAGGGCATGGTGGCCGTCCATGGCAAAGAAGGCGGTGACCGCCAGCAGATCGAAGGCCGTGGCCAGAACCGGCGTCTGGCGCCGCGTTACCGGGTCGAACACGCTGCCGATCCCGAATCCGATCTGGATATCCAGCAACTTGCCGGCCACCGAAAAGGCCGCGAATGCCGCAAAGATTCCGAATGCAAGAATGGCGCCGACTGCCGCCTCGCTCAAAGCCGCAAAGAGAACCTGCCCGATCCCCGTCGGCATCGCGATCGGTGCGAGATTCAGGGCCGATACGGTGAACAGCGTCAAGGACAGAACCAGAAGAACGCGAATCGGTGCCGGAACCGATGTGCCGCTCAATATCGGGGTCATGGCGAGGCACACCCCGAGCCTTATGGACAGCAGGAACACCGAAAAGGCCCATCGCGGATCGATCTCCAATGCCACCGGTCGTCAAAAGTGCGATGGGATGCTTGCGATCAGATTCGTCGCGAACAGCAGGAGCTTGCGCAGCATCCACGAACCGAACATCACGATGGCGACCATCGCGATGACGATCTTCGGGACGAACGTGAGAGAGATCTCCTGAACCTGGGTGACGACCTGAAGAACGCCGATGAGCACGCCCACGAGGAGAACCGACACCAGAACGGGCGCGCTGATCAACAAGGCGTTCCAAAAGAGTTCTCCCATAAGCTGGAGGGCCAGATCGTTTCTCATGTTCTCCCTTGCCCGTCGCCGGGTGACGAACCCGAAGACGCCTCTCTGATCTTGGGTGCCGACTATTAAGCTTTATGACACTGTCACCTTATACTGCGTGCAAATATTTGCCGCTCATATTAGGCACGGCTGGAAAAACTTGTCAATAAAAAAATAGGCGGACGAAGAAACCCTCCGGCATTTCAAAAGAAAATGCAGAGTTAGTCTTCTTCGCGCACAATCTACTTCATCAACCCACGGCAAACCATAGAACGAGAAAAACAAATTAGACTTTCAACGCGCTCCCTTCTAACATTTTCTCCTCAAAGTTTATCCACGATATTTCCGGAATGTTTAATCGATCGGGCAGTCACACGGAGGTTTCGGCCTCGTTGCGGGTCGTCCCCCGCAGAGCGTCGATCGGTCCTGCCTGCGGCTGTCGGCGGGAGCGACGTGATGAAAGCCCCCGGGCGGAATCCGTAAGACAGCTCGCGGGACCCATTTATCGTTTCGGCATGAAGATCGCCTAATATTGGATGCTGAGATTGAGGCTTACGCTTCAAGCCGATGCCCAAGGCGCGCGGTGCGCCTGACCACCCTCACCTTAACGAGGAGGGCACAAATGACTGAGATCTTGCGGATCTGGTGGGATGCTAAGAAGGCGCGGGGCAACTATGGTGAGTTTAGCCAGGCCGTTATTCGCGTCGGCATCAGCTTTGTCCTTCTATCCACTTACTACGCTTGGATGGACTGGAGCGAGTACCCCTGGGTTCCATATCTTTTTGGAAGCTTCGTCGCCTATAGCGTAGTCGTATTCGCCTGGACCGGTCGAGCAAGGGAGAGCTCCGATGTCATTCGCTTCCTCACGCTGATCGTCGATATGGGAACCGCCACCATTCTGCTCGGCCTCACCGGAGAACAAGGCGTTATTTTGATTTTTGTATATTCCTGGGTGGCAGTAGGGTACTGCTTCCGATTCGGTCTTATCGGAAAGGATCGCGCGCGGTTCCAAGAGCTGACGCACGCGCTCAAAGGCACTGCGATGATGGCCGGTGCGATCGGCTTGCGAAATTCCGCCGCCCGCGCAGAGATCATCGCCGATTCAGACTTCGACAGCGTGGGCGCCGGGACGGTCGAAGACTTGAGGGAGGCGCTCGAAGAGACCAACCACGAGCTTTCACGAATGCTCGCTTGAGGTCGCGCTTCGGGTCAACGGCGAAAGCTCGAAAGTCCCTCGTGCCGCCCGCCTTCGGCTTGGGATCCGTCTATGGACTGGGTCAATATTTTACAGTAATATTGCACCCTGGCACCGAACAAGGACAGGGAAGAGAAACCCAACTTATGACCCAGGGAGCGCGCGCGGCGCGCGGGCGAATACCCAAGCGCGGCTTGGGGCTGGGTAGCGCGGTACGCCGGATTCGTGAGCTACACGGAGTCGGACAGGAGGTTTTGTCCGAGCGCAGCGGCCTGAGCCAGGGGTACCTTTCCCAGATAGAAAGCGGGGCATGGACCGCGATCACCGAGGATGTCCTGGGCCGCATCGCGCGAGCCCTTGGCGTCGAGCCCTGGGTGATTCTGGCTCAAGCTGCGGGTCTCAAGGTCGACCAAGTCGAACGTTTTTCCGAAGATGAACGGAAATGGCTCGACGCTTACCGTGCGCTGGATCCCGAACAACGCGAGACCATGCTCAAGGTGGCGGTAGTCATGAGACGACCTTCGCCGCGAAAGCGCACGGAGTAGCCGCTAGCAGTCTGTTGAAAAAGTACGCATGACGCCAATTTCTTGTCATTCTGAGCCCTTCGCTGCGCTCGAGGATAAACTCCGCGAAGAATCTGCTTTGCTTGCAGATCAAACTCTTACAAAAGCAGATTCTTCGTCGCTGCGCTCCTCAGAATGACAACGCGCCATTTTTCAACACCCCGCTAGTCCTTTCCCGCACGAAGCGGTCGGGTGAGCTGCGCTTCGAGGTCGGCAATGTTCCGTTGGGCGGCGTCTATCAATTCCTGCACCCCGGCGACGCAGCTGGTAATCGCGAACAATTTGTCGTAGGCAACCGTCACCAGCTCTTCCTGCTCCATCCGCTGGGCCACGTCCTGCGTCGAGTTCCCCACCAGCGAACGCAGCAGCTCCTGGAGGCGGTCTAGCTTGCTGTCCTGAAGCAGCGAATAGTTCCTGACTACGCGGTATTGATGCGTCAAGAGAAGGAGATTGCGACAGCGCGTGCGAACCTCAAGCGGATCGATCGGCTTGGCGAGAAAATCCACCGCACCCGCTTCCAGCGCCGCGTAGCGTACCGCCCGATCGTCCGCCGCCGTCACCACCATCACCGGAACGTGTTGAAGGCGCCTGCTCTTCCTGAGCTCCCTCGTGAACTGCGCTCCGGTCATTCCCGGCATCCGGTAGTCCGTAATGATCAAGTCGGCTTCGTGCTGCTCGAGCCAGCCGAGAGCTTCAAGACCGCCGACAAAAAGAGACGTCGAGATGCTCGGATCTATGCCCCGGATCATCTCGTCGAGTGCAAGTCGAGCCGTCTCCTGGTCGTCAACGATGACGACCGACGCACCCTGAAGTCCGAGGACGTGCACGGGGGCACGCGGGCTGGGAACACGCAGGCTGGGAATACTAGACATCTCAAAAAGAGTTTCGCAAACGACGGGGCGTACAACCCGATGGCACGCGCAGCACGCTTCTCATCCTTACCCCCTGTGCGCCGCCCGAAAAAACCCGTAGCGGCTTTTTCTTCTCAATTCGGATGGAATTTTTGTAATCGTGACGTCGACAACAACTGTGACGTCCTTTGCAGCATGCTAGACAAGCACGCAAACGCTTGTCAACTAGATTAGCGAAAACGAATATGCTCCCGGCATCCAAAAGCTCGATGCAGGCTGTCTGACAAAAGACTTACGTGATTACACTTTACTTCATCTATCCGAGGCAACCACTAGCCGATGAAGAGAAACTCCGATTCAGTCGGCGAGCGCCGCACCCGCGATTGTCTCTTTTTTCGCAGCGAACAAACTGTCGAGCATCACCGGATAGACGTACGGATGAATGGCCGGGTTGGAATTCATCTCGAGCGTCCAGAGCCGTTCCTCCGCGTCGACGATGGCGTCCACCGTGAACAAGGTATCGGCGTGGACTTGAGGGGCGACGGCGGCCCAGAGCTTGCGCCCGATATCGAGCAACTGGGATTCCAGGGAGGCGGTCATGTTGACGGTCAGGTCGACATCGCGCGTGAAAGCGGGAATCGAAAAGCGCGATCCGTAACGAAAATCGACAGTCTGCACTGCGCCTTTTTCGAGCACGGTATCGAGCGCAGCGCCTTGGTACTTCAAGAAGTCTGCTATGCGCTCGGCGGCTCCCCACCTTTGCGGGCGGCGCAATCGCCTTCTGGCGAGCCGGCGAATCGGAGCTAGACCGGTGCCCCGAACGAAAGGCATTTGCTCCAATTCGAGACAAACCGGTCGGTCGTTCCAGTACCAGATCTTGGCGATCATTCCGCGAACGAAGCGCTCGAAGTATTCCCCCGCCGCGGCATCCAAGGGGCATTCCGAAGAGGCGTGGAACGGACCGCGGATGGCGAATGCGAACGACGACACGCTTCGTTTGACGATGACGTCGTTCATCGCCGCCCCCGGGTCGGTCGAGTATTCGGGGGTGCGGATCGAGTTCTCCATGGCGAACCGCTTGAATAGCAGTTTCTCCGAGGCGAGGGGCCAGCGGCGGATCGCGTAGGGACACCAGCCGACGAATCGCCGGACATCGGCGTTGAAGGTCGGGATGTACTGGATGCCGCCGCTGTTCGTCATGAACTGGGGGCGTAGAACGCACTTCGTTTCGCCCACACGAGCCCGAAGCACGAGAGTGGAAGGGTCGATAAACGCCTGCGCTCCCAACCTCGCCAGGGCGGGCTGGAGCGCCTTGAGATGATTCAAAAATCGACGCTTGTAGAACGACATACTCGAATCGCAGGGGGACGCCGAGTCACTCGATCATTCCGCCCCGGGAGGCAAAACCGGGAGAGTGCGGGTGCATCAATAGACCGGCGCTTCAAGGCTTGCCGCGGAGAGGACAGTGTGGAGCGCCTCGTGCAAGTTGTCCGGCAAAGAAGCATGGAATTCATTGCGCCGCGAAGCCGTCCGCTGCGGATCGATTGCGGCCATCGCTTTCACGCAAATCAGCTTGATATGAGGACCACCGAGGGAGAATATCCGCTCCAACAGCCGCATGGAGCGCGCATCGTCGATGCGCGCGAGCATTTCGGCGCTTCCGCGCAGCACGCCATATCGAGGTTTCTTTCCGGCGGGAGCCTTCCCGCCCGGCTTGGGATACCAGATCGTATCGTTCGGGCGCAGCTCTTCGTCGGCGGAGTCCGAAAAGAGGTGAAAGGTCGCGGAGATGGAATCGCCGGGGTTTCCGACGCTGTGGATGCACGGAGGCACCAAGTATCCGACCTCCCCCGCTCCGGCCAGGAACTGCCGCTCGGGGACGAGTTGCGCACCGTCCGGGTCCGGTCCATCTTCCTTGCGATAGAGAAGAACGCTGCTTCCGTTGTGAAGCACGCCCGTAATGCCCCAGGTGTTGTGCTGGTGGGGCGCACTGACGAAACCGGGGTCCCAGAAGAAGACCTTGAACCGGTAATTCAACCGCTCATTCACGTGCAGATCCGGCCCGCCTCCGCGCAGGACGGCATTCGAAGCCACGGAATTCACGATCCTCTCTACGCAATCCAGCCGAAAATCCCGAGCCTTGATGCGGCGCGCCAGCGCATCGCGCGCCGAGCGGGCGAGAGCTTCCACGGAATTCGCCGTGCAGTGCGCACTATCGACTTCCTCTACCAGATCTTCGAAGCGTTCGCTCATCCGGTTTTCCTGACCGCGGGCGCTTCTTCGCTGACACGCTGCAGGCCGCCGGCGGTGCTCAGGTAGCCCCAGCAATTTTGCGGTGTGATGCCCGAAGGAAGCGGGCCGGAGAATTCGACGACTTCACAGATGGAAGCGGGCGCGAACAGATATTGCCGCCCGGCATCGATGATCAGCACGCGCTCCGGCAACACGCCGTCGTGCGCCAGGTACACGACCCTTCTCGTGATGGGATCGACGAGCAGTTTCACGTGATCATGTCCAAATAGAGGTTCGACGCTCATGGTTTCCAATTCACCAAAGAAGACACGGAATCGACAGGCGTACCGCCGCCGCGCATGTCCCGCCCGAAGCCCTCCGGCAAGTTCGCGGTTTTCAAGACGGCACCCTGGATTTGAACGCGACGCTGACCCGCATCGCCGGGCAGGCGCGGGCCACGGCTCGAGCGGCGTGGACGACGTTGCCGGAAAATGCGAGCACCCGCCCGGGCTTGGGGGAAACGGCGAAGAAAACATCGCCGGCTTTGTCGAAAAACATCAATTCTCCGGCCCATTCTTTTTTCCAGACGGGGTTCAGATACAGAAGCGCCGTGTAATTGTCGTCATTCGGAGAATCCGAATGCAGATACCCTTCCACGCCGTAGGTGTGCGCGTTCGCATAGCAGCGGACCAGATGGTGCCCGCGCATCGGCCCGGCGAGCATGACGTCCCAGATGTCCGCCAGCGGTTTGTACTCGGGGTTGCCCCTCAGCTTGTCTTCGACGTTTTCCTGGTTCTCAAGCTTGACCTTCAGGAAATCCATGCTCCAGTGGGAAAAGGGGTCGTTTACTCCCTGAGGCCAGCCGTACTGCCAGCGCACGTTGGCGGCAAAGTAATTCTGCAGCGCCCGAAGCTGCGTGGGCGGAATAAGATTGTCGAACTGCGCAAAGGTTTTCATCTGCAGGTAAGGCTCCTGACGGCTGTCGGCGATCCGCGAGTCTGCTGAAATCCCGGGTCAGCCGCCCCCGCCGCAGCCCCCGCCGCAGCCCGCGCCGCAACCTGCGCCGCAACCCGTGCCACAGCCGGTACCGCAGCCGGTACCACACCCCGTACCGCAGCCGGTACCGCAGCCGGTACCACACCCCGTACCGCACCCCGTGCCGCAGCCGCAGCCGCAACCGCAACCGCAGCCGCAGCCTACGGCGCAACCTCCACCGCAGCCCCCGCCCCCGCCACAACCTTCCTCACGGGAACGAGCGCCTTCGGGTGCTTTCATCTCGCGGTAGCCCCAGTAACCGCGGTTTTCGGCCGCAGGTTCGTTTTCCATTCCAGGTGCAGCTTCCTCTGACATGACGATCCCCCTACCTAGGCCCCGCTCAAGGAAAAATCAGCAACGTCCGGTTCACAGCGAACCCGCTTCGGCGCGGAAACTCGGCTGCGTCCCCGCCTTGCACAATGTATCCACAAAACCTCAAGTACTGTTTAGCTCGCGTTGGGGCTCGGCCCCGGTCGACGCGGTTCGGGCGGCGATCCCGCCGCGGGAATGTTCGCCCCGGCCGCGGTGGCTCGCCTGGCTTCGAACGCTCGGGGTGTCCTTCCTCTGATTGAGCCACAGATTCAGCGTCACCAGCGCATAGCTCAGCATGACACCCTCGCCTCGCACTCTCGGATCCCTCAGCTCGTCGAGCAACTTGGGCCGGATCATGCCGGTCGCGGCGAGTGCGTCAAAATCCAGCTTGGGCCGGGAAAATTTCTGCATATAGTGACGAAGCGGCAACACGGTCCCGGACTTCGAGCGCCTGGCGATGGATTCGGGCAGTTGTGCCCCGTAGAGCTCCATCAAGGCGATCTTGTTTGCCGGATAGACGAATTTCTTGCGGTCCGCCAGCCGGAACGCCTGGCGATATACGTCCAGCGCCGCCATAGGATGGCGGATCGTCAAGCCGTACAGGCGGCTCGGAAAGTAGCTCTGCGCGAAGATCATGCTGGCGGGCTTTTCCAGCGAATTCAGGTAGAACAGCTTGCGCAGCAGCGAGCCGGGATACGCCGCGAGGAGCTTTTCACCGTAGCCGCGTACGTAGTCCGTCAGTTCGTCGCCTTTCTTGAAAATCAGCCTGAGCTTGCTCGCGAGGCGTTCGTGCGCCACCGCGTAAAGCCAGCCGGGCGATATGGAAGGATCCCGGTCGTGTCCGTACAAGACCTTCACGTTTTTCGGGCCGCCGAAAAAGTTGTCCCCGCCCTCCCCGGTAATCACCAGCGGGCGGCTCGCTTCGGCCAAGGCGTATTTGGGCGGCACCGGCCAGTCGATGACGGGCGTGTCGTGGTTGAGGATCGAGGTCTCGTGTATCTCCTCGAATTTCCGCGCAGAAAGATCCACCTCGCGGACCCTCGTCCCGCAAGCCCGGGCAACGATGCGGGCGAAGCGTCGCTCCCCGTCGCCGAACTGCTCGTGGATGTCCTTTCCGTAGGCCAGGGTCAGCAGCTCGGCCCGCCTGCCCTCCGAGTTGAAGCGTACCGCCATGATGGAAGAATCCAGTCCCCCGGAGCACCATACGTCGATTTCCGGGGCCTGGGCCGCGTATTTCGCGACCTCCCGTTCGATCGCCTCGCCGAGGTCCTGCACCGGAGCGTTCTCATCCACCTCCACCGGCTCGAACTGCCGCGTGCGGCGCACGGACCCTTTCGACCAGGTATAGAAACCGGTGGCTTCGCAGTTGACGATTTCCCTGAACGTGGAGAGGCCCTGGGGAACGAAACCATAGCTGAAGTAGAGCGCCAGGGCCTCCTCCGAAAGGGTCAACGCGACCCCGGCATCCCGGAGCGCGTCGCAAATGCGGCGAAAACTATCCGAGACGTAAAGGCGTCTTTTCGCGCACCCGTAGCTCAGCGGGAAATGGCCCAGAAAATCACGGCCGAACGACACCGTGCGAGCGTCCCGATCGACCTCCACGGCCTGTCCGTACTCGCTGTCCGCCAGCTGCTCGATCCGATCCAAGTGGGCAAGCCCGGAGGAGGTATATAGGGTCTTGTTCCCGACCTGGCGCCTCAGGAATCCCTCCTGGACCACTTCGAAAGTCTCGAGATCGATTTGAAAAAACACGCTGGCGCCGTGGAGCGGGCTGGGTTCGTTGACGCGGACCTCGCTGTACAAGTTCTGAAAGAAGGCCCGCGCGCCGTGCGAATTCAACAGGCGATGAACCTGCTTGACCGCTTCCTCGTCGATCGCCGGCGGATCGACCCGCTCCAACCGGGCAAACTTCTGAGCCTGGGGATCCTCGTCCGAAGCCAGGCGCCCGGCCAGTTCCTCGCCTTCGCCGCCGAGGAACACCACCGTGCTGAAGGTGGCACCTTCGTCGAGCAGCTTCGCGGCTTCGGAAGGCGTAAGGCATTCCGATACCAGGTAGCGGCTGCGCGGGTGTCCGTCGTACAAGGAAGCGAAGGCCGCGTTGCTCGTAATCACGGGGTTGAGCGGGTAGATTTCAGGCATCGGGAGCCTCTTCAACTGTGACGTTGTCCGTACGCTGCGGCGCCGATCATCCGGGACGAACTACCGGGTCCGTATCTCGGACAGCAACGACGCCGAGCTGCCCTCGACGAAGGTGCGATTGATCATGGGATGGTCCTCGTGCGTCGCTCCGAAATCGCTGTCCGGATGGTAGGCGATGACCCGCATCGAGCTGTCCTGCGTGGCGAAACTGTGCAGCTGGTGCGCGTGAATGATAAAAATCCGGCCGGGACGCAGCGGAATCACCTGGTCCGCCGTGATGCAATTGCCGCGGCCGCTTGCGACCACTCCAACTCGAATCGACGGGTGCGTATGCGGCGTCTGGTTGATCCCCGGCGGAAAGCACAGAAGGTTGAGGCAGGGATCGCCCATCAGGATCGGGGCGACGAGCAGCGAATCGGTGCATCCGTCTATGTAGTTGAGGCGGCCGGTCTTTTCCACCGGGCCGCCGACCTGGAAGAACCCGTTGTAGCCGTGGCGCGAAATCACGATTCCCGCACCGTCTCCGGAGACGGTACCGTTGCCGGGGACCGAGAAATACATCCCGGGCGTGAGGCTGAACCGGCCCGAAGCACAGGCCACCGTAGCGAAGCCTTCTTGAACGTATCCGAAATGCGTGGACCCCGCCGGCATTTCCAGGACATCTCCGGACCACCCGTAGAGACTGGAAGGAAACTCGTCACACATGTTCGCCAGCAGCCCGTGCGAGGGAGGGAAGGAAGTGAACGACGGCTGCTTCATCGCGGGCTGCCTCCGAATCAACGGGATGGGGCCGGGTATCGCGATCAGGGACTCATCGATGACGAGCACCGCCGTGGCACGACACCAACCGGCCAATTTATCCGGGGATTTCAGGAATGGTTTAGGGACGGCGAAGGGCCGAAGGGCGTGCGACCGGTGCCGCGGGCCTGGCTAACGTCGCGCCGACTCTTTCCGCCCCCGGGAGAAAGGCCCGCCCTGCCCGGAATCGAACGCCGGCGCTATCGGCTCTGCAAGCGCTCCTTCAGACTGCCCGGTCTTCCGGAGAACACAAAGTCGCGCATGAACGCGTACTTCTCCGGGAACTCCCTCTCCAGGACCTCCGGATGGCGCAGATAGAAGGCGTAGGTCTCGGCAAAATCCTCTCTCGCGTTTAAGGTCGCGTACTGGGTCACGCAGTACGAGTCGGGGAACAGCTCCGTCACCCAGCGCTTCTTCACGCGGCTTCCGATCACCAGATAAAACACGAAATGGCCGATCTCGTGATACAGCATCTGGAAAAAAAGGGCGGGGCTGTCGAAAGCGTAGACGAAGATCCTTCTCTCACGCTGGACGAATTCCCCCTTGGGTTCCGAGCGGGGCATGCCGGAGCAGGCCAATGCCGTCGCGGCGTGCGCGTATTCGGGCAGGTATACGATCTCGCGCAAACCCTCCAGGTGGAAGCTCGGCACGAGATCGATGGAACGCACGATGTCGTCGATCGGAACGATGTCCTGCCGTGAAAACCCCTCGAGCAGGAGGTTGAGCCTGCCCGCCACCATCGACTCTTCTTCCGGGGTCCGGCTCTTAACAAAAACGCGCATGTGTGGATATATTAGCCGACGAAGGTTTGCCCGCTCGAGGGCGTCCCCCCAACGTTACAGGTATTCATCTTGAGACTGCCGCTCGGAAAAATCCAGGCCAAGACCGAAGAACTCTACCGGCATCCGCTGCTGAGCGGCGATGTGATCACCAGCATCGACGCGCTGCACGTGTTCATGGAGCATCACGTGTTCGCGGTATGGGATTTCATGAGCCTCGCGAAGACCTTGCAACACTTCATCTGCCCGAGCACCCACTGCTGGGTGCCCACCCGGTGGATCCGCAGCGGCGCCGCGAGACTCATCAACCAGATCATCCTGGCCGAAGAGAGCGACGTCGACATGGACGGGGTGAGCTCGATCGCTCATCACGACCTCTACTGCCAGGCGATGCTCGAAGTCGGCGCCGACCCCACGGACCTGGAGGATTTCGTCAACTGCGTCACCTCGGACGGGGTCCAGTACGCGATGGAGCACATCCACGTCCCCGCGCCCAGCCTCAAGTTCATGACCCGGACATTCGAATTCATCGACACCGGTGAGCCTCATATCGTCGCCGCCGCGTTCTGCTTCGGCAGGGAGAACGTGATCCCGAGCATGTTCGCGAAGATCGCCCGCCAGCTGAACATTTCCAATACCCTGGCTCCCAAGTTCCACTACTACCTGCAGCGCCACATCGAGGTGGACGGCGACAAGCACGGTCCGGCGGCGCTCCAGCTCGTGGAAACGCTCTGCGAGCACGACCCGGTGCACATCCACGAAGCCGAGCAGGCGGCGGTCGAAGCCTTGGAAGCGAGAATCCGGCTGTGGACCGAGGTCGAGCACGCCATCGCCCACGACATGGCCGAGCTGCGCCACAACTAGGCTGCCAGGGCCATCACGCTCCGGGTGTACCCGTCCAGGAATTGTTTTCTGCGTCCGGCCGCCTCCTGGGTGTCGATGTCCCGGATCAGCACGTCCTTTTCGCGCTCGAGGTCGTAGCCGTAGTTGCCGCGCTCGATCAAGGCCCAGCAATCCTGCTTCTGATAGGACTTGCCGAGCGTCTGCAGCTCGTCCTTCAGGTTCTTTGCCTCGCGCCAGGTCATGTAGGGGGTCTTCCAGCGCGTGACTCCGTTTTCCGTATACCAGCTGAAGCCGTATTGCTCGGCGCCGCGGTCGAACTCGCTCACCCATGCCCCGGTCTGGTCGCGGTTGATGCTCAGGAGGTGCCATTTCCAGTTGGGCAGCCCGTTGTCCGCCGCCCATTGATGCGTGGCGAGAAGGTCTTCACGGGTGTCCGGAGGAATGCCCACGATGAAACCGGCCCGGAAGGTGATCGCCTCTTTCCAGACGTCGTGGTAGAGCCGCGGCAGCCACTGCTTCGCGTGCGCGCCGCTCCATCCCTTTCCGATGAGGCGGCTCGACTCCGATCCCAGGCTCTCCACACCGAGAAATGCCGACAAGAGGCCCGCCTCGCGCAGCTTGTCCGCCTGGCCGGGATGCGCCCAGACGAGATCCGGACGCAGATAGGCCGCGAACCGGATCCGGAACGGCAGCCGGCCCGTCGCCCGGGCGAACGCGTCGATCTTGTCGTTGCTGTCGTTGAAGGTGTCCTCGAGCATGTAGTAGTTGCGCACGCCCCATTTCTCGAAGTTGTGCGCCATCTCCTGCGCCACGAGCTCGGTGCGGCGCATGTAGTCGTTCTTGGTCTTTCCGATGTAGGGGTAGCGGCAGAACTTGCACTTGAAGATGCAGCCGCGACCCAACTCGATCGGCAGGCTCTCCCCCGGCTGGATGCAATCGCGGTCGTGCCAGAAGTGCTCGCATTCCCGGATATCGAACTTCTTCTCCGAGTCGGGAATCACCGCGGTCTCGCGTATGACCCGGTTGCCCATGACGAACTCCGTCTGGGGCGGATTCTTCCCGCGATAGACGTGGTTGCAGAACGCAAGCAGCGTATCTTCCGCGTGGCCGTAGAAAAAGTAGTCGAAGGCGCGGCGGTTCCGGTACAACCGGTTGATCTCGTGGACCGCGGGCCCCCCGGTGACTATTTTGAGCTGCGGATGCCGCCGGCGCAGCTCCGGGATCAGTTCCTCGCAAACGAACTTCACCCACCATCCGTCTTCATAGGGCAGGAACATCGCGTTCCAGCCCAGCACCTTGGTTTCGGGCGTGACGAACTTCGCCACCATCTTGAGGATCGTGGCCTTGTCCAGCTGGTGCAGGAAATCGAGCACCTGCACCTCGTAACCGCTCCTGCGCAGACACCAGGCGAGCAGATACGGGCCCCAGGGCCGGTAGAGCTTATTGTCGCTGATGATGCTGGTGAGCAGTACCACGTCCATGGTTGCGCTCCGGACTCCCGTGTCCCGCGGAACACGCGGCTTTCGCCGGGACGGCGCCAGGTTCGGGGATCTGATGCCTAGAGACGAGCGAAACCCGGCGCATACCCGTTCCGCCGAATTTATCCGGGGATTTCAGGAAGGGTTTAGGCCGGATAATAAGGCGCGATGAAGGATTCAATTCCCTTGCTCTCGGCCTTCTCAATGAAATCAAAAAAATCGGAAGCAACCTGCACACCTTCAAGACCCGGCCCATAAACCACTACTGAGGCCGCCGCTACCTTCCCCCTTGTTTCAGTAGTCAGATAGTACGTGTAGTCACCCCCGTTATCCGATATGGGAATCAACTTCCGCGGCAGTCCCTCAGGGAGCGTGTAGTGAGCGACGCTGCGTAGGTCGATCCACCTGGGGCGTGCGCCCTCTTTTGCATCAGTCAATCCGTAGATCACAAATCCGGTGCCCATCGCGGCCCCGTAACGCCTCAGGAACGCGCGATACTGGGGCGGGAAAGCCGCTCCCAGGCTTTGTTCCGCGGCAAGAATCAAAGGTTCAGCTGCCGGCCCGGCACAGCTGGCGCGATCGAGAGCTGACTTGATGCGCTCTGGTATCTCGACGTTCATGGCCGGTTCCTGATGTTTTGGCGCGCTTGATCCAGCACGGACTGCGGAATCTGGCCGCGCTCTATGGCGGTCTGAACCCGATCATACCAATACTGCGACGAATTGAACCGCACCGGGCTCCCAGGACCGGGAATGTGGAGCGGGCCGCCGTCTGCGCCGAATCTATTGTACGACCTGGGTATTTCGATCACTTTCCCAGTTTCTCGTCCGATGTGGTGCAGGGTCAAGGGTTCCCACACCCCTGCACCGTTCTGAGCCCACGGGGACGTACCCCGAAACGCGAATTCGACGTTCGTAGCATCCCACGGAAATGCCCTCTGAATGACTATGTCGTCGCCGTAGCGAATGGCGTTGTTGTAGGGAGAACCCTCGCGGAACGTCGCTTCTACGTTGCGCAAGAAACTTGCTTCTTGGGCGTTTCGCGCAGTAACTTCACCAAATCGCACCGCTTCGATGTCCACCCGAGCCGGATCCAAAGGCGAACGCCGAGCCCGCCGCATTGCCTCGTCGATCTCCATCCGGCTGACGGTCCGCCCCCCGCCGGAGGTAGCGGCCGCCATTACGGCGACGCTAT
>Ga0137435_1000365_pt1 | contig 15503 bp, 14 predicted proteins | sample EasRivERMGT100_2_FD_104904 | JGI IMG/M metagenome (GOLD analysis project Ga0137435, IMG submission 104904) | Soil microbial communities from meander-bound floodplain in the East River, Colorado, USA - East River MetaG ERMGT100_2 | ecosystem: Environmental > Terrestrial > Soil > Floodplain ... | reverse complement strand
GATGGAGCGGATCCTGCTCGCGATCGGGCATGCCTTGGACCGCGGCCGGCTCGTCTCGGAGAACCGCCGCCTGGCGGACGAGGCCGGCGCCGGAGCGGGGATCTTAGGCGACGCCCTACCCATCCGCGCGCTCCGCGAGACCCTCTCCCGCGTCGCCCCCACGCAGGCGACGGTCCTCGTCCTCGGCGAGAACGGCACCGGCAAGGAGCTCGCCGCACGGGCGATTCACGACGGCAGCCCGCGCAGGGCGCGGCCGTTCGTCACCGTCAACTGCGCCGCGATCCCCGAGACGCTGTTCGAAAGCGAGTTGTTCGGTCACGTCCGCGGCGCCTTCACCGGGGCGACCGAGGCGCGCCGGGGAAAGTTCTCCCAGGCCGACGGCGGCACCCTGTTCCTCGACGAGGTCGGCGAGATCCCGCTCCAGCTCCAGCCGAAGCTCCTCCGCGTCCTCGAGTCGGGCGAAGTGGAGCGCTTGGGAGGCACGGGGGCCGAGCGCGTCGACGTGCGGCTCGTCGCCGCCACCAACCGCGACCTTGCGGCCGAGGTCGAGGCGGGGCGCTTCCGGCGCGACCTCTATCACCGTCTCGACGTCGTCCCGGTCACGGTGCCGCCGCTGCGCGAGCGCGGCTCCGACATCCCCGCGCTCGCGGCGCACTTCCTGGAGCTTGCCTGCCGGAGGAACCGCGTGCGGCCGAAACGACTGGGCGACGCCGGAGCCGCTGCGCTCGCGTCCCACCGGTGGCCGGGAAACGTGCGCGAGCTGCGCAACGCGATGGAACGCGTCGCCATCCTGTCGCCCCGTGCGGAGGTGGACGCCCAGGACCTGCTCTTCCTCGCCGGGGCCCCGGCGGGAGCGACCGTGACGGCGCCCCCGGGCGCCACCGGAACGCTGGCGTCCCTCGTCGAAGCGTTCGAGCGGGCGACCGTTCTCGCCGCCCTCGAGCGCAACCGGTGGCGCATGACGCGTACCGCGGAACAGCTCGGCCTGGAGAGGAGCCACCTCTACAAGAAGTTGAAGGCCCTCGGGATCGAGCGTCCCGCCGAGGACGAGTCTTGATCGAGACGCTCCTGGACATGTTCCTCCACCTCGACAAGCACCTCGCCGAGATGGTCGCGCGCTACGGCAACGCGGTGTACGGGCTGCTCGCCGCGATCCTCTTCCTCGAGACCGGAGTCGTGGTCACGCCGTTCCTCCCCGGCGACTCGCTCCTGTTCGCGTGCGGCGCGCTGGCGGCGACGGGGGCGCTCGACGTTCGGATCCTCCTGGTCCTCCTGCCGCTCGCGGTGATGCTGGGGGACAACACGAACTACTACATCGGGCGAACCGTCGGCCCGCGCGCCTTCACGTCGAAGACCCGCTGGTTGAAGCGCGAGCACCTCGACCGGACGCACGCGTTTTACGAGAGGCACGGAGGGAAGACGATCATCATGGCCCGCTTCGTGCCGATCGTGCGGACCTTCGCGCCCTTCGTCGCGGGGATCGGACGGATGGCCTACGCGCGCTTCCTCGCCTACAGCGTGGCGGGGGGGCTCTTCTGGGTCTTCGCGTGCCTCGGGGCCGGGTACGCCTTCGGCAACATCCCGATCGTCAGGGACAACTTCTCGGTCGTGGTGCTCACGATCGTGGCGGTGTCGCTCCTGCCGATCGTCGTCGAGTACGCCAAGCACAAGCTGCGGGAGAAACGGGGACAGCAACCGAAATAGATGTCCCCGTTTCTCGTGTCCCGGCGCCCACGGCCGTGGGCGGCGGGACACGGCGCGAGATCCGGCCCTACGCGATAACCGCGAGATCTCCACCTCGCCGCGTGGCACGCGCCTCGCCATCCCTCGGGTCAGCCCGGCCCTCCCCCACAGGAGCTTCCCCGGGTCGAAGGATGGTCCGCCATGAACAGCAAGTGCCTCGGTCTGCTGGCTGCCGGCTGCGTCCTCTCGGCGTGCGGCGGCCTGGACGTCACGCAAGATGCCACGCCCGCCGCCACGGAGACGGAGACGGCGAGGCTCTCGGCTCCGGCGCGGGTCGACACCGATCTTCCCGCTCAGCTCCCCGTCTCGCCCGTGGACCCCGCGACCGCCAAGAGCGCGTGGGTCGAGGGTGTGGCCGCGTATGAAAGCGGCGGATTCGCCGAGGCGGCACGGAAGCTCGAGATCGCCGTGTCCGGGCGCCCCGGCGACGCGTACGCCTCCTACCTCCTCGGACTGTCGCGCTGGAAGATCGGCGACCTCGAAGGGGCGGAGCGGGCCCTCGAGTCCAGCCTCGCCGTAGACGCGACGCGTCCGAAGTCGTGGATCAACCTCGCCCGCGTCCGCATGGACCGCGGCGCCGCGCCCGGGGCCCTCGAGGCCGCGACCAAGGCCCTCGAGATCGATCCCGGCTCCGCCGTCGCGCTCCACCAGGAGGGCCGCGCCCTGCTCGCGCTCGGACGCGCGGACGAGGCCGAGGCCTCGCTGCTCGCCTCGCGCGGGATCGACCCCGATGACGGCCACGCCGCCAACACGCTCGGGCTCCTGCTGATCCAGCGCGGACGATTCGCGGATGCGGTCGAGCATCTCGAGTCCGCGAGATCGAGCCTCCCGCACGTCTCGTACGTGAGGAACAACCTCGGCGTCGCCTACGAGCGGACCGGCCGCCTCGACGAAGCGCGGATCGAATACCAGGCCGCCCTCGACGCCGGCGACACGAAGCACGCGCTGGCCTCGCTCACCCGCCTCGGCCCCTCGCCGCTCGCGAGCGCTCCGGCCGTCGCGGCCTCGGAGTAATCCGTGCGTCCGCTCGTTCTGCTCGCGGCCGCCTCGGTGCTGTGCGCCGGGGCGGCCGCCCAGGAGGACCCGGGGACCGGGGCGCTCGTCGCCGAAACCGCCTCCGGCCGCGTCGAGCTTCCGATCGTCGATCTCACCGTCGACCTCGAGGTTAACGGTACGTCGGTGCGCGGAACGATCGAGCAGCGCTTCGTCAACCCCGGCGGAGAGGCGATCGACGGGACGTACGTGTTCCCCCTCCCGGAGGGAGCCGCAGTCGACTATCTCTCGCTCTCTGTCGACGGCCGGAGCTGGGTCGGCGAGATCCAGGAGAAAGAGGAGGCGCGCAGGACGTTCGAGCGCGCCAAGGTTGGGGGGAAGCGGGCCGGGCTCGTGGAACAGCACCGTCCGAACATCTTCAGAACCTCGGTTGCGAACATCCCAGCCGGCTCCGAGGTCTCCGTGACGCTCTCCTTCCTCGACGAGGCGGACTGGCAGGATGGAGTCTTCACGACCGCCTTTCCCCTCACGATCACGCCGCGGTACAAGCCGGGCGAAACCGATCCCGTCTGCAGCGCGAGCGTTCCCAACGCGACCGTGCGTGCCCTGCTCGAGCCTGGCTTCCCGGTCGAGTGGGTCCGCTCTCCTTCGCACGTCCTGACCCGACCCTCCAACGCACCCGAGGTCTCCGTTGCGACGGGAGGGCCCGCGGACCGCGACTTCGTCCTCAGGTGGAAGCCGGTCTCGGCCTCGGCGCCCTTCGCCGGAGGCGTCGTGGAGGATCGCGAGGACGGCCGCTATCTCAGCGTCACGGTTCTTCCGCCCGACCTCGGCGACGACGCCTCCCGTACGCTCCCGACGCAGACGGTCTTCGTCGTCGACGTCTCCGGCTCGATGGAGGGGCCGTCGATCCTGCGAGCAAGGGAGGCGCTCCTCGCCGCCCTCGACCGCCTGAGGCCGGAGGACTCGTTCGCGATGATCCGGTTCAACGACGGCTTCGAGTCGTACCACGGCCGTTTCGAGCCGGCGCGCCCCGCCGAGCTCGCCGCCGCACGCGCGTGGGTCGAAGGCCTGCGCGCCGGAGGCGGGACCGAGATCCTTCCGGCGCTTCTCGAGGCGCTCGCTCAGTCCGCGCGCGGCGATCCCCGCGCGCTGCAACGCGTCGTGCTGATCACCGACGGCGCCGTGGGAAACGAGGAGGAGGTGCTCGAGGCGGTCGAGGGCTCCCTCGGCGAGACTCGCCTCCACGTCGTGGGGATCGGGGCAGCCCCCAACCGGTGGCTCATGCAGAAGCTCGCCCGTAGCGGGCGCGGTGTCGCGGAGTTCGTGGGCTCGGTCGACGAGGTGAAGGAGCGGATCGACGCGCTCCTCACGCGCACCGAGCGCGCCGTCGTCGGCGACCTCGCCGTCCTCGGCGTCGACGCCGCGGATCTCGACCTGGCGGGGCGGCGAATCCCCGACCTCTACGCCGGCCGTCCGCTGACCATCACCGCGCGGCTCGCACCGGGACGCACGATCCCGAAGCTCTCGGTGTGGGGGCGCGCCCGCGGCGGTCCCGTGACGATCGACCTGCCCGTGGTCGAGGCGAAAGAGGGCTCGGGTGCTGCGACGCGATGGGCCCGCGCGCGCATCGAGGCGCTCGAGGATTCGAAGCGTGCTGGCGCCGATCCCGCCGTGGTCCGCACCGACGTCGTCGATCTGGCCAAGCGTTTCTCCCTCGTGACCGCCTACACGAGCTTCGTGGTCGTCGAGGAGGAGAGCGAGGAGGAGCACTGTTGCTGCTCTCGCGAAGGCCTGGACGAGCTTCCGGCGGGCGGGACGGAGGAGCCGCTCCTCTTCGCCCTCGGCGTCCTGCTCCCCCTGGGCGGCCTCGTCGTGATCGGCGTGCTCCGCCTCACGCGTGGAGGGATCGCGTGAGCCGCCGGCGGGGAGCGCTGCTCCTGGGTGCGATCCTCCTTCTCCCGGGTACGGCGCTCCTCGCGCATGCGGGCTACGTGAAGATCAAGGGCGCCGTCGGCGTCGTGCTCATCGACCGCGCGCTCGAAGAGACGCTCCGGGACGGGGTCACCCGCCGCCCGTGGCCCTCGGCCGACATGCACCCGGTCGCGCGCCTTTCGGTCCCCCGGCTGGGAGTCAAGCGCGCCGTGCTCTCGAATGCCAGCGGGAGCGCGCTCGCGTTCGGATTGGGGCGCATCGACGGGACGTCGGTCATCGCGGGCCATCGCGATTCGTGGGCGGCATTTCTGGAGAAGCTCGCGCCCGGCGACATGATCGTGCTCGAGCAGCCGGCAGGCGCGCGGGCGGCGTATCGGATCGCGTCGTGCGGCGTCGTGCGCTTCGACGACCGCAGCGTGGACGCCGAGGCGTCCCCCGACAGGCTCGTCCTCGTGACGTGCTTCCCGTTCCGCGGCTGGCTCCACTCGCCGTGGCGCTACGTGGTGCGCTGCGAGAGGTCGGAAGGCTAGTCCTTCTGGACGACTCCGCACGCCACCCGCCCGCCGGCATCGCCCGTGGGCTGCGTCTTGAAGTCGTCCGCCTTGGCGTGGATGATCAGCGCGTGCCCCACCACGTCGCGGGTGGGGTCCCCTCCGATCGACCACAGCGGGGTGGAGAAGGTCAGCGTCGCCTTGCCGGTCGCGTCGGCGGTCAGGTTCGCGACGTCCCCACGGTGGAACGGATGCGTCCCCCACTTCCCGTGGTCCTCCGTGGTCGGGTTCCAGTGGCCGCCGGCGGAGGTCGCATCCGGTGCGCTGCAGTCGCCCTTCTCGTGGAGATGGAACGCGTGCTCGCCCGGGGCAAGCCCCGTGACCTCGAGGACGAGGGTCACCCCGCCGTCCTTCTCGACGAAGAACGCCGTGCCCTTTACCTGGCTCCCGCTTTTCGGCTCGAGCTTCGCGGTGGCGCCCTTCTGGCCCGGCGCCACGGACGACGAGGTCCCCGCGGACTTGTGCGCGCCCTGACAGCCCAGCGCGGCCAGCAGGACGAGCGTCACCGACCCAATCGTGGCGGACTTGAGCATCGCTTCCTCCAAAGGGTGTCAGGCACTGTTTTCGCCGAGCGCCGCGTCGACGAGAGCATCGTCGGCGTGCTCGGGCATGGTCACGCTCAACCGCGGATCGAGGTTCATCGCGCGCGTGATCGCGAACTCGGCGCCGGGGTTGCGCGCCCAGGCGCGGCGCGCGATGCCGTTGTGGACGTCCCACCGAATCATGTCGCGGATCTTCCGGGCGGCCCGCTGGCTTCCGTCGATGACCATCCCGAAGCCGCCGTTGATCGCCTCGCCCCATCCGACACCGCCGCCGTTGTGGAGCGAGACCCACGTCGCGCCACGGAACGCGTCGCCGATGACGTTGTGCACCGCCATGTCGGCGGCAAGGTTGCTCCCGTCGCGGATGTGCGCGGTCTCGCGGTAGGGCGAGTCGGTCCCCGACACGTCGTGGTGATCGCGCCCCAGCACGACCGGTGCGCCGATCTCGCCCCGCGCGATCGCGTCGTTGAACGAGAGCGCGATCCGCTCCCGCCCCGCGGCGTCCGCGTAGAGGATCCGCGCCTGGCTTCCCACGACGAGGCGGTTGGCCGAAGCACCCAGGATCCACCTGAGGTTGTCCTGGATCTGCTGCCGGATCTCCCCGGGGGCGTCGGAGGCCATCTCCTCGAGCACGCGGGCGGCGATCGCGTCCGTGCGCGAAAGGTCCGCCGCGTCGCCGCTCGTGCACACCCAGCGGAACGGGCCGAACCCGAAGTCGAAGCACATCGGACCCATGATGTCCTCGACGTAGCTCGGATACCGGAACGACCCGTCCGGACGTGACACGTCGGCGCCGGCGCGCGCCGCCTCGAGCAGGAACGCGTTGCCGTAGTCCCAGAACCTCATCCCCCGCGCGGCCATCTGGTTCACCGCCGTGACGTGGCGCCGCAAGCTCGCCTGCACCTCGTCGCGGAAGCGGGCGGGCTCGTGGCGCATCATCGTGCGGGCGTCGTCGAATGGGATCCCGGCGGGGTAGTAGCCGCCGGCGTAGGGGTTGTGGAGGGACGTCTGGTCCGAGCCGAGCTCGATCGCGACGCCGTCCTGGACGAGGCGCTCCCACAGGTCGACGATGTTCCCCAGGTAGGCGATCGATACGGCCTCGCGCGCCGTGCGCGCCCGATCGATCCGGGCGAGGAGCCGGTCGAGATCCCGCTCCACCTCCATGACCCAACCCTGCGACCGGCGCAGCTCCACCGCCTTCGGGTCGACCTCGGCCACGACCCCCACGGCGCCCGCGATCACCGCCGCCTTGGCCTGCGCGCCGCTCATCCCGCCGAGCCCCGAGGTGACGAACACCTTGCCGGAGAGCCCGTCCTCGCCGGTGCCGAGGTAGAGCCGCCCCGCGTTGAGCAGCGTGATCGTCGTGCCGTGCACGATCCCCTGAGGGCCGATGTACATGAAGCTTCCGGCCGTCATCTGCCCGTAGCTCGTGACCCCCAGCGCCGCCAGCCGCTCGTAGTCGTCCGGGCTCGAGTGGTTCGGGACCACCATCCCGCAGGTGACGACCAGGCGCGGGGCGTCCTCGTGCGAGGGGAACAGCCCCAGGGGGTGCCCGGAGTACAGGACGAGCGTCTGCTCCTCGGTCATCTCCGCGAGGTAGCGCATCGTCAGGCGGTACTGCGCCCAGTTCTGGAAGACGGTCCCGTTGCCGCCGTAGGTGATCAGCTCGTGGGGGTGCTGGGCGACCTTTGGGTCGAGGTTGTTCTGGATCATCCCCATGATCGCCGCAGCCGCCCGGCACCGCGCCGGATACTCGGCGATCGGCCGCGCCCGCATCTCGTAGTGCGGGCGGTAGCGCCGCATGTAGATGCGGCCGTCGGTCGCGAGCTCCTTGGCGAGCTCCGGCGCCATCGCGCGATGGTGACGGGACGGGACGTAGCGCAGAGCGTTCCGGAGGGCCAGCGCCTTTTCGCCGCGGCTCAAGACGTCGCGTCGCGGCGGGGCGTGGCTCACCTCCGGGTCATTCGCGGGCGCTTCCGGCAGCTCGTCGGGGATCCCCTGGGCGACCTGCTCGGCGAACGAAGTGACGGCCTTCATCACGCCCGATTCTAGCGGGGAACCGCGCGGAGCATCGAGAATGCCGCCGGGTCGTAGTAGTCGCGGATGAACGCGTTGACGTCGGAAAGCGGCAGGGCCGCGGCCCGATCGATCGCGGCATCGAGCGCACCTGCGGGAAGCCCGGCCCGCCGCTCCACCCGGTACCTCGCCAGAAGCTGCACCGGCGATTGATCCGCGAAGGCGCGCCGGCCCGACAGCGCCGACACGGCCTGCGCCCGCTCCTCCTCGCTGATCCCCCCCTCGCGAAAGACGCGGATCGTCTCCCGCATCTTCTCCTCGATGTGGGAGGCGTTGGCGGCGCGCGTGAAGGTGGAGATCCTGTAGATCCCGGCGGCGACGTCGCCGTCGTCGCGCGTCCCCGCGCCGTAGGTCTCGCCTCCTTCGTGCCGGAGCGCGACGACGAGCCTCGAGTAGAAGTGCCCGCCCAGGACGTGGTCCGCGACGAGGAAGGCGGGACGCATCGGGTCGTCCCAGGGGATCGAGTCCCGGACGTACGCGAGGTACACCTGGGTCAGCTTGCGGATCGGCAGGTCCCGCTCGCGGGCGCGCTCGGAGGCGGGACGCACAGGGCGAAGCGCCGGCGCCAGGTCGGGCGGGAGGCCACCGGCCGGAGGGAGCAGCTCCGCCGTCCAGCGCTCCGCGTCGGCACGCCTCACGTCGCCGGCGAACCCGATCAGCCTGCGGGGGAGGCGGAAGAGCGCGTCGCGCGCGGCGGCCAAGGCCACGCGGTCCCTCTCGACGTCGGGAGGCCTTTCCCAGGCGCGCCGCCGGGGATCGTCCTCGGCGAAGAGCTCGCGCGCCGCGGTCTGCGAGAGCTGGAACCCGACGTCGGTTGCGGTCTGCCGCCACAGGATCTTCCGCTCGCGACGGGCACGCGTAAGCTCGCGAGGGTCGTAGTCCCGATTCGCGAGGATCGTGCGGACGATCGCCATCGCCTCCTCGACGTCGTCGCGAAGTGCCGTGAACGTGACCGAAGACGACCGGCGGCCGACCTCGAGGTCGAGCGTCACGCCCGAGGCGTCGATGCGCTTGCGGATCGTCCGGCCGGCGTCGTCGTCCTGGAACGTGAAGGCCGTCTCGACGTCGTGGCGCACGAACCAGGGAGACCACGAGCCCGCGGGAAGCTCGATCACGACGGTCACGATCGGGGCCCGGTGGTCCTCGAAGAGGACCGCATCGGTGGCCGGATCGACCGGCCACGCGATCGCGGCCGCGCTCAGGAGAAGAGCGGGTAGAGCCAACCGAACATCCTGATGACGAGCGGGACCCGCTCCGGCTTCACGTACGCGCGGACGCGGCGGCCGTCGCGCACGTAGCGCCTCCACGCGGCGGCGACCTCGTCGCGCGTCACCTCATCGAGCCGGTCGCTCCACGAAAGCGCCAGCGCGGGATCGCCGCGATGCCAGCGTGCCTCGCCGATCCGGCTTGCCATCCGCTCGGCGTAGTAGCGCGCGTCGAGCGCCTCGGCGCGCAGCCGTTTCTTGGCCGCGGCGAGCGAGGAGTCGGACAGCCACGCGAGGTCGTCGAGCGAGGTCAGCGCTCGATCGATCGACCGGAGCGCGGTCGCGCGCTTGCGGTAGGGAAGGCTGGCGGCATAGAAGATGATGCCTCCGCCCCGCTTCAAGCCGATCCACTCGATCCCCGCCTCGAGCGCCTTCCGGTCCCGCGTCACCACGATCTCGCGGAAGGGGTCGAGCGATCCGCCGGTGAGCAGCTCGCGGAGGAGCTCGACGGCGGCGGCGTCCTCGGCATCCGCCGGAGGCAGCGGCATCCCCTGGAGGGCGATCTCCACCGGAGGAATGTCCTCCTCGAGATCGATGCGCTCGGGATAGGTCCAATCGAGCAGGGGCGGGATCTCCGGCGGATCGACGCCGCCGGGAGGGATCGCGCCGAACGCGTCCCGCGCCAAGGCGAGCGCGCCCTCCGGCTCGACCGGACCGACCACGACGAGGTGGGCATGGTTCGGCCGGTAGTGCGCGTCGTAGAACGCGCGGCAGGACGCAAGCGACGCCCGCGCGACGTCCTCCTTGGACCCCGAGGCGTCGAGTGCATAGGGATGATCGCCGAGGAGCGCGCGCTGGGCCGCGACCAGCAGGCGGCTCATGGGATCGTTCTCCGTCCGAAGGCGAAGCTCCTCGATCACGATCTTCTTCTCGTTCTCGAGGCCGGCCTCGTCCAGGGTGAGGTTCCGCATGCGGTCCCCCTCGCGGGAGATCACGCCCGCGAGCGCCGCGGGCGGCACGGCCGCGACGTAGACGGTCTCGTCCGCGCTCGTGAACGCGTTGTCGTCCCCGCCGGCCGACGTGACGAACCTCGAGTACTCCCCCTTCGGGTACGCGCTGGTCGCGCCGAACATCAGGTGCTCGAACAGATGCGCCAGACCGCGGCTCCCGGGGGTCTCGTCCGCGGCGCCGACGCGGTACCAGAGCTGCGTCGCGACCACCGGCATCGAGGGATCGGAAAGGACGGAGACCTCGAGCCCGTTGGGAAGCGTCGTCGTCGAGAGCGTAAGGAGCAGCGCTTCGAGCATCGGCGCCGCACCGTACCACGGTACGATCCCGAGGTGATCTACCGGTCGAGCCAGGACCCGCGCTTCCGCGTGCCGCGCGTGGCGGGAGCGACGCTCACGCTCCTTTGCGGTGCGACGCTTGCGATCGCGGCGCCGCTGACCGGGCGCGCGTGGCCGATGGTGGCCCTTCCCGGCGTGCTCTTGGCCGCGGTCGGGGGCACGAGCCTGGCCGCGGTGCTCTACGTGCGCTTCGAGCTGGACGCCTTCGAGCTGGTGGTGCGCCGGGGGTTCGCGTCGACCCGGATCCCCCTCGAGTGCATCGAGGGCGTGCTCCCGGTGCGCCGGACGACCGAGGGGCCGCGCCCGCTCCCGCCGCACGTCACGATCGTGTATCAGCGCGCGGGGCGCCCCGGAGTGGCGATGCTCACTCCCGAGGACCCCGAGGCCTTCGTGCGCGACCTCGCGCGCGGTGCGCCGTTTCTCGAGCGAATCGGCGACCGCCTCCTCCGCCGGCCGGGACTCCTCTAACCGTCGCGCAGCGCGTGGGACAAGGCCGCGTCGAGACGCGGATACGCGAAGCGAAATCCCGAGGCCTCGAGTCGCGCCGGCACGGCGAAGCAGCCCGAGAGCAGCACTTCCTCCCCCATCCGGCCGAACAGAGCTCTCACGGCGAGCGCGGGGAGCGGAAGCACCGCGGGCCGCGAGACGGCGCGCCCGAGCGCTTGGGCGAACGCGCGCTGCGGGACCGGATCCGGTGCGACGACGTTCACCGGCCCCGCGACGTCCTCGCTGCGCATCAGGTGGCCGATCGCGCGGGCGACGTCGTCGAGCGCGACCCACGAGAGCCCTTGCCGTCCTCTGCCGACCGGGCCGCCGAGCCCCCAGCGAAACGGCGGCAGCATCTTCGCCAGAGCACCGCCGCGCGCGCTCAGCACCACGCCGAACCGGAGCAGGACGGTACGGGTGCCCGCGTGGGCCGCGGACATCGCCGCGCTCTCCCACTCCCGGCACACCTCCGCCAGGAAGCCGTCTCCGGACGGCGACCCCTCGTCGACGCGCTCCGGCCCGCGGTTGCCGTAGTAGCCGATCGCGGAGGCCGACAGGAACACGCTCGGCTTGCGGGCCTGCCGTCCCATCGATTCCACCAGGCCGCGCGTCACGGCCAGGCGCGACTCCCGGATCGCCCGCTTCCTCGCTTCGGTCCAGCGCCCGTCGGCGATCCCGGCGCCCCCGAGGCTCACGACGGCGTCCACCCCCTCGAGCGCTCCGGGGTCGAGGGGCCCGCGGGGAAGCCTCAGGACCTTGTGCCCCTCCGAGGCGAGATAGGTGGAAAGGGCGCTTCCGATCAGCCCCGACGACCCGCCGATCGCGACCGTCCGACTCGGAAAAGTTGCCATGTTCCCCTTGGCGAGAGCGGCCGGTCGCGGTAACTGAATCGAGGCCGATGTATCGTAATTCCTTTCGGAGGAGACGATTGATGTCCCGGAAGCTCCTGGTCCCCTTAGCCGCCGCCACGGTCGCCGTCTCGATCGTCGCGGGCCAGGCCACCCCCGCCCCGGTCCCGCACACCGCCATCAAGAAGAACGTGAAGCCGATCCCGCCGCCCGCGCCTCTGCTTCCCACTCCCGAGTCCGGCCCCGCGGCCTTCAACGCGGGGCAGCGCCTCGCCAACATGACGGCGCGCCTCAAGCTCTCGCCCGATCAGCAGGCTCAGCTCAAGCCGGTCCTCGAGGACACGGAGGCTCGCGTGAAGGAGGCCAGGGCACCGGGCACGAAGCCCGCAGCCTCGCACGACAAGGTGAAGAAGATCCTCGAGGATGCGGACATCAGGATCCGGGTCGTGCTCGACGGTACGCAGAAGGACGAGTGGGAGAAGGTGAAGCAGGAGGTCAAGGCTCAGAGCAAGATGCAGTTCAAGGCGGCGCCGCTGCCATGAGCGGGCGGATCCAGGCGCGATCCGGGTAGATCCTCGTCGTCTGGAAGCCGTGCGCGACCTCGAGCGCGCATCCGACAGCCAGGAAGAGGGCGAGCGCGACGGCCCCCGCGCGCCGTGACGACGCGGCGAGGAGCTCCTCCTCGATCCTCGCCGTCGCCCAGCCCGCGAGCAAGACGGTCGCGGGCGCGGCCAGCACGACGTACCGCAACAGCTTCGAGTACCCGAGCGCTCCGAGGCCGATCGCGACCGCGGTGACGACCGCGATCCAGGCGACCACCGCGGCCACGAAGGCGCGCTCGCGCCGCCGCGGAGGGAGCAGCGCGGCGACGGCGAGAGACGGCACGAGCGTCCAGACGGTCGTGGGCAAGAGCCGCAGGTAGGCCCAGGGGGACCGCTCGATGGTCACGTGGCGGACGAAGGGGTTCTCCGCGATGAGCCGCGGGGACGGCTTCCCCGGCCAGGGCGGGGCCACCACGATCCACGGAAGGACGGCGAGCGCGGCCACGCCTGCGATCCACGCGCACGAGAGAGTGCGCTCCCTGAAAGAACGCTCGTCCGCCGCCACCCACGCGACGAGGAGGATCGGCCCCACGGCGACCGCCGTGTTGAGCTTCACGAGCATCGCCACACCGAGCGCCGCTCCGGCGAGCATCGCGGCCTTCGTCCCGCCGCGGCGGAGGGCGCGCGCGGAAAGCCACGCGGCGATGGCGACCGCTCCGACCTGCGGACCGTCGAGCCACCGGTGGATCGACACGTGCGCGACGATCGGGGTCGCCCCCGCCAGCGAGCCGACGAGCCAGCGCGCCGCGGGAGTGAAGCGCGGCAGCGTCTCCTTCGCGAGCATCCACGCTCCGGCGAAGAAGGCGGCGAACGCCGCGAGCTGTCCCAGGTCGAGCCCGCGCGCCCCGAATGCCGACGCGAACAGGCCCATCCACGCGATGCCCGCGGGAGGGTGATAGAAGGTCCGCGTGTCGTACTGATCGCGGATCATCCAGTCTTCATCGAGGATCGGGTGGCCTTGCAGCGTGTAGCCGCGGCCGGCTGCGATCTGCTCGAGGAGGGCCGCGTAGATCCGCTCGTCCCCTTCCCGGTGCGGCAGCTCGAAGATGCTCGTCCGCAAGAGAAGCCCCGCGCCCAGGAGCACGAGCGGAAGAAAAGGGGTCTGACCCCTGTTAGAAGAGGCGCGCGGCATTCTCGGAGAGGATCTTGCGGCGCGCGTCGTCGGGGAGGTCGAGGGCGAGGAACGCCTCGACGTTGCGCCTGAGGTCCGCGACCCCCGGCGACGGCCAGTCGCTCCCCCACAGGCACCGGTCGGCGATCTCGACGAGCCGCGGCACGTGGTGGAGGAGGCGGCGCGGCGGGATGCCGGAGAGATCGAGCGAGAACTGCGGGTGGCGCCGCACCAGGAAGAAGCACGCGTCGCCGTGCAGCGGGCGTCCGGCGTGCGCCAGGATCACGCGGAGGCGCGGAAAGTCGACGCCGACGTCGTCCGCCGGCATCGGGTCGGCATAGACGTTGCGCGCGCCCGGGAACACCGAGGTGCCCGTGTGGATCATCACGGGAGCGCCGCGCGCTTCGGCGACCCGGAAGACCTCGCCGATCCCCCGCCCGGGGCCGCCGGTGCGGTAGTCGTTGACCTGGAAGAGCTGGTGCGGCGGATGCACCTTGAGGCCGCGCAGGCCGAGGTCGAGCACGCGCTCGGTCTCCTCGGCGGGGCGGCGCACGAAGCGCGGATGCACGGACCCGAAGGCGATCAAGCGGTCCGGCGCCTCGGAGCAGTACCGCGAGCACCAGGCGTTGACCTCGGGCGTGAACCCCATGACGTCCGGCGAGACGTAGTTGATGATCGCGGCGCGCTCGATCCCGCTCGCGTCGAGGAAGCGCAGGAACGCGGCGGGGCTCTCGACGAAGGTCCGGATGCGGTCGAGGTCCTCCCGCCCGGCCGCCATCGCCGCCGTGACGGGCGCCGGATGCATGTCCCAGGGCTGGATGTGAACGTGGAGGTCCGTCACCGCGTAGCCTTCGATCACGGCCGGGACCTCACGGCTCCCAGCGGTAGAAGCCCTCTCCGGACTTCTTGCCGAGCTTCCCCTCGAGGACCATCCGCCGGAGCAGCTCGGGCGGCCGGAACGCCTCCGCGGCCAGCTCGCGGTGGAGGTGCTCGGCGATCGCGAGGCGGACGTCGAGGCCGACGAGGTCGGTCAAGCGCAGCGGCCCCATCGGGTGCCTGTACCCGAGCGTCATCGCTTTGTCGATGTCCTCGGCCGTGGCCACGCGCTGCTCCACCATCCGGATCGCCTCGAGCCCGAGCAGCACGCCGAGCCGGCTCGTCGCGAAACCCGGCGCGTCGCGCACGACGATCGGCTCCTTCCCCATCCGGCGCCCCACCTCGAGCACGGCGGCCACGCTCTCCTCCGAGGTCCCCTCCGCCCGAACGATCTCGAGCAGCGGCATGACCGGCACCGGGTTGAAGAAGTGCATTCCCAGGCACGCCGCGGGACGCCGCGTCGCGTCCGCGATCCGGCCGATCGGCAGCGACGACGTGTTCGACGCGAGGATCGCGTGCGCCGGTGCGGCCGTGTCGAGCAAGCCGAACAGTCGCCGCTTGAGCTCCAGCACCTCGGGGACGGCCTCGACGACGAGGTCGGCGCCGGCGACGCCCTCCTCGATCGACTCCGCGGGCTGGAGGCGCGCCAGCGCCGCCCCGCGCTCGGCGGGGAGGAGCTTCTTCTTCTCGACGAGCATGTCGAGCACTTCGGCGATCGAGGCCATGCCGCGCGCGAGCGCCGCGGCGTCGGCGTCGACCATCCGCACGTAAAACCCGGAGGTCGCGGCGGCCTGCGCGATCCCCCGGCCCATCGTGCCGGCTCCGATCACCGCGATCTTCTCGACGGGGCGCACGTCCGCGAGTCTAACAGCGGCCGCCCGCCACGGTGGCCGCAAGCTTGTGGGGTCTTGAGTCGCGCATGTGTCGCTCTCCCTTTACGCGAAACCGTCAGTCATGAGGATCAGCCGGCGTGCCGCGCGGCGAGCTCGGGAAGTCCGGCCGACCAGCGCTTGCCGTAGAGCTTGAGCGCGACATCCGTCACGGGCTCACGCGATGGAAACAGCCGTCGGGAGAGGATCCAACCCCACGTCCAAGGATCCCGCGCCAATCCGAGCCGCATCGCGGGGGTGGAGCGATCCGGAGCCCGCTCCGAACGCGACTTGATGAAGTTCTTCCACACGGCCATGAG
>Ga0137435_1000361_pt1 | contig 15531 bp, 12 predicted proteins | sample EasRivERMGT100_2_FD_104904 | JGI IMG/M metagenome (GOLD analysis project Ga0137435, IMG submission 104904) | Soil microbial communities from meander-bound floodplain in the East River, Colorado, USA - East River MetaG ERMGT100_2 | ecosystem: Environmental > Terrestrial > Soil > Floodplain ... | reverse complement strand
GACCAGGACGACGTTTTGGTCCTTGCCGTGCTCTGGGAGTTGTTCCTGTATCAATTCGAACGATGACTGGACGGCGTAAGACTCGACGTCCATGACGACCGCCTTGAGGCCTGAGGCCTCGGCCACCGCGACGCGGTCTTCGACCTTTTCTTTGCGTGAGGCGGCGAGCAACACCTCGACCTCATCGGGCCCCGAGGGGGCGATGCCCACGACCTGGAAGTCGAGGTTGACTTCCTCGAGCGCGAACGGAATGTACTGATTAGCCTCGGTTTCGACCTGTACTTCGAGCTCTTCGTCGCGAAGTCCCGCGGGCACGATGATCTTTTTGGTGATGACCGCGGCCGACGGCAGGGCCAGAGCGACGTTTTTCGTGCGCGTCCCCATCCTCCTCCAGCCGCGCTGCACGGAATCGACCACGGCATCGAGGTTGGTGATGTTGCCGTCCAGTACCGCGTCCTTGGGCAGGGCCTCAATGGCGTAGCGTTCAACGCGGGGGGTTCCTCTGCCTGCGTCGGTGAGTTCCACCAGCTTGACCGAGGACGATGAAATATCCAGGCCGAAAAGCGGCGGGGCTTTGGCCGTAAAAAAATCCAAATTGAAACTCAGCGGCAACCCAATTTCTCCTTCAGGGATGACAGGTTAGGCGCGATTAGTATAATTTACGTTAAATGCTAGCAACAACTCCCCACCCTGTAAAGCAAATTATTCACGCGACATATTAGGAGCTTATGGCGAACTTACCATGGGTTCGCTTATCTATAATGAACGACCTTTCACTGGATTCCCCTGAATGTGGTTTCGTTGGCTCGCCTTCCCGGCTCTGGCGCTGGCGGGGCTGAGCGTGTTGGGTCTGGCGCTGGCGGGTTTCGTCATGCTGCTTGCGTACCCCCACCTGCCTTCGATCGAGGCGCTCACTGCCTACCATCCGAAAATCCCGCTTCGCGTCTACACCGCTGACGGGATTCTGATCGGGGAGTTCGGTGAAGAACGCCGTTCGCTCGTGCGCATGGACGAGGTTCCGGCTTTGATGAAACACGCGATCCTCGCGGCCGAGGACGAGCGCTTCTACCAGCACACTGGCGTGGACTACCAGGGGGTCTTGAGGGCAGCCTACGCCAACCTGGTGAGCCGCGGAACGACCCAAGGGGCCTCGACCATCACGATGCAGGTCGCGCGAAATTTCTTTTTGTCTCGCGAAAAAACCCTCACGCGTAAAGTCTATGAGGCCTTGCTCGCCTTCAAGATCGAAAAGAGCCTCACCAAGGACCAGATCCTGGAGATCTACATCAACCAGATCTTCCTCGGCCAGAAAGCCTACGGCTTCGGGTCAGCCGCCCAAGTCTATTTTGGCAAGACACTTTCGCAACTGAACGCCGCGGAAATCGCAATGCTTGCCGGGCTGCCCAAGGCCCCGTCCTCCTTCAACCCGGTCATCAATCCGAAGCGCGCCAAGCAACGCCAGCTCTACGTCCTTCGGCGCATGCACGCGCTCAGCTTGCTCGACGATGAGCAATACGAGCAGGCGCAGACCGCGCCGCTTAGCGTCAGGCGCGAAGCCATTACGGACTACGAGATTCACGCCGAGTTCGTCGCCGAAATGGTGCGCCAAACGCTCTATGAACGCTATCCCGAGGATGTCTATTCGCGTGGGTTTCGCGTCTACACGACGATCAGGCGAGCGGATCAGGAGGCCGCGTACGCGGCCCTCCGCCAAGGACTGCTCGACTACGACCGACGCCACGGATACCGCGGTCCGGAGGGTTTCGTCGACTTGAAACGGGAACAGGAAGAGGATTACGAGGAAGCGCTGCAGGACTATTCCGACAGCGATGACATTCTTGCGGCGCTCGTCCTGGAGGCAGCGCCAAAGCGGGTGAAAGCGTACCGGCGCGGCGGAGAAACAGTCATTCTGTCCGGCGAGGGGCTCAAGTTTGCCGAGCGCACGCTCGATTCCCGCACGCCCCCGAATCGCAGAATCCGGCCTGGGGCAGTGATCCGCATTCAGAAATTTGACAAGGACAACTGGCAGATCGTGCAGATTCCCGAGACCGAAGGCGCTTTTATCTCCGTCAACCCGCAAGATGGCGCCGTGCGCTCGCTCGTTGGCGGCTTCGACTTCAATCGAAACCAGTTCAACCACGTGACCCAGGCGTGGCGCCAGCCAGGCTCGGGCTTCAAGCCCTTCATCTATTCGTCCGCGCTAGAGAGAGGTTTTACGCCGGCCACCGTCATCAACGACGCTCCGGTGGTGGTCGACGCGGCGCTCACCGGCGGGCAGGTTTGGGAACCCAAGAACTACGACGGCAGATACGAAGGTCCCATGAGCCTGCGCACGGCCCTGGCCAAATCGAAAAACATGGTGTCGATCCGGATCCTTCAGGCGATCACCCCGCAGTACGCGCAGGACTACATCACGCGTTTTGGCTTCGACGCCGACCGGCATCCACCTTACCTCACCATGGCGCTCGGGGCAGGCTCAGCGACCCCGTTGCAGATGGCGCGCGCCTTTTCGGTATTTGCCACAGGCGGCTATCGCACCGAACCCTATGTAATCCAAAAGATCGTCGACGATCGCGGCAACGTCCTGGCCCAGGCGCAGCCTGCTCTCGCCGGCGACGAGTCCCTGCGCGTCATCGACGCCCGAAACGCCTTCATCATGGACAGCATGATGCATGACGTCATCCGCACCGGTACCGCAGCACGCGCCATGGCTCTTCAACGGCAGGACCTCGCTGGAAAGACCGGCACAACCAACGATTACATCGATGCCTGGTTCAGCGGCTATCAACCTACCCTCCTCGCCGTCGCCTGGGTGGGTTTCGATCAGCCAAAAAAACTTGGACCCGGTGAGACCGGTTCGGTCGCAGCGCTGCCTATCTGGATCAACTACATGAGCAAGACCCTGAAAGGCACGCCAGAGATGGTCCTGCGCAATCCGGAGGGCATAGCCGTCGCGAGGGTCAACGAGAACGGTCTTCAATCCCCCGATGGAAAACCGGAGTTCTTCTTTCGCGAAAATGTACCGCCCGTACAGGTTCAGGTCGATCCGGCTGTGCGCACCGCCGAGGAAGTCAAGAACCAGCTCTTTTGATCTCGGTCTTTTCCGGATGCAGAGCGAGGATTCATCCGCTCCCCACGGTTCACCCGCTTCGCAGAACCACCCGATTGCCAGACTGTTCTGTTACCAGCTTCGAAAGCGTCGCGAACAGCTCGCCCCCCTCGCGGGTGTCGATCCAGTCCGAGCCGTTCCAGCGGAAATGGTAGCCGCCCGATTTCGCAGCGACCCAGATCTCCTGCGCCGCCGAGTGCCGGTTTACGATGATGCGACCCGCGTTAGCGAACTCGAGTTCGAGCACGCCTGCGCCCTTGGTTTCGCAGTCACAATCGGCCCCGCTCTCGTCGAGCGCCTGCGCAATCCGTTCCAGCGTTGCGTCGGCGATTCTGTCGAAGTCGCTTGCACTCATCAGCGTGATAAACTAATTTCAGTCTACTGTCTTGACATTACCATGCGCCACGTTGCTGGCCTCGTATTCGTCCTCCTCGTTCTCTCGGCCTGCGGCAACAAGGGGGCGCTGTACCTTCCCCCGCCGGAGCAGAATTCTCAGCAGGATAACAAACCCGCACCGCGCAAGTGAGCGTTTTTTCGTACCAGGGCGGCACGCTTTGCGCGGAGAAAGTGCCGCTCGATGCGATCGCCGCGCGCTTCGGCACACCTTGCTACATTTATTCGCGCGCGGCACTCGAGTCCGCCTACCGGGAATTCGAGTTGGCTTGTGCTGGACGCGACACCCTCATCTGCTATTCGGTCAAGGCGAATTCCAATCTTGCCCTTCTCAACCTTCTGGCGCGACTCGGCTCGGGGTTCGACATCGTTTCGAGCGGCGAACTCGCGCGCGTCATTGCTGCGGGAGGCAGCACGGCCAAGACGGTTTTCTCCGGTGTCGGCAAGACCGAGGCCGAGATGCGGGCCGCACTCGAGGCCGGCGTCTTGTGCTTCAACGTCGAAACGGAAGGAGAATTGGAGCGCCTCGCCGCCATCGCGTCCGGCATGCGAAAAATCGCGCCAGTCTCCTTGCGCGTCAACCCCGATGTCGATCCCAAGACGCACCCCTACATCGCCACCGGCTTGAGAGAAAGCAAGTTCGGCATTCCCTACGAGCAGGCGCTGCCGCTCTACCGCAGGGCGGCTAAGCTTCGGGATTTGCGGGTCGTGGGTATCGACGTCCACATCGGCTCGCAGATCGTCGACGTCGAGCCGTTCGTCGCCGCGCTCGGAAAAGTCCTTGAGCTTGTCGACGCCTTGGACGCTGAAGGGATACACCTCGATCACGTGGATCTGGGCGGAGGGCTCGGCATCCGTTACCGTGACGAGGCGCCCCCGGCAGCGAAGGTGTATCTGAGCGAGCTGTTCCGGCGCTTGGGCAACCGCAAGCTCCGAATTCTGTTTGAGCCCGGCCGTTCGCTCGTCGGCAACATAGGGATCCTGCTCACGCGGGTCGAGTATCTCAAGCACGGCGCCGCAAAGAACTTCGTGGTGACTGACGCCGCAATGAACGATCTGCTGCGACCGGCGCTCTACGATGCGTGGCACGATGTGCTGCCGGTTGTCCGCCGCGGGGATCCGGCGCGTCGCTACGACATCGTCGGCCCGATCTGCGAATCGGCCGATTTTCTGGCGAGGGATCGTTCGTTGGCGGTGGCGCCCGGTGACCTGCTCGCGATCATGTCGGCGGGGGCGTACGGCATGACGATGAGCTCGAACTATAATTCCCGACCGCGTCCCGCTGAGGTAATGGTGGACGCTGAGCGTGCCCATGTCGTCCGCGATCGCGAGACGGTCGCGAGCCTGTTTGCAAGCGAACGCATCTTGCCGGAATAGACGGTGACGCGCCAGTGTTATCCTTGACTACACCCCCCTCCGCTGCTAGCGTGCCCCTTTCTTCTTGCCGGTCCAAACCATCCATGATCCGGATCGCCGCACTCGCGGCCGCGCTTACCTTGGCGCTCTCTGGCTGCAACAGCGGTAATCCCGCGGAAGCGCCGCGCGCCGGACCACCCGCTACGTTGATCACCGTGACCGAGGCGAAGCGGACACGGATCGAGTTCACCGAGGACACAGTGGGAACACTGGAGAACTTCGTTGATCCGAAAATCGGGGCTGAGGTCGCCGGCCGCGTCGTGCGCGTGCTCGGGTACGTCGGGAAAGTCGTCAAGCAGGGCGATCTGCTCGTCGAAATCGATTCTCAGGATTTCGTCATACAGAATCGCTCCGATGAGGCAGAGATCAAGCGGCTCGAGAGCCTCGCGGAGCAGGCCGACAGGTTCGTCGAGCGCCAGAGTCAGCTCCAAAAGCAGGGCTTTATCTCCCAGAACGCGGTCGACGACGCCACCGCTCAGCGCAACGCGCAGCGCGAGCAGTTGGCCTCGGCTCGCGCCCGGAGCGACGGCAGCCGCAATTCGATCCGCAAGACCCGCGTTGCTTCCCCCATCGACGGCAGGATCGAAGTGCAGATAGTCGCCGTCGGCGACTACGTGAAGGTCGGCGACCTGTTGTTCCATATGGTGGGCGTGCAGCGCCTCCATGCTCATCTGCCTTTCCCCGAGAGCGTTTCACAGCGCATCCGCGTGGGGCTGCCGGTGCGGCTTTCTTCGCCGGTAGTCCCCGGAAAAGTGATCAACGCCAAGATCAGCGAAATCCGCCCGACCATCACACAGACCAGCCGCGCGATCGACGCTATCGTCAAGTTTGATACCGACGGGTCGTTTCGCGGCGGCGGAACAGTCAACGCCCAGGTCGTCACTGCCGTGAAGGAAAACGTTGTGATGGTTCCGGAGCAAAGCATTGTGTTGCGACCGGCCGGCAAGATCGTATATCTCGTCCAGGACGGGAAGGCACAACAGCAGCAGGTGGAAACCGGCTATAAGAGCGGCGGATTCGTGGAAATCGTCTCCGGTCTGGAAGGGGGCGAGCTGATCGCGATGGATGGCGCCGGATTTCTCACTCACAACGCGGCAGTCTCGGTACCGCGGCCGCGCGAAGCGAAGGCAATCGAACCGGGCGCGAGCGGCCGGGCCGCCAAGACAGGCAAACTCGGGGTCGAGCCGGAGCAGAAGAAGGGGCAACGCACATGACCCTGCCGGAACTTTCGATCAAGCGGCACGTCCTGGCGTTCATGATGAGCGCGGTTCTGGTGCTGTTCGGCGTCATCTCCTACCAGCGCATCGGCATGGACAAGCTCCCGTACGTCGAATTTCCCGTGATCTCTGTCCAAACGGCGATGAAGGGAGCGAACCCCGACATCATCGACACCGCGATCACCAACCTGATCGAGAGTTCGATCAACGGCGTTCCCGGCATCGAACACATTCAGTCGACATCGTCCCCCGGTGTATCGCAGATCAACATCACTTTCAGCTTGGACAAGCGCATCGACGTAGCCTTTAACGAGGTACAGGCGAAGGTGAACCAAGTGCTCCGTCGGCTGCCGCGGGACGCCGATCCGCCGGTGGTCGCCAAGGTCGAGACCAACACCAGCCCCATTTTCTGGATGACGCTGACGGGCGACCGCACGCAGCAGCAGCTCAACCAGTACGCGCTTAACGTCATCAAGAAGAAGCTAGAGACCATCGACGGCGTGGGCGAGGTCCGCGTCGGAGGGCGGCGGGACCGCACCATACGCGTAGACCTGATTCCGTCGCGCATGGCGGCATTCAACATCGCTGCCCAGGACATCAGTGACGCGTTCCTGCGCGAGCATTTGCAGCTCGCCGGTGGGTTCATGGTAGGCAGCGCTACCGAGCACCTGGTCAAGCTCGATCTGGAGTTCCACAACCTGGACGATCTTGAGAAGATGATCATCGCCTATCGCGACGGCTCGCCGGTGCGGCTGCGCGATGTCGCAACCGTGGTTGACGGGCTTTCCGATTTCCGGGCGCTCGCACGCTTCAACGGCAAGATGGCAGTCGGCTTGGGTACGGTGAAGATTCCGAACAGCAATACAGTGGAGATCGTGCGGCGCATCCAGGAGCGGCTGGACAACGACATCATCCCCAACCTCCCGCCGGGCATGAACATCGACATCGTGCAGAACGACGCCGTGTTCATCCGCGAGATCATCACCGCGCTCAAGGAACATCTGATCGAGGGCACGCTGCTCGCCGCGCTCGTGGTTTTGTTCTTCCTGCGCAGCGTGCGCTCGACCATCATCATTGCCACCGCTATTCCGGTATCGCTCATGGGCGCGGTCGCGGTGATGTATTTTTTCGGCTACACGTTCAACTCGGTGACCATGCTGGCGCTGCTGCTGCTGATCGGGGTGGTGGTGGACGACTCGATCGTGGTCCTCGAGAACATCTTCCGGCACCGCGAGCATCTCGATCCGGACCCAGTGTCGGCAGCGATGAACGGCAGCCGCGAAGTGACCTTCGCGGTGCTCGCGGCGACACTATCGCTCGTGTCCATCTTCGCCCCGGTGATCTTCATCGGCGGCATCATCGGACAGTTCTTCAAGTCCTTCGCCGTCGTTGTCACCTTCGGCGTCCTGGTGTCCTGGTTCGTGTCGCTCACGCTTACGCCGATGCTGTGCTCGCGTTATCTGAAAGTGCACAAACACGACAGCCGCGTGCACCGCTGGCTCGACCGGTTTTTCGAGGCTCTGGACCGCACGTATCGCCGCGTCCTCGATCTGGCCATCGAGCACCGCTGGAAGGTGCTCCTCGTTACCGCGCTGATCGTGCTGTCCAGCCAGTACTTCTTTGCGAAAGTCGGCAAGGAACTTGCGCCTGCGCAGGATGAGGGGAGGTTCCTGATCACAATGCGAACGCCGCTCGGCTCCTCGATCCAGTACACCGAGCAGAAGCTGCGACAGGTGGAGGAGATCATGAAACCCTATCCGGAGGTTGTGACCGAATGGGGCATCATCGGGCTGGGCTCGGCGCAGCAGGTAAATCAGGCGACGCTCGTCATCCGCATGCTTTCCAAGGCCGAGCGCCGCAAAAAGGGAATGCGCACTCAGCAGCAGGTGCTCGCCCAGATCCGGCGGGAGCTCGCGCAGATCCCCGGCGCACGCGTATTCGCGCGCGGCTTCGGGGTCGTACAGGGACAGCGCACCGAACCGCTGCAGTTCGTCGTGACCGGCCCGAACCTCCAAGAAATGGGCCGTCTGGCGACGGTGCTTCAGCGCACCCTGCTGGCCGATCCCGCGATCGGCCGCATGGATACGGACCTGCAGCTCGACCTGCCGCAGCTGGTGCTCGCTCCGGACCGCACGCGCGCCCAGGCCTTAAGCCTGACCTCAAGTGACGTGGCGCTCGCGCTCAACATGCTGACCGGCGGCATCGACATCGCGAAATACAACGACGAGCCGGGCGATGGACAGCGCTACGACATCCGCGTCAAAGCCGCCGACGGCGAGTTTACCCAGCCCGCGGATCTGACCAAAATCTACCTGCGCAACCGCCAGGGACAACTGATCCGACTGGACAGCGTAGCGACCTTCAAGGAAGTGGTCGGACCGGCAGTGATCAGCCATTTCGATCTCCAGTACGCCGCCACGTTCTACAACGTGCCCAGCGTACCGCTCGGAACCGCCGTGGAGCACGTGCGCGCCGCGGCCGAAAGCCTGCCCCCAGGGTACCGGGTGCAGTTCATCGGGGAGGCCGAGGAACTGGGCAAGACGCAGCGCTACGTGTTGTTCGCCTTCGGTGTCGGATCGATACTCCTGTTCATGGTCCTCGCCAGCCAGTTCAATTCGTTCATGCAGCCTTTCATCATCATGCTGGCGGTGCCGCTGGCCGTCATCGGCGGAATTTTCGCACTGTGGCTTTCGATCCCGGTCAGCCAGCTTGCGGCTTTTTTCGGGCTCGATGTCACGCCGCTGACTCTCAACATCTATTCGATGATTGGTCTTGTGCTGCTGATCGGACTGGTGGCGAAGAACTCGATCCTGCTCGTGGACCTCACCAACCAGCGTCGTGCCGAAGGTATGGAAGTGAATGCGGCGTTACGCGATGCCTGCCCGATCCGGATGCGGCCTGTACTCATGACCTCGCTCACGATCATTCTCGCGCTCTCGCCGGCGGCGCTCGGTTTTGGCGCCGGGTCCGAGACGAACCAGCCGCTCGCGCTGGCGGTCATTGGCGGCATGATCACCTCGACGCTGCTCACACTGGTCGTGGTACCTGCTGCCTATTCGCTGGTCGAGACGGGTGACCTGCTCTCCCTAGCTCGGCGACTGTTTCCTCGTCGCGCCCGCGCCGCGGGCGAGGGCTGAAATCGCGCCGCGCCGCCGGGTTAGCTCCCGCGGGGGTTACGGATTCAGTTGCTTGTAGACGACGTCGGCGACCTTGAGGAGCTGATCCCTTCTCACTTCGCCGGAGAGCGCGTACCCGAAATTGCCGTCTACCCAGTAGAACACCGACACGCGCTCCTCCTGGCTGAAGCGAAAGGCCGTATCGCGCGGTTCCCCTCTTTGCCTCGAGACGTAGAGCGTCAGGCGCTGACCGCGCGCATCCTGGTACATGAAGTGTGCGACGGGTCCCTGTGGGCCTGAAAGCAGGCGCCCACCCACGAGTTCGTAGCCGAGCGGCGCGAGTTTCGGCGCTTTCAACGCGGTGCCGAGGCGCTTGGACAGCCACCTCACGAGATGCTCCTCGTCGTCCGCGGTGACCTCGACGGGATGGCGCACCTCGGGGGAATACACGATGTGCGCAATCGCCGCCTGCCGCGCCAGCGGCGCCGGCACGATCTGCGGTGTGACTAACATCCCGCGAACGAACCAGCCAAGCCCGATCCCAAGCGCGAAAATTCCCGCGGCGACGGCGTATCCCCGCCACGCACGCGGGTGCACTGCGAGCAGCGTCGCGGGCACGGGTTCTTCCAGCACCGGGTTATAAAACGATCGGAGCAAGGCGTTTTGTTCGCCGTAAGCGCGCAGCCGCTCCGCGTCCTCAGGATGCGACGCAAGCCATGCCTCGACCTCGGCTCGATCGCTCTCGGAGAGCGCGCCATCGACGTACGCGTGCAATTCGACCTCCGTGGTCGGCTTCACTTCACAACTTTCAGAGGCACCGCGGTCTGGTCGCCGAGCGCCTGCCGCATGCGTTCACGCCCCCGCGACAGGCGCGACATGACCGTGCCGATCGGGATGTCCAGGGCGCGGCTGACCTGTTCGTAGGTCAACTGTTCTACCGCGACAAGCAACACCACCTCGCGCTGCTCGGGGGAAATCGAACGCAGTACACGATCGACGTCCTGCAGCTCGAGTTGGTCGCCCTGGGTGGCGCGAACCGCTGCAGCGGGCATTTCGTCCGTCAGCTCCTCGACCTCGTAACGCCGACGCCTTGCCTGATTCACGAAAACGTTATGCATGATCGTAAAAAGCCATGCCCGCAGGTCACTCCCCTGGCGCCAAAGGTAAAACTTGTTCCAGGCGCGCTCCAGCGTGTCCTGAACGAGGTCGTCTGCGACGTAGCGGTCGCCGACCAGCGCGCGCGCGTAGCGCCGCAACCGGGGAATGTGCTCTGTGATCGAACGGCGGTCCATTGCTTCACGGCATTCTAACGCGCCGCGGATTCTCAAGGGAACGCTCCGTTCGCGGAAGCCTCGGTTACTGCGAACCGCACGGCACGATGATGACCGCGGGAGGAGCGTGAATTGTGCTCACCGACTCCCTTCCCAGAAAACGCAAACCTAACGGACAAACGCGCGGAGCGGCGCGTTTATTCCGCGGAAACGCGATCGATTCCTCGATACGGCGTAAATGGAGGAGAGGCGGACCCGGGCTGGACGCCCGCTATCTGTTGATGTCGCGCAGGCCGGGGATTCAGCGCAGGCCGGCGATGTAATCGGCCACCGCGCGAATTTCGGGGTCGCTCATCTTCGCGGCGATCCCCTGCATCATCTTGTTCGCGTCGTTGCTGCGAGCGCCCGAGCGGAATGCGTTCAATTGCGCTTCGGTGTAGCCGGGGTATTGCCCGGCCAGGCGTGGATACTGTGCGGGAACACCGGCTCCGCCGGCGCCATGACAGCCAGCACACGCAGGGAGCCCCTTCGCGATGTCGCCACCGCGCCAAATCTTGCGGCCGAGCGCGAGGGTGTCCTTGTTTCTTGCGGCACCCGGGCTGGCCGGCTGGGCGGAGAAATACGCCGCGACATTGCGCATATCCTCGGCGGAAAGGCTGGCAACCATGCCGTTCATGACGGGATTCTCCCGGTCCGCTTTCTTTCCGGCCATGGTCTTGAAGTTGACGAGCTGCTTGTGCAGGTATTCCGGAATCTGGCCAGCGAGTTTCGGATTGGCGGGTGTCGGACTGTTGCCGTCAGCGCCGTGGCACGCGGCGCAAATCTTATTGGCGATGCTCTGGCCCTTGGTGGGATCGGCTTTGGCGGGCTCGGCGGCACCGACAGTAAAATGGGCGGAGCCGGCGCAGATTCCAAAACTCAAAAGCGCCAAAGCTCGTTTCATGCCCTTATCTCCCTTTAACCAACCGCACCCACACGAGAATTCGCTCGTGCCCGTCCCTTTTGAGGCTGGCAACAAGGCTTTGTGACAATCACCAATTGTCGCCCAAAAGGCTGATATTCTAGCAAATTTGCACGCCCCACCGCATGTCGCTCTTCCACAAAGCGGCGTTTTTCAAGAGCGCAGCGGCTTCTCAGGATCTGCCTGCGAGTGTCGGCGAAATCGCGTTCGCCGGTCGATCGAATGCGGGAAAATCGAGCGCCATCAACGCGCTTTCGGGAAGCCGAATCGCGTTCGTGAGCAAGACCCCGGGACGTACCCGGCTGGTTAATTTCTACACGCTGGGGGCGGAACGATTCCTCGTGGATCTCCCCGGCTACGGCTACGCCAGAATTCCCAACGCAACACAGGCGTCCTGGGGCAATTTCCTGGGCGAGTATCTCCGGACGCGCGCTCCGCTGTGTGGATTGGCGGTAATCATGGATGTGCGGCACCCTCTCACTCCGCTCGATCATATGTTGCTCCGGTGGTTCTCCCCCGGCGGAAAACCGGTGCATGTGCTGCTCACCAAGGCGGACAAGCTCTCGCGAGCGGCCGCGATAAAAATCCTGCGCCAGGTCGAGGGAGAAATCGCGGCGCTTGCTCCGAATTTCTCCGTGCAGCTTTTTTCGAGCCTGAAAGGATCCGGACTGGAGGAGGCGGAGAGGGTGTTCCGGGGATGGCTGGAGTGCACTCGAACCGCCCCCGCGCTGCCGGGAGACGAAATGAAAACCCCCGGTCACGACCGGGGGTCTGGAAATAAAAATCCCCGGGCCATAAGGGGAAATCAGCCCGGGGCAAATGCCTTAAGGTTTAAGGCACCCCGCTCAGGGAGGAGAAGCGGGAGACGACCGAAGTCGCCTACAGCATAAGAGTGACTACCTAAAGAAAGGTTCCCGCGACTGAAATGAGAGGCAGGGGCCGGGCCGAAACGCTTGTCTCGAGATCTCTAGGTAATTGATCCGCCTTGTAAAAAGGAGCAATCATGCAAGTCTACGGCAGTTTCCCCGCGGTGCGGATGCGCCGCATGCGACGCAACGAGTTCTCCCGCAGATTGATGCGCGAGAACGTGCTCACCACCAACGACCTGATCTATCCTGTCTTCGTGATCGAAGGCCGGGGCCGGACGCAAGCCGTCGCGTCGATGCCCGGTGTATCCCGCTACACACCCGACAAGCTCCTCCCGGTAGCCGAGCGCTGCGTCAAGCTCGGCGTGCCCGCAATGGCGCTCTTCCCCGCGATCGAGTCCTCGCTGAAGACCCCGGAGGGTAGCGAAGCGACCAATCCCGATGGGCTCATCCCGCGGACCGTGAGCGCGCTGAAGAAACGCTTTCCGGAACTCGGCATCATGACTGACGTCGCGCTCGATCCCTATACGAGCCACGGACAGGATGGCCTGCTCGATTCAGAGGGAACTATTCTCAACGATGAAACTCTCGCCGTTCTCGAGAAGCAGGCGCTCGTTCAGGCCGCCGCAGGCGTGGACATCGTGGCTCCCTCGGACATGATGGACGGCCGGATCGGGCGCATCCGGGCAGCGCTCGAAGCCGAGAATTTCATTCACACCCGCATCATGGCCTACTCGGCGAAATACGCCTCCGGGTACTACGGCCCTTTCCGCGACGCGGTCGGCTCGGCGGCGAATCTGGGGAAGGCGGACAAATTCACCTATCAGATGGATCCCGCCAACAGCGACGAGGCGCTATGGGAAGTCGGGCTCGACTTGCAGGAAGGCGCGGACATGGTCATGGTGAAGCCCGGCATGCCCTACCTCGACATCGTCAGGCGGGTGAAGGACGAGTTCAAGGCGCCCACCTACGTCTATCAGGTGAGCGGGGAGTATTCGATGCTGAAGGCGGCGTTCAAGAACGGATGGCTCGGTGAGAAGCAATGCGTGATGGAGGCCCTCACCGCATTCAAGCGTGCCGGTGCAGACGGCATCCTTACCTACTTCGCACTCGATGCGGCAGTCTGGCTGACTGGAAAACGCTGATCCGCCCGGTTCGCGACGGCCTGAGTCAGGCCCCGGAATCTACGCGGGCCGGGTCTCCGACACGACCCACTCGAGATACGCAGGCAGTCCTCCCGAGAGGGGAATCGCGATTATTTCCGGAAGTTCATAAGGGTGGCCTGCACGGATTGCCGCCTCGAGGTCTGCGTAGCGGTCCTTCGTGGTCTTGATCAGCATCGGAAACTCCTCGGCGTCCTCGGTCTTGCCCTGCCATCGGTAGAGCGAGCGGCACGGCGAAAGAATATTGATGCACGCTGCCAGGCGTCGTTCCACAAGAACATGCGCGAGCTTCGCGGCGCTGTCCTGGTCCGGCAGATTGGTGATTACCAGGTAGATCTCCATGATCAAGCCGTCTGAACCATCATCGGGATGCCATCGGCGACCGTCGGGTAGCGCAGCCGCACGCCGAGTTCCGCTTTCAATCGCTTGTTCACGAGTCGCCGCGACTCGCTCATGAAGGAGAGCAGTTCCTGGGGAACCTGGTGGCTGGCCTGGTCGCGCGAAACCCGCGGCGGTCGCGAAAGCCCCGCGCGATCGGCAACGAGGTCGAAGAAATCTCCCATTTTCATGGGCCCGTCGTCGCTGGCGTTGTAGATGCCGCGCGCCGGTCCTGCTTCCAGCACAGCGACGATGATTGCGGCGAGGTCGTCCGCGTGAATGTGGTTGGTGTACACGTCCTCCTCCGCAGCGAGTGCCGGCGTCCCCCGAATCAACCGATCGAACGGCAGGCGGTCGGACGCGTAAATGCCCGGCACGCGCAGGATCGCCACCTCGATCTTGTTGCGCTCGCCCCAGTCGCCGATCGCTCGTTCGGCGTCAAAGCGCAGCCGGGCGCGCTCGGTCTGCGGCTTGGGTGCTCGCGTCTCGTCCACCCACTCCCCGGCACAGTCCCCATATACGCCGCTCGTGGAGAGATACACCAATCGCTGTGGTAACATGGCGCCGCGTCCGCGGGGAGCGAGTGCCGCGATCAGATTTCGCGTGCGGACATCGACGGAGCCGCTCCCGGCTGGCGGTGCAAGATGGACGACGCGCTCTGCGCGACCCGCGAGCGACGCGAGAGACCCGGGGTCGTCGAGATCGCCTTCGATCAACTCGACGCCGGAAACGACGAGCGCCGGCTCGCGAGAGCGCACCAGGGCCGCGACCCGATAGCGACTCCTGAGCTCTGGCAGGGCTCGGCGCGCAATATCGCCGCAACCGATGATCAATAACCGTTCCACGGACGAATCTTACCCCGCGCCTCGATGACTCATCTGGTCACCATCCGCAACACGGGCCACCAGTTCGCGGCGCAAGACGGAGAGAGCATCCTCCAGGCGGCTCTCAACGCCGGGCTCGTCTTGCCCTACGGTTGCCGCGACGGCGCCTGCGGCAGCTGCAAGGGGAAGCTCATCGAAGGCCGCATCGACTACGGCCACTACTCGGAAAAAGCTCTTCCTCCCGCGGACCGCGAGCAAGGGTTCGCGCTCTTCTGCCAGGCGAAGCCGGTGACGGACGTGGTGATCGAAGCGCGTGAAGTAAGGAAGGCCGGCGACATCCAAGTCAGGAAGCTCCCGGCGCGGGTGCAGAAGCTCGAACGCGCCGCCGATGACGCCATGATTCTCTACCTCAAGCTGCCAGCGAACGAGCGCCTGATGTTCCTCCCGGGCCAGTACATCGACATCCTGCTGAAGGACGGCTCACGAAGAAGTTTCTCCATGGCGAACGCACCGCACGACGACGAGTTCGTGCAGCTGCACGTCCGCCACGTTCCCGGCGGCTCGTTCACCGAACACGTTTTCAAGACCATGAAGGAGCGCGACATCCTGCGCTTCGAAGGACCGTTCGGCACGTTTTTCCTGCGCGACGAATCCGACAAGCCCATCGTGCTCGTCGCCTCGGGCACCGGCTTTGCGCCGATCAAGGCGTTGATCGAGGCCGCATTCAAGAAAGGGAGCCCGCGCCCCATGAGGCTTTACTGGGGCGCTCGCCGCCCGAAAGATCTTTACCTGAACGGTTTGGCGGAGCGCTGGGTCG
>Ga0137435_1000360_pt1 | contig 15534 bp, 11 predicted proteins | sample EasRivERMGT100_2_FD_104904 | JGI IMG/M metagenome (GOLD analysis project Ga0137435, IMG submission 104904) | Soil microbial communities from meander-bound floodplain in the East River, Colorado, USA - East River MetaG ERMGT100_2 | ecosystem: Environmental > Terrestrial > Soil > Floodplain ... | reverse complement strand
TGGGCGTCGGCCCGGTGATGCCGGTGCTCGCGGCGATCGCGCTCATCGCCTTCGCACGCGCGGCCCACGACCGGGCCCGCCGTGCACCGGCGCTTTTCGCCCTCGCCGTCGCCGTGCTGACCGTGACGGCGACGTTGGGCGAGGACAACCTCGCTCTGCGGACGCTCTGGGCGCAGACCTACGCCCGCTTCACGATGCCCGCCTTCGCGATCGCGATCGTGGCCGCGGCGTCGGTCGATGCGTGGTGGAGCCGCGGCGCGCTCGCGCTCCACGCGCTGCTCGGCGCGGCGCTCGCGTGGCCGCACGGCTGGTCGGGCCCCGACGCGAACGGGGCCGCGCGCGCCGTCGTGCCCGCGGCCCTCGGGGCCGCCCTGGCTTGGGCGACGTGGCGGATCTCGCGCCGCCTTCCGCCCGCGTTGCGCCTTCCCGCGCTCGCGCTCGCCGCCTCGCTGCCGGCGCTCTTGCTCCTCCCCGGGATCCGCGCCGGCCTCCGCTATGAGATCTACGAGCGGGCGTCGCGCCCCGCTCCGGCGTTCGACATGCACGAGCTCAACCGGGACTACGTCGCCGCGTGGCCGCTCTGGCGCGCGCTCGACGAGAAAGCTCCGCACCGCATCGCCGTCGCCGCAGGTTGGGACGGCACGGGCCACAACACGTACCTCTTCCCGCTGCTGGGAAGCCGCCTTCAGAACGAGATCGTCTACGTCCCGCCGAGCCGCGACGGCCGCGCGATCGACTACCGGCGCGGCGAAGAGCTCTCCGCGGCGGCCTCGCACGAGGCGTGGACGCAAGGCCTCGAGTCGAGGCGGGTCGATGCGTTCGTCGCGCTGGCGCCGCCGCCGCCGGAGCGGGCCGCGTGGATCGAGCGCGACCCCGCGCATTTCGAAGCGCTGGCCGCGTCCGCCGACGGATCGAGCGCCGCGTGGCGGGTGTATCCTCCCGGCCGACCGGGACCGCCCCCGTGACGACGCTCCTCCTCTCCCTCGTGCTCGCTGCGGCTCCGGTCCCGGAGGCCGCTCCACCCGTCGAGCTCGAGCTGGCGAACCGCACGATCCTCACGCTGCGCGCCACCACCTCCGGCATCACGCCCGCGATCCGCGCGACCGCGATCCAGGGCCGCCTCAGCGAGCTCGCGTCGCACGCTCCCGCGGGCGAGGTCGGGACGCGTGAGATCGAGAACGGCTACCTGATCACGATCGGAGGCGAGGCCGCCTTCCGGATCTTCCGCGAGGACGTGGATCCTCTGTCCGACGACACGCTCGAGGCCGTTCGCGATCGCACGGTGGCGAACTTGAGCACGGCGCTCGCGGAGATCGCCGAGGCGCGGAGCGTTCCGCGTCTTCTGCGGGCGATCGGCGTCTCCGTCATCGCGACGGCCCTGCTCGTGACGTTCCTTTTTCTGCTCGGCCGACTGGCCGCGTGGGTCCGGCCGCGTCTCGAAGCCGCGGGACGGAAGAGCATCATGCGCGCGGGCTCGGCCGAGCTCGCCGATCAGACGCTCGGCCACCTCCGCGGGTTGCTCAAGATGCTCATCGTCGCGGCAGGATGGACCGCCGCGGCCGTGGCGACGTACGCGTGGCTCGTCGCCGTCCTCGAGGCGTTCCCCTATACCCGTTCGTGGGGCGAGGCGCTCGGCAGCCATCTCTCCGGCGCGCTGGGCGACCTCGCGAAAGACATAGGCCGAGGCCTCCCCGGGCTCATCGTCGTGGCCATCATCCTCGTCGGCACGCGGTGGCTCACGGGCGTCGTCCGCCGGATCTTCGACGCGGTCGAGGGTGGCCGCCTCGAGCTGCGCGGCCTGCATCCGGACACGATCCCGGCGACGCGCCGGATCGCGTCGGTCCTTCTCTGGCTCTTCGCGATCGCGGTGGCCTACCCGTTCGTCCCGGGCGCCCAGAGCACCGCGTTCCAGGGCGTCACCGTGTTCGCGGGCCTGATGATCACGATCGGGTCGGGTGCGTTCGTCGGTCACGTGCTGGCGGGATACATGATCATCTACTCCCGCGTGTTCCGTGTCGGCGACTACGTCCGCATCGGGGACACCGAGGGCACGGTCGGCGCGATCGGGATGTTCACGACGAAGGTCGAGACTCTGCGGCGCGAGATCATGAGCATCCCGCACTCGGTCGTCTTCTCCGCTCCGGTGACGAACTACTCGCTCGGGGCCGAGGGTTCGGGGATCATCGTGCAGACGGCGATCACGATCGGCTACGGCGCGCCGTGGCGCCAGGTCGAAGCACTCCTGCTCGAGGCCGCCTCCAAGACGCCGGGTCTCGAGCGCGAGCCGGCCCCGTTCGTGCGGCAGCGCGCGCTGGCCGACTTCTACGTCGAGTACGTCTTGAACGCGTTCGTCCGGGAGCCCCAGACCCGCATCGCGGTCCTCTCCGCGCTCCACGCGCAGATTCAGGACGCGTTCAATGCGGCGGGCGTCCAGATCATGTCCCCGCACTACGAGAAGGACCCCGCCGAGCCGGTGGTGGTCCCCAAGAGCCGCTGGAACCCCGGCGCCGGCCAGGAAAAAGCCTAGAGCCCCGGCGGTTCCAAGGATGTCACCGCCGGAATACCGGCGCGCGACCGTCCCGGTCTGTAGGCTTTCCCGTCGTGTCGATCGCCCTCGAGCACGTGACCAAGCGTTTTGCCGACCATGCGGTCGTGAGGGACGTCTCCCTCGAGATCGCCTCCGGGGAGCTCTGCGTTCTCCTGGGGCCGTCCGGGAGCGGCAAGAGCACGATCCTCCGGATCATCGCGGGGCTCACCGATCCGGACGCCGGACGCGTGCTGCTCAAAGGGAAGGACGTGACGGGGCTGTCGCCGCAAAAGCGCGGCCTCGGGTTCGTCTTCCAGCACTACGCGCTGTTCCGCCACATGACGATCGCCGAGAACGTGGAGTTCGCCTTGCGCATCCGCGGGGTGAGCCGTGCCGCGCGCGCGCGCCGCCGCGATACGCTCCTCGAGATGGTCGGGCTCGCCGGCCTGGGAGGCCGAAAGCCCTGGCAGCTCTCCGGCGGCCAGCAGCAGCGCGTCGCCCTCGCGCGCGCCCTCGCGCACGAGCCGGAGGTCCTCCTGCTCGACGAGCCCTTCGGGGCGCTCGACGCGCGCATCCGCGCGGAGCTCCGCCGGACGGTCCGTGAGATCCATCGCGAGCTGTCGGTGACGACGGTGTTCGTGACCCACGACCAGGACGAGGCGTTCGAGCTCGCCGACCGGCTGGCGGTGGTGGATCGCGGGCGCGTGCTCGAGACCGGCACGCCCCGCGAGGTGTACCTCCACCCGCGCACGGAGTTCACGGCGACGTTTCTCGGCGGGGCCAACCTCGTCGTCGGCCAGGTCGGCGCGCGCGGGGTGAAGCTGGGCGACCTCGAGGTTCCCGTCGGGTCCTCCGCGACCGCCGGAGGCGACTCCGAGCGCGTGCAGGTCCTGTTCCGGCCGGAAGACGTGGCGGTCAAGAACGCCGACGACGCGCAGCGTTGGCCGAGCCTCGGCGCGGGGACGGTGGTCAGCCGGTCCTTCCTCGGCTCGATCGAGCGCCTGCGCATCCGCCTCCCGCTGCGTGGGGTCCGCTCGCTGGCGCCCCCGGTCCCCTTCGGCGAGGACGCCGTGCTCGTGGACGCGGTGCGCTCCCAGCACCAGGCGCGACGCTTCCCGTTGGCCCCGGGTGATGCCGCGTGGGTCGGGCTGCGCCGCGTGCACACGATCGCCCACCCGGGGTTGGGCTTCCTCGCCGTGGACGACGGCCCCGACACGGGGCCGCGCGCGGTGGCGATGGCCGTCGCTCTCGCGCACGCGGCCCGCTCCCGCGCGATCGTCGTCCGCTGCGGCGAGCGGGCGCTCGACCCATCTCCCCTGCCCGCGGGCGACGCGATCGAGCTCCGCCGGATCTCCGAGGATGCGGTCCGTGCGGTCGGGCTGGAGGCGGAGCGCACGCTTCCGGACCTCGTCGTCGTCGGCGTCCGGCCGGGCGATGCCCGCGAGGTCGCGACCTCCTTCCTGGCCGGCGGCGCGCACCATCTGTTGCTCGTCCCACCGGGCGCCGCCCCACCGGCCCGCTTCCTGATCTGCTCGGCGGCGGGAGAGCCGGGCAAGGGGGGCATCCGCTTCTCCGGCCGCCTCGCGCGCCACCTGGGCGCGTCGGCAACCGTCATGACCGTGCTCCCGCCGGGAGACACGATGTTGCGCGGGCCAGTCGAGCGGCACTTGGCCGCATGCGTGCGCACGCTCGAGCCCTTGGGCGTTCCCACACGCACGCTGCTGCGCGAGGGGGAACCGTCGGCCGAGATCCGCGCCGAGGCGGCCAGCGGCCGGCACGACATCATCGTCGCCGGCTCACCTCCCGGTGAGACCTCGAGGAACACCGAGGGGGACGGACCGGTGGCCGCGCTCCTGCGGGACCTGCCGGCGCCCCTGCTCATCGTGCGCTACCGCGAAACGGAGGGATGACGATGATCGGGCTCGCCGCGATCGCGCTCGCCGCCCAGGTCACGATCCTCAACGTCTCCTACGACCCCACGCGCGAGCTCTACGAGGACGTCGATGCCGCCTTCGCCGCCTCCTGGAAGGCGAAGACGGGCCAGACGTTGATGGTCGAGCAGTCCCACGGCGGATCGGGAAAACAGGCGCGCGCCGTCATCGACGGGCTCGAGGCCGACGTCGTGACCTTGGCACTGGCCTACGACGTGGACGCGATCGCCCGGGCCGGCCTGATCGCCCCGGACTGGCAGAAGCGCCTCCCGCACAACAGCGCGCCGTACACCTCGACGATCGTGTTCCTCGTCCGCAAGGGGAACCCGAAGGGGATCAAGACCTGGGAAGACCTGGCGCGGCCGGGTGTCGCCGTCGTCACCCCGAATCCGAAGACCTCGGGGGGCGCGCGCTGGAACTACCTCGCCGCCTGGGGCGCCACCTTCCGGGCGACCCGGAGCGAGGAGAAGGCCCGCGCCTTGGTCGCCGGGATCTTTCGCAACGTTCCGGTCCTGGACACCGGCGCCCGCGCGGCGACGATCACCTTCGTCGAGCGCGGGATCGGGGACGTGCTCATCGCGTGGGAGAACGAGGCGCTGCTCGCCGCGCGCGGCCGTGGGGCGAAGGGGGGCTTCGAGATCGTCACGCCGGCCGAGAGCATCCTCGCCGAGCCGACGGTTGCGGTCGTCGACAAGGTGGCGGCGCGCCGCAAGACGACGGCCGTCGCGACCGCGTACCTCGAGTTCCTGTACACGAAGGAAGGCCAGCGCCTCGCGGCGAGGCGGTTCTACCGGCCGACCGACCCCGCGATCGCCGCCGAGACCGCGTCCACGTTCCCGAAAGTCACGACGTTCACGATCGACGAGGTGTTCGGGGGCTGGGCGAAGGCGCACGAGCGCCACTTCGCGGACGGCGGTGAGTTCGACCGGATGTTCTCCGGCCCGAAGCGCTGACCCGTGAGGCGCACGCTCCCCGGCCTGCCGCTCGCCCTCGGAACGACGCTGAGCTACCTCGGCCTCGTCGTGCTCATCCCGGTGTCGACGCTGTTCGTCGTCTCGTCGTCGATGACCTGGGAGCGCTTCGTGGAGGTCGTGACGTCGCCACGCACGCTCGCGGCCTACCGCCTGAGCTTCAGCGCCGCGCTCCTCGCGGCCACCATCAACCTGGTCTTCGGCGTGCTCCTCGCGTGGGTGCTTGAGAGGTACCGGTTCCCGCTCCGGCGCCTCGTCGACGGGATCGTCGATCTCCCCTTCGCCCTTCCGACCGCGGTCGCCGGGATCTCCCTGGCCTCGATCTACGCGAAGGACGGGTGGATCGGACGCTGGCTCGAGCCCTTGGGCGTCCAGATCGCGTTCACGCGGGCCGGCGTCGTCGTCGCGCTCGTCTTCGTCGGGCTTCCGTTCGTCGTGCGGACCGTGCAGCCGGTCCTGCGCGACCTCGACCCCGAGATCGAGGAGGCCGCGGCGACGCTCGGGGCGTCGCGGTGGTCGATCGTCGCGCGCATCCTGCTTCCCGGGCTCGCGGTCCCTGCCCTGACGGGGTTCGTCCTCGCGCTCGCGCGCGCCCTCGGGGAGTACGGCTCGGTCATCTTCATCTCCGGGAACATGCCGATGCGCTCCGAGATCACCCCGCTGCTCATCATGATCCAGCTCGAGCAGTACGACTATCAGGCCGCGACGGCGATCGCCCTCGTCTTCCTGCTGGCATCGTTCGCCCTGCTCCTCGTCGTCAACCGGCTGACCGCCGTCTACGGTGCGCCGCCGGGCGTCCGGGGGGTGTGAGTGACCGCGGGAGGGCTCAGGCCGCCCCGGGGCCGCCACGTCGACGAGCCCCGCGCGGTGCGGTGGATCCTCGTGGGGATCGCCGCGCTTTTCCTCGCCGCGTTCCTCGTCGTGCCGCTCGTCGCGGTCTTCGCGCAGGCGCTGCGCGAGGGGGCGGGCGTGTACCTCGCGGCCCTCTCCGAGCCCGCCGCGCGCGCCGCGGTGACGCTGACGCTGATCGTCGCGGCGATCGCCGTGCCGGTCAACGTCCTCTACGGGCTGGCCGCGGCGTGGGCCGTCTCCAAGTTCAGCTTCCCCGGGCGCCACGCGCTCATGACGCTCATCGACCTCCCGTTCAGCGTCTCCCCCGTCGTCGCCGGGATGCTCTTCGTGCTCCTGTTCGGGGCGCGCGGCTTCTTCGGCCCGTACCTGTCCGAGCACGGGATCAAGATCATCTTCGCGCTCCCCGGGATCGTCCTCGCGACGATCTTCGTGACCTCGCCGATCATCGCGCGCGAGCTGATCCCCCTGATGCAGTCCCAGGGAAGCGAGGAAGAGGAAGCGGCGCTGACCCTCGGGGCGTCCGGGTGGCGGACCTTCCTCCACGTCAGCCTTCCGAAGGTGCGCTGGGCGCTCCTGTACGGCACCCTGCTGTGCACCGCGCGGGCGATGGGAGAGTTCGGCGCCGTTTCGGTCGTTTCCGGGCACATCCGCGGACGGACGATGACCCTGCCGCTCCACGTCGAGGTGCTCTACAACGAGTACCGGACGACGGCGGCCTTCGCCGCCGCGTCGGTGCTGACGCTCGTCGCGGTATTCACGCTCGCGGTCCCGTTCCTCGTGGAGAGGCGCTCCCGGCCGCTCGTCTAGCTTAGGATCTGAGGCCGATGCGGCCGCCGCGGCTCTCCCTCGTCCTGGTCCTCGTCCTCGCGGGGCTCATCGCCGCCTGTACGGGCGCCGTCGCCTGGTCGGCCGGGCGCATCCTCACCGCCGAGGCCGAGGAGCGGGCGCTGGTGACCGTGGAGCTCGAGGCGGCATCGGTCGCCGATGCGGTGCAGCGCAGCCGGGACGCGCTCGCCGCGACGGCGGACCGCCTTGCCTCCGACCGCACGCTCGCCCATCTCATGACCTCGCCGAGCCTGCGCCGGGCGCTGAGCGCGTACCTCGAGCGGTACAGGACGGAAGGGTCGGTGGACGGTATTTGGGCCGGCGCGGGAGACCAGACGCTCGCGGGTGCCGGTCCGCTTCCCGCCGCGCGACTGTCGGCGGTGATCCTGCGCGCGGATGCGGGGCCCGTCGAGATCCACGTGGTGCGGGAGCTCGCCGAGCGTCCCGCCGACTGGATCGCGCTGTCCCGCCGCGTGGCGCCCCCGCCCAGCCGGGGCGTGACCCTGCTCGACCGCGATGCGGCCGGCGCCCGGATCGCGAGCCCCCGCTCCGCGCTGCGCAACGGCGCGCTCGCGACCGGCACCACGCGGGCGGCGCGCGTGGGCGACGCGCTCGTGGGCGTCGCCGCCCTGCGCGATGGCGACCGGATCGTGGGCCTCGCGGAGGCGGACGTCTCCCGGGCGTCGGCGACGCTGCCGACGAGGCGGTGGGCGCGTCAGATGCGGCGCGTCGCGCTCTTTTGGGTCGGCGTGTCGATCCTGGCGGGGCTCCTGCTGGGCCGGCGCTTGACCGCACCGCTCGCGAGCCTCGCCCGCTCGGCGGAGGCGATGGGGCTCGGCGACCTTCAGACGCCGGTGCCGCGCGTGTCGGGCCGAGAGACCGCGACCCTCTCGCGCGTCATGGAGGAGATGCGCCTGCGCCTGCTCGACTCGTCGGTGGAGCTCAGGCGCCGGCAGGCGGAGGCCGACGCGGTCCTCGGCGGGATCGCCGAGGGGGTCGTGGCGGTCGACGAGGATCGGAAGGTCCGGTACGTGAACGACCGCGCGGCGGCGATCCTCGGCGTGACGAGCGAGCAGGCGCGCGGGAGGTTCTGCGGCGACGTTCTCCGCCCGGCTCTCGTGGACGGCGAGCGGCCGTGCGAGAACCGCTGCCCGATCCTCAGGGCGCGGGCCGGCGCGCCGGCAAGCGCGGTGGAGCTGCTCACGGCGGTGGGCGGAGCGACGCGGACGATCGTGCTCACGAGCTCGGCCCCGGTCGAGGGGCGTCAGATCCAGCTCCTGCGCGACGAGACCGCGGCGGAGGCGACGCGCCGCCTGCGCGACACGGTCGTGGCCAACATCTCGCACGAGTTCAAGACACCGCTCGCCGCGCAGCTCGCGTCGATCGAGATGCTGCGCGACCGGCTCGACGTCCTGAGCCCCGAGGAAGCACGCGACCTGGTCCTCGCGACCGAAAGGGGGGCGCTGCGCCTGACGCGCCTCGTCGACAACCTCCTGGAGAGCGTGCGTCTCGAGGCCGGAGACGCGACGATCCGCCGCCAGCACGTCGAGCTGGACGAGGTGGTCGAGGAGGCGGTCGAGGCGACGCGTCCGCTCATCGCGCAGAAGCGGCAGAGCCTCGAGGTGGAGGTCCCCCATCCGCTCCCGGCCGTCCTCGGCGACGCGCCGCGCCTGGTGCAGGTCTTCGTCAACCTCCTGGCGAACGCCAACAAGTTCGCCCCGGAAGGCGCCGTGATCCGCCTCGGGGCGGCCGCGGCACCGCCGCACGTCACGCTCTGGGTCGCCGACGACGGGCCGGGTCTCCCGGACGGGGAGGACGTCTTCGCGCGCTTCGTGCGGCGGGCCGGGGAGGAGCCGGACCAGAGCGGGATGGGCCTCGGGCTCTGGATCTCGCGCTCGATCGTCGAGCGGCACGGCGGGCGCCTCTACGCGGCGCAGGTTCCCGCCGGCACGAAGCTGTGCGTCGTCCTGCCGGCGCGTCCGTGAGGATCCTCGTCGCCGACGACGACCTCGAGCTGTCCGGGCTCGTCGCCTTCGCGCTGCGGCAGGGCGGCTTCACGGTCGCCGAGGCCCCCGACGGTCTCGCCGCGTTGGCCGCCGTCCGCGCGTCGCCCCCGGACCTCGTGATCCTCGACGTCAACATGCCGCGCCTGTCGGGCTTCGAGGTGCTCGAGCGGCTGCGCGCGTTCAGCCGCGTCCCCGTCCTTATGCTCACCGTCCGGGCGGGCGAGGACGATCAGGTCCGTGGCCTCGATCTCGGCGCGGACGACTACCTGCCGAAGCCGTTCAGCCCGCGCACGCTGCTCGCCCGCGTCCGCGCGCTCCTGCGCCGCGGCGGCGCGGACAAGCCCGGAGCGTTGGAAGCCGGGGCGTTTGTCCTCGATCCCCTCGCGCAGTCCGTGCGCGTCGGCGAAGCGGAGGCGGTGCGGCTCACCGCGCTCGAGGCGCGGCTGCTCCAGATCCTCATGGCGAGCCCCGACCGGCCGGTGACCTCCGAATCGCTCTCGCGCTCGATCTGGGGGCTGCGCGGCGCCGGGGACCGCCAGCTCCTCAAGCAGCTCGTCCACCGCCTGCGCCGGAAGATCGAGCCGGAACCCGCGGCCCCGCGGTTCGTGGTGACCGTCGAGGGCGTCGGCTACGCGCTCCATGCCGGCGTGTCGTAAACGCAAAAACCGAAAGAGCGTCGGTCTGCTGGAATTCCCGGGGCCCGGGGCCTACGTTCCCGAGGGGTTGCGGGAGGAGCACATGCCGACGGACATCGACGACGGGCGCCGCGCGGTCGCACGATTCCTCGACGGGCGCGTTCTCAAGGGGATGACGCACGACTTCGCGCCGCACAAGACGAAATTCCACTTGGCCCCGCGCGAGGGCGCCAAGGCGAAGCCGGTCGAGATCGAGGTCGCGTCGCTGAAGGCCCTCTTTTTCGTCCGCTCGTGGGAAGGCGACGCGCGGCGGGTCGACGACAACTCGTTCGATCAAGCGGCCGGTCAAGGGCGCCGCGTGATCGTCACCTTCCTCGACGACGAGGTTCTCGCCGGCTTCACCGTCGGCTACGCGGCCGACAAACCCGGCTTCTTCCTGATTCCCGCCGATCCCTCCTCGAACAACGCGCGCGTGTTCGTCGTCAATGCGGCGGTCAAGAAATTGGTCTGGGTCAGCGCTGTCCACCCCGCGTTCGCGAAGGCCGCCTTGTAACGCGTGTTCTAATACCTATGTCCCGGGCGGGGAACTCGGGCGGGGGGATCGCGTGACGGAGACGACGGCGGGGACGACCGTACCGGCCTATGCGCCGGACGGTGTGGAGCGATTCGGTCGAAAGTTCAAGATGGAGTACGTGGGGATGGCCTCGGTCTTCCTCACGATTTGGCTCCTGCAATTCCAGAGCGTCATCGCGATCCTCGCGATGTTCTTCCTGTTCGTCGCGCTCAAGAAGAAGACGCGCGACCACCTCGTGACGTCGTTCCTGATGTTCGCCGCCGCGGCCCTTGCGGTGCCCGCGGTGACGGGTGCCGGCTGGGGCACGCCGTTCGCGCTGTTCGCCATGCTGGCCTGGGCGCTCGAGGGCTGGCTCGAGAAACGGCCCGGACGGATCATCACGATCCCCTTCGTTCTCGGCGCGCTCGGGGCCCTGACACCGCTGTGGCCGGTCGCGGCGGCGTTTTGCGGCGCCTACCTGCTGACGCCCCGGCCCGACGCTCCCGCGCTGCGCCGCAAGCTTGCCGGGCTCGAGGCCGCGGGGTTGGCGCTCGCGATCGTCGGGGCGCTCGCCGCCGCGAAGCTCATGGGCACGGCGCCCCTGACGCTCCGGCCGCCGCCCCCGCTTCTGATCGCCGTCGCGATCGCGGTCGGCGCTCCGACGGCGTTAGCACTCGCCTTGTTCTGGCGCTCGCTCGCGCTCCCCCATCGCGTCAACGCGATCCTCGCCGGAGCGCTTGCTCCCTTCGACGAGCGGATGGTTGCGGTCTTCGGCGTCGCCGCGACGATCGTGCTCGCGGCGACCGTGTTCCGGCAGAGCGTCGAGTCGGCCCAGCTCCGCCCGCACTTCAAGCGGGCCGAGTGGTACTACTTCTGGGTCATCCTCGCGATCGCGTCGGGGCTGCTCGTCGCCCGCCTGGCCGCAACCGCCTGAGACCTCGGAGGCAAGCCCTCCTCCCGCTCGCGATTGCAGAAGCGGAATCGGGGGCCAGGCGGATGTCGCGACAAGCTACAAAGGCGAGCGCGGCGAGCATTTTTTGACTCTACTCGGGGCCTGGTATTGGTGGTAGGTTCACGGTACCCATGACCCTGAAAATCGCGCTTCTGGCGTCCGCCTGTCTCCTTGCGACCTCTATCGCCTCGAGCGCGGAGGGAACCGTCGGCCGCGTCCGGGTCACGACCGTGCGCGAATCGGATTCCGCGCGCGAGCACGCGGCGGCGCAGCGCTTGACGGCGCGGTTCGCGGCGGCCGCGGGACAGAGGTTCCCGACCGTGCGGCTGATCTCCCTCAGGCCGCGTTCGGACGACGGGAGATTCGACGCGACGATCTACGACTACGCGCTCGAGCGCGCGTTCGAGATCGTGGTGGACGCGGACGGCAAGGAGCTCGAGAGGCATGCGGCGCCCGGCCAGCCGCCGCGAACGCTCGGGGAGATCGACGACGCCGCAGCGATCGTGCGCGAGGACCCCCAGCTCAAGGACGCGCTCGCGAAGGCGGCGCTCGAGCTGTACGAGGCGATGCCCCCCGTCACCGTGGACGCCGGGGGACGCCGCCTGATCAACGTCGGGATGATGTCCCCGCCGGAGAACGGGTACACGGTCGAGCGCAACGAGATCGTCTCCGTCCACATCCCGACGCGCACGATCGTGCGCCACGCCGAGGGCGCGCCCGACACGGCACGAGCGCTCACGCTCGCCTGCGGGCCCGGCACGTCGGGCTGCGGCTACACGACGGGGTCGTGTGCCTATTACCAGATCCTCTGGCCCGCGGCGGACCCCGTCTGGAAGCTCAAGGTGCGCCACCCGAGCTGCACGACGTCGGTGCAGAGCCAGGGCACGGGGCTCGAGATCACCGACGTCTACTACCGCGGCCGCCTGATCCTCAAGCGCGGCGAGGTCCCGGTCCTCAACGTCAAGTACGACGGCGACACCTGCGGCCCCTACCGCGACTGGATGTACTCCGAGGATTGCTTCCAGGCTCCCGGGACCGACGTGCCGTCCGCGGGCTCCGGGGTCCGGGTCGCGTCGTCCACGCCGTCCACGCTGTGCGAGTCGTCCTCGGACGCGGGGAACTTCAAGGGGGTCGCGATCTACGACCAGGGCAGCGCCCTGTGGCTCATGTCCGAGACGAACGCGGGCTGGTACCGGTACGTCATGGAGTGGCGCTTCCACCTCGACGGCACGATCGAGCCGATCTTCGGCTTCGGCGCCACGAGCAACAGCTGCACGTGCAACGCGCACCACCACCACGCCTACTGGCGGCTCGAGTGGGCCGTGGACGCGGTCTCGAACGGCACGACCGACGATCCCGCCACCGGGATCAACACCCTCGAGCGCCGCCAGCCGGGGACGGCCGACGTCTACAGCCCGATCACGGTCGAAGACGTTTTCGAGCGTGACCCCGCCGGCTACGACAAGGACTGGTTCCGGGTCAAGAACCCGGCGACCGGGAACGGCTATCTCATCCAGCCGGGCGAGCACGACGGAAGCGCGACCGGAGATGCCTACGCCAAGTGGGACCTGGCCGCGCTCGCCCTCAACCCGAGCCAGATCGACGACGAGAACACGGACACGAGCGTTCGCCTCTCCCCGTGGTTCAACGACGAGACCCTCGGCGCGACCAAGCGTCTCGTCACCTGGTACCGCGCGTCGTACGACCACGACGATCCGGGGGGCTCGGGCGAGGCGTGCGAGCTCGCCGGGCCGAAGCTGGTCCCGCTCACGCCGTGCGCCGGCACCGTGACGCTCGATCGCAGCGCCTACACGTGCCAGGGGAGCGTCGGCCTGAGTGTCTCCGACCAGGACCTGATGGGGACGGGCACGATGACCGTCCACGTCTCCTCGCCCACGGAGCCCACTCCGGAAACGGTGACTCTCGTCGAGACTCCCGCCGGATCCGCGCGGTTTGCGGGGTCGATCCTGGCCACGCCGAACGCGCCGGCTCACGGCGACGGCAAGATCTCCGTCGCCCACGGCGACACGCTCGAGGTTTCCTACGTGGACGGGTCGTCTTGCGGGACGCCGAACGTCACCGTCGAGAAGACGGCACCGATCGATTGCGTTCCCCCCGCGCTCTCGAACATCCAGGCGGCGCCGGCCTCGAACACCGCGGCCGTGACGTGGAGCACGAGCGAGGGGGCGACGAGCATCGTCCACTACGGCACGTCGGTGCCGACCGCGGGCGCGGCGTCCGACACGGCGTTCGTCACCGGCCACGCGGTGAGCCTCGCGGGGCTTTCGAGCTGCACGACCTACTACTATTGGGTCGAGTCCGGCGACGCCGCGGGGAACCTGACCGCGAGCAATGCCGGAGGCGGATACCGGGCGTTCGTCACGCTCGCCAACGCGGACGCGAACTTCACGAGCACCGACACTCCGGTCTCGATCCCCGACAACAGCTCGACCGGAGCGACGAGCACGATCAACGTCGCGCAGGCCGCGTCCGTTCAGGACGTGAACGTCACGGTGAACATCACCCACACCTACGACGACGACCTGACGCTCTCGCTCGTCACGCCCGCGAGCTCGACCATCACGCTCTCGGCCCGCCACGGCGGGAGCTCCAACAATTACACCGCCACGGTCTTCGACGATGAGGCGAGCACGCCGATCTCGTCGGGCTCGCCGCCGTTCACTGGCTCCTTCCGTCCCGATGCGGCGCTCACCGCGGCCGACGGAATCTCCTCGTCCGGCGCCTGGCGGCTCAAGGTCGTCGACTCCGTCGGGCAGGACACCGGCACGATCGACTCGTGGCTCCTGAAGCTCAACCTTCCGATCGGCACCTGTCCCGCGGGGAGCCCTCCGCCTCCGGCGACGGCCATGACGGCGGCTCGCATCGCCGGTCCCGGCGCGCACCTGAGCTGGGCCACGGGGGCCTGCCCGGCGCCGAACTATCACCTGGTGTACGGATCGTTCGCCGGGCTCCCGAGCTACACGCTGACGGGCGGAGTCTGCGGGCTGGGCCCGGTCGGGAGCTTCGACTGGTCGTCGCTGCCTGCGGGCAACCTCTGGTTCCTCGTCGTCTCCGACAACGCGGCGACGACCGAGGGAAGCTGGGGGCTATCGTCGAGCGGGGAGCGCAAGGGATCGACCGCCTCGGCGACGTGCGGGTTCGTTCAGCGGAACAACGCCGGGACCTGCCCCCCCTAGAGATTAGATCGCCGCGATCTTCCATTCGCCGCGCGGTGTGCGCTCGAAGAAGACCCACTTCGGACGCGCCCCCGCGCGCAGCACGCGGATCGACCAGTAGGGCCCGACGTCCCCCTCGACGACGACCCGGTCGAATGCACCGAACATCGCGCGCAGCGCGTCGGGATCCGCGGCCTGGATCCGGGGGCCGACCTCCGTCAGCGCGCGGGACGTGAGACACCTCACCGCCCCGGCGCGATCGCCCTGGCTCATCGCATCGACGAACGCGCGCCAGGTCGGCTCCCAAGGCACGTTCTTGAGCGGCGGCGGGGTGATCGTGGGCTTGAAGCGGTACGGCGCGCTCGCGCGCGCCGCCGGGGGAGCCGAAACCGGCCGGGACGCGGCGCGGGCCTTCGGCGGAGGAGCCGGGGCCGGAGCGCTCGCCGCGGGCCGCTGCTTGGCGGGCTTCGGCACCACGCAGGGATCGTCCTGGTAGATCAGCTCGCCGGTCGCGTCGGGACACGTGTAGATCTTGTGCTCCTCGTCCTCGGCGGCCGCAACCGCCGCGACGCCGAAGACCAGCAGCATGGGGGAAATCCAGCGCATGTGGAGAATCTAGGTGCGGCCTTCGCGGAGGCAACCTCCTGTAGACTTCGTCGATGCGACTCGCGAAACTCCTCGTCCCGCTCTCCTTTCTGCCCCTCGTCGTCCTCGCGGTCTCGGCCGCCGCCGAGACCGCCCCGAAGAAGGCGGAGGAGCAGTTCAAGAACATCCAGGTCCTGAAGGGCATCCCCGCCGACGACCTGTTCCCGACGATGCAGTTCATCTCGGCGTCGCTCAACAAGGAATGCGATTTCTGCCACGTCGACCACGCCAACGAGAAGGACGACAAGAAGGAGAAGCAGGTCGCGCGGAAGATGATCGCGATGACCCTCGCGATCGACCGCGAGCACTTCGAGGGGAAGCACGAGGTCACTTGCTTCTCGTGCCACCGCGGTGCCGAGCATCCGCTGAGCGTCCCGCTCGTCGCGACCTCGGACCTTCCCGACGAGCCGGAAGCCCCACCCGCGGCCCCACCTCCGGAAGCCGACGCCGTGCTCGCGAAG
>Ga0137435_1000357_pt1 | contig 15559 bp, 14 predicted proteins | sample EasRivERMGT100_2_FD_104904 | JGI IMG/M metagenome (GOLD analysis project Ga0137435, IMG submission 104904) | Soil microbial communities from meander-bound floodplain in the East River, Colorado, USA - East River MetaG ERMGT100_2 | ecosystem: Environmental > Terrestrial > Soil > Floodplain ... | reverse complement strand
TGCATCTGCACGATCTCGAACTCTTCGCGCGTCAGCGGGCCCGGCTTGTTCAGGATCTCGTGGGGCACCCGGACTTTGCCGAGGTCGTGCAGGTAGGCGCCGAGGCGGATCGTGGTCTGATTCGTCTCATCGAGCTCGAGCGCGCGCGCGACGGCTAGGGCGCGCTGCGCCACCCGTTCGCAGTGACCGAACGTGTAGCTGTCCGCAGATTCGATCGACTGCCCCCACTCGCGCACCAGCTCGAAGTACGTCGTCTCGAGCGCCGACATCTTGCCGCCGACGTAGACCAGGTCGACGCGGGCATCGAGCCGGAGAAACAGGCGGTGCGCGGTGTTCAGTAGGGAGAGCGCATCCTGGTTCCGACCCATGCCCTGCATCAACAGCGCCAGCTCGCGCGACGCCTCGGCCTCGTTCAGCACCGAGCCGGCGCTGACGGCCAGCTCGATCGCGGTGCGCAACCGCGACTCGGCCAACGCGGGGCGGCCGGTGTCGCGGTACACCATCCCGATCATCTTGTACGCTTCGGACTTGTCGGCGCGCGAGTCGAGCTGGTCGAAGATCGCCAGTGCGGCTTCGGCGTTGCGGCGTGCATCTTCGTAGCGCGCGCGCGCATAGTGCGCCTCGGCGTGATTCACGAGGCACATCCCCTGCAGATGCGCGTCGCCGGCACGCTTGGCGATTTCGAAGCTCTTGGTGAAGTACTCGTCCGCCTTGTCGTACTGCTTCAGGTCGACGTGGGCGATACCGAGGTTGATGTATGCGGTCGCGCAGCCATGCTCGTTGTTGGTCGCGCGATGCGCATCGACGGAGGACTCGTAGTGCGCGACGGCCGTCGCCAGGTCGCCGTGAATGTTGGCCAGAATGCCCAGGTTCTGCTCGACCCGCGCCAGCAGCTCGCGCGCCTGGCCGCCGAGGTCGAGCGCTCGGAGAAAATGCGAGCGTGCTTCCACCATCGCCCCGGTGCGCAGCGCGAGGCCACCCATCGTGTTGAGCGCTTCGGCGGCGAGGACGTCATTCTTGAGCTCGCTCGCAATGTGGTAGCTCTGACTGCACAGGTCGCGCGCGCGCGCGGAGTCATTGCGGTGGTGGGAGACGACTGCCAGGCGCCTCAGCGCCTCGGCAAGTACTGCCTTCTCGCCGTGGCGCTCGGCCGTGGAGATCGCGGCTTCGTACAGCTGGATTGCCTCGGGAATGCACGCGGCCCGTTCACGCGCGCGTGCTTCGTACAACAGATCACCGGCCCGGCGCGCTTGCGCGCCGGGGATGCGACGCTCTACCACGCTATCACGTAGTCTGAGAAGTGGTCGACCTTACCTGTCACCCGCCCCGAATGGATGTTGTCGCGCGACAGCAGGTAATAGAGGATGTTGAGGCTTTCATCCACGTACGCGATCCGCTTGGGCTGGCGCCTGCCGCGCAAGCTGCAGTTCGCGTAGCTCATCGTGAGCGCGGCGGACTCATTGAACCGCAGACCTTCCGGCTCGAAGTGGACCGCGTTCACGCCACGGCCCCTGGGCATGGTCATCGTGATCTGCGTGGCGGTGTCGAGCGCGCCCCGCGGAATCCTTAGGACGTGCGGACCAACTCTGATGCGGCCACCAGCCGGCCCGATCGTGCGCGTCTTCGTGGCGTACGGGAGATCAGAACAAACCAGCAGAGCGGGGGGCTGCCACGTGCCGTTGTAATGGGCCTGCGGCGCCGGCATCGCCGCAGGTGGCACTGCCGGAGCTACTGGAGATGAAGGGGGTTCGCCGCAGGACGGCGCGAACAAACAGACGACGAGTAGGACCGCTAGAGCGCGAACGGCCTTCATGTGCCCACATCTCCTGCCGGAGGTTCGAAGCCTGCTGGGGACTTTACGGGCTACAACATGGGACCATTCCCGGGTCAATACCGTGAGAAATGTCACAGTCTAGGGTTTTAGGGACCGTTTTGGTCCCCAACGGCACGCGTGTTATAGTTGGCGCCGATGCCTGAACAGGTCTCCGCCACCTTCTCCAGCCTCGCGCTCGCCCTGGGCGCCAAGTACGAGGTCAAACGGCTGGTCGGCGCGGGTGGCTTCGCCGAGGTCTATGAAGTGTGGGACAAGGACTTGGAGCGCCGGCTCGCCGTGAAGGTGCTGCGTCCCGACGTGGCCTGGACCTCGGGGATGATCGAGCGATTCCAGCGTGAGACCCGGGCTGCCGCCCGGCTCGAGCACCCCAACATCCTGCCGATTCACTTCGTGGGTGGCGGCGAGGGGCTCGTCTACTACGCGATGCCGTTCGTCGATGGAATGTCGCTGGGCGAGCTGCTGAAGCGCTCCGGCGGGGGCGCGCTACCTCCCGAGCGCGCGCTCGCGATCATCATCCCCATTCTTGACGCCCTCGGTCACGCGCACAGCGCCGGCCTGCTGCACCGCGATATCAAGCCCGACAACATCATGCTCGACGTCGCGCGTGGGCGGCCGCTGCTCGTCGACTTCGGCATCGCGCGCCGGCTCGACAGCGAAGCGGGCGCGGGACTGACGCAGACCGGTCTCGTGATCGGGACGCCGCACTACATGAGTCCCGAGCAGGCGCTCGGCGACCCCAACCTCGGTCCGGGCTCGGATCTCTACTCGCTCGGCTGCGTGCTCTTTCAGATGCTGACGGGGAGTCCGCCGTTCGATGGCGAATCGTCGCAGCAGGTTGTCGGCAAGCACATCGCCGATCCCCCACCGGCCGCGCACGAGGTGAATCCCAAGGTGCCGCGCGCGTTGTCCGACGTGATCATGCGTTGTCTCGCCAAGCAGCCGAAGGATCGCTACACGTCCGCGGCTGAGCTCATTGCGGCGTTGGAGGGCGACAAGCAGCCGAGTACGGTGCGGTCGAGAGCGACGGCGGCGCAGGCAGCGACGGAGCTCTTGGTGAGCGGGGCAACGAAACAAGTGACGGCCAGACAGCCTGCCCTGAGCGCAGCGAAGGGGCCGGACGGCCAGACGGCCGGGAAAAGATGGCCGGTCTGGGTCGTGCCGGTGATCGCGTTGGCGGCGTTGGGAATCGGGGCGGGCGCACTGTTCCTCAAGGAGCCGAAACTCGAGTTTGAGAATCGGCTCGCCGACAGTGTGACGGTGCAAGCGGGGTCCGTCACGTGGCGGGTTCCACCAGAGGGCAAGATCAAGATTCCCACTCCGGGGAGTGTGACGTGGCGGGTGATTCGGCCGCGCGCGGGCGAGCGCGAGCTGGGCCTGCCGCTCGGTCAGCAAGTCACGATGCAGCGCGGCACGATCCGGGCGACGCCGCGACCCGGCAGCCAGGCCTACTTCGAGCCGCTCATTACTAATGAAACGGGCCGCCCGATTACGATCACGATCAATGCTGGACTGGCCGGCGCGGTGTCGTGTAACTGTACCGTTCCTGCCGGGGCGGTGCGGATGCCGATCGGCTATTATCAGCTGTTTCAGAATTCGACTGTCCGCGCCGAAGACCCGGGCAGCGGCGCGACGGCGACGTTCAAAGACTTGGGGGCCAACGTAGATAGAACGCGCGGGACTGTGGGGCTGAAGTTTCGGGCTGCAGATCTCCGCACAACTCGCTGACACGCTCCGGAAAGTCTTCGCTCTTGTGAAGGGCGGTACCTGCCCACAGCCTCAGGTCATCTTCCCCAGGAGCACCGGATGCATAGACTGCTGGCATTAGCAGGTGTTGGTCTGTTGATGGGCTGCGCCGCTTCACCACCTCCTCCTACCAATCGCGATCTCGCTGCGCTCGACGGCGTCACCAGCTCGATCATGGGTCATCCGATCACGACGACTTCGGCCGATGCGCGCACGCACTTTCTCGCCGGGCAGCGCGAGCAGGATCTCGGCCGCAATTTCGACGCGCTCGATCACTTCCAGCGTGCGGTCGCGGCTGATTCCACGTTCGCGTTCGGCTACCTGAGCGTCGCCAACACGTCGAATTCGCTGGCCGATTTCAAGAAGAACCTCGACCGTGCCGAGCAGCTGGCCAGCCGCGCATCCGAAGCCGAGCAGATCCAGATCCGGATCGCGCGCCGGGGGTTGGAGAACGACGTGAACGGGCAGCTCGCGCTGGCACAGGAGCTGGTCGCGAAGTTTCCCGAGAGTCCGCGGGCGTATCTCGTGCTCGCCGGCGTGCAGGCTGGCCTGAATCGCACGACGGATGCACGCGCCTCCTACGGCAAGGCGATCAACCTCGCGCCCCGGCTCTTGGCCGCGCATATCGCGGTAGGGACGACGTACCTGTTCAACGAGCCGCGCGATTTCCAGCAGGCGCTGGTCCATTTCCAGGCCGCCGAGGCGTTGGCTCCGAACGAGCCGAGCACGCACGACTTCCTGGGCGACGCGTACCGGGCGTTGAACGACATGCCGGCGGCGCGGCGCGAGTACACCCGTGGCCACGAGCTCAATCCGCGCGACGCGGGGCTCGTGCAGCAACGCGGCCACGTCAATTCGTTCGCGGGCGACTACGCGGCGGCGCGCGCCGACTACGACACGTCGCTGGCGCTGGGCCGCGGCAATGAGAAGGGCTTCTTCGCCCCGTTCCGCGCGTATGTGAGCGTGTACGCCGGCGATCCGGCAGGCGCGATTGCGGAGCTGAACAAGCTCGTGGCCGAGGCCGACGGCATGGGCCTGCCCGATCCGCTGGCGGTGAAGGTCAACGCGCTGACGAACGTCGCGCTCATCGCGATCGAGACCAAGAATTTCGCAGCGGCGGAAGCAGCGTTACAGCAGCGCACGCCGTTGATGAACCAACAGTCGGCGCAAGCGGCCAGTGCGGGGTTCCGGCGCGCGCAGGATGCCAACAACGCCTACTTCACCGCCTGGCTGGCCGCACGCAAGGGGGACTACGGGGCGGCGAGTCGCGAGGCGGACCGGATGGCGGCGATCGTCGCGCCCGATGCCAATCCGCGCAAGCTGGAGCCGGTGCACCAGCTCAAGGGCTTCATCGCAGCCTACCAGGGGAATGCAGCGGAGGCGGCGTCGCATTTTGCACAGGGCAACCTCCAGGACCCCTTCATTAAGTACAACTACGCCGTGGCGCTCGAGGGCTCGGGACAGGCAGACAAGGCCAAGACGATGTTCAAGGAGCTGGCCGTTTACAACTTCAACAGCCTCGGGTATGCCCTGATCAGGCGGGACGTGCAACAGAAGTCGTAGGAAGCGGGTATATTGTCAGTATGCTGGTTCCGCTGTTGCTGTCTGTTGCGCTTGTTGCCCCCCCCCGGATCGATGATGTCCCGGTCCGAGTCCGGCTGAACCACGAGCAGCTTGAGATCGGCGATCGCGCGCGCGTCTACATCAAGACCGCGCGCGATGGCTTTTTGGTCATTCTGCACGCGGACCCGCAAGGGCGGGTGCGCGTGTTGTTCCCCATCGACCCGGACGCGGACAACTTCGTGCGCGGCGGCAAGGAGCTGGAGCTGCGGAGCCGGTCCGATCGGGAGGCGCTGCAGATCGACGCCGAGGGCTCGGGGACTGTGCTCGCCGCGTTCTCCGTCGATGCATTTCAGTTTGACGAGCTCACCCGCAACGGGCACTGGGACTTTCTGGCACTGGGCGGGCCCGACGAACAGGTGAAGCACGATCCGCTCGCCGGGTTGCTCGAGATTGTGAACAACATGGCGCGCGACCATCAGTTCGATTACGACGTCGCGACCTATGTTGTGGGCTCGGCGGCTTACGCGTCGGATTATGACTATCACGGCCACGGCTATGGCCACACGCACGTCGGGATCCACTTCGGGTTTGGCTACTATCCGTTTGGCGTCGGATTCGCGTACGGATACCCGTTCTGCGGGGCGTTCTGCTATGACCCGTTCTGGTACGGCGGCTTCGCCTACGGCTATCCCTACTCTCCGTATGGCCGGGGTTACGGTTATCACACGGCGAGCTTCGGCGGGTTCAACCGCAAAGAGCCAAACCTCCCGCGCTTCGAGCCCACGCAACCTCGCGTGCGTACTGCGAACATGAGTGGCTTTGGTGATCGCCGGGGCAGCATCGAGAGTCGCGGCATCCAGCCTCGCCGCGTCGAGCCGCGGAGCGTCGCACCGCGCGGTCGTGCGGTCGCGCCTCGCGGAACGCAGTCGGGGGGGCGCCCATCGGTCGGCCCGCGGGCCCGCGCGCCGTCGTCAGGCGGCAGGAGCATCTCGAGACCGTCCGGTGGAGGTAGGAGCTTCGGTGGGATCGGTGGCTTCCGGGGCGGAAGCAGCGGCCGCTCAATGGGAGGCGGCCGCCGCCACTAGCCAGTATCGCGTTACTGCAGCGAAATCGCGATTTCCTCGAGCAGGTCGTACGCTTCCTGCATGCCACCCTCCATACCCGAGTTGATAATCGCATCCCGTTGTTCCTTGCTCTCGCACTGCACGAGCACCCGGAGCTTGGTGATGTCGCCAACCTGCCTGAGCGTCATCGTATTCACCGTCGGATGCGCGTCGGGATCTGGTATGCCCTCGTAGCACTCAGTCGAGACCACGCGCTCGTTGGGGACGATCTCGCGGTACTCGCCGTGGAAGCCGACTTCGAACTTGCCGTGCGCAATCATGAGAAAGCGCCACTTTCCGCCGACGCGCAGATCGATCTCCGCCAGCTTCATCTCGCCGCGCTTGCCCACCCACCACTTGCTTACGAGCTCGGGCGTCGTGACCGCCTTGTAGACGAGGTGCTTGGGCGCGGCGAAGTCCCGTTCGATCAGGATCTGCGTATCCGTGGGCAAGCTCACCACGGCGCGGTTTTTACTCATGACGTCCACCATCTGAGTCTTCCTCCCGTTTGAGTTCGTCCAGCACCTCGTCCAGCCGGTCGAGCCGCTCGTTCCACGCCTGCTCGTAGTTCTTGACCCATTCGTGGATCGATTTCAGCGGCCGGCCGTTGAGGCGGTACAGCCGGTGACGCCCGTCTTCGCGGACGTGCACGAGGCCGACCTCCCGCAGGACGCGCAGGTGCTTGGACACCTGTGGTTGGCCCAGCCTGAGCTGCCGCACCAGGTCGTTCACCGGCCGTTCGCCCTTTGCGAGGAGATCGAGGATCTCCCGGCGCCTGGGCTCTGCGACCGCGTTGAACGCGTCCGTGGTGGTGGCTGCTCTGGCCATGGGAGATAATATATACCGATATGGGCATATATCAAGGGAGCTGGGAGCCGGGAGCTGGGAACGGGAGGCGATCAGCTAACTTCAGAGAAGAGAGAGACTTCGGAGAGCGCGGGACAGACTGAAGCGCCGGTAACGCGGACGCGAACGCCGTTCGTGGAGACTCGGGGGCCACGAATCAGGCGGCAGTTTCCGACGCTGGTGGCGCGGCCGAACTCCTGCCAGCCCCCGCCCCCGCCCCGTCTCATATCAACGTTTATGGATATGACGCGCTGACCGAGGGGGAGGTGCTCGCGCAGCCGGACAACGTTGAAAGTCACTTCTCGATCGAAGTCGAGCGTCAGGCTCGGGGTCTTTACGGCGTCGTCACTCGCCCAGTAGGTGTCACGCTTGCCGTCGATCACATTCGCCGCAGGGAACCCGGCGCGCGCGTTGCTCGCACTCACCCGCGCCCCCCCCCGGCCCCTCCCGGTCGCCAAGTCGGCACCAAATGTTGCGTCGAGGTACCGTTTGAACCCGCGTAACGACGCGACATCGTTCTCGGGAATCCGCCCGCGCCGATCCGGCGGCAGGTTCAGCAGGAACGACGCGCCCCGCCCTATGGACTTGTAGTAGAGGTCGACGAGCTGCTCGGACGTTTTGACCTGGTCATCCTCATGCTTGTGATAGAACCAGCCAGGCCTGATCGACACATCGCACTCCGCCGGCACCCAATGCGTCCCGGGGCGATCGCCCCGGTTCAGGCGCGCGACGTCGGCCCGGCCGGGCGCGAAGTCGGCGCTGTTCTGCGTCGCCCAACATGTTTCGCCCGCAATCCCGTTTTCATTCCCAACCCAGCGGACGTCAGGCCCCGCGTCGCTGAACAACACCGCGTCGGGCTGGAGCTCGCGCACCATCTGCCACGTGGCCGGCCAATCGTAGTAGGTGCGGTTGTCGATCTCGCGCCGCTCATAGGCTCCGCCGTAATAGCCGTCCCCGCCATTGGCTCCGTCGAAGAAGATCTCGAACACCGGGCCATACTGCGTTAGCAGCTCCCGGAGCTGATTCCGGTAGTACGTGAGGTACTCGGGCCGCCCGTAATCCTTGTGATTGCGGTCCCACGGCGAGAGATAGACGCCGAACTTCACGCCAGCACGCGCGCACGCGTTCGAGATTTCCTTCACATAGTCGCGATCGGTGACGCGGTGCTCGGTATAGCGAGACGGCCACAGACAGAACCCGTCGTGGTGCTTGCACGTGAGGATGAGCCCCTTCATCCCGCCGTCGCGCGCGGCCTCCACGATCTGATCGGCGTCGAAATCAGTGGGACTGAACAAGGCCGGCGACTCGTCGCCATATCCCCACTCGCGGTTGGTGAAGGTATTAATGGTGAAATGCAGGAAACCGTAGAATTCCATTTCATGCCACGCCAGCTGGCGCGCTGACGGCACTGGGCCATACGCTACTGGTGCGTCCCTGAACCGAACGCCGGCCATCGTGAGACTTGCGCCGAGTGTCGTACAAACGAACTGACGCCGGCTAACGGTCATCGCGGTCTTCGTCGGCGATATCGACGGCCATCGGGAAAAAGACCGAGCGCTTCACGCCGGGGAACGGCTTGTCCCACCCCCGCGCGTCATGCCACAGAATCCGGTTGAGCCGATCGGATGGCGCAGCGTCCGGCGTATTGAATTTCATCCGCGCCGATGCCAACGCGGCCCGCCGGCGCTCCTCGGCGTGCGGCCCCGTGATCGAGCCCACGCGCTGATTCACCTCGTGGAGCGACTGCGTGGGAATCAGCGCCGTATATGGCGTGAAATCGGGTGATTCATCAGGGCCGACGAAGCTCGCCCGCATGTCGGTCGCCACCAGGTCGAACAGGCTCAGCGCCGGCAATCCCAGCATCAGCTCGATCGTCTTTACCATACTCGGCTGGGCATAGAACGTCTGATCGAGCGCGCCCCGCTTGGCATACGGGCTCGCCACCAGCGCGACGGTGCGGTGCCCGTCGATGTGATCGACGCCGCTTTGCGCGTCATCCTCCACGATCAGAATCGCCATCTTCTTCCAGAACGCGCTGCGCGACAGTCCTTCGACCATCCGGCCCATCGCGAGGTCGTTGTCCGCCACGCACGCCTTGGGCGTACACCAGCCCGGACTCGTGCCCTGCGTATGGTCGCTGGGAAGAATCACCATCACGAGGTTCGGCATCTTACGCGCCGTTTCCCATTCGCGCAGATGCTCGAGGAACACGTCGGCCTTCAACACGTCCGGGTTCTCCTGCGTCCAACCCGGATACTCGCGCACCAGCACGCGGTCGAGCGAGGGAATGTCGGAGCGCGTGTTGTAGCGTTTCGCCATATACGCGCGGAAATAGGCGGGGTTGTGCGGCTGCGAATCGCGGTACTGCGCCAGCAACGAGGCGCGCACCGAGGCGCTGTCGCTCTGCGGCGCCGGCGCGTACTCGCCGAACACACTCACCGTCTTGCCCTTTGCCTGCGCGACTTCCCACAGGAAGCCGCCGGATGAGTACGCCAGCGGATCCTGGCCCTCCGACGGATAACTGCGTCCCTCGTACAGCGGCCACATCGGGTACTCGGTCTCGTTGGCCTGCGTGAGCCAATTGTGGCCATCCGCGGAGTTGCCGCCGGACGCGAAGAAGTGATCGAGCAGCACGAACTGATCGGCGAGCGCGTGCGCGTTCGGGGTGACATCGCGGCCGTACTGCACCAGCGACGAATCGCTCGCGCCGCGTCCCATGTCGCCGAACACCTGATCGTAGGTGCGGTTCTCGCGAATGATGTACACGACGTGCTCGATCAGCGACGGCTCGCCGGGCCGCTCCGGGACCGCCCGAGCAACGACCTTGCGAGGCGCCGGCGCGGCCTCGGGAGCTCCGAGTGTCAGACGATTGTTGCGCGCAACGGACGTGGTATACGCGGCAAGCTCCGCCTCAGAAGGGACGGCGATGACGTTGACCGAACCGCGATAGGAATGGACGTACTTGCCCTCCATCCCAGACGTGCGCCCGGTCCCCGACCCGACACCAAAGAGCGCTCCGACTGCAATCGTGCGTCCATCCGCACTCACGTCGATGCTCGACGGATACCAGCCGGTGGGAATCAGACCGCGGAATTGCCCGCCTGGCAGCGCATACACGCCGACGGCATTGAGTCCACCGAGCGTCACGTACAGCGTGGCGCCGTCGGGCGAGACTTCCACATCGGTCGGCGCGAACCCGATCCTGCGCTCGCGAAATGGCGCGATCGCAATAGACCGAAGCCGCGTGCGGGCTTTGGTGTCGATGACGCTCACGGTATCGGAGTTGCCGTTCGCCACGTACAACCGCCCGTTCTTCTCGTCCCACGCGACCCCGGTCGGATGCCGGCCCACCGTGATCACGGTGCGTACGGCGCCCGCGACCAGATCAACTTCGGAGACATCTCCCGCTGCGGCGATGCCGCGTGCATCCACCCGCACGAGCTCTGCGAACGCATCGCAGCACTGCTTGGCGGCGCGTGAACGCGCTGTCGGCTTCCGACCGCCCAGGTTCGTGACCCAGGCCCTGGAGCCGTCCGAATTGATCGCGGCCGCGACCGGAAGCACGCCGAGCGGGATCATTTTGATCAGCGAGCCGTTGTCGGCATCGATCACCGCCAGTGAGTCATTCGCCGGCAACGGCACGACGGCGACGCGCCAGCCGGAGGCGTTGGCGCGCGCCGCGACCGCGACGCCCCCAGCCATGTGGGCGCCGAGCGACCATGTGTGGCGGGCCGCACCACTCGAGTCGAAGGAGAATGTCTTGCCGACGCCGGACACGATCGCGCGCCCCGTCACCGGATCCACCGCGACGCCCTGCACGCCGGCACGATCCTCGAGCCGCGCACTGGCGAGCATCGCATTGTCGCGCCAATCGAGCCGATATGCGGCCCGGTTGACGGAGACCCAGATCTCGCCGGGCCGCTTCCCGAAGCGCACGCCGGTCACCCGCGCGCCGAATACGCTCTGCACGCCGGCGGGGGTGACCTGTGCGGTGGTGGCGATTACGCCGGAATCTGGGACACTGCGTCTAGGCTGCGGCGGTGCCTGTGGCATCGCCTGAAGCAGCAGGAGGAGTCCGAGCATCCCGGAATAATGCCGCTAGTGTTGATGCGCTTCAACAAACCACAGCCACTTGTCCGTGCCCCGCGCGATCTCCGTCAGCATGTCGGCGCTGACCGCATCCTCCAGCTCGTTCATCTCCTCGATGCCGATGCGGGCACCGCGCGCGAATGCGCTCAGCGCGTCGGACAGCGCGGCCACGTGCTCGGCTCCCGTGCTCAGGCCGATCGGGTAGTCCGGCAGGGAGGAGCGCTCGGTGACGACGCCCACCGTGCCCTCGGCGATGCCACCGAGCTGCATGATGCGTTCGGCGATGAGATCGACGTACTCCTCCACGGCTTCGCTGATCTCGTCGAACAGCTTGTGCAGCGCGATGAAATCAGACCCCTTCACGTTCCAGTGTGCCTGCTTGCACTGCGTCTGGAGGTCGATCCCATCGGCGAGCCGCTGATTGAGCAGCGACACGACTTCCGTGCGCGTCGATTCGGGAAGATCGTTCTTGGTCGTGTGCAGCTTCGTTTCGCTGCGTGATGCCGTTGCCATCTACTCCTCCTTGTTCACGCGTTCACCGTCTTCATGCCCCCTTCGGGATAGCGCGCGCCTGCCGCCGCGCCCCGCGGGATTACCTCGTCGAGCCGGCCCAAATCGTCCGGCGTGAGCCGGATGTTCACGGCTGCGGCATTCTCCTCAAGATACTTCCGGCGCTTGGTGCCTGGAATCGGGACGATGTCGTTCCCTCCGGCAAGAAGCCAGGCCAGCGCGATCTGCGCCGGCGTGCATTTGCGCTCGCGCGCGATCCGCTCCACGCCCGCCACGAGCTCCAGATTCTTCTGGAAGTTCTCTCCTTGAAAACGCGGATGGTTCCGCCGCCAATCCCCCTCGGGCAGGTCCTCGAAGCGCCTCAGCTGCCCCGTCAGGAAACCCCGACCGACAGGACTGTACGCCACGAATCCGATGCCGAGCTCTCGAACCGCAGGCAGGATCTCGTCTTCGACATCGCGACTCCACAGCGAGTACTCGGACTGCAGCGCCGTGATCGGATGGACGCGCTGCGCTCGGCGAATGGTCTGAGCGGCTGCTTCGGAAAGGCCGAGGTAGCGAACCTTGCCGGCCTGCACCAGATCCGCCATTGCACCAACGGTCTCCTCGATCGGTACGGCGCGGTCGACCCGATGCTGGTAGTACAGATCGATGAAGTCGGTGTTGAGCCGCTGGAGGGACGCATCGCACGCGGCGCGCACGTACTCGGGACGGCCGTTCTGGCCCTGCCACTTTCCGTCGGGACCGCGGACGTTGCCGAATTTGGTGGCCAGGATAAAGCGGTTCCGTTTCCCTTTTATCGCTTTGCCGACAAGCACTTCGTTCGTGTGCGGTCCGTACACATCGGCCGTATCGAGGAAATTGACGCCCAGCTCGAGCGCGCGGTGGATTGTTGCGATGGATTCTTCTTCGTTGTCGCGGGTGCCGTAGAAATCGGACATTCCCATGCACCCGAGTCCCAACGCCGAGACGACGAGCCCCTGAGTACCCAGTTTTCGTTGTTGCACCGGAACCTCCGTTAGCGCGCTGCTTTTGCCACCGTGTCCCACGTTCGGGTTGTGACTTCCTTACCGAACGTTTTGTCGATCAGCGTCATGAAAACCGGGCCCTTGGGATTCGGGACGTACACGCTGAAGATCGCGCCGCCCTGCATCGCCAGAATGCGCGCGCCTTCGAACTCGATCGGCAGCTCGAGTGTCTTGGACAGCCGTTCGCGCAGGAACGTGATGATCCGTTTGGACTCGGGAGCCAGGCGAAAACCCTTGTAGGGATCGGACGCGAGAATCTTGCGTAATCCGTTGACCGGGCGAACGATCGTGAGAAACGCCTGGCCCAGCTGCTCGTGCATGGCCTTCTCGGCCTTGCGCTCCAGAGCCGCGACCGGGGCCACGGGCGCGCTGAAGACGACGTTCCCGCTCGCGAGCAGCGTCTTCACCTCGGTGAAACCGGCGGCCTCGAACGCCGCCTTGAGCTGCGGCATTTTGGCGTTCGTGGGCATCACCCCTCTCAGGAAGGCAGCGTAGCGCGGCATGGTTACGTGGGGAGGAACGCCTCCACAAAGCCCAGGGTTGCGCGCCCGGTAATGCGAACGATGGCCGGCGCGTCGCTCACCGATCCCTTGATGGCGAAGTATCCGAGGAATGCCCGCCCGCTCGTCTCGACGCGCACGCCGGCAGGGAACCGGATCTGTACATACCCCGAAAACACTCCAACGTCGATGGTGGTCACCCCAGGCTCGAAGCGCGCCTGCGTCAGATCGAGCTCTACGTAGCCGAGGCGCGCCCGCAGCGTGAGGTGGCGCGGCACGAGTCCCGCCAGCTTGGGCTCAAGGCCGGATAAGGTCGCGCGTATGTCGGACACGTCTGGTTCCCCGAGCGCCGGCAGATCCGCGATGATGGCGTCGAGCTCGCGCAGGGACTTGGCCTCATAGACCGCCTGGAATCTGGCATCGAGTTGCGCTTCGGTGAGCTGATCATTGGCGAAGTAGCGGGTCAAGACGTCGATCACCCGGTCACGCGCGGCGGCTGGAAGATCCGGAAGATTGGGCACGCCTAAACCTACTGTCGATTTCCCCTCCCTCTCAACGACTACCGGGTGTCCGAGCATATTTCCGACCTTACGGAGGAGCCATGAAATACCTGTGCCTGGTCTATCAGGAAGAGAAGCAGGAGGTGAACGTCCCCAAGGAGACGATCGAGCAGGCGAAGCGCGATTACTGGGCCTTCACCGAGGACATCAAGAAGAGTGGGCACTACGTCGGGAGTAACGGGCTGCAGCACACCGATGCCGCCACGACCGTTCGGGTCCGCAACGGCAAGCTCTCGGCCACCGACGGGCCCTTTGCCGAGACCAAGGAGCAGCTGGGCGGCTATTTCCTCATCGAGGCCAAAGACCTGAACGACGCCATCCAGGTGGCGGCGCGCATTCCGTCGGCCAAGTGGGGATCCGTCGAGGTCCGGCCCGTCTGGGGTTGAAACGTGGAGGCTGTCGAATCGCGAACATCCCAAACGACTAACGGGTGTCCACATTTCAGAGTCCACAGACATGTCTCGGAGGAATCATGCGATACCTGTGCCTGATTTACGAGGACGAGAAGTGGTGGGAAACGGCCACGCCGGCCGACATGGAGAAGGGCATGGCGGACTACAACGCGTTCACGGACAGTATCAAGAAGAAGGGCAACTACATCGGCGGCGAAGCGCTGCAGCCGACGAAGACCGCGACGTCCGTAACGGTCCGCAACGGGAAAGTCTCGACCACGGACGGGCCCTACGTCGAGACGAAAGAGCAGCTCGGCGGCTACTACCTGATCAACGCAACGGACCTGAACGAGGCGGTCCAGGTCGCGTCCCGGATTCCGGGCGCGCAGCATGGGACGGTGGAAGTCCGGCCGGTCATGGAGTTCGACCAGCCGTAGACACGATCGAGTCGGTCTATCGCGCGGAGTCCCGCCGCGTCCTCGCGACCCTGATCCGCCTGCTCGGCGACTTCGATCTCGCCGAGGAGGCGCTTCAGGATGCGTTCGCGGCGGCGGTCGAGCGCTGGCCGATCGAGGGCACACCCGCGAACCCGCGCTCGTGGCTGATCTCGACCGGCCGGTTCAAAGCCATCGATCGCCTTCGGAAGACCAGGCGCGAAACTCCCGGCGAGCTCGATGTCGCGCAGGACATGATCGAAACCGAGGACTACGACGTCGCCGACGACCGGCTGCGTCTGATCTTCACCTGCTGCCACCCGAGCATCAATCCTGACGCGCAGGTGGGGATGACGTTGCGCGAGGTGTGCGGCCTGACGACCGAGCAGGTCGCGGCCGCGTTTCTCACGACACCACCCACGCTGGCGCAGCGCATTGTGCGCGCGAAGGCCAAGATTCGCGACGCGCGCATCCCCTACGAGGTGCCGTCGCGCAACGATCTCCCCGACCGTCTCGCCACAGTGCTGCAGGTCGTCTACCTCGTGTTCAATCAGGGCTACTTCACCCGGCCCGATCTCGCGACGGAAGCGATCCGCCTCGGCCGGTTGCTGGTGGAGCTGCTCCCCGAGCCCGAAGCGATTGGCCTGCTGGCGCTGATGCTGCTGCACGACGCCCGGCGCGCGACGCGCACGACACGTTCGGGCGAGCTGATTCCGCTCGAGGAGCAGGATCGCACGCAGTGGAATCGCGCGCAGATAAAGGAAGGGGTGGAGCTGGTCGAGCGGGCGTTCGCCTCGCGGCGCGTGGGGCCGTATCTGCTCCAGGCGGCGATCGCGGCGGTCCACGCCGAGGCACCGTCCTCAGACAAGACGGATTGGAGCGAGATCGTGGGGCTGTACGAGGTGCTGCTGCGCACCGATCCGTCGCCGGTGATCGAGCTGAATCGCGCGGCTGCGA
>Ga0137435_1000355_pt1 | contig 15578 bp, 18 predicted proteins | sample EasRivERMGT100_2_FD_104904 | JGI IMG/M metagenome (GOLD analysis project Ga0137435, IMG submission 104904) | Soil microbial communities from meander-bound floodplain in the East River, Colorado, USA - East River MetaG ERMGT100_2 | ecosystem: Environmental > Terrestrial > Soil > Floodplain ... | reverse complement strand
CATGAATCTTTTCCTGAAGAAAAAAAAAATGACAGTTACAAAAAACGTGAATCTTTTTCCCCTGAAAAAAAATATTTTTTTCAAAAAAATGACAGTTACGAGGAAATTTATACACATTTTTTTCGACCCTAAGACCAAAAAAAAAAAATAATAAAAAAAAATAAATAAAAATTTATTTTTCGCACGTGCGTCAAATTTTTCTCTAGAGAATTTTTTTTCCCCTTCAAATCAATGATTTAATATCTGGATTGTGTTTTTGTTGATGTCTTGTCATTCCTAACCCAGGAAATTTTTGCCAAATATAATCTATATAAGCTTGATAAATAAACCATAAAGAATATATAATTAATATTGTCATTAATGTCCAATTTTCCCATTCTCCATTAGGTCTTTCAGTAAATCCTACAGTAAAAGCACTTGCAGTATAAAAAATACTTGTTAATATTGCTACAAATACAGCAGCACGAGGATCTCTATTAATAAAAATAAAATATAATTTTTAAACATGCCTTCTATCCCAATGTAAAACATTCCATATTTTATCTAAAGTAGTTGCCAATATTACTAATAATATACTAGAAATATATAGTGGTGTAGAAGAAAATGTTCTAGTATAACCCCATAAAGATAAAACAAATAACGGTAACATGATTAAAGGTCCGGTTCCATAAATTTCAATAATTGGACCTATTCCTGTTCTTTTTCGTGTTTTATTATACCAAATTCTTTGTCTATTAGTATACAATCCTGAAACTTAATATCTCATTATTTCTCATTATTTATACCCCATGCATTTCTATGAGATATATTATATCCTATCCATGATAACCAAGATATAATGATTGAAGTATCTAAACCATTCATTTTATGATTTTTTATATTATTATGTATAAATTATATTATATATTTTCAAATATGATAAAAAAAATATGAAGTTTATTTAATTAACAATAAAAACATTAATAATGATAAATTTGTGAATATAATATTTAATAATGTTAAATTTGAGAATGTACTATTTGAACCAGAATTTACATTTACTTGAGATTTATTAGATCCTGGATTACATAAACAAACATATGCTCCAGATCCTGCTGTAATTAAAGCTTCTTTCTTGGATTCTGCTGAACAAGATGAAAATCCAATTTCATAAACTGAACCACATTTTAAATAAGAAACTTGATTTACTATATCAATTTGTAAAATTTCAAAACAACAATTTTCAACATCGTATTTTGATGATGATAAACATTCACCTGGTTGTGTCGTTTTTATACCTGATCCTCTTTGACAGAAATTTTGTGAATTTACTAAATAGAAAATAAGAAAAATTAACATTTTAATCAAATATTAAATTGATAATAAAATAATTTTATGAAATAGAATTTATTTTTATTTTTACAAAAAAAGGTTAAATATTATCTTGAATTGAATCGAACACGTCTTGATAAATATTCACAATAAGAATTTTTTAAATTAACTTCATATTCTTCAATTGTTTCTTCTGTCATTGCCAGAATGAAGTGAGGCCATAAATTATAACGATCCATCATCGCAGTTATTTCAGTTAAACTTTTCTTCTTTAAAATATTCAATGTTTTTATTCTTTCATCATCATTCATGTTATGAGGGTTTTTTTTTGATTTCCTTTTAAAGATAATAAAATTGAATAAAATTAAAGAGTGAAGAACAAAAATAAAATAACCATATTCTATTTTTGTTCTTCATTCTTTAATTCTATTTAACTGAATTATAATGGCATTATCACATCCAGATCCAGAAAGTCTTAAAATAATCGATAGAATTCTCATAGAAAGATCAAAAGAATTAACATTTCATATATTTGATCTTCTTAGTGAAGCTATTCAAAAAATTAGAACATTAATATTAGAAAGGTTTTTTAATATGAGAAATTTAAAAGGATATTTTATGTTTTCCAATGTAAAAAATTTTGTAATTGAAATTTCAATATGTCCTGTAACATATAAAAATCAAATATTAGATATAAATAAACATAATTATTATAAGAATATTGATATATTATTATCAACATTAAATCTAAGATCAATTGAAAAATTTGCAACAATGATAGGTAATGATTATGGATATCTAATCATTGAAAAACATATAGGATTGTCACGTAATTTAGAATTTTGTTTAAGTCCAAATTTTAAATAAAAAATTTATTTAAGTTCATTAATGTTCAAGGGATTAATAAATTTATTATATTCACAATTTACAATTCTGTAAATTCCGAAATCATTTTTTTAAGATTTGTTAATTCCGATAAAAGTTTAGTTAATGTTGTTTCTATCATACAAATCCTTGAAATAATATCATTACTTTTTTTAAAATTATGACATTTACAATAAAAATCTGGTGAAGAATGTAATAGAATATCAATTTCTCTTTGTTTAGTTATATTAGATTTTGGTTCTACTAAATAATAATTTGAGCAAATGATACAAAGACCATTTTTAAATGATTCATTTAAATTACACTTTCTACAATATTCCATTCTTTTTTTTTTAATAAAAGATACTAATAATGATAATTTCATTTATTTAAATTTTTGAATTAATGTGTATTATTTATGCTCTTCAAATATAATCATAGAGTAGAGAGATTTGCAAAAAAATGATAATTTCAAATTAATAATAATTAAAAATTGAAATTACTCATTTTTTTTGTAAATCTCTCTACTTTCTGATTGTATTTGAAAAGCATAAATAATATTTTTATATCTATTTTTGGAAATAACAAAAAAATGAAGAGGTTAAGAGAGGTTGATAATAATGAAAATGAATCAAAATTAGTTATAACAGGATTTTGTTCAGGATTATATTTACAAGAATATAATGGAAATGATGGAATAAAAGATATATTATGTTTAATATTTACATTAGCAATTAAAGGAAAATCTGTTCAAAAAGATACATTTAGTTTAATATTAGATGAAAATAGTGTATTATTATTATCACCCTTTTTAATTCATACAATTGAAATTAAAAAAGTTTTTAAATCAAATTGGAAATCATTGGATTTAACAAATAATTATTATTGCTATAAAATAAGTTCAATTATTAAAGGAATATCAATTGATAGATTAAATAATAATAATAAGTTTTTAACAACAAAAAAAATTGAAAAAATAATATATCAAAATTATTTCTTATATACATTAAATATTGTTTCAAATAATATCATTTCAAGAATTAATGAAAAACAACAACAAATTATTAAAACTATATTTAATCATAATCAAATACCTCTTATTGATTATCAAAATAGTGATAAATATGGTCGTATTTTAACTGTCTTTACAACATTAATGGAACTTACATATGAAAAATTTGATGATAAATCTACTACTAAAAAAAAAAAATTAAGTCAAGATGTTGATGATGATGATGATATTAAAAATCAATTTAAGATTGCACCATGTAATGAATTATGGAAAAAAATGTTACTTTTGGAAAATATAGATAATTCTCAACCATTTTTAAATGAAAAATTTTATGATAAAAAAATTTCTCAAAAAACTCAAATAGAACAATTAATACCTAAACAATTTAAAGATAAAAATGATTTTATAAGATCATTAAATTCATGGAATAATAATTTAAAAATTGTATTTTATTATCGTTATAATACATTTTTAATTGAAATGAATATAAGATTTTTATTTTCAATAAAAGGAAAAGATAAATTAATAGAATCAAATAATCAATCTATAAATCTTTCATTTATAACAGATTTTAATTTAGAAAAACTATATGGAATATTTAAACTTCTTTTAAATAATTATTATAATAATTTAATCAATAAATCATTAATTAAAAAAGAATATTTAAACAAATATTATAAAGGAAAAGAAGAAGAATTAGAAGGAAAAAGAATTGATAATTGTTTATTTTTTAAAGATAAAATACCTTTTAATATAGTTTTACCAAGTATTAATCTATTAAGATCATTATTTTTTAAAAATTATGATGATGATGAAACTAAAGAATTAAATGATTCTTTTATTATTGATGATTTTATTGTATATTTAATTGATTCAATTATTATTTTTTCAAAATCAAAATTAAAAACAAGATTTATGACAATGGTTACATTAACTATTCAAGATTTAATTTATTTAATATCAAAAATATTTCAATTTAATATAGATCAATTTAAACTAATAGATAATAATAATGATTATTTAAATAAGATTAATGAATTAATAATTATTGATGAATATCATTCAAATAAATTAAAAATTAAAAAAATTTATCTTAGAGATTTAATTGATAAATTATTTTTAAAATTAAGTTTTAATTCAGATTATTTTAGAATAAATCCAAAATTTAAAGATTTTTTTAATTTAGAGGACTTTAAACAACAACATATTAAATATATTGATTTATTATGTTTTATTAATATTGATGATGATCATTTTAAATATGAAAATAATAATAATACACTTTTAAATCATTCAAAAATATTTTTATCAAGTTATATTTTTAATCTTTTAGAATATGAAAAATTTAATAATCATAATCTTTATCATAATAAAACTATATTTAATTTTATTATAGCATCAAGATCTCAAATTTCAACAAATAATGATTTAACATGTTTTCAAGATATTATACAAAATAATTTTAATAGTTTCACTTTAATATATCAAACATCAAATTTTTCATTTAATAGATCAAAAAAATTTATTGAAACATTTAAAAAATCAATAGATAATTCATTTTCTTTATCATTATTTAATGATTTAGAATTATTAGATTTAGAATTATTTAATCCAGATGATGATTATAATGATAATGAAATAATAATAATAAATTCAAATGATAAATTAGATTATTTTAAAGAAATTAAAGATTTATCAACAATTAAAGATAATCAATTAAAAAATTTATTTATTATTGACTGTCATTTAATAGGATGTAAAGAATGGTATAATTTATTTGCATGGATTATTTTTAATATGAAAAAAATTGAAAATATTTATTTTATTGGATGTCCATTCTTATTGGCACCGAAACATATATATGGTCAACCTTTTATTGATGCTTTATTTCAAATTTCAGAACCATTATCAAGATCAATTATATTTAATAGAAAGAATATTGAAAATAATTTTAAAAACAAGATTAATGATGAATCAGATGATTTGGATCAAAATAATTCAATATTCAAATTAAAAAATTCATTTACACAAACATTGAAAGAATTTCAATAAAAAACATTTATTTATTTATATTGTACATCCCATGAAATTGCTAAAAGATAATTTTCTAAATCTTCTTTTTTAACATCATCTCTTATACGATAAATTTCATCATATTCTACCACATGAAATCTTTTATCTCTCCAATAATCAACCAATTCTTGAATAATACATTTATGTATTTTTAAAATAAAAAGAGATATTGTCATATCTAAAAAATTTTGATCCATTAACATTTCTGCTTTTTTAATATAAAAATCTTTTACTTTATTTCTTAAATATAAACGATCTATATTTTCAACAACAACAGGTAATGTTTTTTTTTCATCATCTTTCTTTTCATCCATTTGTTTTATTTTAATAAAAATTAAAGGATACCAAATTAGAAAATCCATTATAATAAAATAATATAATAGAAATTGATTTAAAAAATATTTAATATGTCATTTATTTATCAAAAAAGAAAATTTCTGATCTTTTTGTATCAAAAAAATAAGTAATTTTTTTGTTATTATTTATTAATAGTTCTTTTCCATCCAATTTTAAATATTTATGAGCTAATTTGATATTACATTCTTGTTTTAATTCTTCTTTCACCTTATTAATATTATTTTTTGCTTTAAAATCACATTCTTCACATGTCCATTTTAAATCATCTGATTTATAAAAATATGTCAAATTTTTTCCACATCCTAGACACCGAGCAATCTCTATTTTTTCCATTTTAAAATAAAAATAAATTATATTGGGTAAATCATGAAAAAAAAATAATAATAATAATAAAAATTTATTTGAAATGGTTATAATGGTTTTCACACAAGATTTTTTGTCCCATAATAAATTCTGAATTTCTTCTACAACAAAAACAATTTGGGTCTGATTTTGTTCCATATTTTGTTCTATATTCTATTTTATCAAATTCAACAATCTTCATTGATGCACTACAACATTGACATAAATTTGCATAATATAACTTTTTTGAACAATCAGGATATCCCATTTGGAAAAAACATTTATTTGTATTTAATTGTTTTGACATTAGTTTGATTTAAATTTATTCCTTTATTATATATTATTAATATAAAAAAATACCCTTATATGGGGGGAGTAAACCCCAATTAAATAAACAAATAATAATAAAATTTTATTTATTTTAACAAAAATTCTTTAGTATATTTAATTTGTTCATTTGAAAAACTTTTTGAATATTTTTGAATAATCGTCATAAATACATCAAATGATTTATATTTGATTTCTAAACTTCCTTCAATTTTCCAGGAAACTAAATGAAGGCCTATTGTTTCTATTAAATGTATATGATCATTAATATTCAGATATGTATATTCATCTAAACCTAGTTTTCCTTTGTTTTTATCTTCAATAAAAAATTGTTTACAATCACGAAATAACCTTTTTTCTATTGGAATATCAGCGGATATTTGTAAAGTTTTAAACATTTCAATACTATGATCACATATTTTTTGGTCAAAACTAATTATCCATTCATTATCTTTATATACTGAAACATATATTTTACTATCATGATGATAATTATTAAAACTTAATTGTCTATCTAATTTATGACCACCAGGGGAATTAAATGGCATTTGTCGACGTTCATATTTTAAAGTATATTTATCAGGATATGTTACTTCGTCCATAACAATATATTTTCACACTATGATCAAAAAAAACCCTTTATATAGGATAATAAATTTATTTATTTGTACAAAATTTGTTAAATATATTAAATATCTTTTTATCCATATTCAATTTATAATCTTTTTCAAAAATTTCCAATTGTTTCTTTCTTTCTTCAATTTTATCTTGTTGTATTTTTGTAAACTTCTTTCCATTTATTTGTTTAAAATCTTGAATTATAATAAATTTTGATAATATTTCTGGTAATAAATCATAACATTTACAATATGATTTATTATTATCAATTTCAATCATTGCATAAATATTTCGTATATATGTTGATAATGAAGGCAATTTCATTAATTGTATTTTCTCTGCATCTGTTTTTTGTATAAATTGAAATAATGATTGATTCGGATCAATAAATTCAAAGAAATTAATATTTACATTTTCTATTTTGATATTTTGATTTGAAATAGGTTCCATTTTTTTAAAATCATAGGGTAATCCATCATTATTACAGAATTTTTCAAATGTTTGTCCTGCTGTTATTTTATTTAATTCAGTTGGTACATAAAATAGTTCTCTATATTTTATGTTATTATATTCTAAGAATTTATGAGTATTATTAATATCATATGTTGGTATAAATCCTATTCGACAGTTATCATTAGTATAATTTTTTTCATAATTTTTTATATATTTAATAATTTCTATAATATCAATCATATCTTGATTAGTTATTTGATGATTTGGGTTTATGATATCTTTTATTAAAAAATTTTCTGTAATTTCTATTGTGATATCTTTCATGATAGTATTAAATATACTTTTTATTTTTTTATTAAAATAAAATTGTCTAGATGTCATACTACCACAGTATTTTTCAATAGAAAACCCTAATTCTGATAATACTATACTTAATTCTATTGAATTTAATTGATCTTGATTAAATTTGTTTAAATGTATTGATTGATTAATTCTTGGAAATTGTTTATAAATTTTTGATAAGTTGATATAATCATCAATTGTTAAAAATTTGATTAGATATCCAATAATATCATCTGTCAATTCATCAAAAAAGGTTTTTTCTTCTTCTTTTTTAATAATTGTCGTTGAAATATCAAGAAACATCTTGTTTTTGTTGTCATTGATTTTAGTTGTTGATAATGGTCGTTTTCTTTTCATCTCGTGTTACTCACTCCTCTCTATTTTTTTTTTTACCTACATTTAAGGCAATTTTATAAAAAAAAACCTTGTATGTATTTATAAAACGAATACCAATATTTTTTAATATTTATTCTTCTCTACAATCAAAACATTTACCATTCTTGAGATTTAATGAGCATTTTTTACAAAAAATATCACGACATTCAATACATCTTGTTCCTTGATCAACAACGAATATTTCATGACAATCATCATAAACACAATGATGAATAATAAATGAATTCAGATATTTAAAATTTGATGTTTTTTCAAGAATAGGTTTTTCTTTATTCCATGAATATTCTAACAAATCAAGATACATATCAATGATATATTGATTAATTTCAATAGGAATCATGATATTAAATAAATTAACTGATAATATCTTATTAATAAAAAAAATATTTATTATGATCGATGAATGATATCTACCATATCTATTAAGAAAATAAAATTGATAATAACAATATGGTATAAAACAATTACAACCAATAGGGCTTGAGATTGAATCTTTCATAAGAAATTGATCAAATTTTTGATTTGAAAAATGTAAATCTTTAACACCATAACATGGAACAATAACAATATCATCATCATATCCAACAATATTATCTATATATTTATTAGAAAAAACTGTCAAACATTTTTCTGACTTCCAAAATGATTGTCCTTTATATACACCATTCTTTTTATTTTGAATAGGATATAATGAATGGTTATCATCACAACAAACACGTATGTTCATATTAAGATCCATGTGTTTGATATGTAAAATATGTATTTTTTTTAATCTATTTTTAGACAAAACGAATATAAAATAAATTTTTATTTTGTTTTACATTTAGGTATTTTATATAAATATATCGATGTTCGAATATTATAATAGACAAAATATCATCAACAAGAGAGGGAAAGATATGATTGTGATAACCAATATAATCACATGACATGTTTTATACACCAAAAACGTCAAATAGACAAAAAAATATTTATGGAATTTATTTAAATACAATATTATATTTTTTCAATAAAGTTTCGATCATCTATTTTTGCAATGTCATTCCTTCCCATTGATTCATATGTAAAAGATGGGTTCTTTTGGTGATCACAGCCATATCTTTCCCCTCTCTTGTTGATAATATGGCGCCTATTATAATACTCGATCATCGATATATCAAAATCAGAGAGATCTTCATCCTCATCCATTTCTTTTAGTTTCTTCTCCTTTTTCTTTTCTAATTTTCTTCTTCTCCTATCATCTGATTCTTGTAGTTTTCTAATGAAGCTATCCTCTTCCATCATATTTTCGTGTTTTTTTGTTTTTTTATTAGTTTTAATCGGTTTATCATAATAATGTATCATCTTGAGATCAAACTCTGAAAGATCATCCGTTTCATTTTTTTTATCAACAATTTTTGGGGCATTTTTTTGTAATTTTGAAATAAAATCCATATCATTTTTCATCTTCTCTAATTCCCTAACGTAATTCGTTGCGGTTTCAAATGCTTCTGTATGAGTAAAATACCCTGGTCCGATAGTACATGTTTTATAATAATGCTTACCATTTATAATTTTATGAACAGTAAATGCTGGTTTTCTACACCCTTTTTCTTTACGATATTTAAGACATGAAACTGTGCTTGTATTATTTGTATATAATCTATTATATTTTTCGGTAACCCTGATATTATTATTATATGATGGATCATTCATTGTATCTGAAATATTCCTCTTTTTATCACGGGATAGTACTTCGCGATAATCAGTAATATTATTTATCATTTCTCTCCGATAATTTCGTGCTAATTTTTTCATCTTTTTTTTCTCTTTAGTATTATCCTTATTCTTTCTTCCATATGTAAATCGTTTAGATTGAGGTTCAGAACCCTCATCACTCCAAAAAGCAACATATCTAAACTTTTTTTTATTGTGGTATACACCCGTTATTTTCGTCTTATTAAGTGTGGACTTTACTCTATTTATATTATTTTGTCTAATTGGGACTCTTTCTAAGTTGGCTTTTCGGTTGTCCAGAGTATCATGATTAACATGATCAATAACAAAGCCTGGATCACTACTCGGATCAAATCCTTTAATAAAATTCGCAAGTTGTATAATTTTCTTTTTACCATTTATTCTGGTATCGCGACGGGCATAATAACCATTGCTACTATATTTGGCGTACCAGTTAAATATAATTACTCTTGCTTCATCTTCAGCATCAATTATAGTATATTGATCTTTAGTTAATTTTACTTTAACATAAAGTTCAGATAGAGGATATATGATTTTTGATAAAGAATTTATGACGTCTGACATATGATAATCCAATAAAAAATTATAAAATATTTTTCCTTTTATATAAAATATAACCCGAAAACAAAAAAGGAATTTTATTTAAATACAGATACATATTTTTATTTTGATGTTACAATATAACGATTTTTTATGATATATAATTGCTTCTCATCATCTTGTTCAATACAAGACCAAAATAATAGTAATAAAGAAATACCCAGGAATACGGCGAACAAAATCCAGAATATATAGCTCTCTACTGTGGTAGGAGGTATCACAGGAGGGAATATAGGAACTGGTGCTAATGGTGTGGGTGTAAATGTGACGTTAGGATCTGGAAAATTAAATGGTGGTTCAGGAACGAATGGAATATCAGTCTGATTTTGATCAATAGGACTTAACGTGCGATTTGGTGGTAAGGAAGTTGGGGAAATACTCGTTCCATTATCGTTTAAAGGCGCAAATGTAGCAGGGTTTATAATAACGATTTGTTGATACGAGCAGTTTTTTATCCCGTTTGTTACGTTTAAAATAAAGATGTATGTTCCCGAGAACAAAGCAGTAAAATTTGCTAATAAAGTCTCATTATTAGTTATATTTACACTAAATCCTGATAACTGCAACCAGAAAGCTGTTAGGCTAGCATTTAACGGATCAAAACTTTCAGTTGCATTTAAATAAACAGTTTGATTAATCTCACCAAAAATTTGAGGTTTTGCATTACATGTTGGAAATATATCGACAGCGCTAACATTAGTAAAGCTAGCATTCAAATCTTGTCCATCACTTACTATCGAAACCATTTGATATACTCCCTCAGTATAATTATACGTTTGGAAGGTGGCATTATTACGAGCTTCAGGGTTAATCATTGTAATGTTAATATCGTCAATGCCTTGACCTAAAATCCAATAACCGGTTAAATTTTTTGGAAACATATCTGGATCGTATGAATCATCATTATTTAATAACGCAAAATCACCCCTTCGAACGAAGGGAGTGCTAGTATTTGATATTGCAACAGGTATAGTATTATTTATATAAAATATTGTTCCTTGAGGTGATATATCAATAACTGTTCCGTTACAAACAACTGAAAAATCACAAATACAAGGTATTCTATTTAAAAATTGTGATGGTATTGGTGGAATACTCAATGCTTCAGAAGATTTGTTATAAGTTCCAAATGCAGCGGAAATGTTATAATTTGTAAATGGTGATAAAACAGAATATTGTCTTATAGTCTGAGGTGTTATAAGTTGTCTATCATAAACCGTAGTCAGAGGTAATCCTGTTATAGTTGAAATAAATCCTAGGTCAAATTCAGATTCTATTCCATAAAGTGTTTCATCATGATTAATAACTTGTACAAAATTCTTGGTGGTTCCTGGAGTAATACATCTATATCTTGCTGATAATTCAACGACTGAAATAATATCACTATTTACTGGTCTTGGAGATGCACATTGTAATGCGTAGTCAAGACATACAAATTGTGTTAGGTTTGAAGCTTCCGTAGGATCACCGTCGGTAAGTTCACAAAATGCATTTCTATAAGCAGATACTGCGGATGTTTGTGTTTTTAATACACCAGTTAATATACCATCTATATCATATGAATAATAACTGCTATTAACAGCAGGAGTTAACGTAGAATTATAAATTGTTATTAATGCATCTCCATTACATGGAGCACTTTGATCAGGATAAATAAATAATCGACCAGCAATACTACTACCAAATGATACATCACGATCTAATAATAATGTACAATTACTTGTTTTTGTAATTCCATATATAATTCTACTTACACATGAAAATGTGATATTTGAGAAACAATAAGGTACATCTAGTGATACATAAGAGTTATTTGGCAAAGGTGTAAAAGAAAAACTATTTGCATAACTCAATGCTGCGCTTTGAACTCGTATTCCGATTTGAACAAATGGAACACCAAGTAAAACACCTGTCGTAAAATTAAATATTTGTTCAAGTGGTGTTAAAGCACTCATGCCTAAACCTTCGTAAAATGTATGAAGTTGAGTATCACAATTTGTGGGGATTGGTAATGCATTAATTAAAGGAATAAAAATGGTTATTATTAATAAAAATAGCATTGTTTTATTATCTCTTTTTTGATCATATTGTTTTTAATATTTGAGAAGTTTAATTTCAAAATAATAATTATTTTTATAAAATAATACAATATAAAAAATCATTTATTATATCATTACAATAATATTCTTATTTGAAAAGTCTTAGTTGAGAAACCCATCTCATGAAATAGATAATAATACAAAGTAGTAGAAAAATAACAAATATAAGAAGATAAATGATATCGTTGCTTGTCATAATTTTTTAATAGATATATTTATTATCCTCCCTATTTATAGAAAATCTTAAAATGGAAATTTACTTTTTTTATTCATGGCTGAGAAACCATTTACAATCGTATTTTGTGATACATCAAATAAAATAATTGATGATGAATATGCAAATGAAATTATTATTGAATTTAGAAAACAAACAGGATGGAAAGTATTGGAAAATACCACTATATGGGTTGATTTAAGAGAATTTTCAAAAGGATATTCAAAAATTAAAAGAGATGTTACGGAAGTTGTGATGATTTTTAGGATTGCTTCAAAAATTTAAATAAATAACATTTTTTTATTTTATTATTATTTATAAACAGCTAAATCAGAGACCGGGAGAACAATAAAACATGATGTATCAACATCTACTAAATATGATTTGTCAATACATATTACTGCATGACTTTGATTAATATTTGTTTCTGCAGCATTATGAGCAGTAGCAACTACTCGATATTTATTATCATAAAAATCATCTGATATCATAACAACTTTTTGATCTTTTTTTAATGGAAAACAAGATGTATTAACAAATTGAAGTACCATTGTTTTGTTATTTTTAATCTTTGTAATATTTTTACAAATCTTTACAATTTTTTGAAAATTTTTTATATCTGGTCTTTTACCTTGTCTTACAATATCAACAATATTTTGACATATTCCTTGACCATATTTATTATCATAATATTCTTTATTAATAAAAAAATCTTTTGAATATATATTCATTCTAATAGGTACACCAAATATTCTTTTTGCAAATGTTTTAAATTTTAATTGGTTTTTTGCATTTGAAAGGTTAAAACTTGTATATATATTATCATTTGATTTATAATGATTTGCTGCATAAGACCAAATTTCCTCAAATAAAAGATTACGATCAATATCTTTTATATTAACAAATGAATCCATTTGAAAATAAATAATTAAATGGATAACATCTTTTGGTATAATTAAATCATATAGAGATATTGTTTTTGAAAATGAATGTAATGCATATAAATTAAATAAAATATCCTTTATTGTTGACATTGTCTTGAATTTTTTTTTTAATTTTACAAATATACACGTGGTTATTAAATAGGAATAAATCCAAAAACTAAAAAAATTTTATTTAATCTTTTAAAGACATTAAGAATTCTTTAGCATCTTTATCATCGAATAGTTGTATAACAAAATAAGTAATTAAACCATGAAAAAAATTATAATAGTCTGATGCATATGTCATAGCATTAGTTGTTATTTTAACTTCAGGTAAAATTTCGTCAAAAATAGCTATACGATTCCATTTACAGGGTTTTTTTTGAGATAAAAGATTATTAATCACATTCATTATATCAATTCCAACACCATACAAATTCTTTGATTGCGCGAATTGTTGAATAAATTTATTTTCACGATGACATAAAATTAAATATTCATCTAAATCATTTCTATTTGTTTTTAACATAAGAACGAATATTTTTTTATCTTTATGCCAATAAATGACCTTTATTCCGCGCTGATATAAAATTTTTTTATCATCAAGAACTTCAAAATGATCAAAACAAGCACAACATTGAAATCCATTCGATTCAAGAGCATGAATACTTCCATATTTATCAATTAGACCTTCTTTAAATAGACTAATATCTACTTTGATTAAATATTTTTTAATCATTGCAGTTTCATCTTTTATTCTTCCTGAATAAAACTCTCTATTTAAATACCAATATATCTGTTGTAATTCGTCACTATTTTATTAATAATAAGAATCATTTATTGAAACAAACCTTTTATAAATAACTTGAGATTCTATTGGTTTTGGTATGTTGATCGTATCGATGGCTTTTTCCATGATATAGTAATAATAAGTTCCTGTTGTTTTTTTTTTATATCTTTATATAGAATATTCTATATAAATCCCCAGGTAAGGTTTTTTTTTTATGATAAAGTTATGAAAAATCAAATAAATATATATAAAGAATAATGAAAACAAATGAAATAATTATAATCGATGATGACGATATTATTGTTATTGAAGATGATTTTGATGATAAAATGAAAGATAAACTTGTATTGGTTGAATGTTTTGATGAAAATAATGCAATTTTATACAAAACAATTTCAATTCGAAGTTTCGAAAAATCTCTGAATAAAGCAGGCTTCATATGTGAATTTTCTTATGATAGAAAGAATGATATATCTCATAGATTTGATTTTGATGATGGTGAAACTGCAGAAATCGTGGAATTTATAAAGGACAAGCATTCATTCTTAATTGAAAGGGAAAATTCAGAAGGAATCATCTTTAATAATTTATTCTGTTACTATCGATTTAGATCATCTCTTTATATGCATGGAATATCTATAGAATTTATTGATTCTGATCAATCAGATGAAGAATGTATTATAATTAATGATGTTATGGATGTTGATTAATAATTATGAAAATGTAAATTAATAAAATATTTTAATGATACATATGCGTTTTTTTTATACACAAATATTTTTTCTAATAAAAATGTTAACTGAGAAAAGATTCATATTAAAAAAACACACGTGCGAAAAATAAATTTTTATTTATTTTTTTTTATTATTTTTTTTTTATGGACTCAACCCCTAAAAAAATGTGTATAAATTTCCTCGTAACTGTCATTTTTTTGAAAAAAATATTTTTTTTCAGGGGAAAAAGATTCACGTTTTTTGTAACTGTCATTTTTTTTTTCTTCAGAAAAAGATTCATGAAACTTTTTTTTGTAACTGTCATTTTTTTTAAAAAAAAAAATTTTTTCAGGGGAAAAAAACTTGTGTTTTTTGTAACTGTCATCGGTTTTTTTCATGAATCTTTT
>Ga0137435_1000354_pt1 | contig 15588 bp, 14 predicted proteins | sample EasRivERMGT100_2_FD_104904 | JGI IMG/M metagenome (GOLD analysis project Ga0137435, IMG submission 104904) | Soil microbial communities from meander-bound floodplain in the East River, Colorado, USA - East River MetaG ERMGT100_2 | ecosystem: Environmental > Terrestrial > Soil > Floodplain ... | reverse complement strand
TATCTCGACGCGCTGCACGACGAGCTGCTCGCGGCGCACGTGAACGCCGGCGCGCGAGTCCACGTGATCGGGTTCTCACAGGGCGCGGCGACGGCGACGCGGTGGGTGGAGCACGGGCACACGCACATCGACCGTCTGATACTGTGGGGGGGCGCGCTCCCCCCTGAGACGCACCTCAACGGGCCCGATGCGCTGCGCGGCGTGCCGCTCACGTTTGTCGTCGGGTCTCGCGACCAGTACATCACGCCCGACGTGCTCGACGCGGAACGAGCCAGGCTCGACGCGGCCGGCGTGCACTACAATGTGGTGACCTTCGACGGTGGCCACGCGATCAGCCGCTCCGTCTTCCCTGAGCTCACCACCGGCGAGGCCTAGCGCCCGCGGTCGCGAAGGCGGGACAGGTCGCGGCGGTCCTTTTTCGTGGGCCGGCCCTTTTCGTCATATGCGAACGACTGCGGCGACAATCGGATCTGAGCGGCGAGCCGCTCGCGCTCCGCGCGGCTCGCCGCCGTCTCCTCGTACAGCGTCTGCGCGACGGTGGCGGAGCCCCGGCGCTCGCCGAGCGCGCGCACGATGAGCACGTGCTCATACGGCGTCAGTCGCAGACGAATCTCGTCCGCGGGCTTGACCGCCTTGGCCGGCTTGGCGCGTTCGCCGTTGACGTCGACCTTGCCCCCGGCCACCGCTTCGGTCGCCAACGATCTCGTCTTGTAGAACCGCGCCGCCCACAGCCACTTGTCGAGGCGGACGGTCTCTGGATCATCCTTGGCCATGCAGCGAAGTTACGTCGCAGTCCCCCGATCGCCCACCACCCCAACCACCTCAGCGTGACTGCCACCATCGGCCCGTACGTCCACGTCTACACGCCGCCGAGCGGCAACGACCGACACACCCTGCTCATGTTGCACGGCACGGGGGGCGACGAAACCGACCTGTTGGCGCTCGGAAAAATGCTTGCGCCCACCGCCGGCCTTCTGAGTCCGCGCGGCAATGTGCTCGAGAATGGCGCCGCGCGTTTTTTTCGCCGGCTCGCCGAGGGCGTGTTCGATCTGCCGGATCTCCACCAACGCACGCGCGACCTGGCCGCGTTCGTACGAGACGCCGCCGCCCGCTACGGGTTCGACGCCGGACGTGTCATCGCGGTCGGCTTCTCCAACGGAGCGAACATCGCCGCGAGCATGCTCCTGTCGCACCCGGGATTGCTCCAGGGCGCGGTGCTGTTTCGCGCGATGGTCCCGTTTCAGCCGGCGGAACGCCTCGACCTGACCGGCACGCTGGTTTTCATCGGCGCCGGCCGCGCCGATCCCCTGGTCGCGCCGGCGAGCACCGAGGCGCTTGCCGCGATGCTGCGCGATGCCGGGGCGGACGTCACATTGACGTGGCAGCCGGTGGGCCACAACCTCACCAACGCCGACGTAGCGGCAGCCCAGGAATGGCTGCAAGCGACCGAGACCGAGTAAACCGGAGACGACGATGCGCCACCGCCGTTGGATCTTCCGCGCCCACGCCGTGATCGCCGCGGTGCTGCCGATCCGCGTGGCGGCACAGACGATCGATTCGCTCACGCCGCGCGTCGACGCCATCATGGGCCGCTACACCGCGGACGCGCCGGGATGCGCCACCGGCGTCTACCAGAACGGCCGCATCATTTTCGCCAAGGGGTACGGGCAGGCGAACCTCGAGTATCGGACGCCGATCACGTCGGCCACGCCGTTCATCGTCGGATCGGTCTCGAAGCAATTCACGGCGGCGGCCATCGCGCTGCTTGTCGAAGACGGCCGGATTTCCCTGAGCGACGGCGTCCGCAAGTACGTGCCCGAGCTGCGCGACTACGGCAAGCCCATCACGGTCGGTCAACTCGTGCATCACACGAGCGGGCTCCGGGACTTCTGGACGCTGGTGTCCGCCGCCGCGATGCGGAACGACGACGGATATACGGCGAACGACATCCTCCAGCTCGCATCGCGCCAGCGGAATCTCAACTTCGATCCCGGCGCCGAGTACCTCTACAGCAACACGGGCTACGTGGTCCTGGGCATCATCGTGCAGCGTGTGACGGGAAAATCGCTTCGCGACTTCAGCGCCGAGCGGATCTTCGGACCTCTCGGCATGACGTCGTCGCACTACCACGACGACCACACGATGCCGGTGCCGGGGCGTGCGTCGGCCTACAGCCCGCTGTCCGCGGGAGGCTGGCGCATCAATGTCTGGAACAACGACATCGTGGGGCAGGGCGGGGTGATGACGACAGTGGAGGACCTCGCCAAGTGGGATGAGAATTTCTATACGGGCAGGGTCGGCGGTGCCCGGTTCCTCGCGCGGCAGCTCGAGCGGGGGACACTGAACGACGGCACCACGCTGGCATACGCGTTTGGTCTGCAAATCGGCGAATACCGCGGACTACCGATGGTGGAGCACACTGGCTCCAGCGGCGGCTACCGGGCCGTGATCACGAGATTCCCCTCGACGCACACCAGCATCGTCGCCCTCTGCAACGTGAGCACCGCAGAAACGGCGACGCTTTCCCATCGCGTGGCCGACGCGGTCCTCGGCGCGCGCTTCACCAAGCCGGTGCCTCCGTCCCCCGTTCGAGCGGCGGGGGCGACCCAGGCGGCGACGGCGGTCGTACCCTCGGATTTAGGTCGGTTTGCCGGCCGCTACTACTCGGAGGAGCTTGACGCGACGTACGAGGTGACGCCAGCGGCCCGGACCCTCATCGTGCGCCGCCCCCGCGGCCCTGCCGACACGCTGCAGGCTGCCGACCCGACCACCTTCCGAGGCGGCGGAATGACGCTCCGGTTCCCCGGAGCGGGCTCGCCGGCCCCCTCATTCATGGCGGAGTACGGGCGGGTTCGCGGGATTGTGTTTGTGAGGCGGTAGGGCGGGCAATCCGCGGCCACCGCTCCCGCTCGCCGTTGTCCCCCCATTGAACCTTGAGCCGCGCTGAGTATATTACTGACGGGTCAGTTACTAAACACCCGTCTATGACCGCTCATCCGCACCCACAAGAGCCCCGTTGGCGCCGTCTCCCCGAGGAGCGGCCCGGACAAATCCTTGCCGCGGCCCTAGAGGTCTTCGGCGAGCGTGGGCTGGGCGCTGCGCGGCTGGAGGACATCGCCAAGCGCGCCGGCCTCTCCAAGGGCACGATCTACCTCTACTTCCCCAACAAGGAAGCGCTGTTTCAGGAGGTCATCCGGCAGACCGTGATCGCCGAGATTGAAGCCGGTGAACGCGAGTACGGCGACCCGTCCAGATCGGCCACGGACGCGCTCACGAGCTTCATGCGGAGTTACTGGGGGTTCATCCGGTCGCCGCGGTTCGCGCCCGTCTTCCGGCTCATTCACGCCGAGATTCACAACTTTCCCGACCTCGCCCGCTTTTACGCCACTGAAGTCGTGGCCCGCGGGCACCGCTTGATCGGAGGGATCATCGAGCGGGGAATCGCGGCCGGGGAATTCCGCCGCGTCGACCCCATTGTCGCGGCGCGCATGCTGTCCGCGCCGTTCGTGATGCACGGGCTGTGGTGCACGCATCGCGAGTGTTTCACGTCGGTCGCCAAGCGCACTGACGACCAGGTCCTCGAAGAGCTCATGCAGTTCTACCTCTACGCCATTCGCCCGTGTTCCGCGCACGGGGGTGACTCGAAATAATGAAAGCGACTTTGCCACGAACCATTCGCATTGGTGCCATGATCACATTCGTCGTCGCGCTGCTCGCCTTCGTGGTGCGCAGTTCGTAACGGTGAACGGCCGCCCTCACCGTTACCCCTTACCCGTTACCCGTTACCCCTGATCCGGAGCAGCGCCGCCACGGAATCGGCGACTTCGTCGACCACGTCGAGCGTAGCGTCGAAGAACTTGGCAAAGGCGCTGAGCTCCATCTCGTGTTCGCCGCGCCACTCGAGCGGCGCGGGGGGCACGGTGGCCAGCGCGGTCGGTGGGACGCGCGGCGGCGGCACGAGGGCGCCGGATGGTTCGGTGGGGGGCTGGTATTCGTCCATGGGGTCGCTCACCTCAGTCGATCAATCCGTCGGAATGGCGTAGCCGCGTCCGCGCGCGGCGACGGGCCAGCTGGTTTCCACGCGCTCTCCTCGCACACCGGCGACGACGTCGTTGAGGTGCACGACGATGCAGACGTGGTTCGGCACGACGCGTACGCGCTCGCCCACTTCCGGGCGCCAGTCCGTCGCCGACAGGTCGAGAATGCCATGTTCTTCCGACATGCGTCTCACCACCACCTCCGGCCGGTCGAGCAGCGAACCAAACCCCTCCGGCACGTCGGGCGCGCGCACCGGCTCGCGCCCCAGCGCCTTCGTTCCCGCGTCGATCACCGCCTGACCGGGTACCGCCGTGCTCACCACCGTCGCCAGCACGGTGAGCGCGCAATCGTCCCAGGTGCAGGCCCCGATGGCCGCGGTGGAGCGATCGTTGAACACGTACGTGCCCGGCCGCACTTCGGTGACAGCCGAGAGCTCATGCGTCCGCCACATCGTGGGGGTCGAGCCCCCGCTCACGACGGGGGGTCGGAGACCTTCGCGGTCGAACGCCTCCACGACCGACCGGAGCGTGGCGTCGAGCGACTCGAGCTTTTCCCCCTGCGACCCCACGGAATCGCGCACGTGTCCGGGATAGAACGCCAGCCCCGCGAACTCCAGCGGCGGGTGCTCGCGAACGGCCCGCGCGACCGCGATGGCCGCGCTCACGTCCGGCGTACCCACACGCTGCATGCCGACGTCCATCTCGACGTACACGCCCACGGGACGGTTCGCCGCGGCCGCGGGTCCGGCGATCCGTTTCACCGCCGCGATGGAATCGAGGGCGACGATTACGCGAACCCCCTCCGGAAGCGCGACCAGGCGCTCGGCGCGGCTCGCGCCCACGGGCGGGAAGGCCACGAGAATGTCGTCGCACACCGCGCTCATGACCTCCGCCTCGAACGGCGTGGCGCAGGTGACTCCGATCGCCCCACGTTTCATCTGCTCGCGCGCGATGCGTGGAGACTTGTGGGTCTTGATGTGCGGTCGCAGCGCGAGGCCATGGCTGGTTGCATAGTCGGCGGCGCGGCCGAGATTCCGGTCCAGACGATCGAGATCGACGACGGGAATCGGCGTCTCGAGGTCGGCGAGTGTAAGCGGCATGTCGAGTCTCATCTTCTTCAGCGGAGAAGCGTAAATGACACAACGCCCGCGCCAGTGGCAACCGGTCAGCCGAGATGGAAAAGCGCCAGCCTCCGGCGGCGCGTATTCGCCCGGTGTCCGTGCTGGCGGTTTCGTTTTCGTATCCGGCCAGGTCCCGCGCGATCCGGCGACGGGGCAGCTCGTCGGCGACGACGTCGAGTCGCAAACGCGACAGGTCATGGCCAACGTGAAATCGGTGCTCGAAGCCGCGGGAGGTTCGCTCGCCGATCTCGTCGCCGTGACGGTCTACCTGGCGGACGTCGGCGACTGGGGGCGATTCAACGCCGTCTATAAGGAGATCATGGAGCCGCCGTATCCCACGCGCACCGCGATCGGCGCCGACCTGCGCGACATCATGATCGAGATCAGCGGCGTGGCGTATATCGGGTGATTCCGGTTGTCCAGAGACGAACGTTTGCGCCGGCGTTCGTAGAGGGCACAAAAGGCAGCAACTCGTGCGTGCGAGTTGCTGTTTTTTTTTACAACTGCTCCAAACTGTTTCAATATGTAGCAGACACGGCCGCAGCACGCGCCCCTATATTCGCTTCGCTGGCTGACTCATCGGGGTCGCCGGCACCGCCCGTGTTCCCAGCGCCGGGAACGCCTCCGTCAACCGCCTCCTTCCCATTCGATCGCGGCTGAATGCAAGCGTCCCAATCGCCTTTTCCTGTCATTCCATTCGTCGGCGTCGTCGTCCAATTGGGCGGCGCGGCGATGTTGATTGGTCTGTTCGGTCTGCTGCGTCGTTACGTCATTCGCCGGACGTATTTTGGCGCGTGGGCAATGGCGTGGTCCTGCCTCGCCGTTGCGTCGATCGCGCTCCTGGCGCGGTACGCCGTCGCTCCGGACACCGCGGGCGACGGGCGCGCGATCTATCCCGCCGCGCTCGCGCTCTACGGTACCTATCAGCTGTGCCAGGCGCTCGGCCTCGCCTATCTCGTGCGCGGAACGTTGATGTACGTCTCCGGCACCCGGACTGGCTTCTTCGGTGCGGTCCCGCTCTGGTTCGCCGCCATCGCATTTGCCATCGTGTCTACGGTCGCGGCGTCCAACGGTCTCAACGAGATGCTGGTGTGGCAGAGCGCGATCGCGGTTCCGATGCTCGGGTACTGCGCCGCTGCCATGCTCAGGCTGCCCGCATCGCGACAGACGTCGGGGAGCCGGGCGCTCGGCGTGAGCTTCGGCCTGCTCGCCCTCTTTGCGCTCGCGTACGCCGGTTCGTTCGGCGTGATGGCACGCGGTGTCGGCGGCCCGCTGTCCGCGTACGCCGAGGCGTTCGTGCGTTTCGACGCGTACGTCGACACCGCGCTCGAGCTCGTGCTGGGTTACGCGATGGTCGTGGTGCTGATGGAGGACGCGAAGCGCGAGATCGATGACGCACAGACGCAGCTGCGCGTGACGCACGATCAGTTGCGGCGCGCGGCGTTGTACGACGCGATGACCGATTCGCTCAACCGCCAGGCATTCGCCGAGGGCGTGGGGCTCGAGATGGTGCGCGCCACGTTCGGAACGGTGGTGCTCGCCGACCTCGACAACCTGAAAACGGTCAACGACCGATTCGGCCATGCGGCCGGCGACCGGCTGCTCCGTCGCTGCGCCGACGTCATTCGCGCCACGTTGCGCCCGTACGACAAGCTCTATCGGTGGGGGGGCGACGAGTTCCTCCTCATCGTTCCGTCGGCTCGGAGCAGCGACGTCCTCCGCCGTCTGGACCAGGCGCTGGCGGAGGCGCAACCCATCGACGCGGATATGCCCGACGGTCCTCGTCTCCAGGTAAGTCTGGGCGCGGCGGACTACTCCAGCTCGGAGGAGCTCCAGTTCGCGATCGATCGCGCCGATCGCTTGATGTACCAGGATAAGACGCGCCGGAAAACGGACCCGCGCGGCTATGCGCGCGTGACGGTCGACACTCCTGCGTCGATCGCGAGTGTCTGACCGGATCCATTCGTCATCGATCGACGCACGCTGGAGTTGTCGTCGCATGTTGCACCGAGTCGTTCGCCAGAGTCGCATCCTCCATCTGCCACTGTCGGTGGCGATGGGCGTTGCACTGCTTGTCGGTTGCAGCGCGGACAGCATGACCAACTCAGGCACCGTCACGGTAACGCCGTCGTCGGCGTCGCTCGAGGTTGGCGCTACGCTGGAGATGGTGGCTCTGGTGCGGGACGGGAGCGGCAACGTCCACGCCGATCTGCCGGTATCCTGGTCGTCCAGCGATTCCGCAGTGGCCTCGGTCAATGCGAAGGGACTGGTGACCGCGCTCGCCGTCGGCTCCGCCGACATCGCGGCCATGATCAACGGCGCCACGGCGTCGGCGACGATCACGGTGACCGCGGCCACGCCGCTGGTCGGCGCGGTCGCGGTAACGCCCGGTAGCGCGTCGCTGCTCGTCGGTACCACGCGCGCACTCGCGGCGACCGTGCTCGATGAGACAGGCAGTGTGATATCGGGGAACGCAATCGTTTGGTCGAGCAGCGCGCCGGGCGTTGCCACGGTCGACGCCTCGGGAGTCGTGACCGGGGTTGCCCCTGGATCGGCGGCGATCATTGCGACGAGCTCCGGCAAGAGCGGCGCGGCAGTAGTCACCGTCCTCGAAGCGCCGGTCGTGACCACCGTCGAGATCAGTCCCGCTGCGGACGCTGTGCCGCTCGGCGGCACGCGTGTGCTGTCGGCCACGGTGAAGAATCAATACGGAAACGTGATGACCGGTCAAACGATCGTCTGGTCATCGAGCGATCCCCACGTTGCAACTGTCAATGCGAGTGGCGTGGTAGCGGGACTGAGCGCGGGCGCGGTGACCATCACGGCGACATCGGGCGGGAAGGTGGGCACCGCGTCGGTCATCGTTGTCGTGCCGGCGACCATACCCGTCGTCACCATGGTGGCGGTTGTGCCAACCGCCGTTTCGCTCACGAAGAACGCCACGCAGACACTCAACGCAACGGTTCTCGATCAGAACGGGAGTCCGATGGTGGGATCCGTGACATGGTCGAGCGGCAATCCGACGGTGGCGACCGTCAACAGCGCCGGAGTCGTAACCGCGGTTGCCGTCGGCTCGACGACCATCACGGCAACGAGCGGCGACAAGAGCGGCACCGCGACGGTCGCCGTCGTCGCCGGGTCGCCGCCAGAGACACGCCTGCCGGCGACGGTCACCGTGAGCCCGTCCACCGCGACGATCAAAGTTGACGAGACGGTAACGCTCGTCGCGACGGTCAAGGATCAATTCGGACAGATCATGACAGACCAGGCGCTAACGTGGCGAACGGAGGACAGCCAATTCGCCAGGGTGAATCCGAGCGGCGTCGTGACAGGTATGACCGCGGGTCGTACGATAACGATCACGGCGACGGTCGCCGGGAAATCGGGTACGGCGGCGATCACCGTCACCCCGTACACGCCGGTGCCGACGTTCATCTTCGTGACGCCCGCGGAGCCGCTTGTCGGCGTAGGCCTGACAGTGGCCCTCAGCGCTGACGTGAGGGATCAGCATAGTTTCGGAATGCCGGGTCAGACGGTGACGTGGTCGAGCGGCGACCCCGCGATCGCGACGGTGACCGGCACGGGTGTGGTTACTGGCGTGACCGCGGGCATGGTAATGATCAGCGCGACGGCCGGCCCCAAAAGCGTGGCGGTCCGGGTCACTGTCGCGACGCAGGTGCCGTGGACCGTCACGGTGACGCCGCCCGTCGCGTCGGTGCCGGCGGGCGAACGAATCACGCTGACGGCAACCGTGAAGGATCAGAACGAAAACGTGATGGCGTGCCCGGATCTCATATGGCGATCCAGCGACGCCGGGCATACGATCGTGGATCGTGGCGTCGTGTTGGGCCTGAACCCCGGCGTATTCACGATCACGGCGATCTGCGTGAACAAATCAGGCACCGCCGTGGTGACCATTACGCCTGCCGTCGGCAGCGTCGCCGTGGCACCTACGGAGGCGATCATCCTCGTAGGAGCGACGCAAACGCTCACGGCTACGGTGAGGGCGCCTGGTGGTGCGCCGCTGCCGGGTGAACCGGTGACGTGGTTGACCAACGACGCAAGCGTTGCCACGGTGAGCACCTCGGGCCTGGTCACCGGTGTCGGGGCGGGAACGGCAACAATCACGGCGACCAGCTCGACAAAGTCCGCGTCTGCAACGATCACGGTGGCATCCCCCAGTACTCCGGTTCCCACCACTGTCGTTGTCACCCCGCCCACCGCAACCATCCCGGTAAACGGATCAGTCATCCTCACCGCTACGGTTAAGGACCAATTCGGCAACCCGATGGCCGGCCAGCCCGTCACGTGGTCGACGAACGACAGCGCCTGGGCGACGGTTGGTGCAACCACCGGAATCGTGGTCGGCAAGGGTCAGGGAACCGTCATCATCACGGCGACCTGCAACAACAAAACGGGTACCGCATCGGTCACGGTCGTGCCCTAGCGCGTCCCTCCGGTGTTCTCCGCGCTCTCCGCGTCTTCTATGAGAAAGGTTGATTTTGCAAGGCCCAACGTGGTGGGCCTCTGTCCTTCCTGACCTAGCCAGTCGCCCCCGTGAATCATCCTTCTATCCGCACTCTGACAAGCAGCGCTGTCGGCGCCCGGTGCAAGTTGGTGTCCGGTTCATCGTCGTCTGGTGCTGCCAACTCTGCGGCGACCTCACAACGGGGCAAGACGCGGATCGCAGTCGCCAGGGACGAGAAATGGGGGACGTTTGGTGCAGTGGTGCAAGACCGGATGTGTGGTCGTGCGATGCGAAGCCCTCCGGTAGCTGACGGCGAGTGATCTTAGGCGGCAGCCCGACGTTTGAGTTGGTAATCCGGATCGTACGCGGCTTGACTCACCCACAACTGATGGAGCAGGACGGCGAGCTTCCGAGCGACGGCGATCACGGCGCGCTTCTTCGCATTCTTCCCCCCGCGGTGCGCGATTGCGGTCCCATAGCGGCGCAGGTCACACTCGGGGCCAAACGGCCCGAGGATATACTGCGCGGCACTGACGAGGAGCCGCCGCCCGAATTCATCCCCCGCTTTCGAGATCCGGAGTTGGGGCGTCGCATCCCCGCTGTCATCCAAGCGCGGCACTAACCCGAAGTACGGGCCCACGTCGCGACTCTTCCGAAAGCGCTTCGGATCTTCGATCAAGAGCACGAACGCGAGGGCGGTCAGTGGGCCGACCCCGGCCGGTTGTTGCAAGCGCTGCGCGACCGGATGACGCTCGCGCATGATCACGGCGACCTGGCGCTCGGCCGCGGTGATCCGCCGCGTGAGATCGGCAATCACTTCCAGCAGGGGCGTCAAGGCGGCGCTGAGCGCCTCGGGAAGTTCCCCTGCAGCCCGCTTCGCAAACGCCTCCGACGAGCAGCGGCTCACACGACACCCGGACGATTTCACGGCCCCGCGCACGTGATTGATGAGCTTCGTCCGCACCGCCACGAGTTGATCGCGCGCATGCAGATGTTCAAGATCGCGCTGCGCGGCGGCACTCCGATGCTGCATCGGAGACACGAGCGTGACGTCGGCCCGCCCCTGGCGGGCCAAGAATTGCGCGTCCAGTCGATCGTTCCGTCGGCGGCGACCGCGGCCGGCAAACATCGCACTCGGATTGGCCACGATCGCCTCATGGCCCAGCTCCTCGAGCAGGCGCGACACCCACGGCGAATGCGTGCCGACCTCCAACACGACCCGACACCGCTCGCGCTTCGCGAAGTACTGCGTGATCCCCGCGACCGTGGTCGGCACCGTCCCCTCGCGCAGACACGCTCCCCCCGCGTCCACTTCGTACGTGCGGCTCATCCTATCGCCAAGATCCAATCCGATGGTTACGTTCGGCAACAGCGCGTTGTGAGACATGGCCGACCTCCGGCATCTGGGCCCCTAAGCCCGTGAATGGTCAACATCCTGGCGAATCAGAATATCGATTACGCCGCGACCAGCCGGGGGAAGGCCTTTCTCATTTCAACTCCGCGTGAGCCGACGTAGCTAGCGGCACCCGGACCGCAGCATCCATTGGGTTGCCAGCCGCAGCCGGGCGGCCAACACGTTTGCAGAGACCAAACTGACCCAACGCTGGCTTCCGCGAGCGGTTGGTCTCTCGCACGCGGGTGGTACATTTCCTGACTCTTTCGTTGCGACGATGCAGCGCGCTGTTCTGATCTTCCTCGTGCTCGTGGCCGCTGGTGCGTGCGGATCGCCGTCGCGTGAAACGAACGCGGCGGGCGACGTCGCGTCGAATGACGGCGGCGGCCAGGCGCGCGAACAGGCGACGGCCAGCGTGCGAGGCGATGCGCTCGGCATGGCGAACGCCTCGATAGCCGCAGGCCATCCCTGGCTCGCGACGGTTCAGCTCGCGCCCGTGCTGCGCGATCCCAAGCGGAAGACGCCCCCAACGGTGGTGCTCGCGGCGCGGGCCGCAGCCGGCTGGGGCGGATGGACCGAAGTCGAACGCCTGCTGGCGAAACAGTCGTGGCTCGACTCGAGCGCCGGCGGCGATGGACACGAGCTTCTCGCGCGCGCGGCGTTCGCTCGCGGGGCGGACTCGCTCGCGCTGCGGCATTCCGCGCAGGCGCTCGCGGTCGCTTCCGATCCGGCCGCACGCGCGACGCGCCTCGTGTATCTCGCCCGAGCGCTGGACCGCAACAAGGAGTCGGACAGCGCCGCCGCGACCTACGCGCTCGCGGCGGCCGCGCTCCCGGCGATCGACGACTGGCTCTGGCTCCGGTCCGCCGGCGCCACGCGCGACTCGGCGCGCCGCGCTGCGTTGTACGCGCGAGTGTCGACGTCGCCTGCCAAGGAGCGTATTTCCTGGACGGAGGCGCAGGCGCGCGAACGTTTCGCCGACCCGCTCGGCGCCGCGGCTCGGTATGCCGCGCTCGGCGCGGTGGCGCAGTCGCTGCGCCTCCGCCTCAGCGTGGCGACGGACAGCGAACAGCGCGACGCCGTGAGACGCGAGTTGCTCGCGCTGATCGGGTCGCGCAGCGGCTCATTGGAGGCGCGCCTCGCGGTCGACGCGCTCGATCAGGGATTTCCCGGACTCCAGCCCGACGAGGAGTTGATCGTTGCCCGCAGTGCCGCGGTCTCCGGCCCACAGGCTCGCGCCTTCACGGGCTTCGCGCGCGCGCGCACGAGCGTCGGCTTCACGCCGGCGGATCGCCTCCTGTACGGCACGATGCTCGCGCGCGCCGGCCGCACGCGAGACGCGGCGATGGAGCTCGGCCAGGTACAAGGCCCGCTCGCCGGCCAGGCCGCGTACCAGCGCGCGCGAATGACCGCGACGGCGACGTCATCGGGCGCTCTGCGCGACGTCGCCACCCGCTTCGCGACGGACACGGTCGCCGCTTCCTCCGCACTCTATTTGTTGGCCGATTTCGCCGTCGATGCCGGCGACGACTCGCGGGCGCGGGCGACGTTCCGGGAGCTGTACGCGAAATACCCGACGAGTCCTCGCGCCGGCGACGCGCGATTTTCCGCCGCAATCATCGCCCTCGCGTCCGGAGACGCGAAGACGGCGGCGATGGAGCTCGATTCTGTCGCGACGGCGGCGCCCCAATCCGATGAACTGATCGCGGCGCGATACTGGGCAGGGCGAGCCTGGGCGGCTGCGGGCAATGCGTCCGAGGCGCGAGCGCGGTGGAAGAGTGTCGCCGCCGACCAGCCGAATTCGTACTACGGCGCGGCGAGCGCGCGACGCCTCGGCGAAGCCACGTGGACGCCGCGCGCGCGCTCCGGGTCGTCTCCGCGCGAGGCGGCGGTAGACGCAGCTATCGCGCGCGCGGAGCTGCTCGAGCGGTTGGGAATGGAAACCGAGGCGGTGTTGGAGTACGACGCGCTCGAAGAGTCGGCTTCGTCGTCGCGGGAACGGATGCTCGTCACGGCGCTCGCGTTGAGCGAACACGGGCAGGTCCCGCAAGCAATGCGTCTCGCTCGCAAGCTCGTCGACATGGGCGAGCAGGATGCTCGCGTGTATCGGGCCCTCTATCCGCTCCCCGATCGCGATCAGCTCACCTCAACGGCGGCTGCGCGCGGTCTCGATCCCGCGCTCGTCGCCGGCCTCATTCGGCAGGAGTCGGGGTTCAACCCGCGCGCCGTGTCGGTGGCGGGGGCGCGGGGGCTCATGCAGGTGATGCCGACCGTCGGCGAATCGATCGCGCGCGGACTTCGATTTCCGGTTTGGTATCCGGTACTTCTGTTCGATTCGGACGTGAGTCTCGACATCGGCACGTCGCACCTCGCCGCGTCGATCAAGCAGCACGGTGTGCTTCCGCGTGTTCTCGCCGCGTATAACGCCGGCGGGTCTCGAGTGGCGCGCTGGTCGGGGCGCCCCGGCTCGGCGGACCCCGAGCTCTTCGCCGAACGCATTCCGTTCGCCGAGACGCGCGACTACGTGCGCATCGTCGCGCGCAATGCGGACGTCTATCGCGCGCTCTACGCGCGCGAGTTGAGCCGCTCGTCGCCTCGTTGAATCAGCGCCGGCGCGCCGGCGTTCAGAGGTCGCGCCGTTTCATCGACTCCACGAGGCGCTCCGACGCGCGCAGCGCGAGCGCCATCATGGTGAGCGTCGGGTTCTGAACGCCCTGCGACGGGAAGCACGCGGCATCGACCACGAAGAGATTCTTCACGTCCCAGGCCTGGTTGTCCGAATTGAGCACGGACGTCGTCGGGTCGCTCCCCATTCGCGCCGTGCCGCACTCGTGCACCGCCAGCCCCGGCGCCTCGAGCGTCGGCTCGGCCACCTCGAATTCGAAGCCCGCCTCGTTCATCATGTCGCGACACTCGACGTCCGCGTCGCGCAGCAAGGCATGCTCGTTGTCCGAGTGCGCGCACTCGATGCGCGGGGCGGGAATGCCCCAGGCGTCGGTGAGAACCGGATCGATCGTCACGCGGTTCGTCGCGCGCGGCAGCATCTCGGCGTACGCGCTCATCGAGCACTGATGCCCCTGCATGAAGACATAGTACGCATAGCCGCGCATGAACTGCGGCGATGGCGCGCCGAGGTTTCGAAACTGCGGGACGTAGGTCCAGCTCATTCGCGGCGACACCTCGCTGTCCTTCAGCGGCATTCGCAGGCGAAACCCGGTCAGTCGCGCGTGATCCATGAGGTATCGGCCGAGCGCTCCCGACGAGTTGGCGAGACCGTCGGGGAATCGAGGGCTCTTCGAATTCAGGAGCAGTCGAGCGGACTCGATCGCCGACGCGGCGACGATCACGACGCGCCCCGTCGCCGAGCGTTCACGTCCTCCCTCGAGCCAGGTCACGCCGCTGGCGCGATTGGTCTTCGGGTCGAATGTGATCTCGCGCGCGATGGCGTTGGTGCGAATCGTCGCGCGCCCCGTCTTGCGCGCGGCGAGAATGGGAATCGGCGCCGGGCCGGTGCGCCGCGCGATGAGGGTCCGGTCCGGCCAGCGTTTGGCGATGCTCGACTTGAGCCGCTGCTCGCCGAAGTTCAATGCGACGCGCGCACCAGGAACAGGGTTGGGAAGGTGCGGGAGGTCGTCCGCATTTCCCGTGAGGTTCATGAAGCGTTCGACGCGGTCGTAATAGGGCGCCAGATCCGCGTAGCGGATCGGCCAGTCGATGCCGACGCCGTCGCGACTTGCCGCCGTGAAGTCGCGGTCGGACAACCGATAAAACTGGAGGCCGTGAACGGGGAGCGCGAGACGGCCGCCCTCCTGATGCGCGCGAATCCACACGAACGGTTTGCCGTCGTGGGTCGCGTACGGATGATTCACGTCGTCGGCGAATGCGCGCGGCTGATACTGCCACGCGTAGCATTGCGCCTGAATCGGCCGGCGCGCGAGCTCGTGTTTGTCTTTCTCGACGCGAAATCCCGCTTTTCTTCGAACGCGCTCGTAGAAATAGCGCGCGTTCATGGCGCGGTGTGATGGTCCCGCCTCGAGGACGAGAACCTCCAGGCCGGATTCCGCCAGCGTTTTGGCGGCCCAACCGCCGGTGGCGCCGGAGCCGACAATGATGGCGTCGTACTGTTTTTTTCTCGTGAACACCGTCGCGTGGGAAAGGCCGATGCCGCGCGCAGTGGCGCGTCATTGGTCGGGGTGGGAAGGCAGGCGCGCTCAGCCGGTTACTGGGAGCCCAACGAACGCGACCGGCAAATAGCCGTCGCGCCGAGAGGGTGGGCTCTCGGCGCGCGGACCACTATTCACTTTTTATTTGAATGCCGCTAGTCGGCAGAGCGTTCCCGGTCTGCGCGAATTGCGATCATTCGTCTCCCTACCATCCCGGAGCAAGCTGGAAGCCCCACACCCAGTTCTTCTGCGGCCGCTGGAATGGGTGCGCAAGGTACGCTTCCATGATCGCGTAGCCGAACAAGTTGAAGCGCATCGACAGTCCCGTGCTGAACACCGGAACGCGGTCGGCGCATCCATAGATGGACACTGGCTGGCCCGCGGCGTTCGTCTGCGATGTGCAGGT
>Ga0137435_1000353_pt1 | contig 15612 bp, 14 predicted proteins | sample EasRivERMGT100_2_FD_104904 | JGI IMG/M metagenome (GOLD analysis project Ga0137435, IMG submission 104904) | Soil microbial communities from meander-bound floodplain in the East River, Colorado, USA - East River MetaG ERMGT100_2 | ecosystem: Environmental > Terrestrial > Soil > Floodplain ... | reverse complement strand
GTTCTGGAGCTTGCGGCCGCGGATCACCTCGGGATAGTTCTTTTCCACCGGGAAAGGCGGCACCGGGGCGGCCGGGGTCAGAACGAAATCGTAGCGCTCGAACAGCGCGCGCCAGCGGTGCCAGATCTCGGCGCGCTTGTGCTCGGCGCGCGCGATCTCGCTGACGGTGAGCGCAAGTCCCGCGCGGATGTTGCCCGCCAGATTGTCGCCGAGCTCGCCGATCCGCCCCAGGCGCTCGAGATGGTTGCCCACCATCGCTTCGCCGCGCAGCGCGAGAAACGCGTCGCGCCCGTCCGCCAGGTTGATTTCCATCTCTTCGACCGCCGCGCCTGCGGCCCGCAGGTCGAGCGCCGCCGTGCGGCAGATGCGCTCGATCTCCTCGTCCACGCCTATGCCCGCGATGTCCGGCGCGTAGGCGAGGCGGACGCCTCTCAGGTTCCTTGCCTTGGCGAGGCGCTCGCGCGCGCTTTTCCACGGCGCGGCGCAGGAAAGCGGCGATTTCGCCGAGAGCCCCGTCATCGCATCGAGCAGAAGCGCGCAGTCCTCGGCCGAGCGCGCCATCGGCCCGGCGACGCTCTGGTCGTGCCAGGGCATGGTCGCGGGATACCGCGGGACAAGGCCGGCGGTGGTGCGCAGGCCTACCACGCCGCAGAACGCCGCCGGCGTACGCAGCGACCCGCCGAAGTCGGTCCCTTCGGCAAGCGGCACCATGCGCGCGGCGAGCGCCGCCGCCCCGCCTCCGGTCGAGCCCGAGGCCGAGAGCGCCGTATTCCAGGGATTGCGCGTCGCGCCGAACACCTTGTTTACAGTGTTCGCGCCGGCGCCGAACTCGGGCGTGTTGGTCTTGCCCAGAACGATCGCGCCTGCCGCCTTCAACCGCAGCACGATTTCGGCGTCCTGGGCGGGGACGTGATCGCGAAACAAGGTCGAGCCCCAGGTCGTGCGGATCCCGGCGGTGGGCGTGAGGTCCTTGATCGCGACCGGAACGCCGTGCAGGGCTCCGAGCTTGGCGCGCTTTTTCATCGCGCCTTCGGCCTGGCGCGCCCAGGCGAGCGCCTTCTCCGCGGCGACGGTGCAAAACGCGTTGACTGCGGGATTGAGCCGCTCGATCGCCGCGAGGTGCGCCTCGGTCACCTCGACCGGGCCCGCCTTTTTGGTGCGGATGAGCCGCGCGATCTCGGCCGCCGAGAGATGAGTAAGGTCTCGTGCCATCGGTAACCAGACCGAAGTGTACGTCACTCCCGCGGAGGCGGGAGGGGTCGAAAGCCGCTATCGCGCCAGACGCCCGCGTCGCGCGGGCGTTCTAAACGCTCACTGCGGCATTCCCTCGAGAATCCAGTTGTAGAGGATCGAGTAGTTGTTCAGCCCGGCCGGATAGGGCCCGCCGCCGGCGTGATGGTTGCCTGAGGGCTTGCGCAATAGCGGGCTCGCCTGGATTTCGGTGAGGTTGACGCGGCCGGTCAGCTCCTTGTGGAACCACGCGTCGTCGGTCGCGGAAACGTATCCACCGACGCCGTCGCGATCGAAGTCCGTATACGCAATCGGTGAGATGCTGGCGGGCGCGTGGCATCCGGTACAGCCGCCGCTCTGCACCAGACTCCGGACGCTCGCGAAGGTGGGAGCGAGAAGAGCGGCGTCCACCGTTATGTCGACAGTCTTCGAATGCGTGGTCGCGCCGTTGCCGACCGTTAGCCGGAACGTGTAAAGACCCGCAAGGGGAGGCGTAAACGTGGTGTTCATGGAATTGGCGTCGGCGATTATCGCGGTGCCCGGGCCGGAAGTCTGAGACCAGCTGTACGTCGTGGCGAACAGGCTATCCGCTCCCGAAAGCCTCGCGGCTCCCAGTCCGACCATCCGGTTCGGACCAGGATCGGCAATAAGACGCCCCGGCTTCAACACCGCGCCGCCCGACGTGGCTGAGCCTGCGCCGAGCACCGAATCGATGTAGCTCGCGAGCGTCGCGGGCGCCGAGGATTTCCAGAAATCCTCGTACACGAGCAGGGCGAGGGGCATGTTGCCGCGGTCGAATACGTGCGTCTTGGTGCGGTCGGCGTAACCCCGGAACTTCGTAGTGGCTGTTCCCAGGGCCATGAAATCGATGTCGCTCTGTCCAGACGTGCCGCGCACGATGTGGCAGGTGCGGCAATAGGGCGCTACCACGTCCCTGTACAGCGATCTGTCCGTCAGAGTTGTTCCGGGCAGCGTCGCACCGGCATCCCATCCGGCGGGAACGTAGGTGTCGGCGAACGTGTCGTTGGGCATGCCAATGACGACACTACTGCCGCCGTACCAGGCCTTGATCATTTCCGCTGCGGTCCCCTGCCATTCGTTCGCGCCCGCGGTCGGCCGGCAGGCGTCCACGCCGGTTCCGCCGCCGCCAGGGAGCGGATAGGTGCACAGTACCCAGCGGTTGAAATCCTTCAGCCACGCTTGCTGGTCCGCCTTGGTCCAGCCCGGCTGAGCGGAGAATTCGAAGCTGTCCACGTTCAGGCCCTGCAGGCGGCCCTGGGTATCGCCGCGCTTCCGCGACAGGCTGTTCTCGATCAGCGCAAAGCGCCGGTTACCGCCGACATCGGAAGTCAGCGGATCGGCGCGCCCGCCGTGGCAGTTGATGCAGGCCCCGGGCATGGCCTTGAGTCCCTTGCCGTCGAGATCGACCCTATTCTCGCGCTGGCCCGTCGTCGCCGAGAAGTTGTAGTACTTTGCGAACTTGACGGTATTGCTGCAGTTAGCAGGATCCTCCGCGGTGCAGGGCGAAGCGCTCCATTCGATGGCGTTGGTGCCGATGTGCCACTGCGTGTCGCGCGCGACCGCGGCCTCGACGTTGAGGCTGGAGTACCCCTTGCTCGAAACCGTCCAGATGTCGTAGTTCTCGACGACGAACGCGACGCTGCCGTTGATGTTGACATCGGGGTGGGTGTTGTTGATGCGCCCGGTCATGCGCCGCCCGTAGCCCAGGTCCTTCACATCGCGGAAAACCACCGTGTGCTCGGTGCCGGTGGCGGCATCGCCGACACTGTTCTTGGTCTTCCAGGCGTTCAACGTGAGCCTTTCGTTGAGCGGATCGATGGCTCGGTAATACGCCTCCGCGTAGGCGTCGGTGTCGGTTTCGAATGCGCCGCCAACCTGGATCGGATTGGGAAAGAGCAGGAAGCGCTGCAACCCCGACGGGACGTCGGAGGGTTCCGGCTCGTCGCCGGTGTTGCTCTGCTGGCATGCGCACAGCAAGGCCGCCAGGACGAGCGACGCGGTGCGCGGAAGAAAATGCCCGTCGATCATCGCTCTCTCCTAGAAGCGCGCCAGGTAGGCAAGCGAGAACTGGCTGACTGAATAGCGAAAGTCCGACGACGTATAGCCCGACGCCGGATCGAGCGCGGTCGCCTGCGCCCAGCGCCAGGAGAGATCGAGCGAATGCCCGGCGCCGAACGCGTGGTTGTAGCCGAGCGTCGCGATCCAGGTATTCGCCTTGAAGCGATAGGCGAAGCGCCCGTCGTGGAACGCGTCGTCCTCGACGACGTTCTCGCCGGCGATACCGACAAGCGGCAGTGACAGGGGCGCGGTGGACACGATGTCGCCACGGCGGTATTCGGCGCCGAGATAGGCGACGTCGGATCGCGTGAACGACCAATCGGCGTTCCCGCGCAGGGAAACGTTCTTCGTGTCGAAGACTATGCTGCTTCCATCTCCGACGTTCCCGGTGAGAGCGCCGAAAAGCTGGACGCGGTCGGTCACGGGCTTGAGCACGCTCACCCCGAGCGCATAGCGGTAGCCGTCGCGCAGGCTCGATTCGTAGTTTTCCGCCGCGGCGCGCGCGAACGCCGCATAGGTCGGTGCGCCGAATTCGCCCGAAGCGCGGTACTGGTAGTCGCCCTGCGCGCCGATGAAATTGCGCGACAAGCCCGTGTAGCTGTTGAACCTCTCGGTGCCCACGAAACCTTGCACGATGGCGCGCGTATTCGTGGAAATCGGAACGGCGGCGCTCGCGCTGGCGCGCACGCCCAGTATCCTGTCCGACAGGGCGTCGGCGGCGGCCGATCGGGTCACGTTGTCGTCCGAGGTGAAGCTCGCCTCGACGCGAACGCCGGGAGCGTCCCCGGCGGCGCCGCGCGCCGGTCCGGCCACAAGCACGGCGAGCGCCAGAGCGACGCCCGCTGCCGGGCGCAAGCTCAGGCCCCCGTCAATATTCCCGCCGCGGCGCACTGTAGTCGTCCAACGGAAACACGAACGGGGGCGCGCGGCCGACCAGCGTCTCGATCAGCATCAACTCCTGGTCGGTGTGATTGATGAAGGGCGCCTCGCGGACGTTCCTGCCCGGCGCTTCCTTCGCAAGAATGTACAGCGGCTTGTCGTGGTGTCTCGCCGCCACCGTTTCCCTGCTCTGGGGATCGTTGCTGGCCGCGACGTCGGCGACGCCATAGCAGGTGCAGAAGTAGGTCTGCTCGGGATCGCTTTCGGTGTACACGCCGGTGCCGCGGATCCCGATGGTGGCGGTCGCCGTGGCGATCCGCGTCGGCCTTCCCTTGCCGAATACCGACAGCAACTTGCCCGTTACCAGCCGCAGCGACGACGTGAGGCCGGACGGCGGGCTCTCGATCACCATGCGGCTTCCGCCGCGCAGCATGAACGCATCTTCGGCGACGATGAAGGCCGCCTCGGCGTTGCTCGCCGTCTCCAGAGTATCGCCGACCCTGACCGGCGTCTGCAGCGTCGCCTCCTGGTTGTTCACCAGCACGCGCCCCGAGACGCGGTAGAACGACTGGCCGGCGGGAAGCTTCCGGGGTGCGGCGCCGAAGATCTGCGCGACCGCGTCCCCGGCCAAGGAGAAAAGACCCGCCGCCAGCGCCTGGATCAGGACGCGGCGGCGCGGGTCATCGATTTCACCGAATCGCTTCATGATGGCGGATTCCCTCCCGAATCCCCTGCGATTTGTGCGGCCGTCAAGGCCGGCATACGCAATCTTGCCAGGCTCGAATGATGCTAGCACATAGTATCCGCGAACCGGCGACTTCGGACAAGAGCGGAGCGAACTCCGTGATCCAGTTCACGCTGTCCGGCGAATTCATTACACTGCGCCGACAAGACCACGTCGCGAGGTTCCTTTGAAAACGGCCATCCTGCTGCGCATCGCCTCGGTGCTCACTCTGATTTTTTGCTTCGGACACGGCTATGCAACCCTGGCAAGCTCCTTTCGCGGCCCCGGGGAAGCGGCGGTGTTCATGGCCATGCAGTCCTATCGGCTCAAGATGCTGGGGGTGATCAGGACGCATTGGGATTTCTATCGCGGCTTCAGCATCCTGTTCGGCGTGACCTTGCTGTTGCTCGCCGTCCTGCTCTGGCAATTGTCCATGACGGCGAAAACCGACCCGCTCGCGACCCGCCCCCTGGTCGCTTCTCTCCTTGTCGGCTACCTCGCGTTCACCATCCTGGGCGGGTTGTACTTCTTCTTCGCGCCCGCGGCGTTCTCCGCCGCGGTAGCAATCTGCCTCGCCCTGGCGTTCACCTCGGCGAAGAAGGGCTGATCGGCGTTGTCAGTGGGGTAGAATCGCGGCTCTACACGTATACAGCGCGAATGCCCGCTCCAGCCAAGAAACCGCAGGAAGCCTCCACCTCCAACTTCATCCGCCAGATCGTCGAGGCCGATCTCATGGCCGGGAAGTTCGCGAAGCGCAAATGGGGCGGCCGGCCCGGTTCCGCGCTCTCGCTGGAAAAGGCGCCGCCCGATCCCGCCAAGATCCGCACGCGCTTCCCACCCGAGCCGAACGGCTATCTGCACTACGGCCACGCGAAATCGATTTGCCTCAACTTCGGCCTGGCGCGGGACTACGGCGGCCTGTGCCACCTGCGCTTCGACGACACCAACCCAACCAAGGAAGAGCAGGAGTACGTCGATTCCATCCGCGACGCGGTCAAGTGGCTGGGATTCGACTGGGGGGGCCACGAGTACTACGCCTCCGACTACTTCGAGTATCTGTACGAGTTCGCCGAAGAGCTGGTGCGCCGCGGCCACGCCTATGTGGACAGCCTTTCCTCCGAGCAAATGCGCGCACTTCGCGGAACGCTTACCCAGGCGGGCAGGAACAGCCCCTACCGCGAGCGCTCGACCGAGGAAAGCCTCAAGCTCCTGCGCGACATGCGCGCGGGAAAGTTCGCCGATGGCGAGCACGTGCTGCGGGCGAAGATCGACATGGCCTCGCCCAATATCAACCTGCGCGATCCCGCGATGTACCGCATCCGCCACGCCGCGCACCATCGCACTGGCGAGCGCTGGTCCATCTACCCCACCTACGACTGGGCGCACGGCGTTTCGGACGCGCTGGAGAGCATCACGCACTCGATCTGCACGCTCGAGTTCGAGGACCACCGGCCGCTCTACGAGTGGTTCAACGAACGGCTCGCCGAAGACTGGACCGGGTACGACGGTGTGAAGAGGCCGGGCCTTCTGCAGCAGCCGCTGCCGCAGCAAATCGAATTTGCGCGGCTCAACCTCACTTACGTCGTGCTCTCCAAGAGAAAGCTCATTCAGCTGGTCGAGGAGAAGCACGTGGACGGCTGGGACGACCCGCGCATGCCCACGCTCGTCGGTGCACGCCGGCGCGGTTTCATTCCGGAAGGATTCCGCCTTTTCGCCGAGCGCATCGGCGTCGCCAAGGCGGACTCATGGATCGAGTTTTCCGTGCTCGAAGATTGCATGCGCGAGCACCTGAACGAGGTCGCGCCGCGCAGGATCGCCGTGCTCGATCCGCTCAAGCTCGTTATCGAGAACTTCCCTCAGGAAAAGGAAGAAGAGTGCGAAGCGCCCAACCACCCGCAGAAGCCCGACCTGGGCAAGCGCAAACTGCCGTTCTCGCGCGAGCTGTGGATCGAGCGCGAGGATTTCGCCGAGACCCCGCCGAAAGGATATTTCCGCCTGTTCCCCGGCAACAAGGTGCGCCTGCGCTACGGCTATGTCATCGAGTGCACCGGCTGCGACAAGGATGCGAGCGGCAAGGTCATCGCCGTGCGCTGCAAATACGATCCCGACACGAGATCGGGCACGGCGGGCGCGGAGAAGATCAAGGTGAAGGGCAACATCCACTGGGTGGACGCGAGGCGCTCGTATACAGCGGAGGTGCGGCTCTACGACCGGCTGTTCAAAGTGCCCCATCCCGGGGCGGGGGACGAGGATATCCGGCAGGAGCTCAACCCGGATTCCAAAACGCTCGTCGCCGCGCAGCTCGAACCGGCTCTCAAGGATGCCCACGGAGAAGAACTGTTTCAGTTCGAGCGCCACGGCTACTTCGTGGCCGACCGCATCGACTCGCAACCCGGCGCGCCGAAATTCAACCGCGCCGTGACGCTCAGGGATTCGCGGCAGAAATAGGGTAGGCGAGATCCCGCCGGGCGCAGCGGCTAGCGTGTGAGCCAGCCGCGCGCGCGCAGCGTCAGCGCCGCATACGGAAAGATCCAGGTGAGCGCAAAGAACGAGAAATACCCGTACAGGATCCCGAACACGAAATCCCAGGAACGCTCGCTTCTCAGGTAGTACATGACGTAGAGCGTCGAGACGACCATGATGGCGAGCAGCATGCGCACGATCGAGGCCGGGTCGTTGACTGCGTTGATCGCCCACAGGGCCATCGCCCCGTATCCCACCGGGAAGCGCAGGTTCGTGATCGTGGTCTCGTAGATCGCGAGCACGCGCGAGCCGAGCGGGCGCTTCCAGACGATCTTCCCGAATCGAAACTCCTCGCGGATGTAGCTGCGATCCCAGCGCAGGAACATCCTGCAGAGCTTCCCATACGTCGTCGGCACCATGGTGTGCACGATCGCTGTGCGTTGATACACGGTGTCGTAGCCCGCGCCCAGGATCAGGTTGGTGAGCGCGCGGTCCTCACCGTAGGTGCACGGCACGCCGAGGAAGGTCTGCCGCTCCCACTCCCCGAGCACCGCGCGCACGATCGTCGTACGGTACGCCGCGAGAGCGCCCGGGCAGCAGTACACCGTGCGGTACACCGACTGCGCGCTGCGCAGAAAATCGAATGAGAGGATGAAGCGCACGTGCAGCATGCGCGGGATGATGTGCGCCCTGCGGTTATGGACAGCGACCTTGCCCGCGACAGCGCCCACCCGCGGATCGCGGAACGGCCCGGCGATGGCGAGCAGCGTCTCCCGCGAGATGATGCTGTCGGAGTCCACTGTGACGATGATGTCCCCGGTTGCGCGCCGGAAGCCCTCGGCAAGCGCGCCGCGTTTGCCCAGATTTTCCGGAAGCCGCACCGGCGTGACGAGCCCAGGGTAGCGCAGCGCCGCGTGCACGATGTAGTTCCAGGTATCGTCCCGGCTGCCGTCGTCGACCGCGATGATCTGAAGTCGCTCTCTCGGATAGCGCGCCTTGGCGACCGAGGCGATCGAGCTTTCCACCATCGCGCCTTCGTTGTACGCCGGAATGATCACGGTGAGCATCGGCGCTTCTTCTTCCGCGGCCGGTGCGAACGGCCGGTAGCGCAGCCAGAGCAGGGTGCGCATGAACAGCAGCACGAATCCCATCGTGATCCAGATGATCGTCGGCCGCACCCACAGCCCGCTCCATTGCTGCCGGTGCGCAAGATCCACGAGCGGCTGAAGCAGCGGCGTCGCCAGCGCGGCGTACGCAAGCGCGAACATGCCCGCGAAAATCGCGACGATCAGCGCGTAATCCCACAGATCGCCCGTCGGCAGCGGGATGATCGGCGTCGGCTCGACGGTGGCGCTCTGGGACCGGGACTTCATCGATGGGAACGAAACGAATGTATCGGAAGATGCCCAATTCTACGTTCCCGAAGTGACGGATTGGTGAAGTGTTTGCAGCATGATCGGACTCGAGCCATTCCGGCGCGCGCAAGTGTCGCCGTCAGGCGACAGGCTGGGCCGTGACGGATATCATTGAGGCCATGAAACGCGATCTGCTGCTTGCTGCGGTTGCAGGAGTCCTGATGCTGTCGTCGGCGCCCTCCTCCGCGCAGACGCCGGACAGTCACCGGCACCGATTCCACGACGCGGACAAATGGGCCAAGGTTTTCGACGACCCGGCACGCGACGCCTGGCAGAGGCCTCACGAGGTGATCGTCGCTCTCGGGCTTGCGCCGGACGCGATGGTCGCGGACATCGGCTCGGGGACCGGCTACTTCGCGGTGCGCCTGGCGCACCGCGTGCCGAAAGGGCGCGTCTACGGCGTGGACACCGAGCCCGGCATGGTGAAGCACCTCGCCGAGCGCGCAAAGCGCGAAGGCCTCGCGAATCTCGTTTCGCTTGCCGGCGCGCCGGACGATCCGCGTCTGCCCGAGAAAGTGGATCTGATCCTGCTGGTGAACGTCTACCACCACGTCGCCGCACGAGAGGAATATTTCCGCAAGCTCCAGGCCTCGCTCAAGCCGGGAGCGCGGATCGCGATCATCGACTTCAGGGTAGACGCGCCGATGGGGCCGCCGAAACGCGAACGGATTTCAGCGGAGCGCGTGCGCTCGGAGCTTGGGAGAGCGGGTTACGCGCCCGCCGAGGAGCACGATTTCCTCCCCAACCAGCACTTCCTCGTTTTCAGGCCGCGAAAGCGCTAGCGGTTCACCAGCGCCGGAGTTGCGGCGCCCGCTTTCGGGCCGCAGCCCGGCATTGGACAGGGCATTTCGTAGAAGGCCCGGTTGAGGTAGGCGGCCACGTCGTCGATCTCTTCGCCACTCCAACTCTGCCCCTCGACTTTCTGCCAGCGTGCGACCTGGTAACGCAGGTCGTCCCAGGACCGGACCAGTCGTTGCTCCCGCCAATGCACCTGCGCCGTGTGGCAGGCGCTGCAATACGTCCGATAGAGCTCGCCCCCGCGCATCATGTCGGCGGAAGCTCGCTCCCGTGATTCGGACCCGAGGAACGCCCCGCATCCGGCAAGGATGGCGAGCGTGCAAGCCAGAAACGGAATCCGTATTCGACTCGGCATGAGACCTCCGTAGGCATGATGAGGCGCACACAGGCTCGCAAGGTTGATCCAGGTCAAACCGAGGCCCACCCCTTCGAAATTCGGTATGCTCGTTCCCCAGCTACCAGCCATGCAACCGCTTAGCGGCATCACCGTCGTCACGCTCGAGCACGCGATCGCCGCGCCGCTCGCCACGCGCCATCTCGCCGACCTCGGCGCGCGCGTGATCAAGGTCGAGCGGCCCGGCAGCGGCGATTTTGCGCGAGGCTACGACGAGCGGGTTCGCGGACTTGCTTCCCACTTCGTCTGGGTCAACCGCTCCAAGGAAAGCCTCACGCTCGATGTGAAGCATGCGGAGGCGCGTGCGATCCTCAAGCGCCTTATCCTCGAGCGCGCCGACGTCCTCGTGCAGAATCTCGCGCCGGGCGCGACCGCGCGGCTCGGCCTTTCCCACGAGGCGCTTTGCGCGGAGAAGCCTTCTCTCATCGTCTGCGACATTTCGGGCTACGGCGGCGACGGTCCGTACAGAGACAAGAAAGCCTACGACCTCCTGATCCAGAGCGAGGCGGGCTTTCTTTCGGTGACCGGCACGAAGGACGAGCCCGCAAAAGCCGGCATATCGGTCGCCGACATTGCGGCCGGCATGTACGCATACAGCAGCATCCTCGCCGCGCTCCTCGATCGGCACAAGACGGGCCGGGGCCGCCGCATCGATGTTTCGATGCTGGAGTCGCTGCTCGAATGGATGAGTTATCCGCTCTACTACGCCTTCGACGGCGCAGAACCGCCCGGGCGCACGGGCGCGAGCCACGCGACCATCTACCCGTACGGCCCGTTTCCTGCGGGAGACGGCAAGACTGTCATGCTGGGAATTCAGAACGAGCGCGAGTGGGCGGCGTTCTGCGAGAAAGTGCTCGCGCGGCCGGAGCTGGCGGGCGATCCGCGCTTCGCGAGCGTCTCGAAGCGCGACACGGCACGCGCCGTCCTTCAGCCGATCATCGCCGAGGCCTTCTCGCGGCTGAGCGCGGAGGAACTCGTGCGGCGCCTGGACGCGGCGCAGATCGCGAACGCCCGCGTCAACGACATGGGCGAAGTCTGGAACCACCCGCAGCTTCGCGCGCGGGCGCGCTGGCGAGAAGTGGATACGCCCGCGGGGCCGATCCCTGCGCCGGTTCCGCCCGGCCTATCGAAAGGCGAAGCGCGCATGGACCGCGTCCCGGCGCTGGGCGAGCATACCGAGGCGATCCTTGCCGAGCTCGGCCTCTCGCCCGCGCAGATCGCGAGTCTGCGTTCTGCGAACGCGATCTGAGCGGGACTGCTGCGCAACGCGATTCGAGCGGTGCCGCCAGCGCAAGCCTCGACGGTCCCTATCTCCCGGCGGCGAAGATCCAGGCCGCGCGCCAGCTCATTCGATGAATCCTGCGAATTCTCAGCGCAAGCATGAAGCGCCGCACCGTTTGAGAAGGACCTGGGTCTCTGGTCTCGGAAGGTTCGCGTCGAGTTGGGGTTGAGCGAGCACGATTCATTTGGACACCATTCATCGGACTTGCACGAGCTTCAAACGTTTGCGCGCAGCTGTGCCCTCACGGCGGCAACCAGCGTGCGGCGTCTTACCGGCTTGGGAACGACTGCATCTGCGCCGAAGCTTTTCGCACGCTCGACCGACACGTTCTCGCCCCCCACCACGACCACGGGGGTTGACTTGTTCGGTGAGTCCGACCGGATGCGACTGAGCAACTCGAACCCGCCCATTCCAGGCATCAGCAAATCGAGCAAGATGACGTCGTAGGTGTTGCGGCCCGCAAGGCGCAGCGCCGCTTCGCAGGTTCCGGCGAGTGTTATTTCTGCTCCCAGGTCCTGCCTGATGAACTTCGCGAGCAGCAATCTCATCGGTTCCTGGTCGTCGACGAGCAGGACGCGGCACGTATTTTCGGATTTCCCCATGAAGACTACTAAGCAATAAATATGCACACCGTCTTGCTCGTCGGGGCTCGAGTGACAACTATTGCCGCACAGGGCTGCAACTTCCTGTAATACCTGCTGAAATTGCACACGCTGGGGCCGGTCGCGCGGTCGAAGACCGCGCCAGAAGGATGGGCGTGCTGCCAGACTGCGCGTGGAACCCGACAGCGGGTCGCCCGCCCGCGACCCGATCGCCTTACTTCTCTCCGCGCGCGGCGAGCGCCTTGGTGATCCCCTGGATCAGTTGCTCGGCCTTGAAGGGCTTGGTGAGGTAGCCGTCCATTCCTATGGTCCGGCACCGTTCGTGCACGTCTTCTTCCGCATGCCCGGTGACGATAATGACGGGAATCTTCTGGGACGCCGGATCGGAGCGCAGTGCTTCGAGAACTTCAAAGCCGTGCAGATAGGGAAGGTCAAGGTCAAGCAGGATCAGGTCGGGCGGGGCGTCGATCAGGTTGCGCAAACCTTCCTCCGGGTCCGCCGCGACCTGCACCGTGTGACCAGCCTGGCGCAAATGCAAGCGCAGCAAATCGCGGAAAGCCAGGTCATCCTCGATCACCAGCACCTTCGCCACTCGAGTACCTCCAAGAACCGGTCAATAATGAGAGGAAATGCCTCTCATGTGTTATGACAAATTCATTATCCCACGTCACCCCGCCCGGAGGCATGGGCCTAGGGAGGGTCAATCGGCCTCGTCCGGGGCGCCGCCGACGCTGGCAAGGTCCGACTGCTTGATTCTGTCCACGTTGAACTTCGCGGCGCGCTCGCGCATGGTCTTGAGGACCTCTTCGAGCGGCGGCGGCTCGCCCTGGATCCAGCGCAGGGGATTTACGCGCGCGACGACGAAGGCGCGCAGGTAAGGGCTGACGAAACCACGCTCTTTCAGCTTCGCGACGACCTCGGCGATCCGCGCGTCGAGGTCGATCAGCAAGCCGGCGTGCTTCTCGTGCTCGCGGACGGCCTTTGACAGCAGCTCGTCCGAGAATTTTTCCAGCCTTCGCACGATCGGGTTGTAGGCGCCGCCCGCGAACTTGCCGTTCCTTTCGTAGCACACGCCGAGCGTCACCAGCGACGCCTCCTCCAGGTAGAAAGCAAACTGGTTTTCCGGGCGCCTGGCATCCTCGTCGATCAATCCGCGATAGATCCGGATCACTTCCAGCGATTTCTCGCGCAGGTTATGCGCTTTTTCCGTGTTGAGCGCGAGGATCTGCCAGGCGATCTCGCGTTTGGGAACGATCAGCGCCGTGATCGAACGCGCGCCGAGCCGGCGCATCGCCTCGAGCCGATGCCTTCCGTTCGGCGTCCAGAAGCCTTCCTTGGGCGCGGTCACCGCGATCACCGGATCGAGAAAGATGCCGGTGCGGTGAAGCACATCGGCGAGCTTCCTGTGATGGGCTTGCGAAAGGTCGCGCTGAAAGGGGGTGGGCTCGACGCGGTCTATGGGAAGGACCGCCAGGAGAAGCGGATTCTTGCCGAGCGGATCGCTGTATGCGCCGAGGAACAGGCCCCCTTCCTTTTCGATTCGGGCGCGGACCTCCTCGGCGTCGCCGGAAAGCGAATCGATGCGGCACTCGGCAGGCAGAAGTCCGCGCGTGCCGGGTTTCGCTTTGCGCGGAGTGCGCTTTGGGGGCGCGCGCTTGAGTCCGGATTTGCGCGTCGGCTTGGCCATGCGGACACTATGATCGCGCATCGGCCTCGCGTCCGCAAAGGATATACCGCTTGGATCAAGCCGATGTGTTTCAAGGGTAAAATCCCGGTACCCGTCAACTCATTAAGCCGTGCCTGCCGAAGGAGGAAGAGATGTCCCGGATACGCTTCATGCATTGGCTGATCGTGCTGTCGGCCGCGCTGGGCAGCGCTTCCGTGCAGGCGCAGGCCTATCCGACCAAGCCTGTGAGGCTCCTTGTCGGATTCACTCCGGGCGGCGGCGTCGATATCAACGCACGGCTGCTCGCCTCCAAGCTGACCGAGCTCTTGAGCCAGCAGGTCATCGTCGAGAACCGCCCTGGCGCCGGCACCAACATCGCGAATGAACACGTCGCCAAGTCGGTGCCTGACGGCTACACGCTGCTCTTCAACAGCCCGGCCGTGGTCATCAACATGTCGCTGTACCGGAACCCACCTTACGACGCGCTGCGCGATTTCGCCGGCGTGTCGGTGTTCTCGGAGAGCACCAACCTGCTGGTGGTGCCGGCGTCGCTTCAGGCAAAATCGGTTAAAGAGCTGGCCGCGCTCGCGCGCGAGCGGCCCGGAGGGCTCAACTATTCCTCGGCCGGTTCCGGGTCGACGCAACACCTCGCGGGGGAACTCTTCAAGCTGCGCACGGGGACGAGCATCGTGCACGTCCCCTACAAGGGCAGCGCGCCCTCGATCACCGCGCTGCTCGCAGCGGAAGTTCAGTTGAGCTTCATCAACCCCGTCGCGGTCGGGGCGCACGTGAAGTCCGGGCGCCTTCGCGCGCTGGCCGTGACCAGCGCAAAGCGCACGGAGCTGATGCCCGAAGTGCCGACAATGAAGGAAGCGGGAGTCGAGGGCGTCGAGTTGCCGCTGTGGTTCGGGCTGCTCGCGCCCTCCGCGACGCCGCGCGAGATCGTGCGCGCGCTGTCCGCTGGCGTGGCCAAGGCGGCGCACTCGCCCGACATACGCAAACGGCTCCTCGAGCACGGCGCCGAGCCGGTCGGCAACACTCCCGAGGAATTCGACCTGCTCCTGCGCGCTGACGTCGCGCGCTGGGGCGAGGTGGTGAAGGTGTCCGGCGCACGCGCGGATTGATTGGCGCACTCACCCATCATCGACATCGGGGCAATCGCGCGGTGTGCTGGAGGAGGAAGGCAAGATGACGAACCTGCGAATCGCCGTGTTTTCATTTCTCTTGCTGGTCGTTGCCGCGCCGCTCACGGCAGCCGAACTCAAGGGCCAAGTCTTGCGGGGCAACGGCGCGCCGGCCGCCGGCGTGCCGGTCTCCCTGAAGGGACCCCAGGATGAAAAAACGATCACGAACGGGAGCGGATTCTATCGGTTCCCGAACATTTCTCCAGGGACTTACACGCTGACAGTCGGGGGCCGGAACGAACAGGTCGCTGTACCCCCGCAGGGGACGCAAAGGAACTTCCGGGTGCAATAGAGGCGGAAGACAAGGACACGGCATGCCTGAAGAGCGGGAAGAGAAGAATCGGAAGCGAGATCTCTTGGAAAGGTTTGAATCCTTAACCAAGATCCTGGCGGCTGTAGGGGTGTTCGTCGGCTCGGTTTGGATTCCCTACATCATCGGAAAAACGTCCGAGCAGAGCGATAGAGCAAAGGTTTATATGCAAGTCATGTCCGAGAGAGAGAAAGCGGACACGGCCATCAGGCAGGAAATGTTCAAGACTCTGCTCGCGAATTATCTCGGACGGTTTGAGGACAGGAAAAATTCGGCCGAGGATGAAGAATCCTTCCGCAAGAGGATCATGTTTCTCGATCTGCTGAATCTGAATTTTCAAGAGTATCTGAATGCCAAACCGTTGTTCGAGGACGTCTATCTGCGGCTGGAGAAGGCGAAGAGAATCGGAAGAAAAGGCAGCAAGGAGTACGAAACCTGGGGAAAGTTGCAGGAAGATCTAATCCGGGTGGCGAAAAATGTCGCCTCAAGTCAATCGGCGATGCTGACGCAATCGGGGCTCAGTAGAACTTTCAATCTGACAAAGGGAACGGCGGTCTGTATCCGTCTTTACGCCGTGGAAAATCTG
>Ga0137435_1000352_pt1 | contig 15660 bp, 12 predicted proteins | sample EasRivERMGT100_2_FD_104904 | JGI IMG/M metagenome (GOLD analysis project Ga0137435, IMG submission 104904) | Soil microbial communities from meander-bound floodplain in the East River, Colorado, USA - East River MetaG ERMGT100_2 | ecosystem: Environmental > Terrestrial > Soil > Floodplain ... | reverse complement strand
GCCAGCGACTCGATGTCGGAGACGATATGCGTCGAGAGCAGGACCAGCTTGGCGTGCCCCAGGTCGGAGAGGAGGTGGCGGAAGCGGACCCGCTCCTCGGGGTCGAGGCCGGCGGTCGGCTCGTCCACGATGATCAGCCGCGGGTTTCCCGCGATCGCCTGGGCCAGCCCCAGGCGCTGCCGCATGCCGCCCGAGTACGCCTTCACCTTGCGCTTCGCGGCGAAGCCGAGGTTGACGCGCTCGAGCAGCCCGGCGACGAGCTTCTTCATCCCCTGCGGCGACGAGACGCCCTTGAGCTCCAGCAGATGCCGGAGCATCGCCTCACCGGTCAAGTGCGGGTAGAAGCCGAACTCCTGCGGCAGGTAGCCGAGCCGGCTCCAAATCTTCTGCGGCGCCTCGGTGACGTCCTCGCCGTCGAGGATCACTTGCCCCGCGGTCGGCTCGAGAAGCCCCGCGACGATGCGCATGAGCGTCGTCTTCCCGGCCCCGTTGGGGCCGAGCAGCCCGAACATCCCGACGGGTACCTCGAGGCTCACGCCGGAGAGCGCCGCGACCGGACCGGGATAGACCTTCTGGAGATTGCGCAGCTCGAGCATCGTGGCCTCCTTGGCGTGATAGGTCTACGCGTGCGGGCCCCTTATAGTTCCACATCGTGGAGCACGCGCTCACGACCCAAGGGCTGAGGCGGGTCTTCGGCGATTTCGTCGCCGTGGAAGGGATCGACCTGACGGTTCCCCGCGGGTCGATGTACGGCTTCTTGGGCCCCAACGGCGCCGGGAAGTCGACCACGATCAAGTGCCTCACCGGGCTGTTGCGCCCCTCGGGCGGCGCGATGACGATCCTCGGGATCGACCCTTCCGCCGAGCCCGAGCGGGTGAAGCGCTTGGTCGGGGTCATGCCCGAGGACCTCGCCCTGTTCGACCATCTGAGCGCGGCCGAGACCCTCGCCTTCGTCGGACAGATCCACGGGATGCCGGCCGCCACCCTGAGGTCGCGCAGCGCCGAGCTCCTCGCGCTCATGGACCTCGCGGAGGCGGGCTCCCAGCTCGTCGCGGACTACTCGCACGGGATGAAGAAGAAGACCTCGCTCGCGGCCGCCCTCCTTCCCGCTCCGAAGCTCCTGTTCCTGGACGAGCCGTTCGAGGGGATCGACGCGATCGCCTCGCGCCAGATCAAGGACCTCCTGCTCGACTACGTGAGGCACGGCGGCACCGTGTTCCTGACCTCCCACGTCCTCGATGTCGTCGAGCGGCTGTGCGACCACATCGGCGTGATCCACAAGGGGCGGCTCGTCGCGCAGGAACCACTGGCCGAGATGCGCGCCCGGGTCGCCCCGGGCGAGACGCTGGAGTCGATCTTCCTCGGCTTGGTCGGAGCCGGCGGCGGCACGTCCGCGCGCCTGGACTGGCTCGGCGGATGATCCGCCTGCTGCGTGCGTTCGCCGCCTTGCGCTGGCGGCTGTTCGTCAACGGCCTGAGGGGGCGAAGGCGCGACGCGCTCGAGCAGGTGTCGCGGATCTCGCGCCTGTTCGTGCTCGCGGTCGTCGCGCTGACGTTCGCGCCGACCTCGCTCATGCTCGCGCTGCTCGCCGGGGCCGGCGGGTGGGGCATGGCCCAGGGGAACGAGCGAGCGGCGTTCGTCCTGATCGGGGCGCGGGCCGTGCTCGGGCTCCTCACCGTGCTCGTCGTCGTCAGCCCGATCCTGAGGTTCGGGGGATCGGCGTCCTCGATGTCGCGCCTCGCGCTCCTGCCGATCCCGCGCGCGCTCCTGTGGGCGCTCGAGGCGGCGGCCCAGCTCGCCGACCCGTGGATCCTCGCGATCGTGCCGGCGCTGATCGCTTTTCCGATCGGGCTCGCGGCGGGCGGCGACCCCGCCGGTGCCGCGATCGCCGCGGTCGTCTCGCTCGTCGCGCTCGCCTTCCTCGTGGCGCTGGGGAGCCTCGCGTCCCTGGCGGGAGCGCTCCTCTTCCGCAACCGGCGCATCGGCGAGTACGTCGCCATCGCCGTGCTCGCCCTCGTCAGCGTCGTCGGCTACCTCCCAATCTTGGCGAGGCGCGCGCTCCCCACGGGGGCGCACCCGCGGGAGAGCGTCCCGGTCGTGGACGCGAGCCGCTACCCCTGGCTGCGGTTCGCGCCTTGGGAGCAGGCGGCCAGCGCGGCCGAGGCGGCCGCCTCGAGCAGGAAGTCCGAGTTTGCGCTCCCCCTCGCGGGGCTGCTCGCCACGACCGCGGTGCTCGCCGGCCTGTCGCGGTGGAGCTTCGGGCGCCTGCTCGACGCGCCGCCGGGGCGCGGGGCGCGCGGCCGCCGCAGCGAGGCCCGGTTGAGGTCGATCCCCGGACTCTCCCCCGGAGCCGCGGCGATCGCGGTGACGACGTTCCGCCTCGTCCTGCGATCGGTGCGCGGGCGCGTGATGATGTTCTCCGCGCCCCTCCCCGTGCTCATGATCGGGGTGATCTGGAAGAAGCTCGCCGCGGTGTCCGCGAGCGGCGCGCCGGGGGGCGTGATCATGCTCCTGCTCGGCGGACTCCTCGCGCTCGTGTCGATGCAGGTGTTCCTCGCGGACCAGTTCGCGGTGGACCGCGCGGGGCTGACGCTCACCTTCCTCACGCCGGTGTCCGACCGCGATCTCGTGCTGGGGAAGGCCGCCGGCGCGCTCGCGGCTCTTGCGATCCCGACCACTTTCGTGATGGTCGCCGGCGCGATCCTCCAGCCCGCCGGCTCGCCGCTGCTGTGGCTCGCCGCGCTGCTGTCCATCGCGGCGGCCTACATCTTCCAAGCTCCAGTTTCGGCGCTTCTCGCCGCGCTGCTCCCGGCGCCGTTTGACCTCATGAAGCTCAAGGGCGGGAATGGGCATCCGCTCGCGACGATCGCCTCGACCTTCATGACCCTCGTCGTCTTCACGCTCACGGCCGGAACGGGGGTCCTGCTCTTCGTGGCGACGCGAAGCGCCTGGGCGCCGCTGGCAGGTGCCATCGTCCTCGTCGCGTTGGCACTTGCCGTCGCGTCGTTGCTGTTCCCCGCCGCGGCGCGCGCCGTCTCGCTCCGCCGCGAGAATCTCGCGATGATCGCGCAGGGGCGCTGAGTGAGAGCCGACCCCGTGGAGGTCGCGTTCCTCCACGCCGCGAAGCCGCTCATCGGTCCGGACGACCTCGTGCTCGTCGGATGCTCCGGAGGGGGCGACTCGGTCGCGCTCCTCCATCTGCTCCACCGGATGTCGCCGAAGCGCCGGCCGGGCCTCCTCGTCGCCCACCTCGATCACGGCATGCGGCGGGGCTCCGCGGCCGACCGTGCGTTCGTGGAGCGCCTGGCGGCGAGGCTCGAGATCCCCTCCGTCGCCGACCGGCGCGTCGTCCCGGATCTGAGGCGCCGGGGCGAGTCTCCCGAGCAGGCGGCGCGCCGCGTGCGCCGCGCGTTCCTGCTCGAGGTCGCGCGCCAAACCGGGGCGACCCACGTCGCGCTCGGCCACACGCTCGACGACCAGGCGGAGACGATCCTCATGCGCCTCGCGCGCGGATCGGGGCCGTCGGCGCTCCTCGGCATGCGCGGGGCGGGGCCGGGACCGATCGTGCGCCCCCTTCTCGCGATCGAGCGGGCGGACATTCGAGCGTGGCTCCAGCGGCGGCGCATCGCGTTCCGCGAGGACCCCAGCAACCGCGACCTCAAGTTCGATCGGAACTACGTCCGCGCGAAGGTGCTTCCGGCGCTCCGGAAGCTGAACCCGAATGCGGCGCGCCACCTCGTCGAGGGCGTGGCGCGCCTTCGCGAGGACGTGGACTATCTGGACGCGCTCGCGCGGGAGGCGTTCGACGCGCGGCCGGGTAGGGAGCTCCCGCTGGTGCTGCGCCGCCGCGTCAAGCGGCTCTGATAGATTTTGCCCTCGATGCGCCTGTCCTCCGAGATCCTCATCCCCGAGACCGCGCTGCGAGCGCGCGTCGCGGCGATGGCGGCCGCGATCACGGCCGACACCCCCGACGGGGCGACGCTCTCGGTCATCGCGCTCATGGACGGCGCCTTCGTGTTCTGCGCCGATCTCGTGCGGCGGCTCCCGATGCCGATCCACCTGGCGCTCGTGCCGGTCGTCTCGATCGAGCGCGGCGGGGATCCGCGGCGCCTCGCGCTCCCGGAGGGGTTCCCGATCCGCGGGCGGGACGTGCTCCTCCTCGAGGACATCCTCGACACGGGGCGCACGCTGGCCGCGCTCAAGGAGCGGCTGCTCGAGGAGGGGCCCGCGAGGCTGCGGGTCGCCGTGCTGCTCGACAAGCCGGCCCGCCGCGCGGTGGACTTCCGCCCCGATTACCGGGGGTTCGAGGTGCCCGATCGGTGGATCGTCGGGTACGGTCTGGACGTCGAAGGGCTGTACCGGAACCTGCCCTACATCACCTACGTCGTCTCCCGGTGACCGGCTTGGCGCCTCGCGGACCGCACCTATATATTGAAAGAGTCCCTGGAGGCACGACGACGTGAACACCCATCTCCGGACCATCCTGGTGTGGCTGGTTTTCCTCGGGGTGGTCGTGATCGCCTATCAGATCTTCGCGACGGCCTCGGCTCAGCGGACCGATCTGGACGCGTCCGAGTTCTACCGGCTCGTGGATTCGGGCGAAATCCAGGAAGTGAGCATCTCGCCGGACACGTCGGGCTACGACATCACGGGCAAATTCAAGAACCCCCGGCTCGTGGCCACCGGCCAGGTCTCCAACTTCCACGTCTACACGGTCAAGGACGAGGCGCTGATGCAGGCGCTCCGCGACCGTGGCGTCGTGGTCAAGGCCAAGAAGCCGACCGACAACACGATGCTCTCGTTCCTGATCATGTGGGCGCCGCTCGCCGTGCTCGTCGTCGTCTGGATCATCTTCATGCGCCAGATGCAATCGGGCGGCAACAAGGCGCTCTCGTTCGGGAAGTCCCGGGCGAAGCTGACCTCGGCCCAGGGGAAGAAGGTCACGTTCAAGGACGTCGCCGGGGTCGAGGAAGCCAAGGAAGAGCTCCAGGAGATCATCGAATTCCTCAAGGAGCCGCAGAAATTCCAGAAGCTCGGCGGGAAGATCCCGAAGGGGGTCCTGCTCATGGGACCCCCGGGGACGGGGAAGACGCTCTTGGCCCGGGCGATCGCCGGAGAGGCCAACGTCCCGTTCTTCTCGATCTCGGGGTCGGATTTCGTGGAGATGTTCGTCGGGGTCGGCGCGTCGCGCGTGCGCGACCTGTTCGAGCAGGGGAAGAAGAACGCCCCCTGCATCATCTTCATCGACGAGATCGACGCGGTCGGCCGCCACCGTGGCGCCGGCCTGGGCGGCGGCCACGACGAGCGGGAGCAGACGCTCAATCAGCTCCTCGTCGAGATGGACGGCTTCGAGACGAACGAGGGCGTGATCCTGATCGCCGCGACCAACCGGCCCGACGTGCTCGACCCGGCGCTGCTGCGCCCCGGCCGGTTCGACCGCCAGGTGGTCGTGGGCCGTCCCGACGTGCGCGGGCGCGAGGAGATCCTCCGCGTGCACGCGCGAAAGATCCCGCTCGCCTCCGACGTCGACCTCGCGCTGCTCGCGCGCGCCACGCCGGGGTTCTCGGGCGCCGATCTCGCGAACCTGGTCAACGAGGCCGCGCTGTTCGCCGCGCGGCGCAACCGCAAGGCGGTCATCCAGGAAGATTTCGAGATCGCCAAGGACAAGGTGATCATGGGCGCCGAGCGGCGCTCGCTGATTATCTCCGACGAGGAGAAGCGGATCACCGCCTTCCACGAGGCGGGACACGCCCTGGTCGCCTACAAGGTCCCGTACGCGGACCCGCTGCACAAGGTGACGATCATCCCCCGCGGCCGCGCGCTCGGCGTGACCATGCAGCTCCCCGTGGACGACAAGCACACGTACTCCCGGGAGTACCTCGAGTCGATGATCGCGGTGCTCATGGGCGGGCGGGTCAGCGAGGAGCTGACCTTCGGGCGGATGACGACCGGAGCCGGCAACGACATCGAGCGCGTCACCGAGCTCGCGCGGAAGATGGTCTGCGAGTGGGGCATGTCGAACGCGATGGGGCCCCTGACCTTCGGGAAGAAGGAAGAGCAGATCTTCCTGGGGCGGGAGATCGCCCAGCACCGCGACTACTCGGAATCCACCGCGGTCGAGATCGACCGCGAGGTCAAGGCGATCGTGCTCCAGGGATACACGACCGCGAAGGCGATCCTCGAGGGCAACCGCGACGCGCTGACCCGGATCGCGCTCGCGCTGCTCGAGCGCGAGGTGCTCGACGGGGAGCAGATCGCGGCATTGGTCCGCGGCGAGTCCCTCCCCGAGCCGCCGCCGGGGCCGCCGACCGCCGGGGCCGAGGTCGCGGAGGCCAAGCCCGACGCCCACCCGCGGCCGAGCGTGCTTCCCGCTCCGGGCCGCCAACCCGCGTAGGTGGAGCACAACCCCCGGGTCATCGAGCTGTCCCAGCTCCCGCGCGCGATCCGCGGCATGTCCGACGTCGACGAGCCCGCCGCCGTCGCGGCAGAGCGGCTCTCGGCGCGGGTGCGGCGCGCGCTCCGACTGGATGCGGTCGATCCCGACGATGCGCGCAAGCTCGAGCAGGAGGCGCAAGCGCTCGGTGTCGTCGTCCTCGACGGGCTACCCGGCTCGGGCGGGAGCGCCCCGCGATTCCTCATCGCCGACGAAGAAACGATGAAGCGCCTCGGCGCCGTGCTCGAATCGCGCGGCCTCAAGGCGCTCGGAGCGGCGGTCCGCACGACCCTCGCCGCCTACCAGCGCGTGAGCTTCACGATCGCGTTTCCGGACGGCGGCCGCATGGACCTGGCCGCCGAGACGCGGGTGATGGGGATCCTCAACGTGACGCCCGACTCGTTCGCGGGCGGGTCGTCGGCCTCCACGGCCCGCGCCGTCGAGGCCGCGGCGCAGATGGTCGAGGACGGGGCCGACCTCGTGGACGTGGGGGGCGAGAGCACGCGTCCCGGTGCGGACGCGGTTCCGGAGGACGAGGAGATCCGCCGGGTCGTCCCGGTCATCGAGGCGATCAAGCGCGAGATGTCGGTGCGCGTGTCGGTCGACACGATGAAGGCGCGCGTCGCGCGGCTCGCGATCGAGGCGGGCGCCGACATGGTCAACGACGTGTCCTCGCTGTCGGACCCCGCGATGGCCTCGGTCGTGCGCGACGCGCGGGTCCCGCTCGTCCTGATGCATCTGCGCGGAACGCCGCGGACGATGCAGCAGGACACCGAGTACGTGGACCTTCTCTCCTCGGTGGTCGGATTCCTGCGCAAGCGCGTGGATCGCGCGGCCGCCGCCGGGGTCGCGGATGATAAGATCGTCGTCGATCCCGGCCTCGGATTCGGCAAGTCGGCGTCCGGCAACCTTCGCATCCTCCGGGAGCTTCCGACGCTGCGAAGCGTCGGGCGCCCGATCCTGGTCGGCGCCTCGCGCAAGTCGTTCATCGGGACCGCGCTCGATCTCCCGGTGACCGAAAGGCTCGAGGGCAGCCTTGCCGTCGCGGCGCTCGCCGCCTGGCAGGGGGCGCAATTCATCCGCGCGCACGACGTCGCCGCAACCAAGCGCGTCACGCGGATGATCGACGCGATCCGGACGACCTGACGCGGCTTCCCGGCCTGCTGCGCTTTGGGGGGGAGAGGATGCTCGAGCGGTTGGCGTCGGCGATCCACCTCCACGACCTCGGAGGCCTCGCCGTCCTCGACATCTTGATCCTCGCCGTCATCATCTACCAGCTCCTCCTGCTCATCCGCGGCACGCGCGCGGTCCACATGATCGCCGGCGTGGTCGCCCTGGTCATCGCGCACTTCGTGACCCGGCCGGGACTGCTCTATCTGCCCGCCGTCCACGCGGTCCTGGGCGACGTGCTCCTGTACATCCCGCTCGCGATCATCGTGCTGTTCCAGAACCAGCTCCGTCAGGCGCTCGCGCGCATGGGCCGCACGCCGCTGTCGGCGCTGCTCTTGCGGCGGCCGCATGCCAACGTCGTCGAGGAGGTCGCCCTCGCCGCCGCATCGCTCGCCGGCAAGCGCCTGGGCGCGCTCATCGTCATCGAGCGGGAGCTGGGCCTCCGCGCGTTCTCCGAGACCGGGATCACGCTCGACGCCTACGTGTCCTACGACTTGCTCCTGTCGATCTTCCAGCGCGGCGCTCCCCTGCACGACGGGGCGGTGATCATCGTCGGGTCGCGGATCCGCGCGGCGTGCGCCTACCTGCCCCTCACGACCAATCCCAACCTGTCGCGGCGTTTCGGGACGAGGCACCGGGCCGCGGCCGGGATCACCGAGGAGTCGGACGCGATCGCGGTCGTCGTATCCGAGGAGCGCGGCACGGTCTCGTGGTGCGAGGGCGGGCGGATCGAAGAGGATCTCGACGCCGCCGAGCTGACCCGGCGCCTCGAGGCGGCGCTCGCCGGCCGGCGCGACGGACGGTGGCGGGTCCGCACGACCTCGGCCCCCGCGGAGGCGCGCGATGCTTAGGCGGCTCCTGAGGCGCTGGCACCTCAAGCTGCTGGCCCTAGCGCTTGCGTTCGCGGTCTGGGTCGCGGTGACCGGCGAGGGCCGGGCCGTGCAGGACTTCAGCGTCCCGGTCGAGGTGAGCCTCGGCCCGCAGGCGACGCTCGCCGGGCCGCCGCCGCTGAAGGCGACCGTGCGCCTGCGCGCGGCCGAGTCCATCCTCCGCCGCATCGATCCCTTCGATCTCGACGTGCACGTGGACCTGCGCGACGCCGCGCCGGGCGAGCGCACGGTGGTGCTCGCCCCGCGGCTGGTCGGAGGCGTCCCGCGCGACGTCGAGGTGGTGCAGATCGAGCCGGGCCGCCTCAAGCTGAGTCTGGTGCGCAAGGTTCGCCGCGAGGTTCAGGTCGTGCCGACGATCGCGGGGAGCCCCCCGCGCGGCTACGCGTTCTACCGCGCGCTGGCGAGCCCCGACGCGCTCCAGGTGGAGGGCCCCGAGTCGCGGATGGGCCCCTCCACGCGCGTGCGCACCGATCCGATCTCCGTCCTGAACCGCCGCGAGTCGTTCGTCGTGCGCGTCGCGGCCGTGCTCGACTCCTCCGACCTGACCGTGGCCGACGTGCGGCCGCTCGACGTGCGGGTCTTCGTGGACCTGGCACCGGTCGAGGTGACGATCGGACGCGTTCCCGTCGTCGTCGCCGGAGGGGGCGGCGTCGCTTCGGCCGGATCGGTGGCGGTGACCGTATCCGCACCTTCCGCGCTCGTCCCCACGCTGCGCAGCGGCCATCTCCGTGCGGTGGCCGAGGCGGCCGGGGCCGTGGAAGCGGTGCCGTTGCGCATCGAATTCCCGGGGCTGGACGAGGATGCCCGAGCCAAGATCGTCGTGAAGAGCGTCACCCCTCGAACCGTGGATCTCAGGAGAGCGCGATGAAGCAGCTGTTCGGAACCGACGGCATCCGCGCCGTCGCGGGCGAGTACCCTCTCGATGCGCCGACTGTGCGCGTGTTCGGACGCGCGCTGGCCCGCGTGCTCGGCGAGCGCACCTCACGGCCGCCGCGCGTCGTGATCGGGCGCGATACGCGGGCCTCCGGCTCGTGGCTGTCGGACGCGGTCGCTCACGGGCTCGCGGCGGGCGGCGCGGCCTCGACGGAGGCCGGCGTCCTCCCCACACCGGGACTCGCGTTCGCGACCCGCTCCGGCGGCTTCGACGCGGGCGTGATGATCTCGGCCAGCCACAACCCGTTCGAGGACAACGGCCTCAAGGTGTTCGGCGCGGATGGGATGAAGATCCCGGACACCGTCGAGGCGCGTATCGAGGCCTTGATCTTGGCGCCGGACGATGCCCCCCCGGGGGCGGGAGGGCCCGGCGCGCAGGCGGACGGCGAGCTCGCGCAGCTCTACATCCGCGAGCTCGAGAGCTTCGTGGCGGCGCGGCGGCTCGAAGGGATGAAGCTCGTGCTCGACGGCGCCAACGGGGCGGCGGCGGCCCTGGCCCCGCGCATCTTCCGCGACCTCGGCGCGTCGGTGACGTCGATCGGGGACGCCCCCGACGGACGCAACATCAACCTCGGCTGCGGCTCCTTGCACCTCGAAGCGCTCGCGGCGCGCGTCATCGCGGAGGGCGCGGACATGGGCCTCGCCTTCGACGGCGACGCGGATCGCTGCCTGGCGGTCGACCGCCGCGGGCGCGTCATCGACGGCGACCACATCCTCTACCTCGTCGGGCGCCGCCTCGACCGCGAGGGCCGCCTTCGCGGGCGGGCGATCGTCGCGACGATCATGAGCAACTACTGGCTGGAGAAGCACCTCGCCGACCTCGGCGTCCGCCTGGTGCGCGCACCGGTCGGCGACAAGTACGTCCTCGAGGAGATGATCGCCGGCGACCTCGTGCTCGGCGGCGAGCAGTCGGGGCACGTCATCTTCCGCGAGCGGAGCACGACCGGCGACGGCATCCTCACCGGGCTGCTCTTGCTCGACACGCTGCGCGCCGAGGCCGAGCCGCTCGAGTCGATCCTCGACGGCATCGTCCCGTTCCCGCAGATGCTCCTCAACGTGCGCGTGAAGGAGAAGCCGGACCTGAGGGCGGACGCCGCGATCGGCCCGGTCGTGGCCGAAGCCGAGCGCGAGCTTTCGGGGCGCGGGCGGGTCGTGCTGCGCTATTCCGGGACGGAGCCCGTGGCGCGCGTGATGGTCGAGGCGGACGACGACGTGCTGGTGCGCGGGGTGGCTGAGCGCGTGGCTTCCGCGATACGGGCGCGGCTGGGGAGCTGATCGGCCGCATAATCCGGGCCTCATGCGGATCCTGGGAGCCACCGTCCGCGAGCTGACCCTTTCCGGGGGACGCGGCGCGATCGCCGCGCTGACGTCTTCGGGCGGCCCGTCCTCCTTGTCGCTCCTCGACGGGATGGGCTCCCTCACGCGGGAGGCGATCCGCCTCGCCGCCGGCGAGCCGTTCCTTCTGGCGGTCGATCTTGCGGTCGTGGCGCCTCCCGGCAAGACGCGGCGCGTCGACGGGTGGGTCCATCGCCGGCTGGGCGTGCGGCTGGCTGCCGCGCGCGGTGGCGCGGCGCTCGCCGGGAGCGACATCGTGGGCGCCTTCGCCGCCGCGGGACACCCCGCGCTCCCCTACCCCGATCGCGACCGGCGGCAGACGGGTCTCGTCGAGATCCATCCCGAGCTCGTCCTCAAGGCGGCCGTCTGGGAGTCCTCCGCGGCGGCGGCGGCGCCGAGCCTCCCCGATCGCGAGGACGTCCTGCGCGCGCTCGAGGTGCCCGTGTACCGCGGCCCGCGCGTCGCGCGCGCGGGATGGGCGGAGCGCTTCGCGGCACTCGACCGCGCGCTGCGCGCGGTGGCCGGCATGGCCGAGCTCGACCTGCGTGAGGAGCTCGGCAAGGCGGTGACCGTGGATGCGGTCGACCGGGTGGCCGCCTCGTTCGACGCGTCGCTGATCGCGTCGGCGGCCAGGCGTTATCTGGAGGAGCCCGAGCGCTGCGCCTTCGTCGGCGATCGCGAGACCGGCTACACGGTCGTGCCCGCCGACCCGTTCCTGCGCCGCGTCGTGCTCCGCGAGACCGCGCGCGGCACGGATCGCGAGGCGCTGTTCCCGCGCGCGTCGCTGCGCGAGCGGCTGAAATCACACGCGGACGTGCGCGCGCTGGAGCTGCTCGACCTGCCGGGCCGCGCCCAGCACGTCGAGGCGGTGTTCAAGGAAGCGCCGCGGTTCGAGTTCGACAACGTGGACGAGATGTTGTGGTGGAAGCACTGCCGGCATCTCGCCGGGCCGGAGGTTCCGGCCGAGGGGTTGCGCGAGCTCGTCGTGCGCCTCGAGGCTCCCGGCGCCGCGGTCGACGGCTCCCCGCTGCGCTTGACGCGCAGCCGCCACAAGACCCTGTCCTTCCGCTTCGAGCCCCCGCAGATCTGGCGGGCGCGGATCGCGCCGCGGGACGGCCGAACCTACCCGTTCCGTGTGCTTCGCGCCGTCTACGAGACCTAGAAAAACTGGGGTCAGGTCTCCCATTGCATCATCGATCCATAAAACAACGCCTGCTATCCCGGCGTTGTTTTATGGATCGATGATGCAATGGGAGACCTGACCCCAGTTTTCTACTCGTAGCGGAGCGCTTCGATCGGATCCAGGGCCGCGGCGCGAACGGCGGGATAGATCCCCGAGCCGAGGCCGACGGCGATCGACACGCCGGTGGAGAGCAGGATCGACCAGATCGTCACGACGGTCGGCCATCCCGCGTACGCCGCGACGGCTTGCGCGATCACGAGCCCGACGACGACGCCCAGCACGCCGCCGAAGGCGGAGATCGAGAACGACTCGATGATGAACTGGTTACGGATGTCCAGCCGCCGCGCGCCGACCGCGCGGCGCACGCCGATCTCGCGCGTCCGCTCGAGCACGGTCGCCAGCATGATATTCATGATCCCGATCCCGCCCACGAGGAGCGAGATCCCCGCGATGCAGCCCATGACGATGTTGAACAGCCGCTGCGTCCGCCGGCTCTGCTCGAGGAGCGCCTCCGGGACGACGAGGTCGACGTCCTCGGCGCCCGCGTGGATCCGGCCCACCAGCTCGCGCACGATCGCCGAGGACTCCGCCGGGTCGGCGTCGACCTTCAGGCGCACGACGAGCTCGTCGAGCGGAGACTTCAGCGGCGGCCGGTCGAACTTCCGGCTCGCGGTCGTCACCGGGATGTAGATCTCGCGCGCCGTGGATCCGACCTGCACTCCCTCGAACGACGTCGCCCCCGACGACTCCCGCAGCACGCCCACGACCGTGAGCCAAACGTCGTCCACCTTGAGGTCCTGGCCCAAGGCCGGGTCGTAGCCGAACAGGTCGCGCCGCACCCCCGGCCCGATGACGCAGACCTGCGCGTGTTGGGTCTCGTCGAGCGCGTCGAGGAATCGCCCCTCGGACACGTCGAGGCGCGTGAGCTCCGGCTGGCGCCAGACGACGCCGTAGACCTTGGCCTTGGTCTTCGCCCCGGCGGCGAGGATCTTGTACGGCTCGATCTCGATCCGAGGCGCCACGAGCTCGACGCCGGGAACCGCGTCCTCGATCGCCTGCGCGTCGCGCCAGGACAGGCCCTGGGATTTCTTCCGGATCTCCTCGAGCTCCTCGTCCTTCATCGTTCTCGCGCGCAGCAGGACGTTGTGCAGGCCGAGGCGCTCGATCATCTCGAGCGACTGCCTCTCCGCCCCCGCGCCGATCGACAGCATCGCGATCACGGCGCCGACGCCGAAGATCATCCCGAGCATCGTGAGCGCCGAGCGGAGCTTGTGGGCGGCGAGGCTCTCGACCGCGGACTGGACCGACTCTCCCGCGTTCACGTCCGTCCCCCGACGGCGGTCGGCTGCCTCGGAGCCCCCGGCGCCCCGGGCTCCTTGTCGAGCGCGGTCGGATCGCGCAGCGCAATGACGTCCCCTTCCGAGATCCCCGACTCGACGACCACCCGCCCGACCGCGGCCGGCCCGAGCTTGATCTCCACCGGGTCGAACCCGCGCCCCGAGCGGCGGTAGACGATCTTCTTGCCGTTCTTCTCGAACACCGCGTTGCGTGGGACGGACAGCGCCTCCGACTGCGCGTCGAGCACGAGCACCGCGCGCACGCGCTGTCCCGGCTTCATGATCGCGGGGTCGGTCTTCTCGAAGGCGAGGGTCGTCCCGAAGTACTGGACCGGCACCCAGCCCGCCCGCCGCTTCGCGAGCGTGTCGACCTTCTTGATCTTCGCCTCGAAGGGCGTCTCCGGATGCGCTTCGATCGTCACCTTCGCGCGGATCCCGGGTGCCAGGCCCCCGGCGTCCGCCTCGAGCACGAAGACGCGGGCCTCCATCGTCGCGAGATCGGGGATTCTCGCGACCGGCTCTCCCGGCCACACCGTGTCGCCGAGCTTCTTGATCTCCCCCCGCCAGTCGCGCTGGTAGACGAGCAGCCCGTCGTGGGGCGCTTCGATCTCGAGCGCGTCGAGACCCTTTTTCGCGCGGTCGATCGCGATCCCCGCCTTGCGACGGTCGATGCCGAGCAGGTCGAGGTCGACCTTCGCCGCCGACTCGCGCACCGTGCGCACGGAATCCGACGTCTCGATCCGCTTGGAGGCCACGGTCCGGTCGATCTCGGAGCGGATGATCTCCTGACGGGAGAAGATGTCGGGGTCCTCGACGCGGTACCGATCGGCCGCCGCGAGCTCCTCGCGGGCGAGGCCGCCGTCCCGCTCCAGGTTGCGGATCTCGCCCCCGCTCGTCGCCTTGGTGCCGGCGATCCGGCTGTCGGCCGACGCCCGCTCGGACTCCCCGTCGGCGAGGCCGCGCTGCATGTCGGTCGGATCGAACCGGACCACGACGTCCCCCTTCCGGACGCGGGACCCGTCGGGAACGAGCCAGGCGATCTTGAGCTGGCCCTCGGCGTCCACCGGTGCCGTGACCGGCGTCGCCTCGGCGGCCTCGAGGTTCCCTTCGGCGACGACCCGCCGCTCGAAGGGCGCCTTCTTCGCCACCGTGGTGGGAATGTCTGCCGCCGCGTGCCACCGCGGATACCAGGCGGCTGCGCCGAGTACGACGACGACGAGCGCGCCGCCGAGGACGAGCCTTCGGCTGCCGGTCATTCGCCGGTGTCCGCCTCGGCGTCCGGGCGGCGCCGGGCGACGCGATCCCCGACGGCGATACCGGAGGCGATCGCCACCGAGGTCTCGTTGCGCCCGTCGAGGGTGACCCGCTGGCGCTCGTAGCCGATGGTGCTCTCGCGGAAGACGACCGGACCCTCGGGGGTCGGGAAGACCGCGTCCGCGGGGACGAGCACCGCGTCCTTGCGTCGTCCGGTCTCGACCGTGCCGCGAAAGCGCATCCCCGGCCGCATCGTCCGCGGATCGGTCGCCTCGAGGCCGATGTCGATCTTCATGACTTTCGTCGGGTTCCTCCAGGACTGCCGCTGGACGGTGCTCCAGATGGAGGCGACCTTTCCCGCGATCTCGACGTCGGGATGCGCCTCGAGCCGGAAGCGGACGGTCTGACCGACCGCGATGCGGCCCGCGTCGGCCTCGTCCACTTCCCCTCGAGCCTGCATCTGGTTCAAGTCGGGGATCTCGAGGATGCGCTCCCCGCGCCAGGCGGAGTCCCCGACCTTCTTCTTCTCGTCGCGCCAGCTCGTCGCGTAGACGACCGTTCCCGCCCGGCTCGCCTTGACCGACATCGCTTCGATCGAGGCCTGGATCTCCCGCACGCGCCTGTCGGCGCCGTCGCGCTGGGCGCGCATCGCCGCGAGGTTCACCTCGTCCGAGCGGCGCTTCGCCTCGAGCTTCTCCCCGAGATAGGCGATCTCGCGCTCCGCGTCCTCCAGCTCCAGCCGGGCCTGGCTCAGGTCCCGCGTCTTGACGAGCTCCTCGGGGACGTCGAGCTGGAGGCGGGTCTTGTCCCGCCGCGACTGCGCCTCGGCGAGCCGCAACTCGTCGTTCCGGCGCGCGATCTCCGAAGCCTTCTCGGCCTTCTCGATCCGCTTGCCGGCCGACTCGCTCTCGGCGCTCTTCTCGAGGAGCTTGCGCTCGAGCTCGCTGGTGTCGAAGCCCAGAACCGGCTCGCCGGCCTTCACGTCCTTCCCCTCGGACGCCATCATCGAGATCTTGAAGTCCCAAACGTCACCGACCGGAGGCGGGCCGATGACATCGCTGCCGACGGCCGCCAGCGTGCCGCTGACCTCGACGCCGAGCACGAGATCGCCGCGCTCGACCTTCG
>Ga0137435_1000351_pt1 | contig 15671 bp, 12 predicted proteins | sample EasRivERMGT100_2_FD_104904 | JGI IMG/M metagenome (GOLD analysis project Ga0137435, IMG submission 104904) | Soil microbial communities from meander-bound floodplain in the East River, Colorado, USA - East River MetaG ERMGT100_2 | ecosystem: Environmental > Terrestrial > Soil > Floodplain ... | reverse complement strand
TTCAAGAGCCTGCGTCTCCCGCCCGGGGACACACAGGAATGGGGAATCGCGCTGATGCGCAGCATTCCTCGAAACAGCGAACAGTCGTACTGGCCCGCCATCACGCGCCGCGTCGAAGGTCTTGCACAGCAGTTCGCCACGGTCGACGGGCTCGACGGCATTTCGCCCGCGCACAACGTGCAGCTGATCCCCTATGGCAGCGCGGCGCGCGCGTCCGTTCGGGAGACCGGCGGCGCAATGGTCGACGCGGGATTCGGACGCGCAGGCATCGACGCCAAGACCGTCGTCCGCAATGCGCTCACTGTCGATCTGACGGTGAATCCGGACTTCAGCCAGGTGGAATCGGACCAACCGCAGGTGACGACCAACCAGCGGTTCGAGGTGTTCTTCCCAGAGAAGCGCCCGTTCTTCATCGAGAACGCCGGCTACTTCCTCTACGGGTCGGTGCCGGCGGGAGGGAACATTCCGCCGTTTCTCTTCTTCTCGCGACGCGTCGCGGACCCGTCGGCGGGAATACGGCTGACGGGAAAGATCGGCAAATGGGCGGTCGGCGCGCTCGCAATCAACGACCGCGCCGTGCGACAGACCGACCCACACTCGCCGCTCGCCCACGTCGGCATCACGCGGGTGCAGCGCGAGATCGCGGCGCAGTCATCGATTGGCCTGCTTGCGTCGATCCGCACAATCGCCGGGCGACGCGACAACCGCGTGCTCGCGGCCGACGGCCGCATCAAAGCCGGATCGAACTGGGTCATTACGATGCTTGGCGCGATGAGCTCGACGAGTGAAGCGGGCGGCAACCCGCAATCGGGCACGGCCGTGAACGTCAACATCAACCGGACGAGCCGCAGGGTGCTCTACAACGTCTTCTACAGCGATCGCAGCCCCACATTCCGCGCGGACCTCGGATTCGTGCCGCGCACGGACATCCGTCAGGTCGAGCAGTATGTCGAGTACCGCTGGCACCCATCAGCGAAAGGTCTCGTCGCGCTCGGCCCCAACTCGTTCTTTCGATTCAACTGGAGCCGGAATGGGGACTTGCAGGACTGGATCGTCCGGTTTCCGTTTCAAGTCGACCTGAAGGGCCGCACGAGCATCTTCGTCAGGCGTGTGGAGAGCGGGGAGCGAGTTCGCGGCATTCAGTTCCGCGAGCATCTGCAGACCGTGAACGTGCAGACCGAGTGGCTGAAGTGGCTGGCCGTCACCGAGTCGGTCGAAAGCGGACGCTCGGTGAACTACTTCCCGCCTCCCGGGATGGCGCCGACGCCCGCATCGTTCCTCACGGCCTCGCTGACGCTGACGGCGAGAACCGCGCCGCAATTCCGCACCGATCTCGCGTACCTCTTCAATCGGCTGAAGGACGTTGGCGGCAGCCACTCCTCAATGGCGCCGATCTTCGACAACCATGTTGCGCGGTTGACAGTGAATTACCAGTTCACGCGGGCGTTGTCCGCACGTGCGATCGCAGACTACCGCGCGGTATTGCCAGATGCCGCTCGCGTCATGCTCACGAGGAGCCGGCGCCTGACGGGAGATCTGTTGCTCACATACCTCGTGCAGCCGGGAAGCGGGGTCTATGTCGGCTACACGTCGGCAATGGATAATGGAACGCGCGTCTCGCGCCAGCTGTTTGTGAAAACGAGTTATCTCTTCAGGTTCTGACATGACCTATCTCGTGCCGCCCGCGGCGCAGCTGCTCGCTTTTCTCGTTGTCGCGGGACTCCTCACGATCACGCCGGGCGCCGACATGGCGCTCGTGATGCGGCACGCGCTCGGCAGCGGCAGGCGTCAGGCCTTCTGTGCCTCGCTCGGCATCGGTCTCGGGTGCCTGATGTGGGGGACGGCATCGGCGCTCGGTGTGGCGGTCCTGCTCGCCCAGTCCGCGCTGGCCTTCACCGTTCTGAAGTATGTCGGCGGCGCGTATCTCGTCTATCTGGGCGCACAGGCGCTGCGATCGGCGATCCGCGGTCAGTCAACCACGAAGCGTTCGAAGGACACAAAAAAAGAATATTCTTCGCGTTTGGCGTTCGGCCAAGGACTCTTCACGAACCTGCTCAATCCCAAGGTCGCGGTCTTCTACCTGACGTTTCTTCCGCAGTTCGTTGCGCCGGATCGCCCGGTGTTACCGCAGTCGATCTTCCTCGCCACGACGCACGTGCTCATGGGACTTGCGTGGCTTACCCTCTACGCGCGCTTCCTCGATCGCATGGCCGCGGTGCTCCTCAGCAACCGGATCAGGCGGCGCATCGAAGCGGTCACGGGCGCGGTACTCATGGCGCTTGGTGTCCGCCTCGCGCTCGCGAAGCATTGACGGCACCGTCGCAGGTCGAGCGCGGCACGCCCGCGTTTCGCAAGATCAACCTCGCGGTCTTCGCCGCGGGTTATTCCACCTTCCTGCTGATGTACGCGGTGCAACCGCTGCTGCCGATCTTCGCGGAGGAGTTTCACATCAGCGCGGCCGCAAGCAGCCTGGCGCTGTCGCTGACCACAGGCTGCCTGGCGGCGTCGATGCTCGTGGTGGGCGCCGTGGCGGAAAAATGGTCGCGCAAGCCGGTCATGAGCGTGTCGCTGCTGGTCGTCGCGATCCTGACGATCCTGTCGTCCGTCGTGCAGGAGTGGCCGACGTTTCTTCTGATTCGCACGATTGAAGGAATCGCGCTTGCGGGCCTGCCCGCTCTTGCGATGGCGTATCTCGGGGAAGAGATTCATCCCGATTCGATTGGGGTCTCAATGGGACTCTACGTGGGAAGTGGCGCGCTTGGCGGGATGACCGGGCGCCTGCTGACGGGCATCCTCGCCGATTTCTTCTCGTGGCGGCCGGCGCTCGCTGCCATAGGGGTCCTCGGCGTCGCCGCATCTGTCATCTTCTCGTCAACCCTTCCCCCGTCCGCGCGGTTCCGTCCGCGATCACTCTCGATCGCGAGCCTCCTCGATTCCTACAAGGCCCACCTGCGCGACAGGGTCATCCTCGCACTCATGGCCGAGGCCTTCCTGATCCTCGGCACCCTCGTCACGGTCTACAACTACATCGGGTTCCGCCTGCTGGCACCTCCGTACTCCTTGAGCCAGTCGGTCGTGGGATTCGTCTTCGGTTTGTACCTGTTGGGATTCTTCAGTTCTTCATTGATCGGAATGGCGTCGCACCGATTCAGCCGGCCGCGGCTGCTGCAGGTCGGCCTCGCGACGATGCTGGCCGGGGTTGCGATCACCGCCGCGCGTCCTCTCGCAGCCGTCATCGTGGGGGTCGGACTCGTCACGATTGGATTCTTTGCGGCCCAGTCGGTTGCCAGCAGCTGGCTCGGCATCCGCGCACGCGAGGCAAAGGCGCAGGCGTCGGCTCTCTATCTTTTCTTCTATTACATGGGCGCCAGCCTCGCCGGGTCGTTCGGTGGCATCTTCTGGACCGCCTATGCATGGAACGGCGTCGCGACGTTCCTTGCGATCCTGCTCATCATCGCGCTCGTCATTGCCAACACCCGTCTACAGCTCGATGAGAGGCAGAACTTGAACAACGCCAAGCCAAACTAGTCTTCGTGACCTTCGTCCTGTTCGTGACCTTGGTAGTTTGTTTTTCTTACGCGCGAGGCACGGTGATACGGAACGTGCTGCCCTCCTCACTGCTGTGCTCGAGGGTCACCGTCCCGCCATTGGCTTCCACCGCCGATCTCGCGATCGACAACCCGAGTCCGCTGCCGCCAGCATCGCCTGACGCCGATGGCGCGCGGAAGAAGCGATCGAAGATGCGGTCGCGCACGCTGGTTGGAATGCCCGGGCCGTTGTCCACGACATCCACAACCGCTTTGCCAGCCGACTCGAATACCCGAATCACGATCCGGCTGCCAGGCGGGCTGAACTTGATCGCGTTGTCCACCAGGTTGATCAGCGCCTGCCGAACCATGACCCGATCGCCGAGCGTATGCGCCGACCCCTGCGGCTCGACGACCACGGGCTGCGATTTCTCCTCGGCAAGCACGGCCAGGTCGGCAGCGACCGATTCAGCCAGCTCATTCAGGCCAACCGTCTCGACCGACATCTTGGCCTGTCCCGTCTCCGCGCGCGAGAGCGTCAGCAGCCGATCGACGAGCCCGGCCAGCCGATCGACTTCCTCGAGCATGCTGCCGATGATCGCGCGATACGTCTCGTCGTCGCGGCGCCCCCGCAGCCCGACCTCGCCGACGCTGCGGATGGCGGTCAGCGGGGTGCGCAGCTCGTGAGAAACATCGGCGGTGAAGCGGCGCATCTGATCGAACGACGCCTCCAGCCGTCCGAGCGTGGCGTTGAAGACTCGGGCCAGCCGACCCATCTCGTTATCCGGGTTGCTGACCGGCAGACGATCGCTCAGGCGATCGGCCGTAATCGTCTGCGCGCGCTCCGTCATGCGCTCGATCGGCGCGAGCGCGCGCCGGGCCACGGCGTAGCCGCCGAGTCCGGCAGTCGCGACGGCAAGCGGGAGGCCGAGTAGAAGGATCAGGACAACATCGCGAATCTGCTGCCGCATCGGTCCTTCAGAGCGAGCGACCTGAATCACCACCGGCTTCGAGGCTATCCGCCCCCGGCGGCTCAAGACGCGTAGCGGCGCATCGGCCACGTGAATCGTCACCACCGTGTCATCCGGCAGATTGATCAGATCGCGATCGGGGAGCGGCTGCTTTGCCGCTTGATCGTTGCGATACAGGAGCTGCCCTTCGGAGTTCCACACCTGGAGCCACGGCCGGTCTTCGTCGCCACCTTCGTCGCTGCTCCACGTAATGCCACCTTCCGGTGTCTGCTCGATCATCGCGGCCGCAAACTGGAAGTCGCCGCGGAGCTGCTGATTGAGCGCGGCCGCCGCGCTGCGATTCACGTACACGAGAATCGCCGCCGCATAGACGGCCAGCACGATGATCATCGCGGCGACGTACCACAACGTCAGCTGCACGCGAACGCTGTGCGATCGCCACCACCGTCTCACGGCTCGCCCTCGCGAAGCATGAACCCGACGCCGCGCACGGTGTGAATCAACCGAACCGGCCGCTCGACATCGACCTTTCTCCGGAGGCGCGCGATGTGCACGTCGATGACGTTGTCGAGCGGCGTGGTGCGGGCGGTCTCTTTCCACACGTCGCGCGCCAGCGTCTCGCGCGAGACGACCTGCCCTTCGTACCGCATCAGGTATTCGAGCAGCTCGAACTCGCGCACCGTCAGCTCCACGGGAGTGCCGCCGCGGATCACCTTCCGCGTAATCAGGTCCATCGTCAGATCGCCAACCGCGAGGCGTGGTGATTCGGCAGCGCGGCCGCGGCGCAGGAGCGCACGGATCCGCGCGAGGAGCTCGGCAAACGCGAATGGCTTGACGAGATAGTCGTCGGCGCCGCTGTCGAGACCTGCCACGCGATCCTGCAGCGTGTCGCGCGCCGTCAGGATCAGGACCGGCGTCTTGACGCCCTTCGCGCGAAGCGTGGCCAGGATCTCAAGTCCGTCGCGCCCGGGCAGACCGAGATCGAGCAGGATCAGGTCGAACGCTTCGGTCGTGAGCCGGAAAAATGCATTCTCCCCCGTGCGCTCGACGACAACGTCGTAGCGCTCGCCTTCGAGCCCTTCGCGCAGGGCGTTGGCGACCTTCTGCTCATCTTCGACAACGAGAATTCTCATGTAGAGGCGAACCTTTGGTCCGTCTGCGATTTTAGGTCAATAATCTGAACCACCTATGATCAGCTACGCCTCTCTCGAGGGGATCCTGACCAACACGCTTGGCCTCACTCGCCGCCCTGTCGCAATTGCGTTCCGCGACGACGCGCCCTCCCGAGTCGCACAGTTCACGGGCACGCAACCGTCCGGGTGCAGTTTCTGGAAGCTCGCGGCCGACGGCGGCGTCTTCTACACGGTGCCCGGCGATCACTACAACTGCCCGGTCGGCAGCTACACCCACAACATTCCTCTACCGGTCGAGCGAGCGCAGGAGCTGCCGCGGGTCCTGGGAGTGATGACGGAGCTTGGGTATCTGAAGATGAAGGAGATCCCCGGGATACCGCGCCTGGCGAAAACGCCCGGCGTGATCATCTATGCGCCGCTTGGGGAGACACCGGTCGAGCCCGACGCCGTGATCATCACCGGACGGCCGGGCGGACTGATGCTCCTTCATGAAGCGGCGACGCGAAGCAGCATCGACATGCAGCCGCTCTTCGGACGTCCGACGTGCATGGCAATCCCGGCAGCGATGTCGCAGTCGGTCGCCAACAGTTTCGGCTGTGTAGGTAACCGGATCTATACCAATCTGTCGAGTAACGAGCTGTACTCAGTGGTGTCCGGCGCGCAGCTCGAGGCGCTGACCGAACAGCTCGCAACGATCGTGTCAGCCAACGCAGCCCTGGCGGGATATCACGAGGGGCGGCTCGCGACGCTGCGGCGCCCACCATCAGGGTCCGCGGCGGCATAAACGATCACAAGCGCAACCTCTGTCGCAGTTTCAAAAACCGGGCGTCGTCGCGCAGCGGCTCGAAGCGGTGATCGAGCACGATGTTCGGCAGCGCCGGATCGCGCTCCTCACAGGCCTGCTCCAGAAGGGTGAACACGTCGTCCTCCCTGCCGAGACCCATGTGTGCCAGCGCCAGGTGATACGCCGGAACGAACCGCCGCTCCCGGAGGCGCTCCAAGGCCTGCAGAAGAACGGACGCCACCGCGCAGTCTCCCTTGACGGCTTTGGCGTGCGCCAACCAGCACAGCAGCACCGGATCCTCAGGGGTAACCGTCGCCGCCGACTCGAGTTCTGCAACGGCCTCCGAGGCGCGACCGAGTTGAAGGAGCGCCGCCGCCAGCACGCGGCGCGATCTCAGAAAGCGCGCATCCATGTCCAGCACACGCCGGCACGCGCCGATGGCCGCTTCGTAGTCACCCACCACGTAATGCCCCCACGCCACGCTGTTGCCGACAACGAGGCACAGCGGATCGAGCTCCACGGCACGCTGCGCCTCGCGCAAGGAGTCGCTGTGACGCCCGAGGAACAGCAGCAGCGAGCCGTACCACCGATGCGCCCCCTCGCTGCTTGGATTGAGCGCGATTGCCTGCTGGTACCCCGCTTCGGCCGCGGCCCAGTCCCAGTCGAGCATCCGCACGATGTTGGCGTGCGCAAGATGAGCGTCCGAGAGGTGTGGATCAAGTTCGAGGGCGCGCAGCGCGTCCCGGCGCGCCAAGCCGAGCACGTCGCGCGGCACGCCGGTGTAATACTCAGCCTGGGCCGTGCGCGAGCGCGCAAGGTCGGCGTACGCCGCGGCAAACTCGGGATCCGATTCGCGCGCCTGGTCGAAATAGAAAATCGCCTGTTCAAGCCCTTCATCCCCGGGCTTGTTCCAGTAGTAGCGACCCTTGAGATACGCCTGGTACGCACCCACATGATGTGATGGACGCAGCGGCTGCTCGGGAAGGAGCTCCACCGCCAGCGATCCGGCAATTCGTGCGGCCACATCGGCCTGCACCGACAGGCAATCGGTGAGGTGACGGTCGTACACATCGGTCCACAGGTGTATCTCGCTGGACGTCTCCACGAGCGATGCCGTGATACGCACGCGATCGCCTTCGCGCCGGACGCTCCCTTCGAGCAGATAGTCGGCACGCAGGGCCTCGCCGATCTCGCGCGCGCGGCGCGTGCCTCCCTTGAACGACATCGATGATGTACGGGCGATCACGCCGAGCCGCCCGCGCCCGAGCCGTCCAAGTTGCAGGATCATCTCCTCGGTCAACCCGTCGCTGAAGTACTCCTGCCCTGTCTCCCCGCTGGAATTGGTGAACGGCAGCACCGCGAGCCGCGCTTTGAAGTCGGGCGATACAGCGGGCATCGTCGCGAGGCCATTGGCCGCCATCACGGCGATGAATCTGTAGCCGCGCCGCGGAAGGGTCTCGACAAACCGCGGGTTATCCGCATCGTCCCCGAGGGCCGATCGCAGTCGTTTCACGGCAGCATTCAGGCTGTGCTCGAAGTCGACGAATGTCCCGTCGGGCCACAGCCGCTTCGCCAGCTCTTCGCGGGTGACGACGTCGCCGGGACGCTCCAGCATCATGCGGAGAATCTCGAACGGCTGCTCCTGCAGACGGATCAGGCTCTTGCCCTTGCGCAGCTCGCGCGAGCGCACATCGAGCACGAACGATTCGAAGCGTAAGAGTCGGCCAGCGTCTATCGATGTATCCATGGAGGGCAACTCCCAATTCCCAACTTCCAACTCCCAAGAAGAACGCCGCGCCACCAAATCCCTTTGGCGTTGGGAGTTGGAGGTTGGGGAGTTGAAGGAATTATCGCCGTTGTGACCCGCCGTTTGTGGGACGGACATTTACGGGTCACCAATATGTCACCTCATGTCACCTCCGCTGCATTGAGGCACTTACGGGCGGGGCGCACAGTGGCGTGGTGCGAAACGCGATTACGGCTGCACTCGTGGTGGCGGGGCTTCTCGGCGTCGCCATCGACGCCGTGGCGGCGTCCGATTTGGTTCCGCCATCTGCGGCGGACACGGATGGCGGCCTTCGATTTGGGCGTGCGCGCGTCCAGGTGCGCGTGTACGACACCACCGTCATGTCGGTGGCGGATCAGACGGTTGCTCTGCGTGCAGCGACCGGGGTCCTGGCCGCTGCCGGCATCGACATTACCTGGCTGGTATGTGGGAACAGCGATAGATCGGCGAACCCGGAAGCCTGCGCGACGCGGCTGACCCGCGACGAGCTCGCCGTGCGCCTGGTCCGTCTTGGGGGAACGCCGTCGGCTCGGGGACAACTGTCGCTCGGCTACTCGCTGCTCGACATGTCGGCCGGGGGCGGCACGCTTGCGACCGTCTACGTCGATCGCGTCGAGTGGGTGGTCTCGCAAGCAAGAAACTCCCAACCCCCAACTCCCGACTCCCAAGGCGTCCCCGCCATTCAAATACTTGGCTTCGCCGTCGCGCACGAGGTGGGGCACCTCCTCCTGGGCACCAACACCCACTCAGCGGCAGGATTGATGCGCGCCGTCTGGTCGCGCAGCGACATTCAGCGCAACCACCCGGCAGACTGGCTTTTTACCGCCGCCGACAGCCTCGCGATGAGCCGCGCGCTCAGGCAGCGGCAGGTCCAGATGGCCTGGAATCGATAAGCATTCCGCGATGCGAAGACTTAAGATCTTCACATCGCGATGCGCATACTCGCACTGCTGTTAGCGGGAGTCCTGCTTGCGCCTGCCCAGGAGGTCGTCGAAGAGCCCTCGCGGCCGTTCGACGCTTGGCTTGGCGACCTGATCGCCGACGCGCGTTCACGAGGGTTCGAAGAGAGCCTGCTCAACGAAACACTTGCGGGACTCGAGCCGCTCCCCCGCGTTGTCGAGCGCGACCGCTCGCAGGCGGAGCTGACGATCACACTCAACCGGTACTTCCAGACGCGCATCACGCCGCGCGTCATCCGCCTGGGGCGGCAACACGCGGCATCGGAAGAAGCGCTGCTCCGCCAGATCCAGACAACCTACGGTGTCCCCTCGCCCATCGTGCTGGCGATCTGGGGGCTCGAATCGCACTACGGAGAGTTCACTGGCGCCACTCCCGTATTCCAGGCGTTGGCCACGCTCGCGTGGCAGCCGCGGCGCTCCGCCTTTTTCCGCGGCGAGCTGTTCAAGGCACTGACGATCGTGTCGGGCGGGTACATCGACGCGAAGACCATGACCGGATCGTGGGCGGGAGCCATGGGACAGCCGCAATTCATGCCATCGAGCTACCTGGATCACGCGGTCGACTTCGACAAGGACGGCCTGCGCGACATCTGGCGATCGAAACCGGACACGCTGGCATCGATCGCGAGTTATTTGAAGGCCAACGGATGGACCGCGGGTCAGACGTGGGGCCGCGAGGTCACGATCAGTGACGCGGCGCGCGGGAAGATCCAGGACATCCCGAAGCGCGCGAACGGCTGTTCCGCGATTCGCGCGATGACCGAGCGCAGACCGCTGAATACGTGGAGCGAGTCAGGCGTGCGGCTGAAGAGCGGTGCCGCGCTGCCGAGCAGCGATATTCCCGCCGGCCTCGTCGAGACCGGCGGGCGCAGCTTCCTCGTTTATCCGAACTACGACGCGCTGCTTAGCTACAACTGCGCGCATCTCTATGCGCTGAGCGTCGCGATGCTCTCAGACCGCCTGTAATAATCGCGCTCGAGGGTTTCTAAGCCACTGGATTCAAGTCCGCCCGCCTCCGAAGAACCCGACGACGCCGGCCAACAAGGCCCGCCAGCAGCCCGGAGCCAACGAGGAGAAGGGTTGCTGGCTCCGGGACGGCAGCGATGACTCCAAATTGGCCGCCAGTCTCCTCATCCGGACCCGCGGTGAAGTACAGCGCGGTGGCGCTTCCGCCGTTGCCGGCGCCACTGCCGAATCGCAATGCCCAAAGACCTTCAATCACAATCGGACTGTTTCCCTGGTCAACCAGTGTGTCGCGGAGGAATCCTGAAAGGGGGTCGTATGCGTGGATCAAACCGTCACCAAAATTCCCGACCAGAAGCGCTCCGGCCAGATCGCCGAAGCCGATTGGAGCCAGGGCCAGTCCCCACGGGGAATTCAAATCGCCTCCGGTAACGACTCGTCCCAGGAAATTGCCTTGCAGGTCGAATCTGTCCACGATGCCGTTCCCGGCTCCAGGAACGTCATCCTCCTTCGCTGCATCCTGCACGGCGTACGTGACGTAAAGCGTGCCGCCGAGGTTTTGGATGTTGAACGGAGCGTATCCCGCCGGCAGAGTCGGATCGGTAAAACTTCCAGTGAGGTTAGGAGCGGCGCCGGTGCCCTTCATCACATCGATCGTGCCAGCCTTGAAGTTGGCGAGGTACGAGTAGGTGTTCGCGCCGATGGTGGCAAGGGCAAGACCCTTGTAGACGTTATCCGGGCTTCCCACCGCCAGAGTCTCGGCTGCCGCACCGAGCGCGCCTCTCCACCCCGAGAAGGTGCCGTCCTCGGACGCGAAGAGAAACGTGTCGCCGTTAAACGCCCCCGCGACGCCGCTGAAGACGACGCCCGTAACCGACCCGTCGCCAGGAATGGTCACAACCAGCCCCTGTTTGACGCCGGCGCCGTTGTAGATCTCCGAGGTTCCCGAGCCATTCACACCGATCCAAAGCGGCGAGGTAGCGCTCGCCGCCAAACCCCACGGGTTGATCAGCCCCGGGTCAGTCGCGTTTGTAGCGAGGGTAGTAACTGCGAAGGAAGAAGCGAAGCTTGGGGTGACACCTGTGGCGGCGACACCCAGGAAGATGAAAGCGATCAGCGAACGACGCATGACGCAGGCCCTCCGCCCGAGTAACCGTCGGCGACGGAAGCGTCAGCGCGAGGTCGCTCGGCACAGCAAATGAGGTGCCTCCGCCCGCGATACATTCGATTGGCAAATCCATGACACTCCGTGTGCAGTGCCGTAGAAGTCGCCGCCCGATCGAAACTCTTTCTGCGGCGCCGCGAAGGCCGACCTAAAGGTCAACCTCTGCGTTGAGGTGTCTACGACGCTGTCTTGTCGATGAGACGCGCCATCTGCTCGTTGTACCGATCTCCCGCGACAGCGTTCGACGGGAACATCAGCTCGAGCTCCGACACCTCCGTCGTCGTCAGCTCAATGTCCGCTGCTGCAGCGTTCTCTTCCACGTACTTCTGTCGCTTCGTTCCCGGGATCGGCACGATGTCGTTCCCTTTCGCGAGCAGCCACGCCAGGGCGAGCTGCGCCGGTGTGGAACGTTTGCGTTCCGCCATCGCCTCGAGTCGTTGGACCAGCGCCAGATTGCGCCCAAAGTTCTCGCCCTGAAAGCGCGGCAACCGCCGGCGCATGTCGTCGGACGACAGCGTCTCCGTGTCCTTCAGCGAACCGGAGAGAAAGCCGCGGCCCAACGGACTGAACGGCACGAAGCCAATGCCCAGCTCGCGGCAGACGGGCAGCACGTCCTGTTCCGGCCCGCGGAACCACAGCGAGTACTCGCTCTGCAGCGCGGCAATCGGGTGAACCTTCTGCGCACGGCGAATCGTCGCCGGCGCGGCTTCCGAGAGGCCGATGAACCGCACCTTGCCGCCGCGCACGAGCCCCGCCAGCGCACCGACACTTTCCTCGATCGGTGTCTTCGGATCGACACGATGCAGGTAGAACAGATCGATGACATCGGTCCCCAGACGACGAAGACTCGCGTCGCACGACGCCGTGATCTCCGCGGGTGATCCGTCCGCGTCAATGCCGCCGCCGCGCGCCGGAAGAATCCCGCATTTCGTGGCGACAACGATCCGTTTCCGCCGGGAGCCCAGCGCGCGTCCCACGAGGGTCTCGTTGTGCCCCTGCCCGTAAATGGCCGCCGTGTCAAAGAAGGTGACTCCGAGGTCGAGCGCGCGATGAACCGCACGGATCGACTCCTCATCGTCGGGGGCGCCGTAGGACTGGGACATGCTCATGCACCCTAAGCCGACAGCTGACACGATAGGACCGCTGCGTCCAAGATTCCGCTGTTGCATCGAATCTCCGAATCCCTTGCGTGCGTCCCGGCGTCCTAGACTGTCAGCACTCATTGATCCATGGGTGCCGGTCCGACTCCACGCTGTCCTTGGAGCGCACTATTAGATAAGATCTGGCGCTCGCGCGTGTGCGCAATCTTTTTCGAGGAGAAAGAAGAATGGCTCTGCAACTTGGCGAAGTCGCTCCGGATTTCGAAGCTGAGACAACCTCAGGACCGATCCGCTTCCACGACTGGATTGGCGACTCTTGGGCGGTACTCTTCTCGCATCCGAAGGATTTCACGCCCGTCTGCACGACTGAGCTCGGTTACATGGCCAAGCTCAAGCCGGAGTTCGACAGGCGCAACACGAAAATCATCGGGCTCAGCGTCGATCCCATCGACAGACATTCGAAATGGTCGGAGGACATCAAGGAAACCCAGGGCTACGCGCCGAACTATCCGATGATCGGCGACACGGATCTGAAGGTGTCCAAGCTCTACGGCATGCTTCCGGCCAGCCTCTCCGGCGGCGCCGAAGGCCGCACGGCAGCCGACAACATGACCGTGCGCAACGTCTTCGTGATCGGTCCGGACAAGAAAGTCAAGCTCATCATCGTGTATCCGATGACGACGGGCCGCAACTTCGACGAGGTGCTGCGCGTGATCGATTCGTTGCAGCTCACGGCCAAACACAAGGTCGCCACGCCGGTCAACTGGAAGCACGGTGAAGATGTGATCATCGCCGGATCAGTCTCGGACGACGACGCAAAGAAGACGTACCCGGACGGCTGGAAAGCACCGAAGCCTTACATCAGAATCGTGCCCCAGCCGCTCTCGTAACCGGGCAATGAGCACACAGGCGCGCCGGTGATCCTGCGACAGTTCTATCTGAACTGCCTGGCGCACGCATCGTACCTTGTGGGCGATGAGCGGAGCGGCCTGGCCGCGGTAGTCGATCCGCAGCGCGACGTCGATCAATACCTGGCGTTCGCTGCGGATCACCGCCTGCGCATCACCCATGTCTTTCTGACCCACTTCCACGCCGATTTCATTGCCGGCCACCTCGAACTGCGTGACCGCACCGGTGCCGCTATCTATCTTGGTCGCGCCGCCAACGCCGAATACGCGTTCACGGCGGTTGGCGATGGCAGCGTCATCGATCTCGGCGACGTGCGGATCGAGGCGCTGGAGACGCCCGGGCACACGCCGGAATCGATTTCCCTTGTCGTGTACGACACGACCACGAGCGCTGCGACGCCGGCGGCGGTCCTGACCGGCGACACGCTGTTTGTGGGCGACGTCGGACGTCCGGATCTCCGGGCGGCGCTCGGCTGGTCGGCGGTCGACCTCGGCGGCATGTTGTTCCACTCGCTCCACGGCAAGCTGCTCGCGCTGCCAGACGCCACGCTCGTGTATCCGGCGCACGGCGCCGGCTCGTTGTGCGGCAAAGCGCTGTCGAAGGACACGGTGTCGACCATTGGTGAACAGCGGCGCGTCAATTACGCGCTGCGTCCCATGAGCCAGGCGGCGTTCGTCGACCTCGTCACGACCGACCAACCCGAGGCACCCGCCTATTTCACCTACGACGCGGTGCTGAACAGCCGCGAGCGGCCCACGCTCGACGAGGCGCTGGCGCGCGAGCTCCAGCCATTGACCCTCGATCAATTGCTTGCCGCGCAGCACGCGGGCGCGCAGGTTCTCGACACGCGCGACCCGGCTGAGTTCGCCGCCGCCCATCTCGCCGGCAGCATCAACATCGGTCTCGGCGGCCAGTACGCCACATGGGCAGGCACGATACTCGACACGACCTCTCCAATCATCATCGTTGCGCAACCAGGCGCGGAAACGGAATCGGCGATGCGTCTCGGGCGCATCGGGTTCGACCAGGTCGCGGGTTTTCTGAAAGGCGGGCTTGCGGCTGCCGCGAATCCTGGAGCGGAATCAGATGCGTCGCACAACGACGGTCTCATCGTCTCGACCGATCGTCTCAGCCCGGACGTCGCGGCACAGCGGCTGGCGTCAGCACAGCCCCCGCTTGCGATTGATGTACGGTCACCTGGCGAGCGCGCGGAAAAATGGATCGCCGACACGACGCATCGACCATTGAACTCGCTGCGCACCGCTGCGTTGGTCCTGCCGCGCGATCGACCACTCCTGGTCTTCTGCGCGGGCGGCTACCGCTCGTCGATGGCCGCCAGCCTTCTTCAACGCGACGGCTTCACGAACGTGAGCGAGCTCGCCGGCGGCATCGCGGCCTGGGAGGCCGCCGGCCTTCCCGTGTCGCGGGGCTGATTCTCCAGCGGATCGGGCCAGTCCACGTACTCGCGTTCCCGCGCGCGAAGCGCACGATACCGGCCGAATACGTCGCGGGCGCTCTCGAGTCCCACCAGCGATCTCCACGTAGTTCCGCGGAACGTGTGCGCCAGCATGCGATGGCCGTGTCGCAGCACGAACCCAGGGTCGTGTCGCAACACTGTCGGAAGGTGCCTCACCTTCATCCAGCGCTCGGCCCTCCAGCGCATGAACTCGATTTCCTCCGCGGTGAGGTGCGCGCTGCGCGTGACAGCGGTCGTCCCGTCGTACTCGTCGACGCGGTGATTGACCACCAGGCCGCGCTCGACGAAATCGCGCGTCATCGGTGTGCCCGGATAGGGCGTCGGATGCTGGATGTAGGGCCAGTCGACGTACTTCCGCGCGAAGGTGAGGTTGGCGTCAATCGCCTCCGCCGTATCGTCCGGATTGCCGACGATCAGCCCGCCAATGACGAGCATGCCGTGACGGTGAAGGATGTCCACGGCCGTCGTTGACGCATTACCGATCCTGCGTCCTCCCTGCCGCTGGCTGTTTTTCGCGCCCGCCTTCAAGAACGTCAGATCCTGGTCGAGGATGTTCTCGATGCCAAGAAACACGTAGCGAAAGCCGGCCTTCCGCATGAGCGGCGCCAGCTCGTCGCCGTGCTGCGCGATCGACGACGTCATCCCCTGGACCATGTAGTCGATATCGGTGAGACCCGCGTCAATGATCGCGCGACAGAGCGCCTTGAACCGCGCCACGTCGAGCGTGATGTTGTCGTCGACGATGAAGATGGCACGGGCACCGCGACGGCGCGCGTCCTCAATGTCGGCGATCACGTGCCCGAGCGGAAACCGGTGAAAGTTTCGCCCACGCATCTCGATGATCGAGCAGAAGCTGCAGTCGAACGTGCACCCGCGCGATGTCTCGATGACGTCCAC
>Ga0137435_1000350_pt1 | contig 15673 bp, 10 predicted proteins | sample EasRivERMGT100_2_FD_104904 | JGI IMG/M metagenome (GOLD analysis project Ga0137435, IMG submission 104904) | Soil microbial communities from meander-bound floodplain in the East River, Colorado, USA - East River MetaG ERMGT100_2 | ecosystem: Environmental > Terrestrial > Soil > Floodplain ... | reverse complement strand
GGCCGTGTTCCGCGGCGACTTGGCTCGGCTGCCGTTGCGCGATGGGAGCTTCGACCTGACCATCTGCCACTATGTGCTCGAGCATGTCACCGAGCTGGAGCCGTGCTGCGACGAGCTGGCGCGCGTGACCCGGCCGGGGGGAACGCTCTACCTGGCGGTGCCGCGCAGCGCGTCATTCGACGACCGGCTCTATCGCTTCGCCGGCTACTTCGCGAAGTACGCGTTGCTCAAGCTGAAGAAGCGGATCGAGCACCAGCAGCGGTTCGATCTGCCCAAGGTGCTGCGCCTGTTCGAGTCGCGAAGCTTCTCTGCAACTTCCCTCGCTCACGTGCCGGCGGGGTTCTCGTGGATGAACGATGCGCGGACCAAGCGGCTGCAGGGGCCTTTCACGGAATTCGTGGCGGGCCTCCACCGCGCGACCGGGATCGACCTCGGGAAGGACGCCAACCTCGTCATCACATTCGTGAAGAACGGCCATGCGACGGGCGCGCTCCCGCGCGCCCGTCGCATTACACATATCTGCCGCGAGTGCGGCGAGCACGCGATCCTCGATCCGCCGGTGCCGCGGCCGCGGAGCTGGACCTGCCCGTGGTGCGGGAAACCCAACCCGCTCGGCGGGCCGCGATGAGCCCGCTGCGCGTGCTGCATGCGCCGGCGGAGATCGCCGGGCAGGCCTCGGTGCTGGCGCGCGCGCTGCGCGAGTTCGGCGTCGAGGCCCACTCGCTCGCCTACAACCCGGGGTTCCCGCAGTACCGGCCCGACGAGGCGCGCGACTACGACGCGCGCGGCCCGCTCGGCCGCTATGCCGGCTACCTCGGCGGCCTGGCGCGCCACGCCGGACGCTACGACGTCTATCACTTCCACTTCGGGCGGACGCTGGTGCCGCCGCACAACCCCGACCTGCCCCTCTATCGCGCGCTCGGCGCCGGCGTGCTGTTCCACTACCACGGCTGCGACGTGCGCAACCGGGCCCACATGCTCGCCACCCACGCGCGCGCGGCGTGCACGGAGTGCGACCCGTTCTGCAGCCCGCCGCGGCAGCGGGCGATCCTGGCCCAGGCCCGGCGCTGGGTCGACGCCGAGCTGGTCTCGACCCCGGACCTGCTCGAGTCGGCGCCGGCCGCCACCCACTTCCCGGTCGCCGCCGACCTTCGCGACTACGCGCCGGCGCCGCCCTCCGGACCGCCCAAGCTGGTGATCCACGCCCCGACCAACCGGCTGATCAAGGGCACGCGCTACGTCGAGGCCGCCTACGATAGCCTGCGGGCGCGCTACCCGGCGGTGCGCTTCCTGACCCTCGAGCGCATGCCCTGGGACGAGCTGCGCGCGGCGCTGGCCGAGGCCGATGCGGTCGTCGACCAGGTGTTCATGGGCTGGTACGGCATGGTCGCGGTCGAGGCGATGGCGCTGGCCAAGCCGGTGCTGTGCTACATCCGCCCCGACTTCGAGCCGCGGCTCCACGGTTGCCCGATCGTGCGCACGACCCGCGAGACGCTGGCCGAGGACCTCGCCCGCGTGCTTTCGGACTCCACCGACCGCGCGCTGCTCGGCGAGGCGGGGCGCGGCTACGTCGAGCGCGAGCACGCGGCGCCGGCGCTGGCCCAGCGCCTGCTGCGGATCTACGAGTCGCTGCGGGAGGCGCGCGTCCGTGCGTGAGGCGCTCAAGCGGCTGAGCGGCGAGTCGCTGGTCTACGGCCTCGGCCAGGTCAGCGGCCGCGCCGTCCAGCTTCTGCTGGTGCCGATCCTGACCCGGGCGTTGACCCGCGAGGTCTACGGCGTCGCCGACCTGGTGCTGGCCTACTCCCAGTTCGCCGTGCTGGTGCTGGTGTTCGGCATGGACGGCGCGCTGGTGCGCTTCTTCTACCAGGAGCCCGACCGCGAGGCGCGGCGGCGCATGGTCTCCACCTCGCTCGCCTTCCGCGTGCCGACCGCGCTGGCCGGGGCCGCGCTGCTCGCCGCGCTGGCCGGACCGCTCTCCGGCTCCCTGGTCGGCTCCGAGGCCTACCGCAAGTACATGACGATCGCCGCAGTGACGCTGCCGTTCACGCTGCTGGTGCTGTTCGCGAACGACGTGCTGCGTGTCACCTTCCAGCCCTGGAAGTTCATCACCCTGAACCTGGTCCAGACCGTGGTCACCGGCGGCGTCTCGCTGGTGCTGGTGCTCGATCGCGGGCTCGGCGTGGTCGGCGTGCTCTACGGCAAGCTGGCGGGCGACGCCGCCTGCGCGCTGCTCGGCCTGGTCCTGATCCGCCACTCGCTCACGACCCGGCTCGACCGCGAGATGCTGCGCCGCATGCTGCGCTTCGGCGCGCCGCTGGTCCCGGCGGCGGTGTGCTACGGGATCGTCACCGCCGCCGACCGCTTCTTCCTGCAGCGCGAGCGCGGGCTGGCGGAGGTCGGGGTCTACGCGGTCGCGCTCAAGTTCTTCGCCGTGGTCATGATGGCGGTCTCCGCCTTCTCGCTGGCGTTCTTCCCATTCGCGCACGCGCGCTCCGGCTCGCCGGAGGCGCCGCGGCTCTACGCCCGCGTGCTCGGGCTCTACGTCGCCACCGCGTCGTGCCTCGCGCTCGCCGCCGGCCTGTTCGCGCCCGAGGCGCTGGCGCTGCTGGTGCCGGCCGAGTACCGCGACGCGGCGCTACCCGCGGCGCTGCTGGTCTTTGCCGCGGTCGCCTACGGCGCGTACTATGTCGCCTGCCTCGGCATCCAGCTCGCGCTCCGCACCTCGCTCCTGGGGTGGACCGCCGCGGCGGCCGCGGCGGTCGCGATCGCCCTGAACGCCGCGCTCACGCCGCGCCTCGGCATCGTCGGCGCGGCCGCCGCGACGCTCGCGGCCAACGTGACCCTCGCGGCCTCGACGTACGCGCTCGCGCAGCGCGTCCACCCGCTGCCGTATCGCGGGCTGCGTCTCGCCGCGCTGTTCGCCCTGGCGGCGGCGCTGGCGGCGGCGGGGCAGGTGCTGTCGCCGGCGGGGCCGGCCGGATGGGCGGTCAAGCTCGGCGTGCTCGCCGCCTTCGCCGCGATCGCGGCGGCGCTGGGCGCGTGGCGCGACCGCGGCGCGATCGCGGCGTAGGGAACGGGAGGAAGGCGACAAACATGTGCGGGATCGCGGGGCTCCATCGGCGGCACGGCCGCGTCGACATCGGCCGGCTCCATCACTTCTCGCGCCTGCTGCGCCACCGCGGCCCCGACGACGAGGGCATCGTCCTGATCGATCCGCGCGACGGGCGCGCGACGGCGATGGGCGGCCCCGACACGCCGGCCGCGGTCTTCGCGAGCCCCCACCCGTGGGCGCCGGGCCGCCGCTTCGGCGACACGGCCACCGCGACGTTCGGCGTCGGGCTCGTCAACCGCCGGCTGGCGATCGTCGACCTGTCGCCCTCCGGGCACCAGCCGATGTGCGACGCCGAGGGGCGCCGCTGGATCGCCTACAACGGCGAGATCTACAACCACGTCGAGCTGCGCGCCGAGCTCGAGGGGCTCGGCGACCGCTTCGTCGGCACCAGCGACACCGAGGTGATCCTCGCCGCCTGGCGGCGCTGGGGCCGCGGCTGCCTCGACCGCTTCAACGGCATGTTCGCCTTCGCGCTGTGGGACTCCACGACGCGGGAGCTGTTCTGCGCGCGCGACCGCTTCGGGGTCAAGCCGTTCTACTACCAGTGGGACGGCGACGTCTTCGCCTTCGCCTCCGAGCCCAAGGCGCTGGTGCTGACCCAGTCGCGCCGCGTCGTCGCCAACGCGCACGCGGTGCGCGACCTGCTCGCGCTCGACTGGGTCGACCACGACGTGCCGACCTTCTTCGACGGCCTGTACCAGCTCCCGGCCGGGCACTGGCTCGCGGTGGGCGAGGGCGGCATGGCGGTGCGCCGCTGGTGGGGGCTCGACCCGTCGCGGCGCGCGTCCGGCACGCCGGCCGAGTGGGAGCACGAGCTCCGCGAGCGCTTCACCGACGCGGTCAAGCTGCGCCTGCGCGCGGACGTCGAGGTCGGCTCCTGCCTCTCGGGCGGCATCGACTCGAGCGCCGTCGTCACCACCGCGGCGCGCATGATGGACCGGCCGATCCACGCCTTCACCTGCGCCTACGACGAGCCCGGCTTCGACGAGCGCCGCTGGGTGCGGTCGACGGTGGAGGCGAGCGGCGCGGCGTCCCACGTCGTCGTGCCGGACGGCTCCGACTTCTGGAAGGTGTTCGACCGGCTGGCGGTGGCGCAGGACGAGCCGACCGCGGGGCCCGGCGTGTGGTCGCAGTGGAAGGTGATGGAGCTGGCCCACGGCGCCGGCCTGCGCGTGCTGCTCGACGGCCAGGGCGGCGACGAGACGCTGGCCGGCTACGCCCGCTACCTGCCGCTGCGCCTCCGCGACCTGCTCGCGCGCGGCCGCTTCGTCGCCTTCCTCTCGCTGCTCGGGCCGGTGGCGGCGCGGCTCGGCGCCAGCCACACGCTCGCGCTGGCGCTCGAGCCCTGGCTGCCGCCCGGCCTGGTGGCGCCGCTGCGCCGCGCCTTCGGGCAGGGCAAGGACCGCGTCCTCTCCGCGCGGCTGCGCGCCCTCGGCGGCGCGGCGCCGCCGCGGCCGCCGGCGTCGTTCCCGAGCGCGGTCTCGCGCCAGCTCGCCTTCGACACGCTGCAGCGGCTGCTGCCCTCGCTCCTGCGCTACGAGGACCGCAACAGCATGGCGTTCTCGATCGAGACCCGGCTGCCGTTCCTCGACTACCGGCTGGTCGAGTTCGTGTTCTCGCTGCCCGACGAGCAGAAGCTCGAGGGCACGACCACCAAGGCGATCCTGCGCCGCGCGCTCGCCGACCGCATCCCGCGCCCCGTGCTCGAGCGTACCGACAAGATGGGCTTCGAGACCCCGGCCGACCAGTGGCTGCGCGCCCGCCACGGCGGCGAGGTGCGGCGCCGCCTGCTCGAGCACGGCCCGCTCCACGACTGGGTCGATCCGCTGGCACTCGAGTCCGAGCTCGACGCCTGGCTCGCCGGCCGGCGCGAGATCGGGCTCCAGATCTGGCGCTGGCTGTCGCTCGAGTCCTGGGCCCGCCAGATGGTCGCGGTCGATCCGCGCATCGGCGAGCGCCCGCCTGAGTTCCAGACCCACCCCGGGCTGCACAAGTCCTACGTCCAGGTCATGGAGCTGCTCGGGCGCGACACGCGGCGAGGAACGGGCGTCGCCGCCGGCTAGCCGCGCGCCGGCCGCTCGCGTCGCGAACCCCGTGGATCTCGTCGTCCTCTCCGAGGTGCGCTGGGGCTACTTCCGCACCCGGAAGCAATTCCTGCTCTCGCGCTTCCCGGAGCGCTGGCGCGTGTTCTTCGCGCAGCCGCCGGGGTCCGGCGGCGACGACCCGTGGACGCCGCGGCGCGAGGACCGCGTCACCATCTTCACCGTGCCGTTCCTCAAGCCCGGCACCCTCAACGCGGCGTACAACGCGATCGCGGCCACCGCGCCGGGCCGGGTGGCGATCGAGTGGGCCGCGGCCCGCCACCTGCGCGCGCGGCTCGCGTCGCTCGGCGTCGAGCGCCGCCCGGTCGTGATGGTCTCCAACATCTACGCCGCGGGGGCGCTGGCGCGGCTCGAGCCACGGCTCACCGTCTACGACTTCAACGACGACCCGTTCCAGTTCGCGGGCACGCCGGCGTGGGGGAGGCCGTACTGGCCGCGCGCGCTGGCGAAAGCCGATCTCGTCTTCGCGGTCTCGGAGCACTATCGCCGGCGGCTGGCGCACGAGACGGGCCGGCCGGTCGTGCGGCTCGGCAACGGCGTGGAGTTCGAGCACTTCGCGCGCCCGCGGCCGGAGCCGGCGGACCTGGCCGGCCGGCCGCGGCCGTGGATCGGATACGTCGGCCTGCTCTCCCACTTCCTGGACTTCGCGACCCTCGAGGCGCTGCGGGTCGCCCGCCGCGGCGGGACCCTGGTCCTGATCGGCCCCGGCAGCCCGGCCACCGAGGGCGCGGTCAGGGCCCTGGCGTCGCGGGAAGGCGTTGCGGTGCTGGGACCTCGACCCTACGAGGAGGTCCCGGCCTACATGCAGGCGCTCGACGTCGGTGTGATACCTTTCCGGGCGCAGGATCCCTACGTGCAGGGTATCAACCCCAACAAGGTCTACCAGTATCTGGCCTCCGGACGCCCCGTCGTCACCACGCCCGTGCTCGATCTCGACCCCGTCAGCCCCCATCTCCAATTCGCCTGGGATCCCAGCGGCATGACCCTGGCCGTCCAGCGCGCGCTCGACGCGCCCCGCCAGGCCGAGGCCTGCCGGGCCCTCGCGCGGCCCCACGACTGGGACACGCTCGCCGCCCGGATGGTCGACGAGATCGAGCGACGGCTCCCGTCCTGATCCCCCCGAGCCCCACCCGGAGCACGCCGTCTCCCGCATGACCCGCCGGCCCCAAACGCCGAGGAAGACGCCGACTGCGCGCGCCCCGTTCCGGCTGAGCGGGCGCTGGGCCGCGGCGATCTTCGCGCTGCTGGTCGCGCTGCTGTTCCACGACGTCGCGCTCGAGGGCATGACCTTCGTCTCCCCGGACACCACCGCCCCGGCGGGGTTCGTGCGGGTGGGCGAGCAGACCCTCTACGGCGAGCACGCCTACCCGCTGTGGAACCCGTTCGTGTTCCTGGGCATGCCGTCCTACGCCAGCGGCGCCTACAACCCGCTGATCTACCCGCCGGACTGGCCGCTGGCGCTGGTCGCGAAGGTGATCCCGCTGCCCGACATGATCTGGCTGCTCCTCTATTACTTCCTCGGCGCGTTCTTCACCTTCCTGCTGGCGCGCGAGTGGGGGGCGCGGCCGGAGGGGGCGCTGCTCGCGGGGGCGGCCTACGTCTTCGCGCCCAACCTGGTCGCGGTGGGATCGCACGGGCACGGCAGCCAGCTGGTGAACTCCGCCTACGTGCCGCTGCTGCTCTGGCTCGCGGCCCGCTGGATGCGCCGCGGCGGCGTCCACCATCTCGGCTGGCTGGCGCTCGCCGGCGGATTCCAGATGCTGCGCGGCCACGTGCAGATCGCGTTCTACACCTGGCTCGCGATCGCGCTGTGGCTGGTGGTGGCGGTGATCGCGGCCGCCATGCGGCGCGGCGACGACGACGCGCCGCCGCTCGGCGTCGTCGTGGGCCGCGCCTTCGCGGTGGGCGGAGCGATGGCGGTCGCCTTCGGGATCGCCGCGGTCTACAACCTGCCGCTGCGTGACTACGCGCGCTACTCGATCCGCGGCGGCGGCCCCGACGGCGGGGTCGGCATGGACTACGCGACCGCCTGGTCGCTGGGTCCGTGGGAGCTGCCGACCATCGTGTTGCCCGGCTACGCCGGCTTCGCCAACCCGACCTACTGGGGCGGCATGCCGTTCACCGACTATCCCAACGCCTACGTCGGCATGGTTGCGGTGGTGGCGGCGATCCCGGCGCTGCTGACCCGCGGCGCGCCGCAGGCGTTCGCGCTCGTGCTCATGCTGCTCTCGCTCGGCATCGCCTTCGGCCGCCACTTCCCGCTCTACGGCTTCCTCTACGACCACCTGCCGCTGTTCAACAAGTTCCGCATCCCGGTGATGGTGATCGTGCTGTTCCAGCTCGGCATCGCTCTGGCGCTGTCGTGGGGGGTGAGCCGCGTGCTCGACGAGGGCGCCGCGCGCCGGGCGGGCGGCGCCGCGCGCGCGGAGGGCGGGGCCGGCGGCCGGCTGCTGCTCGGGGTCGCGATCGCGCTCGGGCTCCTGATGGTGGTCGGGCTGATGGCGCAGGACGCCTGGCGCGCGGGCTACCTGGCGAACGCGCTGCGTCACGGCCAGGCGATGAACCCATCCTATTCGCCGGACGCGGCGGCCGCGGCCTACCAGGGCTTCGTCGGCGATCTGGCGCGGGTCGGCCTGCTCGGCCTGCTCGCCGCCGGCGCGCTGGTGCTGGCGCGGCGCGGCAGCCTGCCGCCGCTGGTCGTGTCGGGCATCCTGCTGGTCCTGCTGCTCGTCGAGATCTGGCCGGTGAGCGCGCGGGTGATGGCGCCGGTGATCGGCGCGCCGGCGCAGAACCGGATCGAGCAGGAGCGCGACGACGTCGTCACGCTGCTCGAGGCCGCCGGTCCGCCGGGGAGCTTCCGCATCCTGCCGCTCAACCCGCAGGAGTTCCAGAGCAACCGCTACGCCGGGTTCGCCATCGCCTCGGTCGGCGGCTATCACGCCGCGAAGCCCCGGCTCGCGCAGATCTTCATCGCCTCGCGCCGCGTCGACAACCTGAACTGGATGCGGCTGCTCAACGTCCGCTACGTGCTGGTCGACGCCATCCTGGACACGCCCGGGCTGCGCGAGGTGCTGCGCGGGCAGCGCATGATCGTCTACGAGAACGGCGCGGCGCTGCCGCGCGCGACCGTGGTGGGCTCCTACCGCGTCGCGACCGCGGACTCGACGATCATCGACTCGGTCGCCTACGGCGGCGACCCGGCGCTCACGACCTGGCTGGTGAAGGACCCCGGCCTCACGCTCGGCCCGGTCGAGGGCGCGAAGACGACGATCACGAAGTACGGGCTCAACGAGGTGACGGTCGACGTCGAGACGCCGGGCCCGGGCCTGCTGCGCCTCGCGGACCTCTGGTACCCGGACTGGACCGCGAAGGTCGACGGCCGGCCGGCCGAGGTGCTGCGCGCCGACTTCCTGCTGCGCGCGGTGGCGGTCCCGGCCGGGCGCCACCAGGTGGCGTTCCGCTTCGAGTCCGCCTCGGTGCGGACCGGCCTGTGGGTCTCGATCGCGAGCCTGCTGGCCTCGGTCGCCTTGATCGCGTGGGGCGCGTGGGCGGCGCGCCGGCCGCGCCCGGCCCGCGAACCGGTCGCGGCGGCGGTCGGCACGGCCTGATGGACAAGCTCGTGATCGTGCCCACCTACAACGAGCGCGAGAACATCGATCCTTTGCTCGACCAGGTGCTCGCGCTCCCGCACGGTCTCGAGATCCTGATCGTCGACGACAACTCGCCCGACGGCACCGCTGACCGGGTCGAGGAGCGCCGGCGCGCGGATCCGCGCATTCACCTGCTGCGGCGGCCCGGCAAGCTCGGGCTCGGCTCGGCCTACCGCGACGGCTTCCGTTACGCGCTCGAGCGCGGCGCCCAGTACATCTTCGAGATGGACGCCGACTTCTCGCACGACCCCGCCGCCATCCCCGAGTTCCTGCGCGAGGCCGAGGAGGTGGACCTCGTGCTCGGCTCCCGCTATCTCCACGGCGTGACCGTGGTCAACTGGCCGCTCAGCCGCCTGATCCTCTCGTACACCGCCAACCTGTACACTCGGATCATCACCGGCCTCCCGGTGCGCGACGCCACCGGCGGGTTCAAGTGCTTCCGCCGCCGTGCGCTCGAGTCGGTCCGGCTCGACCGGGTGGAGTCCGACGGCTACGCGTTTCAGATCGAGATGACGTTCAAGTGCTGGCGGAAGGGATTCCGCATCCGCGAGATCCCCATCACCTTCGTCGATCGCCGTGCCGGCGTCTCCAAGATGAATCGCCGCATCATCTGGGAAGCCGTCTGGATGGTGTGGCGGCTGAGGCTGGCGGACCTGTTCGGTCGCCTGGAGTCGACATGAGATTCCGCATCCTGCTGCTGCTTCCCGCCTGCCTGCTCGCCGTCCCGATCGCCGCCGCGGCGCAGGGCTTCGGAGCCTGGACTACGATGCTGAGCGTCCGCACCTTCAAGGATCTGCTCGCCACCGAGCAGTCGATCTGGTGCGCGACCGGCGAGGCCGGCCTGCTGCGCTACGACCGCGCCGCCGACCGCTACGACGTGATCCGGCGCGTCCCCGGCGGCCTGGCGAGCAACGACCTCACCGCGCTGGCGCTCGACGGACGCGGGCAGCTGTGGGTCGGCACGCGCAGCAGCGGCGTCAGCCGGCTCGCCGCCGACGGCTCGCGCTGGGATGTCATCAACGTGCTCGACGGCCTGCCGATCGACAGCGTGCAGGTGGTCGAGGCCCAGGGCGACACGGTGTGGATCGGGGCCGGCCCCGGCATCGCGCTGTGGAACGGGAACGAAATCTCTGGATCCCTGCCGGATGGCAACACGCTGTCGTACGACACCACCTTCACCGCCGCGCCGATCACCGGCATCGCCGTGCTCGGCGACACGGTCTGGGTCTCGAGCCGGCGCGGGGTCGGCTTCGCGCGCCTCTCGACCGGGCTCACCGACTGGCGCCGCGCCAACCTCGGCATCCCGGGGGTCGACATCGACGGCCTGGCCAGCGACGGCGTCCACCTGCTGGCGCAGGCGGCCGGGTTCGCCTACCGCTGGAACGGGGCGCAGTGGCTGTTCGAGGGCTTCCCGGTCTTCAACCCGGTGTGGACCCTGATCGACGATGCCGGCGTCGTGGTCGCCGTGACGGTGAACGGCACTTACACGTTCGACGGCACGCAATTCGTCCAGGTGCCCGACTCGCCCTCGGCGCTCGGTTACAACGAGGTCGAGGTCACCATCGACTCGAGCGGGGTGATCGCCGCGGCCGACGGCGCCGGGCTGCTGCTGCAGACCGTGCCCGCGCCCTGGCCGCGGCGGCCGCCGCCCGAGGGCCCGCCCGGCAACCTGCTCAACTCGGTGCTGGTGGACGGGCCGCGGGTGTACGTCACCGCCTGGGTCGATGGCGTCGGGCGCTACGACGGCCAGACCTGGCGGAACTGGCTCCCGGAGCCGTGCCTCGGCCCCTGCGACACGACCTTCGTCGAAACCAGCTTCGCCTTCGCCACGCTGGCGGACAAGCAGGGCCGCAAGTGGATGAGCTTCTGGAGCACGGCGATCGAGCAGTTCTACGACAACGACTCGCCGCCGCGGTTCACCCACCGCTTCCGGGTGGGGTCGCTGGACTCGGCGCTCCACACCTTCGCCAAGTCGTCGGTGGTCGATTCCGCGGGGCGGGTCTGGCTCGGGCTCGACACTCGCAACTCGTCGATCACGCCGATCGCGCTCGACCTCTACGACTCGAGCGGCGTTTTCATCCGCAACTTCAACCCGAACAACCAGGTCGGCATGAGCGGCACGCTGGTCCACTCGCTGACCGTGAGCCGCAACCGCCGGTTGTGGATCGGCTACGCCGGCCGCGGCGTCGACTTCGTCGAGATCGACGACCCTCCGCGATTCAACGCCGACAACCTCCTCTTCGTGCCGCTGCTCAGCACGACCGGCCTCGAGGTGCGCGGGATCGCGGCCTCCGGCGACTCGATCTGGATGCTGACGCCCTCCGAGCTGCGCCGCTACTCGGCGACCTCCAACGCCTCGGCCCAGCCGGTGCAGACCATCGCGCTGACCGGTGCGGGCGGCAGCTCGCAGTTCACCACCCACCCGCTCGAGGTCGGGCCCGACGGCTCGGTGTGGGCGGGGACGCTGAACGGGGTCTACCGGTTCCGGCCCGGGGTCTCGACCTCGACCCCGGACCGCTACACGACCGCCAACTCGCCGCTGGCCCACAACGAAGTGCGATCGATCGACGTCGATCCGCGGACCGGCGTCGCCTGGATCGCGACCGCGGCGGGGCTCAGCCGCTTCGACCCCGGCTACGTCGCGCCGCCCGAGCCGGCGCTGCCGGCGCTCCACATCACCGTCTATCCGAATCCGTCGCGCCTCACGCTGGCCGGGCTGCAGCTCCGCATCGCCGGCGAGGCCGGCTCCTACCACGGCACGATCTACGACATCGGCGGGCGCCGCGTGCGCGAGTTCTTCGCCCCGGCGAACCACGCCGTGTTCTGGGACGGCCGCGACGCGGACGGGCGCCTGGTCCAGCCCGGGATCTACTTCGTGCGCGCCGAGGCCGGCGGCCGCACGGCCGTGTCCCGCATCGCGCTCGTCCAGTAGGGAGGCGGCCACGGTCGCCGCCGCGCGCTGGCTCGAGGCCCCGCCCGGGGACTGGGAGCGGCTCACGCGCGACGGTGGCACGGTCGGACACCGCCCCGCGCTGTGGCGCGCGTTCGCCGAGGCGCTGCCTGGCATGCGCGCCGAGTTCGTGGCGATCGAGTCCGGCGGCGCGCTGGTCGGCGGTGGCGGCGTCGTGATCGAGCGCCGCGCGGGCCTCCACTGGCTGCACGCGCTGCCCTGGCTGCTGGCCGGGGCGCCGTGGGCCGCGCCCGGCGCGGCGGCCGCGGTCGACCGGGCGTTCGCCGCGGCGCTGGCGGCGCGCGCCGCCGAGCTCCGCGCCGCGGGCGGCGAGTGGGCCGCCTACCGCCCCGACCAGCCGGTCGACGCGGCCGCGCTCGAGGTGGCCGGCGGCGAGACGCGCCGCTTCGAGGCGGCGCTGATCGAGCTCGACGCCGGCCTCGAGGCGGCGTGGCGCCGGATCGAGCGTCGCGGCCGCCAGGACCTCGAGCGCGCGCGACGCGACGGCCTGCGCTTCGCCGAGGAGCCCGAGGCGCTCGAGGAGGCGGTGGCGCTGCATCGCGCGCAATCGCGCGGCTGGCCCGGCCATCGCCCGTTGCCGGTCGAGCTGTCGCGCCGCCTGCTCGACCCCGCGGACGTTGCCGGCCCGGCGGCGCGGCTGTTCACGGTGCGTGACGACCGCGGGCTGCTCGCCGCGACGCTCGCGCTGGTCCACCCGCGCGAGGTGATGGCCTGGTGGAGCGGCGCGCATCCCGACGGCCGCCACCGCCACGCCTTCCCGTTCCTGCTCTGGTCGCTGGCCGAGTGGGCCGCCGCGCGCGGCGCCGCGCGGGTCAACCTCGGCGCCAGCGCCGGGCGCGAGGGCGTGGCCCGCTTCAAGCGCTCGCTCGGCGCGGTCGGCCACACCTATCCTGTGCGCTGGCTCGACGACCGCTACGCGCCGCCGCTCGGGCGCCTCGCCGCCGCCCTGCAGCGCGTGGTGCGGCGCGGGCGCGATCTCGGGGCGCCGGCGTGAGGATCGCCACGGTCTCGAACGCGGCGGTCGTGCACACGCAGCGCTGGGTCGAGACCTTCCGCGCGCGCGGCCACGAGGTGCGGGTCTGGTCGCTCGAGCCCGGACCGGAGGCGCTCGCCGCGCGGCCGCTGCCGGCCGCGCCGCTGCCGGCGTTCCTGCGCTACCCGCTGGCGGCCCCGGCGCTGGCGAAGGCGCTGGCGGAGTTCCGTCCCGACGTGGTCGACGCTCACTACGTGCCGAACTACGGGCTGCTGGCGACGCTGGCCGGCGTGCGGCCGCTGTCGGTCTCGGCCTGGGGCTCGGATCTCTTGATCGCCGGCCCCCGCGACGCGCTGCAGCGCGCCCGCGCCCGCTTCGTGCTGTCGCGCGCCGACCTGGTGATCGCCGACGCGGAGAACCTGGCCCGCGCCGCGCGCGACCTCGGCGGCGCGCCCGACCGGGTCCACGCCATCCCCTGGGGCATCGACCTGGCGCGCTTCCGGCCGGGCGACGCGCGCGAGCCGGGGCTGATCCTCAGCGTGCGGATGCACGAGGCGGTGTACGACCTCGAGTCGGTGATCGACGCGGCGGGGCTCGTGCTGCCGCGGGTGCCGCACGCGCGCATCCTCTTCGCCGGGGACGGCTCGCGGCGCGCTGCGCTCGAGCGCCGCGCCGCGGCGCGGCTGCCCGGCGGCCGCTGGGGCTTCGTCGGCCGGCTCGACGCGACGGCGCTGGCCGCGGCGCTCGGCCGCGCCGAGGTCTACGTCTCGGCATCGCACTCCGACTCGACCTCGGTCTCGCTGCTCGAGGCCATGGCCGGCGGCGCCGCGCCGGTAGTGAGCGACATCGAGGGCAACCGCGAATGGGTGGCGGAGGGCGTGGGCGCGCGCCTCTTCCCGCCCGGCGACGCCGCCGCGATGGCGACCGCGCTGGAGGCGGCGCTCGGCGACGCCGGCTGGCGTGCCCGCGCCCGCGCGCACAACCGCGCCGAGGTGGGGCGCCGGGGCGACGCGGCGCGGAACATGGGCAGGATCGAGTCGCTGTTCGAGGCCCTGGCGGCCGGGTCGCGGGGCGGCGGCGTGCGATGAGCAGGCGCCGGCTGCTCGTCCTGTGCTACTTCTACCCTCCACTCGCCGGCGGGGGCGTGCATCGCGTGCTCGGCTTCACGCGTCACCTGCCCGCCCTCGGCTGGGACTGCACCGTGGTCTGCGCGGGGGAGGAGGACTACTGGGTGAGGGATGAATCGCTGACGGCGCCCCCCGGCGTCGAGGTCGTGCGGGTGCGCGGGGGCAGCGCGCTGTCGGCGTGGATGGCCTGGCGCCGGCGCGCGGGCGCCGCCGCCGAGGGCCGCCGTCCCGGCGCCGCGTTCGCCCCGCTGCGCCGCCTCAGCGACTGGTGGCTGCTGCCCGACTCCTACGCGCCGTGGGCGTCGCGCGCGCGCGACGCGGCCGCGGCTCGGCTCGAGCGGGGCGGCGTCGACGCGCTGCTCTCGACCTCGCCGCCCGACAGCGTCCATCTCGCGGCCGAGCCGCTGGCGCGCCGCTTCCGGCTGCCCTGGGTCGCCGACTTTCGCGATCCCTGGATCGGGCTTTCGTTCCGCACGCCGCCGACCCGCTGGCACCGGGCCCGCCAGGCCACGCTCGAGCGCCGCGTCCTCGAGGGCGCCGACGTCGTGCTCGCCGCCTCGCGCACTCATGAAGACGCGCTGCGTGCCGCAGGCACGCGGCGCGTCGAGCATCTGCCGAATGGCTTCGAGCCGCAGCCGGATACGGCGCCGACGGCTGCGCGGGACGACGACGCCTTCCGTCTGGTCTTCACCGGAACGCTCTCGCTGATGCCCGACACCGAGCTCTTCCTCGAAGCCGTCCACGACGTGCTCGCCCGGCATCCCGAGGCGAGGCGGCGGCTGCGCGCGACGCTGGCCGGCCCGTTCGACACCGATTACGAGGACCGCGCCGTGTCGCTCGGCCTGCGCGGCATCGTGAGCTTCCCCGGCCCGCGGCCCCACGCCGAGACCCGCGCGCTGCAACGGCGCGCCGACCTGCTGCTGCTGTGGAAGCCGGCCGGGGCCGACTACCGCACGATGGTCCCGGGCAAGCTCTACGAGTACCTCGACGCGGGACGCCCGGTGCTCGCGCTGCTCGATCCCGGTGAGGAGGCGGCGGAGCTGGTGCGCCGCGCCGGCGGCGCGATCGCGCCGCCCGGGAAGCGGGAGCCGCTGGCGGCGGCGATCGAGGAGCGCTACCTGGCATGGCGCGGCGGCGCGCGGCCGGCCCCGCAGCGCGCGGCGTGGCTCGACGAGCACACCCGGGCGCGGCTCGCCGGGCGGCTCTCCGGCGTGCTCGACTCTCTGGTGGCGGAGCGGCCGCGATGAGCGTCGCCGAGGCCGTGCTGATGCCGGGAGAGCTGCCGTTCAAGCCGGGCGAGGCCCGGTTCACGCGCATCGAGCAGATCGGGCTGGTCGTGGCACTCCTGCTCGCGACCGCGCTGATGTGGCCGCTGCGCGACTACGTCACCGACGACACCTACATCCACCTCCAGTACGCGCGCCACCTCGCGCAGGGACAGGGGCTGGTCTTCAATCCGGGCCAGCGGGTCTACGGCTGCACCAGTCCGCTGTGGGTCGCGCTCCTCGCCGACGGCATGGCCTTCGGGCTCGATGGCCTGGCGTTCGCGCGCGCGCTCGGCTTCGCCGCGACGCTGGCGACGGTCGGCCTGTTCCTGCAGCTGATGCGGCGCACGCTGCGCACGCCCGCGGTGCGGGTCGCCGCCACGCTGGCCTGGGCGGCGCACGCCTGGATGCTGCGCTGGTCGATGTCGGGGATGGAGACGCCGCTCGCGGTCGCGCTGATCCTGGCCGGCTTC
>Ga0137435_1000347_pt1 | contig 15708 bp, 24 predicted proteins | sample EasRivERMGT100_2_FD_104904 | JGI IMG/M metagenome (GOLD analysis project Ga0137435, IMG submission 104904) | Soil microbial communities from meander-bound floodplain in the East River, Colorado, USA - East River MetaG ERMGT100_2 | ecosystem: Environmental > Terrestrial > Soil > Floodplain ... | reverse complement strand
GGGCACCGAAGCCGGGCTCACCTTATTGCTCCTATCACCACGGCATCGCCTTCGTCCCCATCAAGCGCCGCGCAAGTGACGACGAGGACGTGAAGCGCGCGAAGGCGGCGCTCAAGAACACCGGCATCACGAGGCTGTTCGGATGAAAGAGCGCCGCCCACCGATCGACGAGCTGATCGATCACTGCAAGCCCTTCCGCGACGCGCTGGCCGATTATCAGATCGCGTACATGTCGAACGACACCAAGGCGATGGAAGCAACATGGGCGCGCGCAACGACGGCAGCGCAGGCGTTCTGGGCCGCGCAGAAGAGTGGCGAGGCGGCATGATGAACCTACGACAGGCCGATCCAGTTCTCTTGTCGTGGTGGCGCGAGTTCGGCGACGATTGGTGGCGAGATCACGGCGAAGCGATGGAGGCGGCGCATCGCAGCATGGGCCTTGCGCGCGCACGGCCGAAGACGGGTGTGCGGATCGCCGATTGCCGCCAGCTCATCGGCCAGCGCTACGGCGTCGAAAACGACGAGATGCTGTCCGATGCGAAACCGCGCAGGGTTGCCCGCCCGAGACAGATGGCAATGACCCTCGCGCGCGACCTGACCGGCGCATCGGCCAAGCTCGTCGGCGAGCAATTTGGCGGCCGCGACCATACGACCGTGCTCTTTGCCGAGCACCAGGTCCGCGAACGCGAGCAAGACAGCATGCGCATCGCAATGGACATGGAAGGCTTTCGGCTCGCGCTGCTGACGTATGCCGCTCAGCGCAAGGTGACGTTGGCAGATCTTCAGGAGACGACACCATGACACGACGGAATGAGCACACGTCCAAGCGGATCGCGACGAGCGCGGGCGGCATACTCGCCGCGAAGTTTCCCCCAATGGCGCGCGTGCTGATCTCTTGGTGCTGCCGAGATGGCCGTTGCCGCGAGCTTTTCATGCGCGGAGGCCATCGCCTCACAAAGCGGCACAAGGCCGTCACGCGGAATCACAAGGGGCGGTGATGACCGACCGCTTCACGCTAGCGCAAATCGACGAAGCCAAGCGGCGCGCGAGCCTCGTGGACAAGCCCGTGCTCGATCCTGCGATGCCGTTCGAAGACCGGATGGTGCTGACCGAGCTTTACCGGCTGCTTGCTGACGCAAAGGATCGCGGCGACACAGCTGGCACCATCCGCGCTCGCAAGGCGCTCAACGCGGCGAAGATTGCAGCGGCGCGCGCGACAGTGGAGGCGGCAGGTTGAGCGTGACGAAACTCCGCGAAGCGACGGCGGCCGAAGTCGAGGTCGAGCAGGCAGTGCTTGGCCTGCTGATGGAAGGTGCGGACACGGCCTGGATGGTGCTCGATCGCATCGACCCCGGGCATATGGTCGAGGGGCTGCATCGCCGTATCGTGGAAGCGGCGCGCCGTGTGCTGGACGCCGGCAACGATCCGAACGCGCTGACGCTGGTCGCAGCGATGGCATCGGATCCGGGGCTGGAAGAGGTCGGCGGCGCCGACTATTTCCGCACGATCCAATCGAAGCACGGCCGCAACAACCGCCGCATCGCTGCCGAGTTGTGCGAGGCACTCTACGACCAGGCGCAGCGCCGCGCCCTCAGATACGAGATTGCTCAGACGGAGTCGCGGCTGTTCGATAACTCGACGCCGGCGCGCGACATCTTGGCCGAGCACGAGGCGGCTATCGCTGCGATCTCAGAAGGTAAGCCGCAAGCTGACGACCCATCATCCCTCTACGAGGCGCTGACGCCCGTCATTGAGCGGTTGGACGAGCCGAAGGAGATGCGCAAGCCGCTCGTGCCCTATGGCGTGTGCGGGCTCGACGACGCGATCGGCGGCATGGCGCCGGGCGATCTCGTCATAGTCGGCGCGCGTCCCGGCATGGGGAAGACGGCGTTAGCGCTTGCCATCACAAACCACGTCTCTTCGATCGGCCGCGGCGTGCTGTTCGTTTCGCTCGAGATGCGCAAGGGCCAGCTCGGTGAGCGGTGGCTTTCCATGGAAGCGTTCCGGCAAGGCGAGAAGATTCCATACAACTTGATCCGGCTCGACCGCGTGAACGACGGGCAGAAGACAACGCTGGCGCGGTGCGCCGCGGCCGTATCGAAGCAGCCACTGAGGTTCGATGACCGCCGAGGTCTGACGCTCGCTCAAATCGGAGTGCGCGCTAGGAGTTGGCAGGCGAAATTCAAGCGCGAGGGCAATCCACTCGGCCTTCTCGTGATCGACCATCTGCAACTGATCCGGCCTGATGGAGCCTATCGCGGCAACAAGGTCGCGGAAATCACAGAGGTGAGTGGTGGGCTTAAGGTGCTGGCCGGCGCGCTCGACGTTCCGATCCTGTGTCTCGCGCAACTCAGCAGGGCCGTTGAGGGCCGTGACGACAAGCGCCCGTTCCTTTCCGACCTGAGAGAGTCTGGCTCGATCGAGCAGGATGCAGACGTCGTGCTGCTCCTGCACCGGCCGGAATATTACGCGCGAAAGAACCGGCCGGACGCGTCTGACAATAAGGCGGTTACGGAGTGGGAAACGAAGCTGCTCAATTCCAAGGGGTTTGTGAATGTTGCCGCGGCCAAGGTCCGCCATGGCGAAGAGGCCGAGATCAAGGCCGAATGTGAGATCGCCTACAACTGGCTTGGGGGGAAAATCGGGTGACCGGCCATCGCGATGCGTTCATGCCGCTCTATATCGGCGACTATTTACGGGACACGACGCGGCTGACGACGGTCGAGCACGGCGCCTACATGCTTCTGTTGATGGATGAGTGGGTCAACGGGCCGCCGCCCGACGACGACGCGCGCCTCGCCGGCATCACAAAGATGAACCCGAGCCAGTGGAGGAAGGTGCGGGCTACGTTGACCGGCTTCTATGAAATCAAGGGCGGACATTGGCATCAAGACAGGCTCGAAAGGGAGCGCACCAAGGCGTTCGGCATGGTCGAGAAGAAGCGTGTCGCTGGGAAGGCTGGTGGGGAGGCGGCGAGGGGCAAAAGTGGCCGTAAGCCGAATGACAAAACAATAGCAGACGAAATACCAAAACAAATAGCAGACCGAATAGCACCCGAATTGCAGAGTGAATTACAAAAAAATACACAGCCACAGCCACAGCCACAGCCACAGCCAAAAGAGAAACCTGCAGCAGCAGAGCCCTACGATCCGCGCGCGCCAGCCGAAGCGCTTTGCGAGGAACTCGGGATTGCCTTCACCGCCGACACGTCTCGGATCAACTGGCCTGCCGAGTTGGCGAAATGGCAGGAACGCGGCGGAAAGATTGAAGATTTGCTCGCTGCTGCGAAGCGCGAAAAGGAGCGTGGCAACACGGCAAAACCGTTGCGCTGGTATCTCGCATGCAGCGAGGATTTCAAGACCAAGCGGCTGGCGGACGAGGGCTCAAAGGCAAACGAGAGCCACGTTCAGCGCCACAGGTGGCTCGAGAACTACGCTGTGCCGACCGATGAGGATGGCGAGAAAAAAGGCTTCGGCCGCGCCGGCAAAGGTGGCTGGAGATGGATCAACAACACCTCCGGCAATGGCGCGTGGAAGGACATCTACGGCGTTGGCCCGCCGCCTCACGACCCGCGGACGCTGGTGACCGAGGACGAACTCGCGCGCTATCCGGCTGCAAAAGCGAAGCGCGATCTGCTGATGAGGGCAGGGCGATGAAAACGGCTGTGGCCTTCGTCGCGAAACGTCTGGGATGGAAGGCGCTGAAATGCGGTATTATGGCGCCATAATACCGCTGAAATGAGCGACGTCGCTCTCGCCCTAGTGCTGATCGGCATCCCCGCTCTCGCGATCATGTGGTTCGTCGGGCGCAAGCTGATCGATGCCGCGATCCTCGTGTTCGTTGGGCTCGACGCGAGGTGGCGGAAATGACTTCAACCAACGCTGGGAGATCACGATGAACACCATCATGGCATGGCTGAGGCGAGTTCTGAGGTTGCCTGACCCTATCGTCAGAGACCGGGTTGAGCAGCTCGCGAGACAGCGGACGGAAGACGAGCGCCTGCGCTCAATGGGGTGAACCATGTGGACCGACGAACTGCGTAGCTTGGTCATGAAGCTGCATCGCGAAGGCCTTAGCCCTCCCGAGATCAGGGAGCGCATCGGCATCGCCGGTATCACCCGAGCCGCTATCTCGGGCGTGATCCATCGCATGCAGGGTGGTAAGAACGTGCCGAGCGCAGGCGCCAGTCTCGGTTGGAATACCAGCAACGGGACAGGGCGGTGGTTGAGATCGCAGAAGCGGATGGCATGCAAATGAGCGGCGCGAAGGATATGGCAGGTCAGAGGGTTGGCCGCCTGTCGGTTCTAACTAGGGCTGAGAAACCGCAAGGTGGTCGCGGCGCCTATTGGCTCTGTCGGTGTGATTGTGGAAGTGAGCGCGTTGTGAAGGGGAGCAAACTTCGGTTGGGGGAGAGCAAGTCGTGCGGCTGTTTGCGGTCGGATGTCAGCAGCGTTCGACTGCGGAGGCGGAAGGGCGGCAGATACTTCAGGCTGAACCACTGGGATGGTGACCCGACGTGACCAAGCCGAAACCCAAGCATCTGCACAAGAAACGCGGGCGGCCGACAGTCTATTCGCCCAAGCTCTGCGATGATGCAAAGCGCCTTCTCAAGCTCGGTGCGACCGACATGGAAGTGGCCGATTTCTTCGGTGTCGAAGTCATGACGCTCTACCGTTGGAAGAACACCTACCCGGATTTTTGTTACGCGATGTCCAGATCGAAGGATGACGCTGACGAATCGGTGGTCGTCTCGCTCTATCGGCGAGCGACCGGGTACACTCACCGAGCGACCAAAATCTTCATGCCCGCAGGCGCGACCAAGCCGGTCTACGCGCCCTATCAGGAGCACGTGCCGCCGGATGTCGGGGCGGCGTTCAAGTGGCTTGCAAACCGCCGTCCGAACGAGTGGCGCGAGACGCATGAGGTGGTCGCGACCGTGATCACTGCGGACCTCTCCGAGCTTGAGATCGCGCAGCGTGTCGCGCATCTTCTGATGAGCGTCGACGTGAAGCCGAAACAGATCGAGGATAAATCCGATGGCCAATGACGAAGCGTTGCTTAACGAAGTGATCCAAGCGTTCGCTGACGCACAGTACATGGACGAGGATGCAAGGGCGCAAGGTAAGGGCCCGGCCGAACGGCAATCAGCCGGCGCGCTACTGAAGCGCTGTCTCGAGGAACGCGGGCTGGAGATCGTGCGAGTGGCTCCCAAATGAGGGGAATTATATAGATGACTCCCTTGGTCCAGGCTTGGGCGATGCTGGCGGCGCTGTAGGCTCTTGCCGTCCCTCGCGAACCATAATACGCAGACCTAACCCCGGCGCCCCCGCGTCATCGATCACAAGCCGCAACACGGCTTCAATCGAGGACGCGCGCGTATGGCAGCACAGCAGTTCAAATCGATCGCAGCTGCGGCGGCAACGGGCGCCGGGGTTAGCTCGCATCTCGGTCTGCCCATGCCGATCCACTCCATGCAGGTCGTCACGACCGGCGTGCCCACGGGCTGCGTCGTTGATCTCGAAGGCTCTCTCGACGGCACGAACTGGTTCCTGCTCGTCAGGTGGGACATCACGGTTCAAGCCAACAAGGAATTCGTCACCGCGTCAGCATTCGCCGGCACGAACCTGCGCGCCTTCCCCGTCGTCAGCTATGTCCGCGCCAACCTGACGACGCTCTCGGGCGGCACCGCCCCAACCGTGACGGCGACTATTGCGTCGTTCGGAAGCTAAGAGGGCGCGCGGTGTGGCTCGCCGACCAACAATCGCCCATTCCGCTGATTCTGCTGCCGCTGGCAGCGGAGGCGGTGGCGGCAACATGATGCTCCTGGGAGTCGGGAGCACCGCGTGATCTCCAACCCGTTCTGGAACGGCGCGCCGAAGGGGCTCATCAACAGGTTCCGCGTCGGCCGCGGGCTTAGGCTCGATCGCGACAAGGTGCTGTCGACCACGCAGCCGGAGCAGCCTTCTGGGCAGCCTTACATCCCCGTCAATGCCGTCGACAACACCAATCTCGCCGACATGCCGGCTTGGTCGATCAAGCTGCGCAACGATGCGGCGGCGGGCGATCCTCACGATGCGGCGCTCGCTGATTTGACGGCTGAGGCGGCGCCGGCGGCCGGCGACTTCCTGCTCGGGTTTCTCGCGGATGGCTCGATCGTCAAAATCGACGTGGGCGATCTTGCGGGCGTTGGCGCCTATACCGACGAAGAGGCGCAGGATGCTGTCGGCTTGATACTGACGGACAGCGCAACAATCGACTTCACGTACAACGACGGCGGGCCCTCGATCACGGCGGGCGTCAAGGCTGCGTCCATTACCGAAGCGATGCAGGTCCTTGCCGACAACACGACGCACGACGCCTCGACGTCGATGCACGGTTATATGAAGAAGTTGCCGGGCGGCACCTCAACATTTTTCCGCGCTGATGGGTCATTCGCTACTGTCGCCGGTTCCGGCGCGCTAGCGGTGCTCGCATCGTACGAGTACACGGCCAACGACACATGGACGATCAATGCCGCTACGAAGCTCGTCTATGTCGAGGTGATCGGCGGCGGCGGTTCTGCGGGCTCAGGTGCAGCGGGCACCAATGGCGCACAGCGTCAAGGTGGAGGCGGCGGATCAGCGGGCGCGGTGACGTGCGGCTGGTTTCTCTCGACCGCATTTAGCGGTGGAGTGACGGTTACAGTTGGCGGCGCGCAAGCGACTGTCGGCACCGGCGTTACCGGAACCACCCCCGGCAACCCGGGGGCGGATGGTAACGCATCGTCCTTTGGGGCGTTTCTCGCCGCTATAGGTGGCCGCGCAGGCACGGGGGGGACAGCGGGCGGCAGTGGCGGTGGCACTGTACGTTCTGGTACGTCGGTCGCGTTTGACCGTCTTAACGGCTCGCTTTCGACTGAGTTTCGCCCTGGGAGTGGTTCTGGCAACGGTGGCCGTCCAGGATCGAATGGTGCTCGGGGTGGGCATCCCGAGTTGTTCAGCGGTCCGGGCGGCGGAGCGCAGGGCGCTGGCGTCGATACCACTGGCACGGTCAGCGCTGGAAATCTGGGCGGCGCTGGACACGGCGCGGCCGGTGGCGGGATGTTTCAGCAATCCTCGTCCACTGAGGGCGGTGGCGGTGGCACGGTTGGCCCGGTGAGCAGTGCGACGGCGGCAATAGCTGCGTCTAATACAGCGTTTCCGTGGTTTGGCGACGGCGGGCCGAGCGGCGGATCAAGCACGACAACCAATGGCGGAGCGGGCGCTAGCGGCGCGGCTCCCGGCGGTGGCGGTGGCGGTGGCGGTGGGTGTCGTAATGCCAACACGTCCGGCGCTGGCGGCGCCGGTGCGCGCGGCGCTGTGCGTGTTATCGAGCTCGGTTAGCACATTCCCATTTCGCCGCCTCAAGCACGTCGCGCCTGATGTAGACAACAGCGACGTCATCTCCGAAGTGGCGGCACCACGCGCTCTGTCGCGCCATGACGTCGTTAACTCGGTTGCTTGGCGGGAACAACGTCCACACCGCGCCCCATTTTTCGATCTCGCTGAGGATCGCCTGCTCATCCCGGCCATCGACCAACTTGTAATAGGCTTCCGCCGTTGACCGCCCATAGAGCTCCAGGCGCGTGTCGATGTAGGGCTTGATCTGCCGCGAAATCAGGTAGCCGCCGACTTCGATGTCATTGAACACCGGCTGCGCGGCGATTGCTGCCGGGACGCTGTCGACGGCGTTCCTCGGCGAAAACCGCTCGTTCCCGACCCCGCGAGGAATAGTCCAAGACGAAGCTACCATGGTCGCGCCGACGGCCATGGTGACGATGATCACGGCCCACTCGACCCGCTTGCTAAGTGCGCTTGACGTCATGGCTGGCTCCCCCGCCTGTCCGGTGCTGCCCAAACCTAGCAGCCACTTTCCCTCAAGCGCGAACTCTTTTATCGGCAATCCCGACGCGCCCCCGCGCTCAATCGGCCGATCCGGTGACCCCAGCCCGGAGATCGACCGCCTGAGCACGGCGCTGGGCCAACGCTATCAGGAGCTTCACGGCTATGCCAATCGACACAAACATCCTCGTTTCCCTGCACGGCAATCGCATCGGCCTCAACAAGAACGGCGATCTGATCGTCGACGGCAAGCTGGTTCGCAGCTCCGGCGCAAACCCCATGCAGCAAGTCGTCTTTTCCGATGACTTCCTCGGCGATGCGCTCGACGGGCGCTACAACTTCCAAGAAGGCTCGGACTCGGCGACATCGGCCTTTGCGATCACCACGGGCGAGAATGGCCGAGCCATCATCACGACCGGCGATTCCGCGACCGTCACAATGGCGGGTAACGGTGCACAGGTCGATCTCGGCGCGCTCCAGTTCTACGCCGACAACGGCGGGCTTGCCTTCGAAACCATCCTGAAGCTCGACGCCATCACGGCGGTCGCGTTGTTCGTCGGCTTCACCGATCAGATCGCGGCTCTCGAAATGCCGTGGGGTCTGTCGGTCGTCACCTACACGTCCAACCAATCGGATGGCTGCGGCTTCCTGTTCGACACGGCCGCGACCACAGACACGATCCGGTGCGTGGGCGTGAAGGGCAACACCGACGGCACGCCGGTCGATACCGGCATCGCCTTCGTCGCTGATACCGACATGAAGCTCCGCGTCGAAGTCGGTGCCGATGAAACCGCCAAGTTCTACATCAACGGCACGCTCGTCGGGACGATCGCGAGCGCACTGACCAAGACGGTTGCGCTGACGCCTGTCATCGCGTCCTATTCAAGCGAGGCGGTCTCCAAGATCGTTAACCTCGACACGTTCGACTGCCGGTCTGATCGCGGCTAAGCGTGACCGCGGTCCTCGAGGAGATACTTGCGAAATACAAAGCTCTGCCTGCCGAAAAGCAGGCGGAGCTTCGCAAGGTCGCCGAAGCGGACGCCAAGAAACGGCTGTGGGTTCCGTCACCTGGGCCCCAGCTGGACGCCTTCAACTCCAAGGCCGACATCCTGCTGTTCGGCGGCGCCGCCGGTGGGGGCAAGAGCGAATTGCTGCTCGGCCTTGCGATGACGGCGCACAAGCGTTCGCTCGTCCTGCGCCGGCAATACACTGATCTTGCAGCCCTGACCGAGCGGGCGATTCAGATCAACCGGTCTCGCAAGGGCTTCAACGGCTCGACACCGCCCAAGCTCAAAACCGCGGACGGCCGGCATATAGACTTCGGCGCGTGTGCGCATGTCGGCGACGAAGAGTCGTGGCAAGGCCAACCGCACGACGGGCTATTCCTCGACGAAGTCGCCCACTTCCACGAATCGCAGGTCCGGTTTCTGATCACATGGAACCGATCAGCCGACGAAGGCCAACGCTGCCGCGTCGTCATGGCCAGCAACCCGCCGGTCTCGTCGGAAGGCGAATGGTTGATCCGGTTCTTTGCGCCGTGGCTGGATCCGAACCATCACAACCCGGCCAAGCCTGGCGAACTGCGCTGGTTCATCACGGACGAAGCCGGGAAGGATCGCGAAGTCCCCGGGCCCGAGCCTGTGCAAATCCTGCTCAAGACGGTGCGGCCGCTCTCGCGCACGTTCATCCCGGCGGTGCTCTCCGACAATCCGTTCCTCGCCCGCACGGACTACGCGGCCAAGCTCGACGCGCTGCCGGAGCCTTACCGTTCCGCCTTCCGCGACGGCAACTTCATGCTCGCCCGCAAGGACGCGCTGCAACAGGTCATCCCAACCCAATGGGTCCGCGAGGCGCAAGCGCGCTGGACGCCGCACCCGCCGGCGGGGATTCCCATGTGCGCGATCGGCTGCGACGTTGCGCGCGGCGGCGATGATCAGACCGTGCTCGCGATCCGCCACGACGGCTGGTTCGCTCCGCTCGAGCGCACGCCGGGCGTCAAGACGCCGACGGGGCCCGACGTGGCCGGGCTGATCGTGGCGCGGCGGCGGGACAATGCCGCGGTCATCATCGACATGGGTGGCGGCTATGGCGGCTCGCCCTACGATCACCTGATCGGCAACCTGCCTGTCAACCAGGTCGGGCAGCCGTCGGTCTATGGTTACAAGGGCGCAGAGAAGTCGCTCGCGCGCACGGCCGACAATCAACTCGGCTTCACGAACAAGCGCAGCGAAGTCTATTGGAAATTCCGCGAGGCGCTCGATCCTGCGCAGCCCGGAGGCTCGCCGGTTGCTCTGCCGCCCGATCCCGCGCTCGTCGCTGATCTCACGGCGGCGACGTTCGAAGTGACCGCGCGCGGCATCAAGGTCGAGACCAAGGAAGACGTCGTCGAGAAGCTCGGGCGCTCGCCCGATGGCGGCGATGCGGTCGTGATCTCGTGGTGCGAAGGTCAGCGGGCGATGACGCATGCAGCCATCTGGTCAAAGGCGCACAATAGCCACGTCCGCGCGCCTAGCGTGATCCGGCACAGGGCTACGCAAAGGGAGTTCGTACGCAGATGATCGGCGAAGTGTTCGGCGAATTGACCGTGATTGCGGGGACATCAGAGAGGCGTAACCGTGCCCCGATGTGGGAATGCCGGACGGCTACGGGAAGGACAACCTTCTCGCCCTTCCGGAGTAATCGGTCAACAGCCCTGCCGCAACCCCCTTGGGTTCGCAGGCGCTTGCCCTATCCAGCCTTTCGGATTGGCTCCCTGTACGTCAACCGCTTTCCTTCAGCGGCTTTGACGGCGGCCTTCGTATGCCCCTCCACGCAACCACAATGAGGGCACGCAGGGCCGTTCGGCCACCGGATGCGCTCCAACATCTCGCGCGCTTCGTCTTCGGTCAGTTTGGAAATCTGCGAGAGGTTCATGGGGCGCTAACCAGTTCGATGGTCTATGTTGACTTTCGACGTACCCGAGGCGAGATTCGAACTCACACGGTCCCGTTTCCGAATTAACCGGCCGCGTCCAAGGCGGCTGTGTCTGCCAGTTCCACCACTCGGGCCTAGGCCGATTAAGGGCCGCTACCTTTTCCTTCGCGGGGAGCCGGGTAGCGGCCCTTCCTACTTGTCCTCGCCCTAGCGCCGGCGGCCGAGCAAGCCGCCGCACTAAGGGCGATTGCGGCTGCAATCCATCAACTGGCGGAAAACGCACGTGAGCGCGATCTATTGCGTCAGGTTTGGGAAGTGCATAATTCCGTGATCCGCCGGTTGCGGGGCGGCTGCGACATTCACGAAGCCCTAGCGCACTGACGCGAACTCTTTTATGCGCGCCCCTACGGTAATTCGCCATCGAGACCGGCAGCGTGATTTCGTGCGGAGGTAGTGATGGGTGACGCGTTCAAGAAGCCGCTCAAGATGCTGCCGCTCGGCATTCTCGGCGCAGGGCTCTTCGACAAGCCCAAAAAGCCGCCACCGGTTGCAACAATGCCCGATCCAGCCAACCAACTCGCCGCTCGCAAGAAGGCGGCGGCGACAGTCTCCGCGCGCAGTGGGCGCGAAAGCACGATCTTGTCGGACACGCTCGGGCCATGAGCGAAGCCAAGAAGCCAGAGCCCAAGAAGTCGCGATCGATCCTCGGAATGTTCCTCGATTACCGGAAGGGCTATTCCGGGGCCATGAAAGATGCCGAAGGCAAGGGGCCGCCGACGATCATGCGCCCGCCTGAAAAGGGCTACATGAAGAAATACCTCGGCAAGAAGCGGGGCGAGAAGTAGATGATCCCGCCAAAGAAGGCGGGGCGCTGATGGCCCTCGACGTCCGCCACCAAGAACTCGTGAAGCAGGGCGATAAGCTGTTCGCCGACAAGGCGCCGCTCAACTCGCTGCTGCAAGAGACGGCGGACCACTTCTATCCGGAGCGTGCCCACTTCACGCAAAGCGTCATGCTCGGCCGCGAGTTCGCGGCGCACCTCACGACATCCTATCCGCTCATCTGCCGCCGGGATCTCGGCAACGCCTTCTCGTCGATGCTGCGGCCCAAGGGCAAGCAATGGTTCTCGATCCGCTCGGCCTATACGGAGGATGACGACGCCTCGAAGCAATGGCTGCAATATGCCGCCAAGGTGCAGCGGGCGGCGATGTATGACCGCGCCTCGCTGTTCACGCGGGCGACGAAGGAGGGCGACCACGACTTCGCGGCCTTCGGCCAAACCGTTCTGAGCGTCGAATTGAACCGCGCGCGTGACGCGCTGCTCTATCGCTGCTGGCATCTTCGCGACGTCGCATGGGCCGAAAATGCTGAAGGCAAGATCGGCTGCGTGCATCGCAACTGGGAACCGACGCTGAAGCAGCTGCACGGGACTTTCGGCGACAAGGGCCTCGCCGGGCCGATGGTGAACGAGCTTCGCCTCAATCCCTTCCGCACGGTCCGGGTGCGCCATGTCGTCCTGGAGTCGTCCGACTATGCCGAGCCGACCGGCGGCAAGAAGTGGCGGACGCCTTATGTGTCGATCTACATCGACGTCGAGAACGGCCACCTGATCGAAGAGAAGGGCATCCACGGGCGCTATTACGTGATCCCGCGGTGGCAGACGGTTTCGGGCTCCCAATATGCGTTTTCGCCGGCGACAGTCGCGGCGCTGCCTGACGCGCGGCTGATCCAGGCCATGACGTTGACGCTGCTCCAAGCGGGCGAGAAGGCGGCAGACCCGCCGATGGTGGCGCAGCAAGCCGTCATCCGCTCGGACATCAACCTCGCATCCGGTGGCGTGACGTGGGTCGATCGCGAATATGACGAGAGGTTCGGCAAGGCGCTGTCACCGATCGAGTTCGATCGCACGGGATTGCAGTTCGGCCTTCAAATGCAGGCCGACACGCGCGCCATGATCCGCGAGGCGTTTTACCTCGACAAGCTGAGCCTTCCCCCGAGCGATCAAAGCAAGCCTTATACGGCGACGGAGGCAACATATCGCGTTTCCGAGTACATCCGGCAGGCGCTTCCGTTGTTCGAGCCGATGGAAGAGGACTACAACGGCCAGCTCTGCGACGAGACGTTCTCGCTCCTGATGCGCAACGGCGCTTTCGGACCGGCGAACGATGTGCCGGAACGGCTGCGCGGCGCCAACGTGCAATTCCATTTTGAGTCGCCGCTGCTGAAGGCGGAAGGCGCTGAGCGCGGCTCGATCTTCGCCAATGGTGCGGAACTGCTGAAGGTCGCGGCCGAAGCCGATCCGGGCGTGATCGATACGGTCGACGCGCCGATCGCTCTCCGCGGCGCGCTCGAAGGCATCGGCTACCCGGCCGCGTGGCTGCGGACACCTGACGCGATGGCGCAACGTGCGCAGGCGCGCGAGGCGAAGCAGGCGATTGCCGAGACGATCGCCGGCATTGGGCAGGCGGGCATGGCTGCTGAAGCGGCTGGGAAGGGCGCGCAAGCGCTCGGGCTGATGGAGCAAGCTAAAGCCGCATGAAGCCAAAGGCCCCCGCCGCGCCCCCGAAATCAGTCCTTGGCTCGATCCCTTACGGTAAGGGCGAGCTCAATGCGATGTACGCGCTGAGCGTCGGCGAGGCGTCGCCCGAGCAGCAAGTGAAGTGCTGGGCATGGATCATCGGCGCGCTGTGCCGCTTCCATGACGTGAGTTTCAGGCCCGGCGCCGACGGCGATCGCGACACCGCATTTGCAGAAGGCCGCCGGTTCGTTGCGGCCGAGATGATCAAGATGACCCGCGTAAACCCCGCGATATTGGAGGACGAACATGGCTGAGGAACAAGGCGCCGGTGGCGCAGACGCAGGCGCGGCGGCTGGTGCTGGCGCGGACAAGGGCGCGCAAGGCGATGCCGGCAAAGGTGCGGCTGCTGACGCTGGAAAGGGCGCTGACGGCGGAAAGCAAGCGACCCTGCTCGACGACAAGGGCGCTGCCGGCGCTGACGCCGGTGGTGCTGGCAAGGCCGCTGACGGTGACAAAGGCGTCGATTGGCGCAACGTGATGACCGGCGGCGATGCGAAGCGTCTAGGCGCAATCCAGAAATACACGTCCGCAACCGCCGTCGTCGACGCGCTGCTCGAGAGCCGCAAGGCGATCTCGGAAGGCAAGATGAAGCCGACGCTCGCGGCCGATGCGACGCCTGAGCAAATTGCCGCATACCGCAAGGACAACGGCATTCCCGAGAAGTCCGAAGAGTACCTCAAGGACGTGAAGCTCGCGGACGGCACGACGCTCGTCATCGGTGAAAACGACAAGGCGCTCTACGGCAAATTCGCTGAGGAGATGCACAAGATCAACGCCACGCCGGCGCAGGTCCACACGGCGCTCTCGGCCTATCAGGCGATCGTCGCGCAACAGGCCGATCAGATATTCGAGCAGAACGAGCAAGCGCGCCTCAACGGCACCGAAGCCCTGATGAGCGAATGGGGCAACGAGTTCCGGGGCAATAAGAACGCGATCAAGAACATGCTCGCCAAGATGCCCGACGGCGTTGGCGGCATGCTGGAATCCGCGCGCGATCAGAACGGGCTTCTGCTTCTGAACAATCCGACGGTGCTGAAAGCCTTGGCTCACGTCGCTGGCGACCTCGACCCGAATGCAACGGTGGTCGAGGCGTCCGGCGGCGATGTCGGCAAGTCGATGAGCGATGAGCTTTCGCAGATTCAAACCGTGTTGCGGACGAAGCCCGAAGAATATTGGGCCAGGACGCCACAGGGCGAGAAGATGCGGCTGCGCATGGGCGAATTGCTCGCGGCGCAGGCTCGCATGGGCGGGAAGGCGGCTTAGTCCTTGCGACCGTAAGGCGGCAAGTTGAACTGCACCGCAGCGATCGCGAGCGCGATGGTTTGCGGGATGGTGCCGTCGCCCTTCTCCCATAGTTGGATTCCCCTGCGCGAGCATCCAAGCATTTCGGCCGCTTTGGCTTGCGAGAGGCCGTGCCGTGTGCGCCAGTCGATCAGTTCTTTTGGGGTCATGGGGCGGAAACCGTCCTCGTTGTGTTGCGTTGTGCCGCGTGGCGGTGCGTTATGCAGTGGAGTGCTGCGAGGTGCGGCGACGATTAATTCCACTTGATCTTCTTTACCTCGAACCGCCCATAATAGCCGCCAGACTGCGGACGAAACCGGCCGATGCCAACGAATGCCCCGGCCTGGCGGAGATGTTCCTCGAAAACGTCTTCAGTAATTTCGTCGGCGATCACATGAAACGGAACGTCTGCGGTCCAATTGTCGATGCGCGGAAACAAGCGCCAAACTCGCTTACCAGAGCCGCGCACGCCGTCAGCGTTGGCGAAGATGCGATCGCACAGGACTTCATCCTTCGTCACCGGCAAGCATTTTGGCGGCTGTGTCCAAAGCCATTTTGAACGACATCGGAGGGATGAACACTTTGCCGCTCGGTAAAGTATGGCACTTGTTCCTCCAAGTGCGGGTTTGATAGGCGTCCTTGCCTTCGCGCGGCAACTCTTCGATCTCGTGCTCATAGGACCGAGACTGCGAATAGGGCGCTGTTGATGCGAGAGTGACAGTAGCGATCTTCATAAAAACTCCTTGCGTTGTGAGGCGGAGCGATGTGGAGCGACATGGCGTGCAGTGCGGCGCTGTGGCGCGTAGAGCTGCGATGCGAAGTGTCGCGTGGCTAAAAGAGTTCGCAAGTCTCGTCAAGCGCAATTGTGCGCTCAAACAAAGGATATCGGCGCACTTATGCGCCGCGCTCTCCTAGGACAGCATTTTCAAACTGCCACGGAAACATTTCAAACGGCCGCCTAAGAATTTCAAACGGGCACCTAACTGCGTGGCACCTCTTGACGGAACAAACGAACGCTTCTACGCCACGAAACTGTGACTGCCTCCCTCGTATGAGGCCCAGTCGCGCAACAGTGCC